>Ga0187780_10004484_pt1 | contig 10454 bp, 8 predicted proteins | sample 1015_Q2_SP10_20__FD_132429 | JGI IMG/M metagenome (GOLD analysis project Ga0187780, IMG submission 132429) | Tropical peat soil microbial communities from peatlands in Department of Meta, Colombia - 1015_Q2_SP10_20_MG | ecosystem: Environmental > Terrestrial > Soil > Wetlands > Peat | place...
CCGTCGAGCGCACCATTTCGCAAATCGCGGCCAACCGGGCGGAGCGGCAACGCCGGGTGGCGAGCCACCCTCCCGACGAGCTTCCCCTTCTCTACGCCATCGTTGCGACCGGAAACATCTACGAAGACGTCATCCAGGCGGAGGCCGCGGCCCGCGCGGGAGCTCAGTGCATCGCGGTCATCCGCTCGACGGCTCAGTCGCTGCTCGACCATGTCCCTTATGGCGCGACGACGACGGGCTTCGGCGGCACCTTCGCGACCCAGGAGAACTTCCGGCTCATGCGCGCGGCGCTCGACCGCCTCGAGCCCGAGATCGGGCGGTACGTCCGCCTGGTCAACTACTGCTCCGGTCTCTGCATGCCCGAGATCGCCGCCATGGGCGCCTTCGAAAGGCTCGACATGATGCTGAACGACGCGCTCTACGGCATCATCTTTCGGGACATCAATCCGTTCCGGACGCTCATCGACCAGAATTTCTCGCGGCGGATCAACGCCGCCGCGGGCGTCGTCATCAATACCGGCGAGGACAACTACCTGACGACGGCCGACGCCGTCGAGCAGGCGCCAGCCGTGATCGCCTCGCAGTTCATCAACGAACGGCTCGCCCTGGACGCCGGCCTCGAGAGGTGGCAGATCGGCCTGGGGCACGCCTTCGAGATCGATCCCGAGCTCGAGGATGGACTGCTGTACGAGATCGCCCAGGCGCAGGCGGCCCGCGAGATTTTCCCGGAGTCGCCGCTGAAGTACATGCCTCCGACCAAACATATGACCGGCAACGTTCTGCGCGGCTACCAGCAGAACGCGCTCTTCGTCTTGACCTCCGTCGCGACCGGCCAGTCCATTCACCTGCTCGGCATGCTGACCGAGGCGCTGCACACGCCGCTGCTCTCGGACCGCTGGCTCGCAATCGACCAGGCGAAGACCATTCGCGCGAACGCGCGCCACCTCGCCGACGAGATTCGATTCGAGCCAACAGGACGGATTGCGCGCCGCGCCCGGGAGGTCCTGGAGGGGGCAGAGCGCCTGCTGCGGCACGTAGCCGCCATCGGGCTCTTCGACGCTCTCTCCTCCGCGGTCTTCGCCGACACGCGTCGCCCGCGGGATGGCGGCCGCGGTCGGGAGGGCGTCGTCGCGCGTCACCCCGAGTACTCCAACCCGTTCCTGGAGGCGTGGGACCGCCAGCCGGCGGGAGCCGTCTCATGACGTCCCCCGCGCGCGACCGAACCCGCGTCCGGCCCTACGGCGACAAGTGGAACGACGGCGTCGTCCAGGTTTCCTTCACCCTTCCGCTGCCGCATTCCGCCGTCGCCGTCGAGGCGGCCAAGCAGTACGCGGGCAAGATGGGCATCCGGGACCCCTACGTGACGCTGGCGCAATCGGTGGGTCCGGAGTTCACCTTCTTCATCGTCTACGGAAAGGCCGTCCACGACGTAGACGCCACGGCGATCGCGACGGGAGAAGCGCCAGCGACCTCCCTCGCGCGCGAGCAGATCGACGCCGAGATCGCGCGGCGGTTCGGCCGACGGCTCGTCGTTCTCGGCTGCGCCCTCGAGTCCGACGCCCACACGGTCGGCATCGACGCGATCTTCAACCCGAAAGGGTTCGCGGGCGACTACGGCCTGGAGCGATACTCCGGCTTCGACGCCCGCAACCTCGGCGCTCAGGTGCCCGTCGAGCGGCTCGTGCGGCTCGCGCGGGAGACGAAGGCCGACGCGATCCTCGTTTCGGCCACCGTCACGCAGAACGAGATCCACATCCGACACCTGACCGATCTGGTGGACATGCTGGAGGCCGAGCGGCTGCGGGATTCGGTCGTCCTCGTCGCGGGAGGCGCCCGCCTCGACCATGCGCTCGCCAAGGAGCTCGGTTACGACGCGGGCTTCGGACCGGGAACGACTCCGGGGCGCGTGGCCGCCTTCCTGCTCGAGGAGGTCGGGCGCCGGAGCGCCGAGGCGCCTCGCCCGTGACAGCCCCGAAGGTCCTCTTGAGGCTTCGGGTCGGGGCGGAGCAGGCGCACTACGGCGGCGGCCTCGTCGATGGGGCCTTCGTCCTGAAACTCTTCGGCGACGCGGCCACCGAGCTGCTCGTGCGGCACGACGGGGACGAGGGCCTCTTCCGCGCCTACTCCTCGGTGGACTTCCTGGCGCCGGTTCTGGCGGGCGACTATCTCGAGGTCGAGGCCGAGCTGACGCGCGTGGGTCGCACCTCGCGGGAAATGCGCTTCGAGGCCCGAAAGGTCATCACGGCCGGCGCGGGAGGAAGCGCTTCTTCCTCCGCTGTCCCGGTCGATCCTCCGGTGGTCGTCGCCCGCGCCGCGGGCACGTGCGTCGTGCCTCTCGGCCGCCAGACCCGGCGCGCGTGAGCGACGAGCTCGTCATCACCGTTGCGGGCGTCGGCGCCGAGGTCACCCGCGCGCAGCAGCCTTGCCTGCCCCTGCTTCCGAACGAGGTGGCCGAGGAGTATCGCCGGTCGCACGAAGCGGGCGCGGCGATCGCGCACGTCCATGGACGCCGCCCCGACGGCACTCCGACCCAGGATCTCGAAACCTTTCGCGCCTACGAGGCGGCGATCCGCTCGCGAAGCCCGATCCTCCTGCAGTTCTCGACCGGGGGCGCCGTCGGGATGGGCGTGGAAGAGCGCATCGCCGCGCTCGAGCTCAAACCCGAAATGGCGACGCTGACCCTGGGTACCTGCAACTTCGGCGACGAGGTCTTCGAGAATTCCATTCCGACGATTCGCACGATCCTCGAACGGATTCGACGCTTCGGCATCACGCCGGAGCTCGAGATCTTCGACGACGGCATGCTCGCGACCGCCGACGCGCTGATCGCGCGCGGCCTGCTCGCGCCGCCCCTCCATTTCGATTTCGTGCTCGGCGTGCCCGGAGCCGCGGCAGCGACGCCGGAAAATCTCCTGCACTTCGCCCGTTCCATTCCCTCCGGTTGCACGTGGACCGCGGCTGGGATCGGCCGGCACCAGACGCGGCTGGCGACGATGGCGGTGGCGATGGGCGGGCACGTCCGTGTGGGGTTCGAGGACAACATCTACTACCGCAGGGGTGAGCTCGCCGACTCGAACGCACGGTTCGTCGAGCGCATCGTGCGGATCGCCCGCGAGGTCGGCCGGCAGCCGGCAAACATCGACCAGGCGCGCAGCCTCCTTCACCTTCGCCCCGCCGCGTGAGCGACCCGCCGAGGGACAACGCCGGCGGACTGCGACGGGGCCTGAACCTGTGGGACACGACGTTTCTCGTGCTGGGCCTCGTGCTCGGAGGAGGCATCTTCTTGACGCCTTCCGCCATCGCGCAGGCCCTCCCCTCCCCTCCGGGCATCCTCGCCGCGTGGTGCATCGGGGGACTGCTCTCGATTGCCGGAGGCCTCGTCTATGCGGAGCTGGGGGCCATGATTCCGAGGCCGGGCGGTATGTACCTCTACATCCGCGAAGCGTTCGGCGTCCTGCCGGCCTTTCTCTACGCGTGGGTCGCCTACTTCGTCATCCTCGCGGGCGCCGGAGCGGCTGTCTCGGTGGGATTTGCCGAATACTTCTCGGTCTTCTTCCCGTCGCTCGGCACCGCTCACGTGCTGTTCCGCTTCGGCGCCTTGCCCGTCTCGGCCGGACAGCTCGTTGCGGTCGCGGCGACCCTCCTGCTGTCGGCCACCCATTACGTCGGAATCCGTGAAGGCTCCCGCATTCAGGGTTTCTTCACGCTCCTGATCGTTCTCGCGCTCGTCTGGCTCGTCCTCGGGGGCGCCATCGTCGCGGCTCCCACCCGGCCCGCCGCGCTCGGGCACCCCGTCTCGCTCGCGGCGTTCGGCACCGCGATGGTCGCCGTGTTCTGGTGTTACTACGGGTGGAACGAGATCGCGGCCGTTGCGGGCGAGGTGTCCCGGCCCCAACGCAACCTGCCCGTGGCCCTCCTCTTCGGAACGGGCCTCGTCACCTTCCTGTACGTCGGCGTCAACGCCGTGTTTCTCAAGGCCATGTCCGTGGGAGAGCTCGCAAGAGCGGCGCAGCCGGCAGCGGTCGCGTCTACCCGGCTCTTCGGCAGCGCGTCGACCGCGGTCGTCTCTCTGGCGATCACGGCGGCGGCGATTGGCTGTGTCTCCGCCGGAATCGTTCCGGGCCCGCGCATCGTTTTCGCGCTTTCGCAGGACGGGCTCTTCCCCAAATCGTTTGGCCGAGCCCACCCGCGCTTTCAGACCCCTTCCTTCGCCCTCGTCGTCCAGGCCGTCTGGATGTCGGTGCTCTGCCTTTCGGGCCGCTACGACCAGCTCTACACGTACGCGACCTTCGCCGTCATCCTCGCGTACACGGCCACCGGCATCTCCCTCCTCGTTTTTCGCCGAACCCGCCCCGATGCCCCGCGTCCATACCGCTGCTGGGGCTACCCCGTCGTTCCCTGGGTGTTCGTGGCCACTTCCATTCTGCTCGCCGTCAACACCGTCCGCCAGCAACCTCTCGAGACGCTCGCCGGCCTCGGGATTCTGCTGCTCGGAGTCCCGGTGTACTTCTGGATGCGCGCCGGCGCGGAAGATCGGAGGAACGCTTGATTCCGTTACTCGCTCTGGCCTTCCGCCTGCTCGCGCAGGCGCCCCCTTCCGCCCCGGAAGGATTGCGAGGGTTCACCGCCGCGCGGTCGGCGTGGGAACGCGACTACGAGCGGCGTCTGATGGCCCTGCCGACGCCGGCCGAGTGCGATGCGCTCCTGCGGGAACTGACCCGCGAGCCTCACCTCGCCGGCACTCCCGCCAACGAGCGGGTCGCCCGCTTCATCGCCGACGAGTTTCGGAAGGCGGGGCTCGAAGTGTCCATGCCTTCCTACGACGTGCTCCTCTCCTATCCCCAGAGCGCCCGTCTGGAAATCGTCGGGGAGCCGGCGGTCGCGCTTGCGCGCCCGGAGGAATCGATCCCGGCGGACCCCGACACGGCGGTCGCCGCGACGCAGATTCCCTGGAACGCCTACGCCCCTTCCGCGGACCTCACGGCGGAGGTCGTCTACGTCAATCACGGCGCGCCGGAGGACTACGACCGACTCGCGGCCATGGGAATCGGCGTGCGCGGGCGTATCGTCCTCGCGCGCTACTTCGGTGGTTACCGGGGAGGCAAGTCGCTCGAGGGTGAGAGGCGCGGCGTCGCCGGCATCCTTGTCTACTCCGACCCCATCGACGACGGCTGGTTCAAGGGCGACGTCTATCCCGCTGGGCCCTGGGGCCCCGTCTCGCACGTTCAGCGAGGGGCGACGGTCTACGACTTTCTGGTCCCCGGCGACCCGCTCACGCCCGGCTGGGCCTCGACGCCCGGGGCCCGCCGCATCCCGGAGTCCGAGTCGACCATCCTGCCGAAGATCCCCATGATGCCCTTGTCGGCGCGGGACGCCGCGGAGATCCTGCGTCGCCTGAAGGGGCCGGCGGTCCCCGACGGCTGGCAGGGGCTCGCTCTCGCCGACACCTACCGCACCGGACCAGGCCCCGTTCGCGTGCACCTTGCCCTGGAGAACTCGCGCGAGCGCCGCACGATCCAGAACGTCATCGGCGTCCTGCGTGGAACCGACGAGCCCGAGCGGGAGATTCTGCTGTCGAACCACCACGACGCCTGGGTCTACGGCGCTGTCGATCCGGGTTCCGGGACGGCGACGATGATCTCGCTCGCGCGGGCGCTCGGGACGCTCGCCCGAGAGGGTCTGCGGCCTCGCCGCACGATCGTCTTCGGAAATTGGGACGCCGAAGAGTACACGCTGACGGGATCGACCGAGTGGGGAGAGGAGCGCGAGAACGACCTCTCCCGAAACGGCGTCGTCTGCATCAACGTGGACGCCTCGACCTCCGGAAGGAGCTTCTCGGCCTCCGCCTCGCCTCTCGCGTTCGCCGCGATCCGCGAGGCCGCCGCGGACGTCGAAGACCCGGGAGATCCCGGCAAAACCGTCGCGGATACTTGGCGCGAAAACGCCGGGAAGACGAACATCCGCAGCTACGCGACCGGGGCCTCCCGCGACGAGCTGCCGGTCGCGATTCTCGGCAGCGGGTCGGATTACACGGTTTTCTTCAATCGCCTGGGAATTTCCTCGGTCGACCTCGTCTTCGACGGACCCTACGGCGTCTACCACTCGGTCTACGACGACTACCGGTGGATGGCGACGGCGGGAGATCCTGGCTTCCTCTACCACGCGGCCATGGCGCGGTATGCGGGAGTGCTGGCCCTGCGATTCGCCAACGCCGACGTGCTCCCCTTCGACGCGGGCCGCTACGGCCCCGAAATCTCCCGATACGCCCAGGAGCTCGCTCGCGACCCGAAGACCGGAGCGCTGGCGGCCGATCTCGCAACCCTCGCGACGCAGGCCGGGGCGTGGGGCCAGGCCGCCGCAGCGGCGCAGGCCGCCGTGCTCGAGAAGGTGCGCGCTTCCCGAACGACGGCCGCCGAATGCGCGGCGGCCAACGAATGGCTCCTCTCCCTCGAGCGCGCCCTCCTCGACGTTCGGGGACTTCCGAACCGTCCGTGGTTTCGCCATCTCGTCTATGCTCCGCTGCCGTCGTACGCGGCGGAGACTCTGCCCGCGGTGCGCGAGGCGGCGCTCGCGGGAGATCTCGCCGGAGCCCGCGCGGCGGTCGCCAACCTCTCCCAAAGGATCGGCACCGCGGCAAACGCCGCCCGGGCGCTCGGCGGGACCGCCCCGCTGCCCCCGGCGCGCGCCGCCGGCGGCCGGCTCTCGAGCCTCGTCGGCACGATCACCGATGCCGAATGCGGCGCCGACCACCGCCCGATGCTTCGCAAGGGTGGCATGGGCGCCAATGCGAGAGACTGCACCCTCAAGTGCGCGGCGAAGGGAACCCCGTACGGGTTCGTCGATTCCGCTTCGCACCACTTCTACCAGCTCGACGACCGCGAGAAAGCCGCGCCTTTTGCGGGCCGCACCGTTCTCCTGCGCGGGCGCATCGACGGCGACACTCTGTTCGTCGACTCGATCCAGGCCGCCCCTGACGATTCGCGCTAGGCGCGCCGGTCAGACTCTGCGCCGCAGGAGGAGAGCTAGCTCGAGGGCGGGCCGGTTCCGCCGGCCGCCGGAGGCTCCGAGTCCGGCTGCGCCTTCGCGGGAGTCCACCAGGACAAGATGCGCCGCACGTACGCGACGGTCTCCCGATAAGGCGGTACCCCGCCGAACGATTCCACCGCGTTCTCTCCGGCGTTGTACGCCGCGAGAACGAGCTCCGGACGGCCGCCGAACCGTTCCACGAGCTCCCTCAGATACCGAACGCCGCCGGCGACGTTGGACCGCGGGTCCAGGGGCCGACGCACTCCCAGACGCCTCGCCGTGCCCGGCATGAGCTGCATCAGCCCCCGAGCGCCCTTGCGGGACACGCTGCGCGGGTCATAGTTGGACTCCGCGCGGATGATCGCCGACACGAGCGAGGCGTCGACGTTGTACCGCCGGGCCTCGGCGTCGATCAACGCGTCGTATGCGGAGCCGAACAAAGGCCTCCGCCGATCTTGAAAGGAGAGATCGTAGGCGACCGGCCCGAGCTCCGGCGATGCAGGCGGAAGAGCCTCCTCCACTTCGTCGTCGAGAATCCGTTCCACCCGCTCGAGATCGACGCGGTAGCTCCCCCCTCCGGGAACGTCGATCTCGAGCTCGTCGCCGATGACGCGGTACCCGCTGGCCTTGACGATCCGTCCCTCCTGAAACAGGACGAGCGCGGCCCGGGAGGTTGCCGCCACGAGGAAGCCGGCCGCGAAAGCGGCCGCGACAGACAGTCGCACTTGAAAAAGTCTACGGATCAGCGGCTCCTCTTGCCACCCGCGACCCGAGACGCCCGAGGGTGATAGCGGTCATAGACGCGGCGAAGACGGCCGCCGGAAACCTGCGTGTAGATCTGTGTCGTCGCAATATCCGCATGGCCGAGCATCAGTTGCAGGGCCCGCAAGTCCGCGCCATGTTCGAGAAGGTGCGTCGCGAAGGAGTGTCGCAACGCGTGAGGCGTCAGCCTCCCGCGCAGCCCCGCTTGCCGCGCATACTTTTCGATGAGCTGCCAGATCCGCTGGCGCGTCAGTCCCGCTCCGCGCGCCGAAAGAAACAGAGCGGCCGAGCCGCGCCGGTCGAACGCAGGCCGAACGCGCGTCACGTAGCGTTCGAGCCAGGCGGCAGCCGACCGGCCGAACGGCACGAGCCGCTCCTTGCCTCCCTTTCCCTCGACGCGCAGCATCTTCGCCTCCAGATCGACCCGTTCACGCGGAAGTTGCGCGATCTCCGAGACGCGCAGGCCCGAAGCGTAGAGCAATTCCAGCATCGCGCGATCGCGCACGCCCAGAGGCTCCGAGTCGTCCGGTGCCGACAGCAGCGATTCGACCTGCTCCTGGCTCAGCGCCTTGGGCAGCGCGAGCCCTGCCCTGGGGCTCTGCAGGTCCGCCGTTGGATCCTCCCGATAGCCCCGGTGGGCGACGGCGAAACCATAGAAGCCCCGAAGGGCCGAGATTGCCCGCGCGGCCGATCTCGCAGAGAGCCCCCTCACCCGCAGTTCGCGAAGATAGCGGGCGAGCTGCCGACGCGAAAGCCGGGACGAGAGCCGCTGCGATTGGAGCCAGCTCCCGAAGGCGCCCAGGTCGGCGCCGTAAGCGGCGACGGTCGCGCTCGAGAGGCCGCGCTCCAGAGCCAGATGGTCGAGGTAGGACGGGAGATCGCGGTCCAGGAACTCGCGGCGGCCCGCAGAACGAGCATCGGCGCTCCGGCCGCGCTCCCGCCTCACCGCCTCAAGGTGCCGCTTCGGCCGGCGCGAAGCTGCCCACGACGGCCAGAATCTCCTCGTCGGAAAGAATCTGGTCGCTCTGCTTGGCTCGCCGGAAGACGGCGTCCACCAGCTCCGGGCGCGCTTCGATGCCATGCGTCTCGAGCCAGCATTGAACGTTGGAGAGGCCGCTCATCGGGCCCACCTCGATCGCTTGCTTGCGACCGACCATGGAGGCCGGCACGCCCGAATAGACCCGATCGGCCAGCCACTCGTCGCCTTTTCTGCGGGCTTTGACGATGGCGGCGGCATGCACTCCGGTTCCGGTTCGGAACGCGTCGCGCCCCACGATCGGATAGTTGTCCGGGATGCGCACGCCGGTCGCCTCGGAGATCCGGCTGCAGTACTCGTTCAACTTGCTCAGGTCGCGGTCGATCCAGCCGAGCAGCTGCAGGTTGACGAGCAATTGATCCATCGGCGTGTTTCCGACGCGCTCGCCGATGCCCAGACCGCAGCCGTGCACGCGATGGGCGCCGGCCTCCAGGGCCCAGAGGGCGTTGGTGACGCCGAGGCCGCGGTCCTGGTGCCCGTGCCAGTCGATCCGGACCGCGGGGTTGACCTCCTCGACGACGCCGGAGACGAAGCGGATCAGGTTGCGCACTCCGTTGGGCGTCGCGTGTCCCACGGTGTCGCAGACGCACACACGCGTCGCGCCGGCGCGCATCGCCGCCGTGTAGAGCCGGCGGATGTGCTCCGGATGGGCCCTCGTCGTGTCTTCCGTCACGTACATGACGGGAAGCCCCTCCCGCACCGCCAGCGCGACGGCGTTCTCCGTCAGGCGCAGCATACGGTCCAGATCCCAGTCCTCGGCGTACTGGCGAATCGGCGACGAGCCGATGAAGCAGGCAACCTCAATCGAGATGCCGACCCGCTGCGAGATCCGCACGATGGGCAGGATGTCCGCCTCGACGGTGCGGGCTGCGCAATTGGGGCGGATCCTCATTCGCGAGCCGGCGATCTCGCGCGCGATCCGCTCGACCGCGCCCTCCACGTGAGGTCCCGCGCCCGGCAAACCGATGTCGGCCGAATCGATGCCCAACGCCTCCATCAGGTGGAGGATGGCGAGCTTGTTCTCGATCGAGGGGCTGCGAACCGAGGGCGACTGCAGCCCGTCGCGCAAGGTTTCGTCGTCGAGCTCGACAGTTCCTCGGGCCGGAACGACGGCTCCGCCCGCCCGATTCCAGTCGTAAATGAGCTCCGATTCCGGTGGGTGCACCGTGCCGTTCGCCTTCCGGGTCAGTGTAGCCCCCCGGGTCGGCGACTTCAACTGCGCGCCGGTCGCTCCTCTCAGCGCCCGACGAGGAAGCTCGCGCCCACGTAAAGAACGGTTTCGGGCGACCCCAGTGCCTTGCTCAGCCCGCCGCCGAAGTCGCCGCGCCGCTTGACGTCGAAAACGATCGGCGCGCGCCCTCCGCCGACGGCGTCCGTCAGCGTCACGGTATCGTCGCCGAAGCCCAGCCAGATGCTGGCCTGGATGCGCAGATACGGAGTGAACAGGTGCCGCGCCGAGAGGTCGAAGAGATATTCCTTGTTGTTGGAATCGGGATGGAAGCCGTCGTCCATCGTCACCGTCTCCGAGCCGAGCACGGCGAGCGACACCCACGGCAGCTGCTGCCGGTCGTAGGTCGCGGAGAGGAAGAGGTCCGTCTTCGGCCAGGAATAGCCGACGCCCGCCCGGAAG
>Ga0187780_10004485_pt1 | contig 10451 bp, 9 predicted proteins | sample 1015_Q2_SP10_20__FD_132429 | JGI IMG/M metagenome (GOLD analysis project Ga0187780, IMG submission 132429) | Tropical peat soil microbial communities from peatlands in Department of Meta, Colombia - 1015_Q2_SP10_20_MG | ecosystem: Environmental > Terrestrial > Soil > Wetlands > Peat | place...
CGTCGGTCGCGCCGGTCGACCCGGAGAAGGTCTTCTATCTAGAGTCCCGCGGGGTCCCCCAGACGGACGCGATCCGCATGATCGGAGAGGGGTTCCTGTCGAACGTGTTCGACCGAGCTCCCATCGCCGGCCTCCGTGAGATTCTGTACCCTTCCCTTCAGACGCGATGGGACGGGGAGGAGATCGCGTGGAAGGAAGGAGCGTATCCCGCCCTCCCCCAACTTGAGGTCACGGGAACGGAAGCAGCTCCAGATTGGCGGTTCGATTCGAAGCTCCGCTGAGTCGAGGGCGCGACTGTCGATAAGGAGGGTAACCAGGGTGCCGCTCGTCCTGGACCCGAACTCCCTCTCGAGGGCGGCGCTCGAGGAGCTGAGGAGCTCGCTTCGGAACGACCTCGAAGAGACGCGAGAACTCATCGACCATCCTGCCGGACGAGTTCTCGACCCGACGAGCCTCGATACTGCGCGCGAGCTCCTTCGCTCGGTCCTTGCCCGGCTCGATGTCGCCGGACCAAGGGACGCGACCGGCCTAGCGGCCGACATCAATCTCGCCTACGCGACCTTGATCGCCGTCATCGACCTCGTGAAGAGCCACACGGACGTACCGCGTGTTCCTCGGTCACGGTCGAAGGGCTGACCGGGTCTTCCGGCCGGACTGCTCATCACCCTCGAGGGCGCGAGCCCGCCCTTCCGGGGCCTGAAAGGACGGGCGGGCCGGCGGAAGGACTCAGGTGGGCGCGGCCGGCTTTGTGATGGGCCCGACGATCGGGGTACCGAACTCTGCGACACGGGCCCAGCTCGGGAACCGGCGCTCGATGTAGTAGTCGATGCTGTAGCGGCTCACGCCGTGCGCCGCATTGATCAGGATGAGCCCGAACAAGGCGAAGGCGTAGATGATGCCCGTGCCGACGTCGGTCGTCGTAGGAGTGATCGTCTGGAAGATTCCGCCGAAGCCCTCCCCGATCGACCAGATCATCAGCGCCAGCACGATTCCGCCCGAGTAGGCGACCTTTCGCATGAAGCCGAGGAGGAGCGCCACTCCGACCGCGAGCTCGAAGAACCCGACAGTGTAGACGACGACCGGCGGGTTCGGCGTGGTGACATTGATCCAGAATTGGTACCAGCCGTGGAGCCAGGCTGGGTTCGCCGACTGATTGTTTTGAAGTTGGGTCAAGAAGCTACCAGCGTAGCCGGAGTAGAACTTGTAGCTGCCATCGACCAGCCACACGATCCCCATCATCACGCGCAAGAGCGAGTTCAACGGTTGAATGTGGCGCGCCCACCAACTCGTGCGAGCCCCGGTCGAAACTGCCTCCGTCACGTCGTCACCTTGGTCGTTCCGCAACGAGATGGGGTATAAGAAACGACGAGTGAACTGCGTTTTCCGTGTCGAACGTGCCCACGTGGGTCGGGGAAGGTAAACGGGACCCCTCGAGCGAACGACCGCGGTTCGCAGGAGCGCCGGAGCGTCGCGTCGATGGCCTTACCCGACCGCTCCGGCCATCTCGAGCTGGATCAGCCGGTTCAACTCGAGGGCGTAGTCGACCGGTAGCTCCTTCGAGAACTCCGCAAGGAATCCCATCAGGATGAGGTGGATCGCGTCCGACTCGCTCAGCCCGCGGCTCATGAGGTAGAAGATCTGCTCCTCCCCGATCTTGCCGACGACAGCCTCGTGGGTGATCGTCGCGTCCTCTTCGTGAATCTCATTGTAGGGGTAGGTGTCGGAGCGCCCCCGTTCGTCCGGAAGCAGTGCGTCGCACCGGACCGCCGCCTTCACACCGGTAGCGCCGGGGGCAACATGGAGGAGTCCGCGGTAGCTCGTTTGGCCGCCCCGGATCGCGATTGACTTCGCGACGATCTTGCTCGATGTGTCCGGCGCCGAGTGGACCGCCTTCGCCCCCGAGTCGATGATCTGTCCTTCGCTCGCGAACGCAACCGACAAGATGTCCGCGCGTGCACCGCGGCCCCGAAGGTAGACCGAGGGGTACTTCATCGTCACCTTCGAGCCCATGTTCCCGTCGACCCACTCGACGAGAGAGTTCTCGTAGCCGACCGCCCGCTTCGTCACCAGGTTGTAGACGTTCTTCGACCAGTTCTGAACCGTGGTGTATCGGAGCTTCGAGTACGGCTCCGCAACGACCTCCACCACGGCCGCGTGGAGGGAGTCCGTCGAGTAGATCGGGGCCGTGCAGTTGTGCACCGAGAACCCTTTCACGAGGTACGTGTTGTTGCTGCCCGCGACGTGGAAGTTGTAGACGTTCCCACGATAGGGCTTTCGAACGACGCGGCGGACCGGAACAAGGAACGCGTCGCCCTGACGGTGGACGCTCTCGGCGTGCTTGCCTATCTGGTGGTAAACAGTGTAGCAGCGCCGGTGGGAGATGCGGCGCCCGTTCTCCATGGTTTCCTCGAAGGGCTCTCGGACGTTGATCGTCGCGTAGACGCCCTGGCGAGCCTGGAGCTCCTGGACCTGGAAGGCGAGCTGCCTCGAGACGGTCGCCACTCGATGAACGGTGCCGTGTCGGACGTATTGGTTTCCGTCCCCGTTGTAGTACGCGCGGAGGAGGGTCGCCTGTTTTGACGGGGGCAAGTCCATCACCGTCTTGCTCAGTTGTTTTCCTTCGGCGTACTTTCCGGCGTGCCGGACGCAAAATTCGTGGAGCTCCTTCGAGTAAACACCGATCGTGATCGCGTGCTTTTCCGGCTGGAGAACCCTCCATGCGGACTTGCCCGTGAACTCACGAATCGCACTCGCAACCTCTTCGACGTACTCGGCCTCGTCAATGTGGAAGGTGAACGTCACAGCCTCGCAGTCATTGATTCGCTGGGCACATCCTTCCGCAAGGTAATAGCCCAGCAACGTGAGGACGGGGGTCGAAAAGGCTGGGTCGTCTCGCTCCGTCCGGCTAATCGGATAGTGAATGAAGTCGCCTGCCTCCAGATCCCCGGCCGGAACGAATTCCGGCGTCGTGTGGAGCAGGCGCTCGGTGTCCACGTCCGAGAGGGGTCGATTCCGGCGATGGGATCTGACCACCTTACGCCGCGGAATGCAGAGCACCGGGTGTTCCGGCGTAAGCTCGAACGAGTTGCCGGTCGAGACGGGAGTGATGTCGACGAGCTCTCCGTCGAAGGGCCGCACCATGGTCTTTTCTACGGTCGTTTCGACCCCCTCGCTATTGAGGACCGTCTGCCCTACGCCCACCTCTTCGATAGGAGAGAGCCGGTCACCGAGGAGAACCTCCCCGCCCAAGGGGACGCACCCCTCGATGTAGTGGACCTTTGCTCCTTTGTCGGCGATGATGAGCGTCCGTTCGAACTGACCGACATTCCTCGCGTTGATGCGGAAGTATGCCTGGAGAGGGATTCCCGCGTCGACCCCCGGGGGGACGTAGACGAAACTTCCACCGGACCAGACGGCACTGTTGAGCGCGGCGAACTTGTTATCGTTGTAAGGGACGACCTTTCCGAAGTACTTCCGGACGATGTCCGAGTATTCCTTCAGTGCAGTGTCCGTGTCGCAGAAAATGACGCCCTTTGCCGCGAGATCCTCGCGGATCTTGTGGTAGACCGTTCCGCTGTCGTACTGCGCACCGACCCCGCCGAAGAACTCGCGTTCCGCCTTCGGAATGCCCAGCTTCTCGAAGGTGTTCTTGATGTCGGCGGGGAGGTCCTCCCATTTCTTCTTGGTCTCTCCTTCGAGAAGAGGGTTCGCGTAGTAGGTGTACGAATCGAAGTCGATGTCGGAAAGGCTCGGGCCCCAGTCGGGCATCGGTCGCTCGACGAAATGGTCGTACGCACGGAGCCGGTACTCGAGCATCCAGTCGGGCTCGCTCTTGAATCGGGAGATCTCCCGGACCACGTCCCGGTTGAGTCCCTTCGGAATCCGGAGTCGATATGTCTCGGGATTCTTGAAGTCGTATCGAGTGTAGTCGAGAGGGGTGATATCGGAGGCGGTCTGAGCCATAATCGTCCTCGGGAATTCCATCACCTCAGTGTATTTAAATGAGAGGTCGCCCGGCGCACGACACTCGAGTTGCTGTCGTGGAAAAGCTCCAGCGGGGCTGCCGTGTTCGTCCCGTCGCTACACAGGTTCTCAGGGACCGAGACCTGGCCCGACGTACTCTGACTCGGGGGCAACGTGTTGACCCCCGGAGAGGACCCTCAGCACATCCTGAAGCCCGTCGAACAGCTGGACGATCTCTTCCTCCGTGTTGTAAAGGTACGGGCTCGCACGAGTGAGCGCTGGTACTCCGAACCGCTCCATGAGCGGCTGAGCGCAGTGATGACCGGCTCGCACGCAAATCCCCCGTCCGTCGAGGAGGCTCGCGACATCGTGCGGGTGGGCGCCCCGAAGGGCGAAGGAGATAACCGCCTGCCGGTCCGCGGCGTCGACCGGTCCGTACACCCTCATTCGGTCCCCGAATCGATCCTTCGCGAGCGACAGAGCCTTTCGCTGAAGTCTGAGCTCGTGAGCCCGAAGGTCGTCCCATCCAAGGTTTTCGAGGTAGTCGAGCGCGCTCGCAAGCGCGACCGCTCCAGCCACGTTCGGTGTCCCCGCCTCGAATCTTGCAGGGCTCTCGCGATAGCTGATCCGGTCGAGGTGAACGTCCCGGATCATCTCTCCGCCGCCCATGAACGGAGGCAGGGCCTCGAGAAGCTCGTGCCGGCCCCAGAGCACTCCAATCCCCATCGGACCCAGCGCCTTGTGACCGGAGAACGCGAGAAAATCGACGCCCAGTTTCTGAACGTCGAGGGGGATGTGAGGCGCCGACTGGGCCGCGTCGAGCACCACCAGAGCACCGACGGAATGTGCCCGGTCGGCGATCTCCCGGACGGGGTTGACCGTACCGAGCACGTTCGACACGTGGGTGATCGTCACGACTTTGGTGCGCCGGTCGAGAAGGCCGTCCAGGTCGGAGAGGCGGAGCCGGCCGTCGTCGTCCACGCCCACGAAGTCGAGGTCGATCCCCGAGTACTCGCGCAGCATGTGCCACGGCACGATGTTCGAATGGTGCTCCATCACTGTGGAGACGACCCGGTCTCCCCGGTGGAGAAGTTTGCGGCCCAAGCTCGTCGCGAGCAGGTTGATCGCTTCCGTCGTCCCTCGGACGAACACGACCCCCGAGTGGTCCGGCGCGCGAAGGAACCGCGCGACTCGCTCGCGCGCGCCCTCGTAGGCGTCGGTCGCCTCGACGCTCAGCTCGTAGACGCCCCGATGGACGTTCGCGTTCGTCTTTTCGTAGTAGAGTTCTTCGGAGGCGATGACGCTCTTCGGTTTCTGCGAGGTCGCCGCCGAGTCGAGGTACACGAAGGGGCGCCCCGGTTGGGCACGGGAGAGAATCGGGAAGTCCTGCCGGACGCGTGCGACGTCCATCGGTACCCCGTCAGTACCGTCCGGCCGCCTTAGCTTGGTGGGGTAGCGATGCCAATGCGGACCCAATCGTACCCTTTCGCCTCGAGCTCGTCGGCGAGCTCCCGTCCGCCCGAGAGCGCGATCACGCCGTCCACCATGACGTGCACTTTGTCCGGCTTGAGGTATTTCAGGATCCGTTGATAGTGAGTGATCACGAGGATCCCAGCATCCGGACGGTGGAGCTTCGCGACTGTCTCACCGACTGCACGAACCGCGTCGATGTCGAGCCCGGAGTCCGGCTCGTCAAGGATGGCGAACATAGGGTAGAGCGTCGCCATCTGGAGGACCTCAACCCGCTTCTTCTCCCCCCCCGAGAATCCCTCGTTGAGAGAGCGCTTGAGGAGGGACTCGTCCATGTCAAGATACTGGAGGTGAGTCTTGAGGTCCTTGTCGAATTGAGCGGTGTTGGCGGTCTGGGCCGTATGGGTCTGCATGTACGCGGTCCAGAGGAACTTCGAAAGAGAGAGGCCCGAGACCTCCTGAGGGTACTGGAACCCAAGGAATAGACCCGCTCTCGAGCGTTGGTCGACGCTCATCTTGAGCAGGTCCTGTCCGTCGAGCTTTGCCGACCCCCTCGTGACTTTGTACTTGGGGTGACCCATGAGCGCGTAGGCGAGCGTGCTCTTTCCCGAGCCGTTCGGTCCCATGAGAGCTGTGAGCTCGCCGCTCTTCAAGGTCAAGCTGACGCCCTTGAGGATCTCCTTCCCCGCGACCTCGGCGTGGAGGTCCTCGACGATGAGCGTATGGGGACCGCTCAGCAAGTTACTCGCCATCGACTCGTCACGAGCCGATACCGTTATTTAAGCATGGCGCGGTGTGTAAATCCTAGCGCGCATTAGGGGAGTGTCGAACGATGCCCGAACCCGAGCTTCTCGAGGGAACCCGCGGACGGATTCTCGAGGAACTCGCGGTCGCGCCCCGGACCGCACGGGACCTAGCGCGCAAACTCGGGATCCAGGAGAGCGCGGCTCGAGGTCACCTCGGCCGGCTCGAAGAGCGAGGGCTCGTCGTCCCATCGTTCCGAAGAGAAGGGGTCGGCCGACCCCGGAAGCGGTACGCCCTCACGAGCACGGCGCAAGAACTCTTCCCGAAGAAGTACGACCTGATTCTTGACACCGTCGTCGACGAACTCCTCGCCCGGGAGGGAGAGGGGTACGTGAGCGCGCTGTTCGCAGACGCGGCGAAGCGGATGGCGCACGAGGTCGCGAAGGACGTTCCTCGCGCGGGAACGCCGGACGAGCGGGCGGAGAACGTCGTCCGGTCGCTGAACCGCCTCGGATTCCGGTGCACCGCCGACCATGCCCCGGACGGGTCGATCCGCATCAGCCGGTCGAACTGCGTCTTCCGTCACAGCGCGCTGACACATCCGTTCCTCCTCTGCGAGGTGTTCGATAAGCATCTAACGGAGGCGCTTCTCGGTCAGGCCGGGGTGGACCTGGTGGATTCGATCGGCCGAGGGGGGATTCGATGTACTCACCTGATCCAGCTGACCTGACCTCGCGGCCCCCTGTGTTTCTCGGGCATCCCCCTCGTCCGACGCAGAGGGCGCAGGACGCCGTGGTCGCGGCCATCGGTAACACGCCGCTCGTGCCGCTCGCCCGAATCACGGGGGACCTCGGATTCGAGCTCTGGGCGAAGGCAGAGCATCTCAACCCGACGGGATCGGTGAAGGACCGCACTGCCCGCGGTATCGTCGTCGACGCTCTCGATTCGGGCCTCATCTCCCCCGGGCGAACGCTGATGGACGCGTCGAGCGGAAACACGGCGGTCGCGTACGCAATGCTGGGGGCTCGTCTCGGGTTCCCCGTTGAGATCATCCTCCCGTCGAACGCTCATCGCTCGAGGGTCGACCGAATCCGCGCATTCGGGGCTCGAGTCGTGTTCACGGACCCGGGAGAGGGAACGGACGGAGCTCAACGAGAGGCCCGGCGAAGGGCCCGTGAGTTCCCGGACCGTTACTTCTACCCAGACCAGTACAACAACCCGTCGAACCCGCGTGCCCACTACGCCACCACCGGCCCTGAGATCTGGCGACAAACCTCCGGCCGATTGAGTCACTTTGTCGCGGGCGTCGGGACTGGCGGAACGATCTCGGGGGTAGGCCGGTTCCTCAAGGAGAAGAACCCCACCATCCAGGTGGTTGGGGTAGAACCGCTCGGGCCGATGCACGGAATCGAGGGCTTGAAGCACATCCCGACAGCCCTTCGTCCCTCGACGTACGACGATCGACTCGTCGACGAGACGGTCCGGGTCGAGACGGAGGACGCGCTCGCGATGCGAGTCCGCCTCGCGCGAGAAGAGGGTCTGACCGTGGGCGCGTCCGCTGGGGCGGCGGTGTGGGCGGCGGTCGCAGTAGGGAAGGCCCACCCCGGAGCGTTCGTCGTGACGATCCTCCCCGACGGTGGCCACGATATGCCGGAGGAGGACCCGTCGTGAAGGACGTCTCCCTACCCGCCTCGCTCCTCGACGAGATTCGAGCCCACGGACGAGAGACGTACCCGGACGAGTGCTGTGGGTTCTTGATCGGGGGTGCTTCGGGGTCGGAAGTCGAGGGACGACGCTCCGTACTCGCCCTCGAACGTGCGAGGAACGAGTTCGACGGAGAGCGACGACGGAGATTCCTCATCCGACCCGAAGAGGTCCGTGATGTCGAGCGTAGGGCCGAGGCACAGGGACGGTCGGTAGTGGGGTTCTACCACTCCCATCCGGACCATCCGGCCCGACCCTCGCAGTTCGACCAAGAGCACGCCTGGCCGTGGTACACCTACATCGTGGTGTCCGTGACCCGAACCGAATCCCCATCGGTGGGCGCCTTCGAACTCGATCCGGAGACCGCGACATTTCGCCCGGTCAACCTCCGAGTCGACGATGCGAGCGAGACCACCGGCGCGGTGACCGGAGGGTAAGCGAGAACCTAAGAGCGCCCCGGAGGAAGAGAACAGCGATGCCGAAGGCCACCGTGAAGGTCCCGACCCCGCTCCGGCCGTTCGCGGGCGGTGCCTCCGAAATCGCTCTCGAGGGGTCCACGGTCGGCGGCCTCATCCGCTCTCTCGCCGAGAGCAACCCATCCCTTCAGCGCCACCTGTTCACTCCGGACGGACGGCTGAGGAACTTCGTCACCATCTATCTCAACGACCAGGATGTCCGCTACCTCGAGCGAGAGTCCACACCTCTCAAGGACGGGGACGTGGTTTCGATCGTGCCCGCTGTCGCCGGAGGAGCTCCCTCTCCCCTTGGGCGCACGGTTCGAGAGTCCCATGCGGGGAAGGACGAAGCTCATCCCCGCTCGTCGGACCGGTTTTCCACAGAGGAGCTTCGACGGTATAGCCGCCACCTTCTCCTGCCCGAGGTCGGCGTCGCGGGCCAGCGCAAGCTGCGCCGAGCGAAGGTCCTGCTGATCGGCGCTGGCGGACTGGGTGCGCCGGCGTCCCTTTACCTCGCCGCGGCGGGAGTCGGGGAGCTCGGGCTGGTAGACTTCGATGCGGTCGACCTTTCGAACCTTCAGCGACAGGTGCTCTACACGACCCAAGACGTCGGCCGACCGAAGCTCGTCGCGGCGAAGGAACGGATCGAGGCGTTGAACCCCGGCACTCGGGTTGTGACGCACGAACAACGCCTGTCGTCGGAGAACGCGCTCGAGATTCTCAAGCCGTACGACATCGTCGTCGACGGCACCGACAACTTTCCGACGCGCTATCTCGTCAATGACGCGGCGGTCCTCCTCCATAAGCCAAGCGTCTACGGTTCGGTCTATCGGTTCGAAGGTCAGGTGAGCGTGTTCGACGCACGCCACGGCCCCTGCTATCGTTGCCTCTATCCGGAGCCTCCGCCTCCCGACCTCGTCCCATCGTGCGCGGAGGCGGGAGTTCTGGGCGTGCTCCCGGGGCTCATCGGTCTTCTTCAGGCGACCGAGACTGTGAAGCTCATCCTGGGACAGGGAGAGCCGCTCATCGGCCGTCTTCTTCTGTTCGATGCCCTCGGGCTAACCTTCCGTGAGCTCAAGGTCCGCAAGAATCCCCACTGCGTGCTCTGTTCTCCCCACGCGACGCAGAAGGGGCTCATCGATTATCCCGCGTTCTGCGGCGTTCCGGCACCGGGAGCCGCCACCGCCGACGACCACGTGCCGCACGTCGAGCCGGAAGCGCTCCGCGACGAGCTCGCCTCGGCCGAACCTCCTTTCCTCGTCGACGTGCGAGAGCCCGGCGAGTGGACGATCGCCCATCTTCCGGGGGCGCATCTGATTCCGAAGAGAGAGCTTCCGGACCGCGTCGACGAGCTGACGCGAGCATCCAAGCTCGTCCTGTACTGTCGATCCGGTGTCCGTTCGGCCGAGGCCGCACGGTTCCTGCTCGACCTTGGGTTCGCGAACGTTCGGTCACTCCACGGGGGGCTCAACGCATGGTCCCAGCGCGTCGACCCATCCGTGCCACAGTACTGAGAATCGGGTCCTCCGCGGCGCCTTCGTGTCCGCCTATTCGGTCTCGGAACTCGGGCCCAGAGGGTCGCCGACGTCCGCGACGAGTCGCCCCGAGTACGAGCGCGCTCGACGCGAGAGCTCGCGGGCGAACTCAACGAGGTCGATCGGCGTGATGTAGATCGGCACACCCTCACCAGTGACCAGGATCCCCTTCACCGGGTCCGTGTACACCGCGTCGAAGGAGCCGATCGCGGCGCTCCACATCCGGCCCCGCCAGCCCCATGAGCCGATGAAACTGGTCGGCCCGAGGTCACGCATGCTGGAGTACTCGATTCGTCGGATCGTGTCCAATCGGATCCGGCGTGTCCCCGGGAACCGCCATGCCTTGAGGTGAGTGTCGTTGATCGAGTACGAGGTCGTGAGGTATCGCACGAGGAAGAAGAGCAGTAGGGCGACGACGGCCGGCACTGCATAGTCCGTGACTGCCGAGCGAGGGACGATGAGTACGACCACCAAGATCAGAAAAACGTACACCCCGATCACGGAGTAGGAAAGCCGGCCGCGTTGATGGTAGACGCCCGATGTGTCGAGCTTCGGCGGCCGGTCCGGAACCGTCGGTGGC
>Ga0187780_10004486_pt1 | contig 10450 bp, 11 predicted proteins | sample 1015_Q2_SP10_20__FD_132429 | JGI IMG/M metagenome (GOLD analysis project Ga0187780, IMG submission 132429) | Tropical peat soil microbial communities from peatlands in Department of Meta, Colombia - 1015_Q2_SP10_20_MG | ecosystem: Environmental > Terrestrial > Soil > Wetlands > Peat | place...
CGAAGGTCACGCCGAGACCGTCGCCCACCATCTTGTGCAGGCCAACCTCCGCGGCGTGGACAGCCACGGCGTCGCCAGAATCCCATACTACATCAGCGGCATAAGGTCGCGGGAGGTGAACGTCAATCCGAAAATAAAGACGGTCGTTGACAAAAAGGCAACCGCTCTGGTCGACGGGGACTTCGCGCTGGGCCAGGTGGCAGGCAAGTATGCCACCGACCTCGCCATCAGGAAGGCCTCAGAGTTCGGGGTCGGAGTCGTCGGGGTGAAGAGAACCTCGCACGTGGGCATGCTGGCCTACTACGGGATGATGATCGCCGAGAAGAAGATGGTCGGCCAGGTCTTCACCAACAGCCCTCCCTTCATGGCCGCCGCGGGCGGGAAGAAGCCCATCCTCGGCACCAATCCCATCTGCATCACCTTCCCCTTTGACGGCACAGGCCCGATCGTCCTGGACATGGCCACCTCCGAGTCTGCGGCCTTCAAGATAATGTCGGCTGCGAACAAGGGCGAGAGCATCCCCCAGGGATGGGCCATTGACAAGGACGGCAACCCGACGACGAGCCCGAAGGAGGCACTTGAGGGGGCCCTCCTGCCGTTCGGCGGCTACAAGGGCTATGGTCTGGCGGTGGCCGTGGAGCTCTTCTCCTCCGTCCTACTGGGCGCCGAGTGGAGCACCCGGGTCAAGTTCGCCTACTACACCGAGGGAGGGCAGTACGTCCAGGCCGTAGACGTCTCCCACTTCAGGCCCTACGAGGAGTACCTGAGGGACATGAAGGAGGTGGTCAGGGGCATCAAGACGAGCGGCAAGGGGATGGCCAAGGACGAGGTCTATCTTCCCGGGGAGAAGGAGGCGATCATCGCGGCGGAAAGGTCTGCCGGCGGGATTCCGATAGACGCGGGCCTCAAGAGGGAGCTGACGAAGGTCTCCGAGGAGTTCGGAGTCCCTCTGCCTTTGAAGAACCGGGAATAGCGCATCCTGCGTTGGGCCACACAACGCCGGCGGAGTAGGTCGGTCCTTAAGAGGCGCAATACGGAGCAGGGAAGCCGAGACTTCTTGGCAGTGGGCCGCTTCCAGGTCATGGCGTTGTTGCAGGCCGCACGCGCACGCGTTCTCGGGCTCCCGCTCGAGTCTGCGCTCTCCTGGGGTCTCAACAGGGCCATCTTCATCGCGGCAGCCAAGAGAGGCTTCAAGGGAGGGTCGGGAGGCAAAGGAGGAACGGGGACGGCCGGGGGCGGGGAGACTCCAGAGGCGGCGGGAGTCTACTACCTGGGGGACGACATGGCGTTCAAGGAAGAAAGAGGTGGCGTCCTGCGCTTCACCATCGGCGGAAAGGTCCAGACGAAGGAGGACTACGAGAGGCAGGTCAAGGCAAGGTTCGGCAGCGTCTACGAGGACGCCTGGAAGGATGCGCTCGCATACGTCAAGAAATTCGACAAAGAGACCCTCCTCTCGGCCGACAGTTTCTACAGGGAGGTCTACAGGCCGAAGCGCGACGCGCTGGCAGACCAGTGGACCGCGGCGAGCGAGGGCTCAGCCCAGTCCTGACCGGCCCCATGAGACTCCCTAATTCTGGCTCCGAAATTAGGAAGACGCGGCGTTCGCGTCTGTAGCAATAATACCTTCACGCGCGCATGCCTCGCCGTAAGCTCCTTGGAGACAGGTTCGAGCGGCAAGGACGACAGGCGCGGTTCTTCAACGCGGTTGGTTGCCTTCGTAATACTATCGCTTGTGGTGGGAGCCGCGATAGGGTACGAAATCGGAGCCAGCAGCCAGGCACCGACCACGAAGACCGTCACGGCTACGACTTCGCTGACGGCTGTCCCTTCGGATACTACGGTGAACGGGACCCTGAGAGTCGGCGCGGGCCAGAACTCGACCGTTTCCCTCGTGAACAGCGCATGGGACGGCGGCTACCTGTGGCTCGTGACCAAGGTCAGCAATTCGAGTGTCGTCGAGCCCGTGGCCAACTCCACGTACATCCCTCCGCACAACTCAACGTTCGTCGGGGGTCCGCCTGACACACAGATCTTCACCTTCAAGGCCCTGAGGGCAGGAAGCGCCACGGTGATGCTGGAACTGGTGCGGCCCTGGCAGACTAGCGAACCCATAGGCAAGTACGTCCTGAACATCGTGGTCGTCGACTAAGGCGGGGGTTGACGCCTGTCTCGAAACGAAGTGTCGAGCTTAATATGACGTCATCCCGCAATCAATCGGCGTAAGTCGGATGCCTTATCGCCTCAAGTGCCTCGCTTGCGGAGAGCAGTTCTCGAACGACTACCCGCGCCAGCTCTGCGGCAAGTGCGGCGGGATCCTAGAGGTGGTCTACGCCCGCCCCGCGGATGTCAGGCGCCTGAAGAAGGACTTCTGGAGCTACGAGCCGTTTCTCCCCGACTGCCAGTACAAGCACTACAAGCTCGGCAACACCACCCTTCTCCCCGCTAGGGAGGGGGGCCTCTACCTCAAACTCGAGCTGGAGAACCCTACGAAGTCGTTCAAGGACAGGGGCTCGGTCGTCGAGGTGGCGAAGGCGCTCGAGTACGGGTACGACGAGGTGGTCTGCGCATCCACGGGCAACATGGCGTACTCGGTCTCCTACTACGCGAAGCTCGCCGGCATCGGCGCCACGATCTTCGTGAGCAGGAACGCCAACTGGCTGAAGATCAGGAACATCAGGGAGACGAGGGACGCGAACATAATCAAGGTGGACGGCGACTTCACGGAGGCTCAGAGGAGAGCAATCGCGTACACGAAGAGGAGGGAGGCGTTCCTCACCGGCGACTACGGATACAGGAAGGAGGGGCAGAAGACGCTGCTCTACGAAATCATCGCCGAGCTTCCGGATGTGAAGAACATCCTGGTCCCCGTGGGCAACGCCACTCTGCTCAGCGCGACGTACAAGGCCGTCACTGAGCTCAAGAGGCTGGGTCTGCTGGGTAGAGCACCGAGGCTCGTCGCAGTCCAGGCGACGCTGACCAACCCGCTTGTGATCGCCTTCAGGAAGAACAGGAAGGTGAGGTACCAGAAACCGCTCACGGACGCCGGTGCGATAGGGGTCGGGTACCCGACCTACGGAAATCAGGCCATCGAGGGGATAAGAGAGACGCAGGGGACTGCAGTGGAGGTGACCGACGGGGAGATGGAAGTGGAGCGCAAGGCGTTCTACAGGGAATACGGCCTGCAGGCCGAGATGGCCGGGGTCGCTTCGCTCGCCGCCTTCAGAAAGATACCGCTGGAGGGTAAGAGCGTCGCTGTGATTAGCGGGGGAAACACCCTCAAGCCGTGAGCCACCTTAACCGGGCGAACCGAGAGCATGGCAGATTGCCGAAGTCAAGTCACATCTGGCGCCCGAAGCCTGGACGTGCTTGGCCACCTTCTTCGCCAAACTCGAAAGTGCGTGAATCTGCGGGGGGCCGTCGCCCATCCATTCTTGGACGAATCTCCTAACGATTTGACATCGATATTAGAACCATCTTGGAATGACGGTAAATACCAGTCAGCGATTCGAATCACGAAGACGAATGAAGACCAACGCCGGCCGTGACTTGCCCGCACTCAGGTCTTGGTTCGAAAGAACGCCAGGGTACCGGTGACAAGCAGCCAATGAATTCGTGTCATCGAGGAACAGGCTTCGGGACCATGGCAACTGCCTCTCTTGGGAACGAGGGGCGAATCGATGAGCTCATCATCGGTTTCATCAATGGAAGCCTGGCTGAATGCCTCCCTATTGACGAAGTACTGGCCGTGTGTCTGTGCCTGAACACCAGCGCAGCGCTGAACGACCCGTCGGCCTACGTGGCAGTCCTGAAGGGGATTGTGGGAGACAACCCCACAGCTGAAATCATCGCTCGAACGGAGATGAAGCTTCGCGGCTTGGACGTCCTGCTGGTGCCTGCGGGACTAGACTTTCCGGGGATGATTCTCGACTTGAGCAGATATTTCGTCGAGGCGGTGAAGAAGTGGAGGTAGGGGGATGGGTGAGCCGCCGGGGTCCTGCCGAGCAGCCCACACCTAGCGCGACCGTGCACGCCCCTTCGCTGAACAGCGTCAGCCTTCCCCTCTGCGGCGCCAAGGAATTCAGGTGTGTCACCATGGACTTTCAGACCGTGACCTGCGAGACGTGTACCGCACTGCTTAACGGCAGGCTCGACGACGCGACGCAGATCTCATACAGCGGGGAAGATCGATGATGCCCACTTCCACCGAGTCGGTCGCCCGTACGACAGGAACGACTCGTTGGTCGCGGCCCGTACGACAAGGGCTGCTGGACCTTGAGGGCTGGATCCTTAGGGTCATGCTTTCAGAAGTGTGGGCGTACCTTCCATCCGTCGCCTTAGGGGTGAACGTGGTTCTTTACGTGGGTTCCTCCGTAGGTTCCAGTGCCTAGCTCGGTCGACTGCGGAAAAACTGCGCCCAAACTCAACCGAGTCGGTGTTTCTCGCCTTTTGACATGCGGCAGGCTCGGCCCTAGAGTCGCGGTGCGGTCTCAAGGCACCGGCGGGATGCACAGGTCCTTCTCGTCACCTCGGTTTATCTATCGCTCAGGAATGGAGAGTCAGGTTGAAGCACCGCCCGCGGGTCGTCATCTACATGGAGATACTCGCGGAGCTCAGGGAACGCCCAAGCGGTCCGACGAGGATTTCACGGGTAACGAATCTCAGTTACGATACCTGCGCCGAGATGCTGCGGGAACTCGAAGGCAAGGGACTCACGGTGAGGACGGTCCAGGAGGGGCACGACGTTTACAGCACAACGCCCGACGGCTACAGAATCGTCGACGACTGGAACAGGCTCTGGGAGCGGCTGAAACCTTGACACTCATCTAAGATGAGCTTGGCTTTAATATCATTCAAGATTCGTTTTTCGCGATTCAATGTGTCAGAAAAGGCTACTCCGGAGAAGTCGCCCGTCGTGTCAATGATCGAGACGCACGAGGAGTTCATCCAGCACATCGAGAGCGGAAGTTCGATGATGCGGACCCTATCTGCAATCACAATTGCAGTTTCGTTTGTGCTTCTTCTCGCCTACGTCTCACAGCTGCTCTTTCCCTACGCCACCGGTGTAACGACCCAGTCTGTAAACTTGGTTGACCCAACATTACAGGCGACCGAAATCGTCGTTTCCGTCCTTGCTCTCCTCTGGCTGTACGTGGGCGCTAGAGATTTCTTCTTCACCAGAAGGATGGGAAGAGCCATCAAAGAGATTCGGATCCTCGAGAAGGACATAGAGAGGCAAATCACAGGCTAGGCCAGGCTCAGGCGTTCCAACGAGCCATGAGATGAGAGCATCCCGAGAACGCACTCGGAATTAGCGAAAGGCTCGAGTTTCTCGGAGACGCGGTCATTGGACTAGCCGTAGCCGACTATTGTTTTCGAACGCATTCGGGCCGGAGGAAGAGCTGACCAACCGTCGTCAAACCATGGTTGACAGGGCAGCGCTACAGAAAGTGGCAATGAGATTGAATCTGGGGAGCTACCTTCCCCTTTCACAGGGAGAGGAGGATGAACGCGGCAGGCAAAAGCTGAGAATCCTTGCAGACCGCTTCGAGGCAGTCACCGGCGCGATTCTACCTCGACGGCGGCTACGAGAAAGCACAGAGGTTTGCAGTCAAACAAATACTTGACAGAAAAATCCCTACAACTGGCACCATCCCCTCCTTAGTCTGCTCCTGAACACTGACCTTTCAGACCTAGGGAATCTCACAATACTGCTTTTCGAGCCTGGGTGCGCCTACGTGACACCAGAAGCACGGCGCCGATTGCTACGAGGACCGCCATGATTGCCACTAGAATCATGGCCATAAGATAGCTGGGCGGCTGGTTCGTCCCCTGCTGTACTCCGGTGAGGGTAAAGTTTTCGACGGGCTTGCTTTTCCCCGGCTCGTAGATTTGGACAGTCGGAGCGGACTTTGTGCTGTTGAGCTTGTCCCAGCTTGACACCGAGAAGACCTCCGTCTGCGACGAGGCCACGGGGACGGCTGTCGCGTTAAGAACGGAATGAGAGTGTTCACCAACTGAGAAGAACACGACCGCGTTCTGAACATCACTCGTCGATGTTATGTTGAGCCTATCACTGCTCGGCGCTATTGTCAGGTTGAGCGGCTTCTGTGAAGTGGTCGAGAGCTGATAACCGACGATCGACGTTTGATTCCTTGGGATGACCACAGTTATCATGGAAGACATCTCCCCTGGGTCCTTGATGGTGAAGGGAATCCCGATCGGAATCCCGTAGACTTGGATGGTTCCTTCTTCGAACCCCACTGCGCCGTTGATTGTGGTGCTGAAAGTCAGAGAATCACCCGCCATGCTGAAGGAAGCTTGGCCCGAAGGACTGAGAACAGTAATGGGCACGCTCGAAAAGACATAGGAGTAGTGAGAGTCGGTGTAGTTGACGGTCGAGCTCCATTGAGCCGCACCAATCCCCTCGAGTGACAGCCATCTCCAGTCGAACATGCCCGGTGACACGACACTGAAGGTTGTCCAGTTGTACGTTCCGCTGTACGAGAACCGCCCGTTCGAGTAGTGTGCATACCTAGGAGCATTCCCATAATTTGGGTCGGACACTCCGATGGTAAGGCTGCCATCAGGATACTGCGTGTAACCCCACGCCACAACGGCATGACCATCAACCGGTCCTAGAGCCATTATCACCGGGACTCCGCTCTTGATGCTTGCGGTCAAGAGCTGGACCGAAGTCTGTTCATCCGGTTGGTTCGGAGCGTTCTCAATCTCATACGGCATTCCATACGTCTGGTGGATGTATATCGGAAAGGTCGTCTGCGACAGAGTGTCACTCGTTGTCAGGCAGTATTGGCGAAAACAGTACTTGCCAGTCTGGCCGGGAAGAGAAGAAACCGACCCGGCGAGGGCCGGGTAGTATGGGTAGGACTGGTCGCCCAGCTCATAGTGCCTGAAATACAGAATCGAGGTGCTCGAGAACCCGTAGCAGTCTCCGCCATCCTTGAACAAACCATAGTTCAGGAAGTGATAGAAGTCCATGTATGGGTCCCAGCTTGCTGACACGTTCAGCCCGGGGGAGTATGCAGTTGTTTGCGATGTCTGGTTTGAGACGCTGGTGACCGTGCGAGTGGCGGTGGAGTTTGTAGCACTCACACTAACGGTCGTTATGGAGGAAGCGCTTTGGTTCGTGTAGGTGATACCTGTAGTCTGGAGGACCGAACTTGCAGTTGAGCTGTTCGTCCACGTCGAGCGAGTAGAAGTAGTAGTATTCGTTTCATAGGCTGAAGTGGTCGAACTAGTCGAGTTTGAAGCGCTAGCGAGTGTGGTTGTGGAATTGCGATGTGTCGTCTGTGTCGCAGATGACGCGGACTCTGTGAAGGAGGTGGCTGATGCTACGGATTCTGTAGTCGTTGACGACGAATTCGCCGATGCTGTTGTGGTGCTCGAAGATGACGACAAAGGAGCGGTGCTGGTCACAAAGGAACTCGTGGAGTTTGACTCCGATATTGTGACCGTGAAGTTCAGAGCGGGGACCATCGGGGCTTTCGCGACGGGGACCGGCTTCGTCATCGGAACAACAGCAAAGGGGATGCTTGTAATGCTCGCCCCAGATATGATAGTCAGTACGGCTAGGACTGAAAGAGTCTGCGCGACCCCTCTAGAAGTGGGCACTTGCGCTGACCTTTGACCATGTACTCGTTGGTTACGCTATAAGACCGTTATTCCCTCTATCAAGCGTGATTGTAGGGATGGAGCTGGTTGAGCGAGCGAGTTCCTTGTCATCTTGGGTCTCTAGAGTCTTCTGACCAAAAGATCTCCAACCCACGAGCCACTCTTTCTCTCGTTTTCTTGGGCTAGGTCTCGATAACCGATTCGATAGATACACAGCAGTGCCAACCGATAGCTGTTTCCGACCATTCTAGGCCGCATTCGAAGTAGGGTGCCCCAGCCGCTCATCTAGGAACCACAGCACCTCTGGCGTTCCCCAGTACATCTCTCCGTCGACGAAGAGAGTCGGGGCCCCGAAGACGCCTCTCTTGAAGGCGTCCTCCGTGTCCTTCCTCAGCCTGAGCTTGGTCTTTTCCAGCTCTATGAACTCGAGGAACCTTCCCCGGTTGAGGCCCAGGGACTCGATTATCCGCCCGAGGGAGTTCGGGTCCGAGATGTCAGTCCCCCTGACCCAGTGTTCCTCAAACACCCTGGAGACGTAGTCGTGAACTCTCCCTTCCGCTTCCGCGAAGTACGACCCCCTCAGGGCTCTCACCGAATTGACGGGGAAGGTAGAGTGCGGGAAGTTGAACCGTATGCCGATGACCTTCGAGATCCGTTGCAGGTTCCTGACCATGTAGTTGTACTCGTTGGATCCCCTCGGAACAGGTCCGTCGTTGGTCGCCTTGAACAGCCCGCCCAGGAAGAGAGGGACGATGCGCAGCTCTGCCCTCCGCTTCTTCGTCACCTCCACCAGTCTGGGATAAGCAACGTAGCAGTTCGGGCTCGCGAAATCATAGAGGAATTCGACAATCATCACCTAGGCCCTCCATCTTGGCTTTCGGACTCCGAAAACAAAAGGGTTCCCCACAGCGGCACGGGACAAGATTGAAATCCCTCTGCCTACCTGCGACCGCATATGCCCCTTTCTCTCGCGAACCAAGTGGTGAACAGATGCCTCCGAATCACCGAGAAGGACAACGTGACGATAACCGTGGTCCCTCACTCGATCGCGCTTGCGGAAGACATCGCCGTCGAATGCTTCAGGAATGGCGCCGACGTCCTCCTCAACCTCTACACCGACAAGTACCAGAGCGCCTACCACAACCTCCTTTCCGTCGAGAGCCTGAGACAGCCGTCGGTCTTCTGCAGGGCCCTGACCGAGAGCTCCACCGCGGAGATCTACTTGCTCGCCGCCTACGACCCGAACGTCTACAGGCAGACTCCCCCCGAGAAAGTGGCAGCAGACAGCGAAGGGGAGCAGAAGGCCCACTACCCCCTTGCCCGCGAAAAGAAGATGAGGACAATCTCCATCGGACTGCCGCTTCTCACCCGACCGAGAGCGAAGACCTACGGCTTCAACTTTAGCAGGTGGTCAAAGATGATGACCGCTGCCACGAACGTCGATTACGGCAAACTTGCGGCGACGGGAAGGAAGCTCAGGGACGCGCTCTCGGCAGCTGACACAATCCGCGTTGTCGCGCCCGGAGGAACCGACCTCACTCTCAGCGTCGGGGGAGGGCACTGGAGCGTGTCTGACGGCGTCATCGACGATGACGACATCGCCGCAGAAGACCTCAACGACACCCTGCCCGCCGGCAGCATCTCCATCTGCCCGACCAGTGCCGAAGGCGCGATACGATTCAACGCGCCGACCCCATACCGGGGCCTTTCAATCAACAACTTCGGGTGGAAGTTCAAGGATGGAAAGATGACGGAGTTCGGAGGCGGTGCAGGCGCGAAACGGCCGAGAGAGGAGTGGGAACAATCCACCGGAGACAAGGACAGGATAGCCAGCCTGTCGATAGGCTTCAACCCCGCTGCTTCCACCGGATTTACGTTCAACGACGTGGCTGCAGGGGCGATCTCCGTGGGAATTGGAAGTAACGAGTTCAACGGAGGGAAGAACAAGTCCAATTTCTACTTCAACGGCACTCTAGCAGGCGCGACTGTCTCCGTGGACGACGAGACGATCATCAGGGCCGGCAAGATAGCGATACGATAGTCCTCTCACACTGCCCTGGCTCCACGCGCCAGCCCACGGAACCTTAGCCACGAAATGATGGCAGCCGCCGAGGAAGAAGCTGACGACGCGGTGTTCGATGCGCCTGATTGAGACGTGGGGGTGTTCCAGAGCAGGCTCCCAGGGAGGATCAGGGGCGTGTCTCCGCCGACGAGGATGCTGTCGCTTGGAATGGTCGAGTTCTGGAGGTTCCCTTGGACTCCCCAGCAGGAATATGGACCGTAGTAGCCAGCGCCGCCGACATGACCGTCGCTGTCACAGCCATCGAAGTATTCTGCCGATGCCAGTGACGGTGACCATGTCCCCAAATTGTAGGTCTGGATTGCACTTGAGAAGGTCACCTGCTCGGGGTTCCACGGGCGGCTGACATATCCCTCCTCTGAAAGCGCCTGGACGGGGTATCCCGGCATCGAGCTGTTTGCCCCCATGTCATACGTGCCGATGACGTTGCCGTCGACGGCAAATATCCAGGAGGTCCCAGAATCGACGTACATCGAGAACTTGTGGTATCCGGGGGAGATTTCCGACTCGCCTGTCGTGAGAATTGAATAGGTGACTAGGTCCCAAATCTGGTAGAACGCCAGGGGTGTAGATCCATTGCAGATGTAGTACCCGACCTGCCCCCAAATATCGGCGCTGGAGTCGTCACCTATCCAATATGAGAGGCAACCGGTCACCTGCTGGTTCACGACCTGAATGGTGGCCTGCGCCCCACTGTTGGTAGGGAAGGAGCAGTCTGAATCTGAACTGCAGTTCGCC
>Ga0187780_10004487_pt1 | contig 10450 bp, 11 predicted proteins | sample 1015_Q2_SP10_20__FD_132429 | JGI IMG/M metagenome (GOLD analysis project Ga0187780, IMG submission 132429) | Tropical peat soil microbial communities from peatlands in Department of Meta, Colombia - 1015_Q2_SP10_20_MG | ecosystem: Environmental > Terrestrial > Soil > Wetlands > Peat | place...
CTCGCTCCATGCTCGTCCTCGGCGGAGGAGTCTCGGGGTGCGAGCTCGGCGAGTTCCTCGCCCGGGTCGGGGTCGAGGTCACAATCATTGAGATGATGCCGCAGCTCCTCCCGGGAATGGAACCGGACCTGGCGCGCGAGCTCACGGGCACGTTGGAGCGATTGGGCGTCCAGGTCCGGGTCGGGACGCGAGCGGTAGCACTGCGACGAGACCCGACAAGCCTCACGATGACCGTGGAGGGGCCGGCGGGGAAGGAAGAGCTCGCTGGGGAACGACTCTTCGTGACCATCGGAAAGCGCCCGCGAACCCGCGACCTCGGGCTCGAAGAGGCGGGCGTCGCGTTCGACGCGAAGAGTGGATTCATCGCAGTTGACGACCAAATGCGGACCAACCAGGCCCACATCTTCGCGGTGGGCGACGCAGCTCGGCCCCCCATGTTGGCGCACAAGGCGTATCGTGAGGGAATTGTGGCGGCCGAGGCCGCGGCGGGACTCCCGACCCGGTTCCAGTTCCAAGCGATGCCTTCGGTGGCGTTCACGACCCCCGAGCTCGCGTCGGTGGGACTCTCGAGGGCCGATGCCGAAGCCCAGGGGTACGCGGCCCGCGAGGCCAAGTTTCCCTATGTTGCGCTCGGCCGAGCGCACGCCAGCCACGCGGTCCAGGGCTGGGTGAAAATCGTGGGAGACGACACGACAGGCCGTCTCCTGGGGGTGCACTCCGCGGGTATGTCCGTCGGCGAATTCATCGCCGAGGCTGCCCACGCGATCGAGATGGGCTCGACCGTGCGGGACCTCGCGTTGACGATCCATCCGCACCCTACCTTCTCGGAGGCTCTCGGAGAGGCGGCCATGGCTTGGCTCGGGGAACCGATGCACATCGCGCGGCGGAGGTCGGATGTCACCGGTCGTTGAGTGGGGCCGGCGGGAGTACCGGGAGGCCCTCGATGCCATGCACTCGATGGTCCGTGAGCGGCGTGCCGGGACCATCGAGGATACCCTCATCCTCGTCGAGCATCCGCCCGTCGTCACGGTCGGGGTGGAGGGCGACGATGGGGGGGCCGCTCGCTCCGGCCTTCCGATCGTACACGTGGAGCGGGGGGGCCATGCCACGTACCACGGGCCGGGTCAGCTCGTCGGATATCCGATCGTCGACCTGGGGCTGAGAGGACGGGACGTACGCCAGTTCGTGCATGACGTCGAAGAGATTGTCGTTCGGTCGGTCGCGCCCTTCGGGATTGTTGCAGGCCACGTTAGCGGACGGCGTGGGGTGTGGGTCGACGGACAGCGGAAGATCGCCTCGATCGGTATCGCGGTCGATCACTGGGTGACGTTCCATGGGTTTGCCCTAAACATCCAGCCGGATCTCGAGAACTTCGAACGATTCCACCCGTGCGGTTTCCCGGGGTCAGTGATGACCTCCCTTTCCCGAGAGGTCGGCCGCCCTGTGTCGCTCTCCGAGGTGACACCCCACGTCGTTCACGCGTGGCAGCAGTTGTTCGGGTCGGGCCTTGCACGAGCCGAGGAAGCGAGGCCCGAACCGACCAAAGCGCCGGCCGCACGCGCATGACCCAGCCCGACTCACGGCCTCGTCTTGTCTTGGTGGGAGGGGGAACCGGCCTCGTAGGGCGACACCTCGTCGCAGAGTTCTCGCGTGACTGGCACATCATCTCCGTTCACCGGCACCCGTCCCCCAAGGAGGTCGCGAACGGTGTGGACTTCCGTGAGGCAGACATCGCTACGGTACGGGACTGGGCTCCGGTCCTCTCGGGCGCGGAGATGGTCATCAACGTTGCATGGTATCGTGCGGGCCGCCTCCGCAAGTTCCGTCCGTTGACCGAAGGTCTCCTTCGGCTCGTCGCGGCGGCCGAGCGGGCCCGCGTTCCCCGGTTTGTCCAGATCAGCGTGCCAAACGCGCCTCCTTCCCTGGAATCGAACCTTCCGTACCTCTCGGAGAAGCGACGCGTGGACCGGGCGGTCGAGGCGAGCAGCCTCTCCTACGCGATCGTCCGGCCGACCATGCTCTTCGCTCCCCGGGACAAGCTCGTGACGGTCATGATGCGGACAATGCATCGGTACCACCGGTTCCCGATGTTCGGGGATGGGGAATACCACATCAGTCCCCTCGCCGCATCCGATTTCGCAAAGGTCGTCCGCCGTGAGTCGACCCGGACAGACCGCCGCAATGTCCAAGTGGGTGGTCCCAAACGATGGCGGTACCGCGACCTGACGGACGCGATGTTCGCGGCCCTCGGCCTCGCTCCGAAGTACTTTCGCCTCTCGCCCCGAGGCTCTGTCCGGATTGCTCGGATGCTCGAGCTCTTCGGCTCAACGCTCCTGTACGTCTACGAGGTCGAATGGCTGCTCTCGGACATGCTCGGCCTTCCGCCCTACGAGGGAATCGACCAGCCGCTCCGCCCGGTGGAGTCGTTCCTAGCAGAAGAAGCGGCGAGACTCCACGGAACTCGAGCCGGGGGCTGAGGGTACTTTTAAGGCCGACCCGCGCCATCGCTTTCCCCGATGGAAGCCATCGACCTCAGCCGGAGGCTGGCAGACTTCTCACAGGTCGCAGGGGAGGTACTGCGCGACGTCCAGGACGTTACGGAACAGCAGATCCGACACTGGATTGTCAATCCCTTCCTTGTCGCCCTTGGATGGGACCCCCACGACAAGCGACAGGTCTTCTTCGACTATGCCACGAAGGGGGACGACGGCCACATCGACTACGCGCTCCTGAACGCGGAGGGAAAGCCAGGACTCTTCTTGGACGTCCGCGAGCGCACCGCCAACGTCACTGAGCCAGGCACGATCGTCGATGCGGCCAAGGAGTCGAAGGTCCCGCTCGTTCTGCTCACCAATGGTCGCGAGTTCTCCCTCTGGTACGTGCCGCCAAAGGAATCCGCAGCTCCGCTCTTCGTCCTGTCGCTCCCGGAGCTTGCCGACAACTCAGAGAGCCTTCTCGGGCTCACGGCTGAGTACCGGCTAAGCGAAACCGGAACCCAGCAGCTGCGACGGAGCGCGATCCGCCTCGCGGTCCTCCAGATGCTCGAGGACAACGCCGAGAAGACATTCGACGCTCTCGTCGACTGGGTCCAGGCCCAGGTCGCGCCGGGGGCCCTCGACGAGACCACACAGCAGGCAATCCGCGACGCGACCCTCATCTGGCTCACGGAAGAGCATCTCTCGATGCCCGCGTTCCAGCCCGCCGAGGGAAAGCGAATCCACGAGCTCACCCCGACCACGCCGCGCGACTGGGACCCGTTCCCTCGGGGTCCTTCGGGGACGTTCCAGTACAAGTACGATACGACGAAGACTCTCGACCTCCGTCAGACGGCAAAGGAAGTACGGGAACAGATGCGACTCCAGGGATTGAGGACGCCGACGGCGACGAGCTTCGGTGGTTTCTACCACGCCCTCCGGACCCGGGCGGGCCTGTCGAAATAGTAGGCCCCACCTACCGTTCTACTGGGCCGCTTCGCCGTCGGGACCGCCCAAGATAAGATGACTGTCCCCGAACTCGTGCCATAGATACCCCTCTCGGGCGGCTACAGCGTACGACCTTCGCAGCCGGTGGATGCCAACGAACGCCTCGAGAAGCGCGAGGTGGGTCGAGCGCGCGTCGTGAAACCCCGTGAGGAGGGCGTCGACCGACCGGACCGGTCGTTCCCTGTGGAGATACAGGCGCGTAAAGCCCCGGGCGGCGCGAAGCCCGCACGAATCGGTCGCGGACTCGAGGGCGCGTACGACCGTGGTCCCGACCGCGACGACGCGCGAACCCCTCGCCCGGGCCCGACGGATCGCCGCGACCGTTGGAGCCGGCACCTCGAACGGTTCTGGGAAGACCGGGGAAACCCCCTTCGGAAAGTCCCCGAACTCGAGGCTCGAGACGCCGGCGTGGAGCAGGATGGAGGCGAACTCGACTCCCGAAGAGCGAAGGCGACGAAGGAGAGACTGTGTGAACGGGCGGGAAGCGCTCGGCATCTCGGCGCTCCCGGGGACCCGGGCAAACTCGGTCTGATAGCACTCGAGAGGGAACTCCCGGGCCGCATACCCGTACCGGATGGGGCGTCCGACCCGCTTCATAGCGTCCGTGAGGTCCCCTCCGGCACGTAGGAAGTCTAGGCGCGGGATTCCGGGATAGGGAGCGACCACACGGCACTCGACCCCGCCCACTTCGAGGTCGTCTCCCGGGACGAGGGGCAGCGGGCCGGGTCTACCCGGACCCCATCGAGGTTCCGCGACCCAAAGGTCTCCGCCATACCACGTGGAGAGATTCACGAGGAACTCTCCGAGACGCGAACGGGAAGGGAGGCTGGCCGCGACGGTAGCGCTCTCGTTGACTACCATGAGGTCCCCTGGGCGGAGGAGTTCGGGGAGATCGCGGAAGTCATGGTGTTGTTCGTCCTCGGGCGTGCTCACGAGAAGACGGACGCCGTCGCGCGCGATTCCCCGTTCTTCGGGAGGTCGGTCCGCGCCTTCGCCCGTGGAGATTTCCCGTTCTCCGACGTCTGCCGTCATGGAGAGACCTCCCACCGATCGGATTGCGCCTGGAATCGGACCCCGTTGACCTTCGAGGCGTCCTGGTGAAGGAGCCACGCCCAGAACGGCAGAGTAGCCTCCGGGAGCGGGCGGTCCGAGATGTCCTGTCCCGGGTACGCCGCTTGATGCATCGCCGTCCGCATGTCCCCCGGGTCCACACTGATGACAGAAACACCCGAACCGTCCAGCTCGTGGGCGAATGTCAATGAGAGGAGGTCGAGGGCGGCCTTGCTCGCGCCGTAGACCCCCCAGCCCGGGTACCCTCCCCTTGCGGCATCGCTCGAGATGTTCACGATGCGACCATGACTCTCCCGAAGCGCCGGGAGGAGCCCCTGGATCAGAGAGAGCGGCGCGTGAACGTTCACCCGGAAGACCCGGTCGATCTCGCCCACCGGATACTCGGCGAGAGTCGGAAGCGGCGACCGCCCGAGCTCGCTTGCGTTGTTGACCAGCAGGTCGATCCGACCGAGCTCGTCGACCTGAGCCACGAGTTGGCGCCGGGTGTCCGGCTCGGCGATATCACCCGATACGAGGCGGAGCCGGCCGACGGCCGAAGGGAGTCGATCGGCGAGGTCCTTCGACCCTTTCGGGTCTCGAGCGTTGCCGATCACGACGAACCCTTCTTCGAGAAGGAATTCGACCAGCACTGCACCCAAACCGCGGCTCGCACCCGTCACGAGCGCTACCGGTGGCGAGCCGCTCTTCATCGGCATCATCGCACGGCGCTCCTCTCTCGAATCCGGAATCTACACACCGGGTCCCCGGCGACCACTCGATGTGTCACATCGACCTTCGCGCGGAGCATCGACTCGAACATACGCCTCTCCGTATCGCACGCCTCGGGGTACCTCTCCGCGAGCGCGAGGATCGGGCAGTTGTGCTCGCGCATCTCGACCGAACCCTTTCTGCGGTCGGTGACCTCGGCCATGTAACCGCCCTCGGTGCGGATCCGCGCAAGTTCCGAGACCCGGCGGGCGAGGGAACCATCTCGGACCCGCGTCCAGCTCCGGTCGGCGACATCGCCCGCTCGTTGCGCGAGTAGCTCCCCCACCGCTGGTCGCCCGAGGCGTCGTTCGATGAACTGGAGCGCACAGAGCGATATCTCCGTGTAGGCCTGGGGAAAGAACGCTGTTCCCCGGTCGGTCAGACGGAACAGCACGCGCGGTCGGCCGACGTGGCCCGCCCGGTAGGAACGGCCAACCAGGCCATCCGCCTCAAGCCGTTCAAGGTGCCCCAAAGCGGCGACCTTGGAGATGCCGAGCCCCGTTGCTATCTCCTCGAGGGATGCGTCCGGTCGTTTCTTCAAGAAGGTGAGCGCAGCGCGCTTCGGCGAAGAGTACGAGGCGGTTTCCAGAGTATCGGCGGACGAAGACATGGTCCGCACGACGACTTTGCGATTTATACAGTATTTCCTTAACAAATAGAATTTACAGAGGGCAAGGCGGGAGGAACGACCGGCGGTCCGAGATCGTTTCGAACCGTTCCCTCGCCCCAAGACACGGCTACTGCTTCCCCGCCGCAGCCGGTACCGGAGTCTCAGTCGACAACGTCAGTATTAATACACATGGGTGCGCATAATTGCAAGCATGGCGACGGAGCGAGCCTCCCACCCATGTCTCCGTCGCGGGTGTCATCACCCCGAAAGCGACCACGTTGCGACACCCGAGCTGGCGGGGCCCCGGGAGATCGTGGTCTGGTGCTCCAGCTGTCAGAGGCACGAAACCCGGGGCTCGCCCCGTTGGTTCTCGGATTGGCGTTCGCCGCCTGCGGCGGGCCTTCCGGGAAGAGGTTTCCAGGGGCTCTGAGCCCTCTTCCCGATCGGTGTTGGTCAAAGCAGTGCGGCGAAGTGGCCGATCAGCAACCCGGCCAGTCCAGAAACGAGACCGATCAGGGTGATCCGGATCCCGCTGCGCCAAAGTGAGCCTGCGGTCACGCGCGCTTCGTAGAGTCCGATCGCAAACAGCATCCCAGCAGTGAGGACCGTGGCGATGATGGCTGCGTTGACGAGCGAGATCTGCGTGAAGAAGAACGGTATGAGGGGGACGAAGTGCCCGAGGACCGTCGCCCATCCAACCAGGACGGCGCTCCGACGGGGCGCTTCGGGAGGAATGTAGGAGAGGTTCAACTCAAACGCCATCATGAGGTCAAGCCAAGCTTTCGGCTTTGACTCGATGCGATGGAGCATGTCCTCGAGCTCCTCGCCCTGGTATCCCCAATCCCGCAGGATGGCCCGGACCTCCTCCCGCTCGAGCTCTGGGACCTCACGCATCTCCCGGATCTCGCGTTCGCGTTCGGACCGGTAGAGGCGGAGGCGGGAGTAGGTCGAGGTGTACGCGACCGCTCCCATGGAGATCGATTCTGCTCCGAGGGCGGAGAGTCCCGCCACTAGGATGATCTCCGAAGTTACGTGGGAACCCGGCTGCAAGCTGGCCGCGACCAACCCGAGGAGGATTCCGAGAACGTTGACGAGGCCGTCCTGGCTCCCGAGGATGAAATCCGACAATGCGGTGGGGTGCGGGTGACCCTCGCTCGCAGGATGCATTCCGAGGAGGCACTCAGGCCCACCGATAAGACACTACGGGTGCGAGCAAGGTGAGTTCCAAATTGTTAAGCCCGATTCGGGCGGCCAGGGGCTCGGACGGAGGGGCGAGACCGACGACGACGCAGCGCATCCGAGAGGATCAGTCCATGGTCGAACGCGAGTGGATGGGCCTCCTCGAGCGGGACCCATTCGGCCGCGGCCGCGTCGTCGCGCCCGACGGGCCTCCCCCCACGCCCTTCCATCAAGAACGCGACGGTGGTGGTGGGTTTGCGTGGGTCTCGCTCCGGACCCGAGTACACCCCGAGAAGTTCCCGGGGCCTCGCTCGGAGCCCGGTCTCCTCCCGGAGCTCTCGAACCACGGCCTCTTCCACGGTCTCGCGAAGCTCCACGAATCCCCCTGGAAAGGCCCACATCCCTAGGAACGGCGGCCTCCCCCGGCGAACGAGCAGGACCTTTTCCCTACGGATCCACACCGCGTCGACCGTGAGGGCGGGGCTTTCGAACTCCATCGCCTTCGAGGGCCGTACCTCCCAACTCTATTAGGAGACACTCGTGGGCTGGGTTCGGCGCCGGAACCGGCCGAAGTGGGTCTCGGTGGTCGAGATGGATAAGCATTAAGGCGCGAACGTCGGTCGCAGGCACGATGCAAATCCTCCGAAGCAAAGCACCCCTCCGGATCAGCTTCGCGGGCGGAGGCACGGACGTCTCGCCTTATCCAGAAGAGAAGGGAGGCGCCGTGCTCAATTGCACGATCGACAAGTTTGCTTACGTTACTCTCGAGGACGTTCCGGACGGGGCGGGACGGATCTCGGTCGAGTCGCTCGACTATGGAATGACCCTCAACTTTGCCCGTCCCTCCGAAATGGTGTACAACGGTGACCTCGACGTCGTCAAGGCCGCTCTCAAGGTCCTGCGGCCGGAGACCGGCACCGAGCATCCGAAGGACTCGCTCCATCTCTTCCTCCATTCCGACGCGCCTCCAGGAACCGGTCTTGGCACCTCCTCGACGATGTGCGTAGCTCTCGTGGGAGCGTTTCAACAGTACCGGCGCGAGCCCTGGACCTCGTACGAGGTCGCCGAACTTGCCTACCGGATCGAGCGGGAGGAGCTGGGTCTCAAGGGCGGTCGGCAGGACCAGTATGCCGCAGCATTCGGGGGATTCAACTTCATGGAGTTCACCGGGTCGAAGACGATCGTGAACCCGCTCCGGATCCACCCGGATGTGGTGAACGAGCTTGCCTACCGTCTCCTCCTCTGCTACACCGGGACGAGCCATTACTCGAACGACATTATCGAGCGGCAGCAGAGGAGCTATTCGGAGAAGCGCGCCGACACCGTCCAGGCGCTCGACGCGACCAAGCAGCTCGCGATCGACATGAAGAACGAACTCCTCCGTGGAAACCTCGACGAGATGGGTCGCCTCCTTGACGAGGGCTGGCAGCACAAAAAGCAGTTCACGGAAGGAATCTCGAACGAGCGAATCGATGCGTTTTACGCACGTGCACGCGAGGCCGGCGCGCTCGGCGGGAAGCTCCTGGGTGCGGGAGGCGGAGGTTACATCCTCCTCTTCTGTGACTTCGCCCGACGAGCGCAGGTCGCGAAAGCGGTGCAACAGGCCGGTGGCCGCGTGACCGACTTCGCGCTGGAGACGGAGGGCCTTCAGACCTGGTCCGTCCTCTCGCCGCACTGATTGAGGGGCGGGTCCGTGTCCGTTCCGGCGGCGCGCGCTCCGCTTGCGGCACCCGGACCCCCGGACGTTTCTGTCATCCTCGCCACGCTCAATGAGCGGCAGAACCTACCCGAGCTCCTCGATCGAATTTGGGCGACCCCGCTCCCGCCCATCGAGGTCCTCGTCGTGGATGACGGAAGCACCGATGGCACCAGAGAATTCCTCGAGGAAGGCGCCCGCGCTGAGCCCCGTCTTCGCCCGGTCTGGCACGAGGGGAAGCAGACAACATTGACGGCTCAATGCCAGGGAATCGCCCTCGCTCGGGGCCGCTTTGTGATCGTCATGGACGCGGACTTGCAGCACCAACCCGAGACGCTCGCGCCGATGGTCGACCGGCTCGAGAAGGGTGCATCCCTCGTCGTGGGAAGCAGGTATGCGCCCGGAGGTTCCGCCGGCCCGCGACCCGGGGTCCGGGCGGTGATCTCGCGGGGTGCGGAGCTCACGGCGAAGGTCCTCCTGCCCGAGGCGCGTGGAATCAGCGACCCGGTATCGGGACTCTTCGGATTCCGCCGGGAGATCTTCCGGCCCTTGCCGCCCGAGTGGCGGGGATACAAACTCTTGCTCTTCCTCCTTGTCATGAACCGGGGGCAACGGGTTGTGGAAGTGGGCTACCGGTTCGAGCCTCGAGGGAGCGGCTCGAGCAAGGTGACCCAGAACTCCCGGTTCATCCGCTTCTTCCTCACCGAGCTCGTCTTGGCCGGGAGGCTTCGTCGAGTGCTCCGACGAGAGGGAAGGACTGCGCCCGCATCTCCTTCCTCCCACCGCGGCGGCCAGCGAGAAGGCGATAGGTTCTAAAGGGAAAACCCGCACTTTCCCCGCCAATGACGACGAGCACCGTTTCCGTCGGTTCCCGACACCCTCGACGCGTGGGCCTCCCACCGCCCGACTCCCCGGCCGGGTACGCTGTGCTGTGGGCGATACTCTTGGCGATCGCTTACGTCCTTCTCATGATCGGGGCCTATTCCGCGTTCAGTGCCGAGGGATTCTGGGTGGTCTCGTTGAATCTGGTGCTGGGGGCCATTGTCTCGTTCTTCCTGATCTCCTCCCTCGGTGCCGAGCGGTCCCGGGCCACGAACTTCGAGCTCGAGTTCGCCCGAACCGTGGAGGCCCACCGCGCCGCGGGAGAAACTCTCGCGGAGGCGACCCCCCTCGGCGGAATCCTTACTTCGTATGCTCACGCTGCCGAAGACCAGCGAGCGGCAGCGAGGGAGCACTCGTATGCGGCGGGACCCGCCGCCTATTCGACGGCCCTCGCGCTGGGGTCCACGCTGCTCCTCGGTCTCGCCTACGCGACGGGGGGCGACCCCAACCTGATCGGGGTCGCGATGGTGATCGAGCTCCCGGCGTTCGTTCTCCTCGGGCTATCCACGGGGATCCTAGCCCTATCGGTCGGGCGGGCCGCGGAGGTCCCCGAGTTTGACGCGCTCGTCCTCCGCCGTTGGGCACGGGTCACCAAGCCCTCGTTTGCATTCACGCACGCTCTCCTCAGCGCTCCCTGGGCGGTCGAGAACTTCCCTGAGACTAGCCCGGCTCCGTGGAGAGAATCGGTGACGCCGGACGCAGGCTCGGCCTGAACCGGCCTACGTCAACTCGGGTTAACTGGGCCATGAAATAGGCCACTGGCGCACTCCGGGGGTAGCCGGA
>Ga0187780_10004488_pt1 | contig 10450 bp, 10 predicted proteins | sample 1015_Q2_SP10_20__FD_132429 | JGI IMG/M metagenome (GOLD analysis project Ga0187780, IMG submission 132429) | Tropical peat soil microbial communities from peatlands in Department of Meta, Colombia - 1015_Q2_SP10_20_MG | ecosystem: Environmental > Terrestrial > Soil > Wetlands > Peat | place...
AGATAGTCTTCACCCCGCCGGACTGCGTGGCTCATCTGACGTCGAAGAGCAGGTTCGGGAGGCTGGGCCTGTCCTTCCTGAACTCGGTGAAGGTCCACAGCGGCTTCGTGGGGAGGCTTGCCCTGGAGCTGGTCAACCTCAGCAACGAAAGGACCCCCATCACCATTCGCCAGGGGGACCCGCTGATCCACATCGAGTTCCTGCGAAGGGAAGGGCAACCTTCCCCCTACGGTGGGAAGTACATGTTCCAGTTCATGGACGACGAGGAGGCCGGGATGTACGTCGACATCCTCTCCAAGAACTTCCCCGGACTCTTCCCCCGCGAAAAGTTGGATGCGACGAGGAAGAACAGGCTTCTGAAGGAAGACTGAGCCCCTAGATTCCTAGGGCGGACCTTAGTCCCTTGTAGCGGTTGCGGATGGTTACCTCTGTGACCCCCGCTGCCTCGGCCACGTCCTTCTGGGTCTTGTCCTCCCCTTCCAGGGTGCACGCGACGTAGAGGGCCGCGGCTGCAAGGCCCATGGGGTCCTTGCCCGCAGAGATCCGCGTCTCCTCCGCTCTCTTCAGGATCTCAAGCGCCCGCCTCTTCGTCTTCTCGGAAAGCCCCGCCTTGGAGGCGATCCTGGAGACGCACTTGGTCGGGTCCACCACCGGCATCTTGATGTCCATTTCCTTGAGGAGGAGCCTGTAGCATCTGGCGATGTCCTTCTTCTTCACGTTGCTCACAGCTGCGAGGTCCTTCAGCGTCCTCGGGGTCTGCGTGTCCCGACAGGCGGCGTAGAGAGACGCGGCTATGATCGCCGAGATCGACCTGCCCCTGACCAACCCCCTCTCGAGCGCCTTCCTGTAGACATAGGCCGCCTTCTCGACCACGGCGTCGGATACGGAGAGCTTGTCGGACAGCCTGTCCAGCTCGCTGAAGGCCTGCCTGAGGTTCCTGTCGACGGGTTCGTGCACCTGGCTCCTGCTGTCCCAGGTCCTCAGCCTCTCGACCGTCGCCTTCATCGACGCGGACAACGACTTGCCCGACGCGTCCTTGTTGATGCCGCCGATGACGGTGGCTAGCCCCATGTCGTGCATCGCTATGGACGTAGGGATGCCTCCTCTCGACCTGTCGTCCTTCTCCTCCTTTGAGAAGGCGCGCCACTCCGGTCCGACCTCCTCGATCTTCTCCTTTACCACGAAGCCGCAGGCCCCGCAGAAGAGCTCCCCCCCGGCGGTGTCGACAATCATGGGGCCCTTCCCGCAGCGCGGACACTTGTCCAGGGCCTTCTGCAGCTTTATCAGCCTCGAGTAGTCCTTGTCTGAAAACATGTTTCTCACCGAAACTGTTATATCTCCATGCGGAGAACAACAAATCGTAATAACCACCTATATAAGCGTTTACTGCGAATCTTACATTCCTGACCGGAGGATTGGCAACTTTCTGCGAATCCAAGTTTCGCCTGCGTGCCTTCAGGGCAGCCCCCGCAGGAGCCGCGCCCCGCGCGGCCGATCCACGCCTGTCGGTCCCTCTCTGAATGGTTTTATCGGCGCCCCTGTGGTGCCGCCTCTGTGAAAGGAGAGTCCGGCTCGATCGCAGCCCTCCTAAGACCAGTACTCGACACCTACAGGGAGTCCGCAGTGGCCGTCGTCGGATGCCACTCCACCGGCATCGCCAGGGACTCGTGCGAACTGGACGTTCTGCTCGTCTCCGACGAGCGGCGGGGGGCGACGTCGTTCAGGATGGGGAGGGTCTTCTGCGATCTTGACTTCATCACCGAGAAGGAAACCCTCAGCCCGGCCGACCCGGAGGCAGGCATGTCGCTGGCACAATCGAAGGTCGTAAGAGACTCGGGGCTCGTACTTTCAACCAGCGTCGCCGCGAACCAGGCAGTCATGGGCGAACTCGCCGTGCGCGCGACGCAGGCACGGCTCGCAGCCTGCCTGAAAGCCCTGAGCAGGACGGACGAGGCGCTCCTGCGCGGAGAGAAGCGTGACGCGAACTTCTGGGTCCTTGCGGCTTCCTACGAGTTCGCGAGGTCCTGGCTCTACTCTCTTGAGGTGATCCCCTCCCCGAGCCACCTCCTGGGGCAACTGAAGGACCACTCCCGGGGGAGCGGCAGGAACTTCGAGGCGTTCGTCCTGGGGGCAGGATTGGAAATCGCCTCCAGGAAGGAGTGCGCCGACAGGCTGGAGGGCCTTTCCCTGCTCTACGACCTCCTGAGCTCACCTCGGGCCGGAACGAACCAGCGACCGACCGCCACGGACGTAGGCTATCAGATCGTGAAGGCCAAGGCCGCGGACCTTGCGGACCTGAAGGAACACGCCGAAAGCTACTCGTTCCTCGGGGGAGAGGTGGTCAGAGTCGTCCTTGCCGTCAGCGGGTCTGTCCGCGTCGAGGGGCAGGGGCGCCGCCACGACCAGGATGTGCTGAGCTCCCTGTCCGATGAGCGGAAGGGTCTCCTGAGCGGTAGGCTCGTACGGGAACTGGGGCTCGAGCGCCCGACCTCGGAGGTGGAGCGCTCCCTCGCAATGCTGAAAGAGCGCGCGGCGAAACTCGCACGTAAGATCTGAACCCGGTGGCGACCGGGAGCCTAGAGGAGTGGCGCCGCTCAGAGCGGCTCGGCCGTTATCGAGGTCTGGACCGGGGTCCCTCCCAGTATCTCGGAGGCGAAGCTCCCGGTCGTCGAGGCCGCTATGTAGAGGTAGTATGTGTCGCCCTCCGTGAGCCCGCCGTCGACGAGGTCGAAGGAGCAGGTGGCGCCGGATGCGCTGCCGCTCAAGAAGCATTGGGCAACGCGGGTGTCGGACCCTCCGGGGGAGCTCCCCCGGGCAGGGATTCCTGCAGTGGACTGGTACAGGTACACGTATGTCTGGAAGGAGCCGATTCCAAGGACGCCTACGGAGGCGTCGACCCTGACGCTCGTCGCCTGCAGGTCGGCCAGGGTCACTCCGCAGCCGACAGACGCCAGGTTCGAGTCGACATAGGTGGTCCCCAGATTCCCGTAGTACACCGACAGGTTGGCCGACGGCCCGTCCCCGGATGGATACCAGAATGTGTTGCCCAGAGAGGTGGCAAGGCCCACGGCGTAGCCGGGCGTGGAGTCTTTCGTCGCCTTGAGATACCGGGCGAGGCACGTCGTCGTCCCCGTCGGGAGGCACACGCCCGCCGGAACCAGGGCCTGCACGGGGGCCTCGCTCCCTGCAGGGATATAGGCGGGGGAGAAGCTCGACCCGGAGTAGACCGAGCCGTTGGGGAACCGGATGTACAGGCCGACGACCTCGGCAGTCGCCTGACCGCCGTTCAGCGCGACCAACCCCGCGCCTGAATAGGCGTAGACGAGGGATTCGGCTTCGCGCTGGTGTTGGACCTGAAGTGCCTGGCTGTTGACCTCCATTCCCTCCGCTTGCAGGCCCGACAGGTAGACTTGGGCGCCCATGGCGAGCATCAGGACGAGGACGAAGATCAGGGTCCCGACGACCGAAGCGATTCCCTTCCTCCTGGACGCCCCTGCGGAGGGCCGTCGGGCATGAGCCGCGGCATGTCTAGCCAGGGACCGCCACCACGGAGACCTGTTCGGCCGCCCCTGACGCCGACACGACCATGCCGTATTCCGCCCCGGTCTGGAACTCTGTTGGCGAGTAGATTATGACGGAGAGGACCACCGATGCTCCGGGACCGACCGCGGGGGAGGGGACGATCGTTATCGAGGCTGGGTCGGCCACGGTTCCCCTGCCGCAGGCAGGAGGCGGGGACGCGAAATCCACCGCACCCCCGGTCGACCCGCTCGCCAGATTCACGCAGTACTGCGGGGAGGACGAAATCGACGTGGTCACGGTAAGAGCCCCCAGCTGTGTCGTGCCCGTGTTGGTAACCGTGACCCGCTCCAGGGCGGCGTAGGTTCCTTGCCTCATTTCCACGCCGGTCAGGACGAAATCGGCCCCCCTGGCGGAGCCCACGTACCCGGCCATGGCGGAGTAGACCGCTGTCGACCCTCCGGCCGCCACCGCAATGAGCACGAATGTCTCCAGGTAGGTGGAGACGGCCCGCCTGCGACTAAGTGTCAATGGCTACCTCGTCTCCGGCTGCGTCAATCAGCAGGAAGACCTGGCCCCCCGGGTGAGCGCACGAGGGGAGGGTGAACGTGTCTTCCTCAGGAACCGACGCCCCGCCGCCGGCGGAGGCGGCTACCGTGGAGTAGCCCCCGACCGCCAGGAGGGTCCCGTTGTCGAAGACCTCGTAGGGGGTAAACGAAACACTGCCGTAGTTGTAGAGCGTGAGCAGGTAGGTCCTCCCCTCGGCGTAGGGCCTTCCGTCTGGCCCCCTGTAGGTTGACGTGCACCCTCCGCTCCCGGCTACGATTGTGCCGTAGACAAGCGAAACCTGCTTGCCGGCAGAACCCTCCTGCTCCTGGATCCCAAGAGCTGCGCCGCCGGTCGTCCCGTTGAACTGGCCGATGGCGGCCGAAGTCACGAGCCCCCCGAACACCAGGGTGACCCCCACCATCAGAACGGAGGAGTACAGCTCGCTTACCCCCCTCCTGGCTGCCCTCATCGGCGTCGACTCCCGCAGACAAAATAGGGGGGAGAGGGGCTCAACGGTCCCCCTCTATTGCCCGACGATGCTGATGGAGTTCAGTGTTGGACCGAGTTGGGCCTGCATGGTGTCAGTCAGCCCTGCCGTCCAGGTGCTCCCCGCGCCTCCCGAATACGACGTCACTACCGTGAACTGCCCCCCCGGGGGAATGACGACGCTGTTTGCGAGTGTAATCGACGCAGACCCGCTGGTCGAGCAGGATGCGGTGGCCGTCACGGGCCCCCAACTTGTCGCCACGTTGGCGTTGCACGTGCTGGGCGCCGTCGTCCAGTGGAGGTTGGAAAGGGTGATCACGCAGCTCGAGGTGCTGCAGGTGTACGACGCGCTTCCGGTGTTCTTCATCGAGACGGTGACGAGAGGGTTGTTCGAGCTGCTGCTGACGACCGACGCGGTCGAGAACTGCATGCTAACGGTCGACGCGTTTCCGTTGACGAGGCCATAGATGGCAGCGGTGACGACCCCCCCGGCCCCGAGAACGGCCGCGATGATGATGAAAAGGTCCATGCTCTGGGATATGGCTGAGCGGTTCTTGATTCTCATCGCCCCGTCACTCGGAGGCAGTATAAAGCGGCCACCGGCGAGACGAGCCTACAGGTGGAAGAGAGAGGCAAGGCCCACCACGGACATGGCGTAGGTTGCGAGCACCGCTATCACGACGTTGGCGGAAGCCTTCAGGGTGTTCCTCACTGTAAAGTCGGTCATCTTTGCCCCGATCACGCCGAGCGCCGCGGCCGAGACGACGATGAGCATGTTCGAGACCTCCAAGAGGACGGGAGGCATCGCGCCGACCAGGAGGCTGGCGGACCTGACGTCCGCAATCCCCGGCCGCACCGCGCCGCTGAAGGACTGCAGCACCGCCTGCACAAAGGAGATCCCGAATGCGAGCAGGACCGGGGAAGCGTAGGCCAGGATCATGTAAGGCCTCATTTCGGCCTGGGTGGCCCGCTTCATCTCGACCACCTTCTCGGTGTATGCCGAAAGCTGGTAGACGGTCTCAACCGTGCCCCCGCCAGATCGGCTCATCTGGCCGAGGACGAAGAAGGCCATCCTCCCGAGTCTAGTCTTCGGGTCGGCTGTGAGTTCGTCGAAGGGGGTCCCCGACTTGAGCTGCGACGCGGCCTGGGCCAGCACCCTGTCGAAAGAAGGGGTGTACCTGTTGTGGGCTGCGATGCTCACCAATGACTTCGTGAGGTCGTATTCCTGCCGCTTGTACTCCAACACGTCCTTCATGAAGTTCGGCAACGCCTCGTCTACCTCGCGCATCTCCTTCCGCTGCTCTCGGACCGAGGTGCCGTAGACGACCAGGAAGACGAAGAGGGCGGACGCTGCGGCCACCCAGACCTGCCCGTCCAGCACCCCGATTCCGAGACCGGGCAGGGAGACAGCCACGCTTCGCATCAGGTTTCCGTGAAGAGCCTGTTCGCCGACAGGCTGCATCCTCCCAGCCACATACACCAGCATGACTGTGAACACCGGGACGCAGACAGCCGTGAAGACCGTCAGACCGAGGACTGAGACATTGGGGGAGAAGATTCCTACCACCATCAGCAAGAGCGGGATGACTCCGAACACTGTGATCATTGAACTTCCTATCATTCCGGCTCGGCCCGCATACCTCGTCCACCCCTCCTCCAGCTCTCGAAGGAGGGAGCCGCTCTCACCTGTCAAATAGGCTGGGAGGTCGCCTCCGCTCCTCACCTTGCTGGTGTATCCGAATAGAAAGGAGCTGAACTTTCTTGACGGGTGGTTGGAAGCCAGGGCTTCCAGAGAGGCGTTGGGGTCGATGCCGAACACTTCGACGTCCCTCCTGACCAGAAGCGCTTCCATGCGGATGCGCCTGAACAGGTCCGAAGTGGTGAGCCCAAGGAGAATGGCGTACAACGGCTCGCCCGCGCTGCCGAGGACATTGACCAAGATCGAAAAGAAAGGGAGCTCCTTCTCCACCCCCTCCCGGCGCTGAGCGATCTCGTCCCTGAGGCGAATCTCGACGACGAAATAGAAGAGAATGGGCGAGAGAGTCAGGAAGGCGAAGGCCGGATTGACCCAGAGCCCGAGGCACAGGGCTGCGGCCCACGCCGGGGGGAGGATGATGGCAGAGGTCATTAGGCTCCTGGCGGCCATGGCGTAGGGGTTGCCGACCTTCCCCGCCCTGGAGAGAAGCTCGGAGATCCTCGGAACCCTCCGCTCGGCGAGACGCTTCAGGCGCGGGTGATTAGTAACGAAGCCGACAATCATGTCATCCGAGGCGTTGCCCCCGGCGGTCCTGATGTCCGGAAGTCCGAGCCTGAATCCTCTCGCTGAAATCACTGATATGAGGAAGAGACTCGGTAGTGCAACCGCGACTGCGACGTCGCCGGTGAGCAAGCACAGAATGAGGGCGGCGGGGAAGAGTCCCATGCAAAGCACCTGGCTCGGCCTCTTCGCCCTCGAGCCGAACGCGCCGGCGCGCCTCTCAAACTCGGGAAGAGAGCGCAGGGCAAGGTACGCCGTCCCGATGGAGGTTCCTACTGCGACGTTCAAGAAAGAGACCCCCTCGAGCTCGGCGACTGGCCCCTGAAGCCGCAAGGAAGCCAGGTAGGCCAGACCGGACCCCGAAGCTAGGGCGGCGAGGGCCCCAATCACGAGGAGCCTCTTGAAGGAAACCGGCATCACGCGGACTGCCTCTCCAGCTCTCGGTGCGACTCCTTCGAAGCGTATCGCTTCACCATTGCTGCCAACCCCCCCGGGGTCAGCTCCCCCGCCCTGACGGACTGCGAGATGTACGCCGCCCGATTCGCCAGACCTTGTTGGACCCGAGAGGAACTCCATCCGTAACTGCTGGCTATTTCGTTCAGCCTGTAGCTCCGGTCTAGCACCTCCGCCGGAGTGGTAGGGTCGAAGGAGTCGTGGGCGTAGTCATATCGGAAGACGTTGACGATCTCGTGCCCATCCGACCCGACAGGGCGGATTTCGTCCACGCTGACCAGGCGCCTCACGACCCTGCCGTCAGGGAGCGGTGTCTTCCTCATCGTGGCGATGGCGGTTATGTCCCGTATGTGGCCCGCAGCGAACTTCATGGGGGGAGTGGTCAGCCTCTGCACGCACCTCTCTGCATTCTCTGCGTGGATCGTCGTGATCGTCGAGAACCCCAGGGTGATGGCAGCAGCCACGGTCTCCGACTCCTCCCCCCTCATCTCGCCGAGGCTGAGTATCGTCGGGGAGAAACGCAGAGAGAGCTTGAGGAGGTCTGCAAGAGTGTACTCGTACCGCCCGATCGAAGGAGACAGCCCCGCCCGGTGGGACCTGGTCTTCAGTCTCTGCCAGTGAAGGTGATCGGGGAGGTTCACTTCGAGGACGTCCTCAGCCGTGACGATCTTTGAGCGGGGATGCATCAGGGAGAGTATCGAATTCATCAACGTCGTCTTCCCTGAGCCGGTCTCGCCCGCAACCAGGACGTTTGTGGTCCTCTCCAGAAGGAGCCAGAAGTAGGCGGCCATGAGCGCAGACAGAGTCTTGTGGAAGTGGTCCTCCTCGTAGGCGACCCCCTGACAGCCTTCCTCCCTCGGGGCGGGGAGCCTCTCGCTGGCCGGTTCCGGGGCCGCCAACTGGACGATCGTAAGCGGGTTCTCCTTCTGCTTCCTCATCGCGAAAGTCGACCCCGGTCTCGAAATCTCGTCACCAAGGGTCGCCGTGACCCTCCTGTCGGAGGCACCGTGCAGCGTCACCTCGAGTGAGGGCTGCGCCATGGATACCGTCGTCCCCCCGAACTGAGCCATCCGCCTGATGAATGCCTGAAGCCGTTCCTCGCTCTCGTAGGAGATGTCGGTCTCCATGAATGCGTACTCGCTGAACCTTCTGTGCAGCACGCGAACCGGCAGGTCGTAGCGAGTCAGGGAGATCTCCTCGATTCCGTCGTCGTTGACCAGCGGGTCTATTTCCCAAAATCCGGCAAAGTCCTTCAGGAGATAGTAGAGGAGCTTCGACCGCGCCCTTCTGACCAGCGGGAGGATTCCCGCCTCCTCCGCCGTCTCCCACAGGTACTTCTCGACGACTTCCTCGGAGCTCCCGGTCGCCTCCAGTGGTATCGCGTTCCTCAGGTTCCCCTTCAGAAGGCCCAGCGCCCCCCTCTCCTCCGTGTCTAGTGGCGGAAGCGAGACGGAGTATCTGCCTAGCGAATCAAACTCGTAGATCGTGATTGCGGCTCCAGCGTCAGAATCGGCCCCTCGCGGGACCGTGTACCTGTCAAGGATGATCGCCTCTGGCGGGATTCTTGGGAGAGGGGCCTCCGTCGGGAATGGCACCGGTGGCGGCAGGGGACGAGGCTTCCTAGGCGAGCTCAGGAAGGACAGGAGCCTCGACATCGGAAGGCATCAGGCATTCGCTTAAAGCACAACCCCGAATTGGGGCCCACCCCCGGGCCCTCTGCTGGATCGAGACTCTCTCAGGACGCGGACGCAACCCCGGCGCTACAGGACGAACCAACCGAGATGCCCCCTGGCCCCTACGGCAGCCCCAGTGACCGGGGGCAAGGAAAGGACGACGCTCTGCTGATCTGGCCAGGACAGACCGACCGAGACTATCCCGGATTTCATCTCTCTGACCAGGAAGCTGTTTACGGTTTGATGCGAACCGAAGTCGTAGCAGCTTGCCTGCGACCCTCCAACATCTCTGTCCAAGGTCGTAGGGATAAGGAATCTAGCGTTCCCCTGCGAGTCCGTCTCCTCTGTCATGCTCACGTTGATGTAGACAGGACCCACCCTGTCTGCCGGCCCCTCGCAAATAAGCGATGCCGACACATACACTTTGTCTCCTGCAACGGGCACCGGGGGACCAATCGGCCGCGTTCGCTGCACACTGACCGAAAGGCTCGAGCACAGCACCGGCTGAGACTGCAACGTGTATCCTGGCGGGTAGATTATGGTCTGGCAGTTGATGATGTTGCACGGCAGATTCATGCTGCCCCAGGGCATGTTCCAAACGCAGACGGACGGGGTAGTCGTGGCCGTAGGAGACGAGCTGGTCCACGAGTACAGGAGGGGGGATGGAACGCAGCCGTCATACTCGAAGACCTGGCCAAAAGGGCACGCGTAAGAGACGGGGGCCCCTACTGCTGCGACCACAGCGGTGGACCCTAGCAGCAAGAGGATGGCAGCCGAGACTGGGTTCCTCAATTTCTCAACCAGAGGGGTGCTCTCTCCGCATCCTCGAGCGCCATCTCCCCGTATATGAATTCTGTTCAGTCGACTGCGTTTTCACGCGGAAGCAGACACACGAACCGCGCCCAGGCCCAATACAAGGCGCTCAACCGCGTCCTCTTAAACGGTCCTCCGCAAGCCAGAATTGACTGCCGTTCGTCCCCCCACAACGGATTTCAGCCACCTCGAAAGAGCTTGGGGACATGAAGGAGAAGAACGTCAGGCTTCAGGTACCGGACGGGTTCCAGCTCATTCTTGGCCAGTCGCACTTCATCAAGACGGTCGAGGACCTCTACGAGGCCATTGCCACGTCGTCCCCCCAGATCAAGTTCGGCGTCGCCTTCTGCGAAGCCTCCGCCAAGGCTCTCGTGCGGTTCGACGGTTCGGAGGAGGAGGCGATTGGCCTCGCGAGGGATTTCGCCGTCTCTCTGGGGGCCGGACATGCGTTCGTGGTCGTGCTCAAAGGGGCGTTCCCGATAAACGTCCTAAACCGCATAAAGGCGGTAGAGGAAGTCGTCACTCTGTTCTGCGCCACTTCCAACAGCGTTACAGTCCTGCTGGCTGAGGAGGAAGGAGGGAGGGCGGTCGTAGGGGTCGTGGACGGAATCTCGCCCAAGGGCGTAGAGAAGGAAGAAGACAAGGTGGAGAGGCGGAATCTCCTCAGGAAGATAGGCTACAAGCGCTAGACGAAACAGCC
>Ga0187780_10004489_pt1 | contig 10448 bp, 10 predicted proteins | sample 1015_Q2_SP10_20__FD_132429 | JGI IMG/M metagenome (GOLD analysis project Ga0187780, IMG submission 132429) | Tropical peat soil microbial communities from peatlands in Department of Meta, Colombia - 1015_Q2_SP10_20_MG | ecosystem: Environmental > Terrestrial > Soil > Wetlands > Peat | place...
CCCTCCAGATAACGGGCATACCCACCTCCCTTCGCAGCACCGATGCTGGATGCGGTCATCACATGGGTTATTGACCGCGAGGCCACTGAAACGGCCAAGCAATTTCGGGAGCACGCCTCTGCACATCCCGTTACGACCGCCAGCGTCGGCGAGCGGCCAACGAGTTCCAGGGAGCGACGGGCGCACGCACGGGGCCGTTTGAGAAGGAGGCGAAGCCGACGCCTCCGACGCAGCTAACGGCGGTCACCCGGCCGCAATCTCTCCCGGCGCCCGTACCCCTGCCTCGCACGCCCACCGCGAGCGACTCGGCGGCCCCTCGCTACCCGAGATGCGCCCCGACCCTCGGCCACGACCGGGGCGTAGGCGGCTACGAGGGCACAGCACTCGCATAGCACCCGCAGGGTCGTGCATCATGTCTGTTTGGTTGTTGTCGACACCGCGCAGGGCTGGCGGCGACAGCGATGCTGCGGCCGAGCAAGCGATCGCGTCGGAAGCGTCGGTGCGCTGTTGTAGCGTCGTGTCTCGTGGCGTCAAAATCGCTCAGGGAGTGGCAGACGGATGCGTGGGCGGCGTTCGACGAGATCGAGCACGCGCACCGCGCGGTCGGCGGGACGAAGCCGGGTAGGCGGTTCCTGACGCAGCAGCTGAACTACGCCTACACGACCTTGCTCGCGGCACGTTTCCAGGGGTTCGCTCGCGCGCTACACGTGCAGACCGCGGACGCCATCGCGCTCGGGGCGCACGACGCCAACTACGCCGAACTGCTGTATCGAAGCCTGACGAACGAGACGATGCTTGAACGGCACAACGCGCAACCCAACTCGATCGCCGACGACTTCGGGCGCTTCGGGCTCGACATCTGGGCCGAAGTCGATGCAGAGCGCAGCGGCAACGACCAGCGCCGCAAGAAGCTCTGGGCGCTCATCACATGGCGCAACGCAATCGCGCATGACGATATCGACGCCAAGCTCAAGAGGGGCGCCTTGGAACCCTCGACGATCAGCCTCGCCACCTGTCGTAGCTGGCGCAGCGCTCTCAACATCTTGGCCACCTCGCTCGATGAGGTCACAGCCGACCGCTGCCAGGCGCTCGGACTTCCCCGTCCCTGGTGATACCTTCAAGTTCATGGCACGCAACCGGACATCATCTGCCGACTCGCTGAAAGTCGGCGACCACGTGACCTCCAAGCTCCCAGCCTTCAACTGGAAGGGCGTCATCGTCGAGGACCTCGGTCCGCTTGGTATCGACGGCAGCCAGATCTTCGTGATCCGCGAAGGCGACGAGGACAACGGCCGACACTTCAACGCTCGCGCCGAAAACCTCGAACGCATAGCGGCGTAGACCGGCGTCGCGGCGGGCGCCGCTGAGTCGGCCCCCTCAGTTGTGGGGGAACAAGGCCGACAGCCTGACGCCGATCCCGTCGGCCAACGCGCACATCACGTCGAACGCAGGATCGAGTCGCCCTGACTCAAGGGCGTTGATCTGCTGCGCGTCAATGCCAGTCGTAGCGGCGAGGTCAGCGACGCTGACGCCCTCCTGCTCACGCACCGACCGGAACGTTTCCCCGAAGCGGATCAGCTCAGCTTGCTCGTTCATGGCTTCCTCTTGTGAGTAGTGGTGGCCGGGGCGCGAGCCGGTAGCCGACGCCCCACGTCGACGGCACCCAGCCGACCGCGCCGGCCGCTGCGAGCTTGCAGCGCAGCCGCGAGGCGTGCGACTCGACCGTCCGCGACGCATCCCGCGGCGGATAGCCCCACACGTGGCGCAGCAGCTCGGCCCTGGAGAAGACGCGGGTCGGTTCGCGCGCTAGGTAGAGCAGCAGGGCGTACTCGCGCCGGCGCAGCTCCACCGGCGTCGAACCGTAGATCACGGTCCGTGTCGCGGTGTGGATCGTGAGCGCCCCGTGCCGGATCACCGGCGGCGTCTCGCCGGTCGGCCTGCGCAGCAGCGCCCGCACGCGCGCGAGCAGCTCGGCGTACACGAACGGTGCTCGGATCACGTCGTCTGCGCCGGCCGCGAACGCGCGCAGCGTGTCGGCCGTGTCCCCGCTGGTGCTCAGCCACAGGACGCGGGCACCGGACCCCGCGAGTCCACCCCCTCGCAGGGCGCGTAGAGCGCCGAGCCCTGCACCACGCCTCGACGCGCGAGCAAACACGATCAGCTCGACCTCGCCGAGCATCGCCAGGTCGCTGACCAGCCGTGTGTCGAAGCCATCAAGCGCCAGCTCATCGGCCAACGCCTCGTTTTCGCTGTCCTGGCCGTAGATCGCCACGGCCGGGGGCACAACTCGCGGGATATCCTCCGGCTGCATCGGAGTTCAGGCTCCTTTGCCACGCCCCCGGCTGTTGACGCAGCGCGGGGGCACGTTTTATTCGGTTGCTCGCCGCCTAGCTTACCGCTTTGGTCATTGCCTAGTTGGTTTCGCGCCGAGAAGATGCCCCGATGGACGACGCAATCCAAAGGTTCGGCGAGAACGTCCGCCGCGCCCGCCACGAGCGCGACTGGACCCAAGAGGACCTCGCCGCCAAGACCGGCCTCGCCGTCGTCCAGATCTCCCGGATCGAGCACGGCAAGCGCGAGATCAGGCTCACAACCCTGATCCGGCTGCTCGACGCGTTCGACGTGCCGCCGGAGACGCTTCTACATGGCTTGATCGGATCCGACTGACTGACCTCTTTGGCGATCTACCGAATCATATTGGGCGAATAGACTCATTGACGTGAATGCATTGGAGGGTCCGCTGAGCCCCACGCATGACCCTCTCTCCAGCACTCGGGCGGCCGCCAGCTCCTTCAATCCCACGAAGCTCGCGGCGCTATGCGGTGGCCTGCAACTACTGCCGGCGAACATCCACCGCCTATGGCGCTTGGAGGCTCTGGCGGCGATGTCATTGGACGCGCCGGATCGCGCCTCAGAGCACGATCCAGGCGTCGGCGACCTGCGACAGCTTGTCAATGCAGGAGCACTTGGGGCGCGCGGGGACCAATACGAGGATCCCTATGACGATGTGATCGCCGAGGAGATCGCGTTCCATATGGGTTCGTTTCGAATAGGCAGCGGGACCAGCACCGAATCCGTGGCCGATCTGCGCATGCTGGTCGGAGTTGTGCTGCTCTCCCCCCTGCTCTCGAAGGATCAGCGCCACGAGCTGACGCGGACAGTGGCTGCGGCTCTGCATCTGAGCGATACGGTCTTGCGCTCGGCAAACATCGTTCGCAACATGCCGCCGCCAAAACGCGAGAGTGGTGCGCGCATCCCTGGAGCAGCGACCGCACGACGACTTGCGGCGAGCGTCACCTTTGGAATCGAAGGGATGCGCGACGCGATCGGTACGGCCGACTTGTCGGTGATCGAGCCGCTGATCGCACCCCCGAATTTCGCTGGCTTTACGACCGAGCAAATCATGGAAGGCGAGCCAAGCCGTTGGCCCATTCGCCGATATGGAGAGACGCTCGTCCTCGCCGAGCCGTTCTCACTTGCCCTAGCACTTCGACACCATCTCGTCCTCGCGGCGCTCGCGGAGGTCAGTCCCGAGACTCTGTCAGAGGTCTACGGCGTTGCCGTCGACGAGGACGCGCGGGACGCGCTCGACCACCTTGGGAGCCGAGCGACGGATCGCGTCATGACCGCGCGCACGGTCGACAAACCCTGGACGGAGTTCGCGCTGCGTATCGACAATGGGCTTCAACTTCGCTGCCTGGTCGTCGGCGACGGGTTCAGGAGCATTCGCCCCGAGGACCCGTACGCAATGTGGGACCGCAACGACACGCTTATGGCTGCTCACGACTATCTCGAGAACGAGGCAGGCGCCACCGACGACGAGATTCTAGGGTTGATAGTCGGCGCACCAGCCGGCGGAACCGCGTTCTTGGGCACGCAGCACACCGAGCACATGAATCTACGTGTGCAGGTCCTTGGGCTCCGGGATTTCGCGACGATCTGCTTCCTGGAGACCGGCGACCCACTGGCGCTGTGGAAGTGGGTGCGCGCGAAGGACAGCATCACAGGCCGCGTGATGACATGGAGCGAGCTGGATCTCTACAGCGTCTTCCGCAGCCGAGAGCGAAGCCTCGCCGCCTTCGCGGGGGCGACCTTCGTCACCGTCGCACCGAACTCAGGGACCGATATACGCATCGAATACAAGACAATCCGCGACCTGCACGGGGCCAGGTTCATCGACGGCACCGTACGTGAGATCTGCCGCGGCGAGCCCGACGAACGGCGCTCCCCCATCTACCACCTTCGCGATACTGGCGCACAGCTGGTTCTCTATGTAGCGGATCTGCCGCTCGACATGTGGGTTGTCGGACCTCGCGACAGCGTGGTCGAGACATGGAGCCACGTCAACAGCGTCGCCTACTGGCTTGCCCAACTCACAGTTCCGTTGACGGACCTTTTTGCACAATTGGCAAGCCGTATGTCGTGCGCTGCCATCGAGGTTTCGCTCGCCGACCTTCCGGCGTGGTCGAGCGCCGCGCCAGGCGCAGGTGGAGGCGAGGCGGCAACGATCACAGCGACCGGCAACAGCGCCTCATTGTGCCTGGGTCTGCCAATCGCCTCGTTGCTCGCGAGCGCGACCAACGAGGCCGATCGACTGATTGTCGACGCTATCGCGCGCGCGCTGGATGTGCTGGCGAGCGAGAACGGATTGCCTGGTGTATCCAAGGCGACCATCGATGAGGCGGTCGAGAATGTCGCGCCGCTTGGGACGAAGAAGCACCTGATTGGGATGCCCCAGGAAGGCAACGAGATCGCCGAGTTGGCTGACAAGTCAGGACGGCTCGTGCAGGAGGCGGACGTATCACGCGCACGTGAGATGCTTGCCGAGCACCTGAAGTCGTACGGATGGCACGATCAAAGCGTCCCGCACGAGCGCCGCGACGAGATCCTCAAGGAGGCAGTCAAGTTCCTCTTTGAGGCGGCATGCAAGCGGCTGGACGAATCGTCGCCAGGCGGGTTGCTGGACGCACTCGTGCTTGAGAACGAGCGGCTCGCAGCGTCGAGCGAGCACCGCCAGGCGCTCCTTCCCGCCCGTCTTGCCACCTATCCTGAGTCCGAGGCGGAGGTCCGGGATGAGGTCGCCAACGCCGCCAAGGCGGCGGTCGCCTGCCGGTTTCTCATCGAGTACGTCGTTGCGCAACCACCGAGGGGTGCGGTTCCCTGGTCGCTGCGCCGCTTCGACGAATGCGTGGCATTGCTCGCCGAGCTACTCGACTGGGCTTACCTCGACGACGCGGTCAACGCCGGGCTGAGTTCCACGGACCTGCTTATCCGAGACGATGGCCAGCTACGACTGGTGGAGATTGGCCGATATGAGAAGGGCCAGTCGAGATACTTCGACACGCTCGTCAGCGAGATGAAGGACGCAAGCGCGTCGATCTTTCCCAAACGCTTCGAGATACGTGTGCAGGACGAAGTCCGCGAGCGCAACGCGACGTTGCTGCGCCTCGACGAGCCAATGGCTGCGGAGTCGGGGCTGAGTGTTCAAGCCCTCGTGGACCTGCTCCACGCTGCGGCCTACCTAGCTCGCGAGGCTGACGCTCAACTCATGACGCTCACGAAGCACCAAGCGGTCGCTCAGCTCTCCGACGCGATTGGCAAGGACGCTGGCGCCGTGGAGCGCGCGGTCGACTACCTAACCCTCGGTCCGCGCAACTCGTTCCTGCAACCGCCATCGGGAACTACGCGCGAGGTGCTGCCATCGCGTTCCGCACGTCGATGGTCTTACGTGCGCAGGCCGTTGCTGCGGATCGACGCGCCCGACGGACCAACGCTCACCTGGGGGCGACGTCATCCGCTTGCCGCGCTGCGTGTCTTGATCGGCCAGCTGCTCTCGGGACGCTACCAGCACCTTGCGGAAGGGTCCGAGCTGCGTACCGCACTTGGGGAGATCAGCTCGGAGGCCGGGCATGAGTTCGAGGAGCGCGTAGACAGCCTCTTCAAAGCCGGCGACATGAAGACGATCATCGACTGCACATCCATCGGCAATGAGAGCCTGCGCCACACGGACGACGGCGACCTTGGCGACATCGACCTGCTCGCTTGCGACACGCGCCGTCAGACCCTGTGGGTGGTCGAGTGTAAGGACCTCGCTGGCGCGATCACGACGAGCGACATCGTCGATGAGATGACCGAGCACTTCGGCTCCGGTGAGATGACGACCGTTGCACGGCTGCACGCCCGCATAGGGTGGGTCGCAGCGCGTATGCCCGCCGCGCTGAAGGCTTTCGATCGGACAGACCCACCGGGCCAGTGGAAGGCGCGCGGCGTGTTCGTTACGGGCGTCCCGGTGATAGCGCCCTACATCACAGACGTTCCCTTCCCGATCGTCCCAGTCGAGGAGCTTGCCAGCTGGCTCACGCGCGGAAAGCCGGTAAAGCAGCAAAGTTCGTCGACTAGGCGCCGTCGCCGCCGCAGGTGAGGCCCAGGCGACGTGATGCCATTTGGTACCCACGAGTGGTACCCACGACCGGCCCCAGCCGCTACAACCCCGTCCCCGAAAAACAGAAAACCCCGCGCTTTGCGGGGCTTTCATATCAAGCGGATGAAGGGATTCGAACCCTCGACCTTCGCCATGGCAAGGCGACGCTCTAGCCAGCTGAGCTACATCCGCGGGGTCCGGCCATTCTAGCCCCCGTCGACATGATCCGTCCAGGCGCCGTGGCGATGCCCGCTCACTCCGGCCGCCGCGCGCGCACTTGATACACCGCGAGTTCGCCGTCCTCGAAGCCGTGCCCGGCTGAGCGCAGGTACAGCCGCCACACGCGCGTGCGCTGCACTCCCGCGAGCGCCTCCGCCTCCGGCAGGTGCTCGTCCAGCCTTCGCGCCCACTGGCGTAGCGTCTCGGCGTAGTCCTCGCGAAAGCCCTCGACGTGGCCTGTCCAGAAGCCCGCGCGCTCGAGCGCCAGCTGGACGCGCGAGAGCGGCAGCGGCTCGCCGTCGGGGAACACGTAGCGCGTGGAGAACAGGTCGTCCAGCGGTGTCGCGTTCGGGTCGAGCGCCGCGATCGCGTGGTTGAGCAGTTTGCCGCCCGGGCGCAGCAGCGAGAACAGCGTCTGCGCGTACAGATCGATCTGACGCTCGCCCACGTGCTCGGACATGCCGATGCTCGAGATCGCGTCGAACGAGCCCTTCGGTAGCCGGCGGTAGTCCTGCACGCGGATCTCGATCTGCTCGGACAGGCCCGCGTCGGCGACGCGCTTGCGCGCGAGCTGCGCCTGCGGCTCCGAGAGCGTTATGCCGAGCACCTGCACGCCGTGCTCGCGCGCGGCGTGCATCGCGAAGCTGCCCCAGCCACAGCCGACGTCGAGCACGCGCATGCCCGGCCGCAGATCGAGCTTGCCCGCGACCAACTCGAGTTTCGCGCGCTGCGCCTGCTCGAGTGTCTGCGCGCCTTTGGAGAAGATCCCGCAGCTGTAGGTCATCGACTCGTCGAGGAACAGCGTGAAGAACTCGTTGCCGACGTCGTAGTGGTAGCGCACCGCCGCCGCATCGCGCTCGGCGCTGTGCAGCTGGCCACGCAGCAGCAACTCGAGCCTCGGGCGCTGCGGCAGGCCGCCCGGCAGCGCCACCACGAACGCCGCCAGCGCCAGCCGCACGCGATCGGCGAGCGTCGGCGTGGGCGGCTCGAACTGGCTGACCACGCGCAGCGCGAGGTCGAGGTCGTCAACCTCCAGCGCACCCTCGACGTAGGCGCGGCCGAGACCAAGCGTGCCCGGGGCAGCGAGGGCGTGCGACAGCGCCACCGGCGAGCGCACGAAGAACGTCGGCGCCGGCGCGACCGTCGCCGCGACGCTGCCGCCGTCCCAGAAGCGCACGTTGAACGGCCTCTCGGGCAGCACGCGCTCGAGTTCGCGCGCGAGTGGTCTGCTCACACGGATGATCGCCACCGGCTAACGATCGCAGACGCGCATCAGCCTTTGAACGTCGAGCGTCCGAGATCGCCGAACGGTTCGTCGCGCTCGCGCACCGCCTCGCGAAACCCCTCCTGCGCGGCGCGCGTGCGGAAGGCGTGGCCCTCGCTCGTGTGGCGCGCGATCCCGTCGAACACCGTGCCCAGCGCCTGCGCACCATGCAGCCCCTGCGCGAGCAGCGTCTGGTTGACCAGCAGCTTCATCATCATCAGCTGGCTCACCGGCACGCGCGCGATGCGCGCGAGCAGGATCTCCGTGCGCTCGGTCAGCTGATCCGGCGGCGGCGCCTCGATCGCAAGGCCCCACTCGAGCGCCTCCGCGCCAGACAGCGAGTCGCCCGTGAACAGCAGTCGCTTGGCGCGCTGCGGCCCGACGCGGTGTGCCCACAGCGCGGTCGTCGGCGAGCCCCACACGCGCGCCGGCGGGTAGCCGATCTTCGCGTCCCGCGCGATGATCAGCAGGTCCGAGCACAGCGCCATGTCCGTGCCGCCCGCCACACAGAAGCCATGCACGCTGCACACCACCGGCTTGCCGCAGTAGAACAGGCTCATGAAGCCACGGACGTTGCGGCTCATCATCGCGTAGTCCAGCATCGGATCCCACGTCGCGCTCGGATCGTGGTTGGCGGCGATCACCGCCGGGTCGATCGGCGAGCCCGCGGGCGCGTCCACGCCGCTGCCGACACCCCCGCTCTCCCCCATGTCGCTGCGTTCCGCGCTCTCCACCAAGTCATAGCCGCCACAGAAGCCCGGGCCGCTGCCGCTCAGCGCCAGCACGTGCACATTCGGATCGAGGTCCGCGCGCTCGACGCACGCCACCAGCTCGGCGATCAGCTGGCGCGTGATCCCGTTGCCGCGCTGCGGGCGATCGAGCGTGATGCGCGCGATCCGATCGGCGACCTCGTAACGCACGACCCGCTGCTCGCTCATCCAGCGGGACTCTAGACGCTGCGAGTGACATACTCCGCACGTGCCTAGCGACCACGCCTACGCACGCCTGTCGATCTTCTTGCCCGCCAGCGCGCTGCGACTGATGGGCAGGCTCAACACCCCCATCTACCGCCTCACACGCGGACGAATGATGAACAAAGTCGGGCGCGCGCCGGTGCTGCTGCTGACCTCGATCGGGCGGCGCTCAGGCCAGCCCCGCACCGCGCCCGTCGTCTATCTCGCCGACGGCGAGCGCCTGGTCGTGATCAGCTCCAACGGCGGCAACCACAACGCGCCCGGCTGGTCCTACAACCTCAAAGCCAACCCCGACGCCGAAGTCGAGATCGGCAGCGAGCGCCGGCTGATGCGCGCGCGAGTTGCTGACGGCGAGGAGCGCGCAGCGCTGTGGCGTCGCATGAACGAGCAGTACGCCGGGTTCGACGACTACGAGGCCAACGTCACGCGCGACATCGCCTTGTTCGTACTCGAGCCCCGCTGAGCCTCGCCCGCGGGCAACCGGCCGGGGTAGGCGCGTTCATCGGCTAGCCTGGATCTCGTGTCCACCCTCATGAGGCTGCTGCTCGGCAAGGACAAGACCACCATGGTCGAGCCCGCCGCCGCGCTACCCGGACGCGAGCAGGCGCCGGCCGTACCAGGGCGTCACTACGTGCTCGGCACACCGCTTGAGGGTCCGTTCCCCGACGGCGTGCAGACCGCGATCTTCGGCATGGGCTGCTTTTGGGGCGCCGAGCGCAGCTTCTGGCAGACCGACGGCGTGTACACGACCGCCGTCGGCTACGCGGGCGGCATCACCCCCAACCCGACCTACGAGGAGGTCTGCAGCGGGCGCACCGGACACTCCGAGGTCGTGCTCGTCGCCTTCGACACCGCCAAGACGACCTATCAGGAGATGCTGCGCCTGTTCTGGGAGGGACACGACCCCACGCAGGGCATGCGCCAGGGCAACGACGTCGGCACGCAATACCGCTCGCTGCTCATGTGGAACGACGAGCAGCAACGGACTGCAGCGACCGCGTCGCTCGCCGCCTACCAGCAGATGCTCTCCGCAGCCGGCCACGGCACAATCACGACCGAGTTCCTACAGGCGGACGCGCAGCACCCCTTCTACTACGCCGAGGACTACCACCAGCAGTACCTCGCCAAGAACCCCGGCGGCTACTGCGGGCTCGGCGGCACCGGCGTCGCGTGCCCGGTCGGCATCGCCAGCTGAAGACGTAACTCATCGGGGGCCTGGTCGGGCAGCGCGCGTGTGCCGGCGCGCGGCGCTCGAATGAACGACAACGACCCCGCCGAAGCGGGGCCGCTTGCCGTCCTACACCCGAGGCGGGCGCGTCCGTGGGGTGAACGCGCCCGCACGCCGGGTGAGAGTTCCCCTAGGCGCCGGCACCCGCTCCGGCAGGCGTCGGCTGCCACGTTGGTGGATGCGGTCCGCCGAGTGTCGGCACATCCGAGGGGTAGACCTCGTTGCCGTGGATCGCGTGATCGCCGATCTCCAGTTCCTGATCGGTGAGACGCAACGGCAAGAAGATGCCCACCAGCTTGAGGATGATGAACGTCATCACCGCCGTGTAGGCGATCACCCACA
>Ga0187780_10004490_pt1 | contig 10447 bp, 6 predicted proteins | sample 1015_Q2_SP10_20__FD_132429 | JGI IMG/M metagenome (GOLD analysis project Ga0187780, IMG submission 132429) | Tropical peat soil microbial communities from peatlands in Department of Meta, Colombia - 1015_Q2_SP10_20_MG | ecosystem: Environmental > Terrestrial > Soil > Wetlands > Peat | place...
CCGGGCGCGCGCCGGGCTGTGCGCTGAGGAGCCGGAACAGGGATTCGACGCGAGCGGTCGTCCACGCGTGGATCTCGAATTGCTTCTGAGCCAAGTCCGGGTCGAAAAGCGCGGCTTCCTGCCAGGCGCGATACACTCCCCAGTACTGAAGGTCGGTCGAAAAGGCGTTGGACAACAGGCGCTCGAGGCCCGCTCGCGCATCGAAATCGGCTGCCGGGCGCAGGTTCAGCTGGCTGAGCTTTTCGACGAGCTCGTTCATCAGCGAGAGCAACAGCTGCCGCTTGGAGCGGAAGTGCTGGTAGAAGGTGCCGACGGCGAGTCCGGCTCGCTCGGCGATATCCTCAACGGAAGCGCGTTCGTAGCCTTTGGCAGCAAATAGAACTCGGCCCGCGGCTTTCAACCGGGCGCGCTTCTCGAGACTGCGCTTCTGATGGGGCGGCGAAGGGAGATCCTCATGAGCGAGGAGATCGGGAGGACGGATCACGGTCGCCGATCGGATCGGACGCTGACCCCCACCAGGGCGCCGGCGCAGCACCAAAGCATCCACCCTCCGAAAGTACCAGCCACCTCCGGCGCCATGTTGGGAAATACGAAGGGGAAAAAGGCGCTAGAGAACGGATCCAGGAGGAGCGTGGGAAGAGCCACGGAAAACGCCCCCCGCAGCCATTGCTCCCGCTCAAGCTGAAAGCGGATGCAGAGTCGGCGCACCAGCCCAGCCATCAGAGGAAAACTGACGGCGAACAGGATCAGCGTTTCCTTCCAGGCTCCCGGTTGCAGCAGATGCTGCCCGGCCACGCGCAGAGCCAGAGTCGCCGCAATCCAAATGCCTAGGCCGCAGAAAAAGAGACGGGCATGCATATCAATATGAATATGAGTTCATATTCGCATTCCATTCGGCAGAAGTCAAGCCAGAAGCCTGTGGAGATCCTCGCGCAGGTTTGTCGGCCGAGGCCAATTGCGGGCCAGCCTGCAGAGCGTTCAGGACGTGGCGGTCACTAGATCCTTCCCTACTCGGCTACCGGTTGCTGTTCTGCTTGGCGGCAAAATCTACCAACTCTCGGAGAACCTCGTAGCTGATTCCGCCAGCACTGAGCATGCGTCCATTGATGAAGATCGTAGGCGTGCTACTGACGTCGAGCGCCGTCCCTAATGCGACGGAATGCTCCACCCGAGAGGTGGTTTCCGGCTTGGCGGCGCAGGCGGCAATCTCGGCGCCACTCACGCCCGCAGCATCGGCCATCGCCTTTAGTTTATCGTCGGCATTGGCGGCCGTGATTTCGGATTGCGCCCCGTAGACGCTCTCGATGAACTTCCAGAACGAGTCGTTCGAACGGCGACCGACGCAATCGGCGTAATGCGCCGCTTTCATGGCCCAGTCATGCATGGGGAGCGGGAAGTTCTGGAATACGATTCGGACATCTTTATCTTCTGCGGCAAGCCGGTCCAGGTTGGGTTGCGCCTCCTTGCAGTGGGGGCACTGCAAGTCGCTGAATTCGACGACCGTGGCGGGAGCGGTCGCCGGTCCGCGCGAAGGCCCGTTGCTTCCCTTCTCCAGTCGTTCCCGCGTGGCATCAAAGGGATGGCTACCGAACGGCAAGATTTGACCGACGACCGCGTGATGTTCGTCGGGACTGACATAAAACTTCTGGGCCTGCGCCCCTTGCGGGCCTTGAATCATCACGTCTACTTCTGCCAGGCCAGCGGCTTCGGAAGGTTTAATGCTGGTGACTTTCCAGCTGAGGCTGGAATCGTAACCGAACATCTGCTGCAAGAACGCATTGACCAGGCTTTCGGACGGCAGTTTTGCGGCGGCGCTCGCCGGCGCCGGGTGCGATGAGGAAGGGTTTTGTTGCGCCGTCACCAGAACGGCCAGGAGAAACCAAACCGGAACCACTCTCAGGTAATGAAGCATGCGTTCCTTTCTGTGGAAAGGGCGATCTGGGCTAGACATCGGATTTGGCGGCAATGGGGAAGCGACGCCCGTAGCCGAACGCCTTTTCGGAAATCTTCAGCCCCGGCGCCGCCTGTTGCCGCTTGTACTCTGCGCGTTCTACCTTGCGGATCACCTGTTTGACCAGGTTCAGCTCAAAGCCTCGCTCCTCGGCAATCTGCTCCGCGGTTTTCGATTCTTCGACATAGTCCTCCAAAATCCGGTCCAGTACATCGTAGGGAGGCAATGTGTCGCTGTCTTTCTGGTTCGGCCGCAGCTCGGCCGAAGGGGGCTTGTCGATCGTAGCCTGAGGAATCACCGGGCGGCGCGAATTTACATACGCACTCAGACCATACACCAGGGTTTTGGGCACATCGGAGATCACGGCGAGTCCACCCACCATATCCCCGTACAGCGTGCAATATCCGACGCCCAATTCGCTCTTGTTGCCGGTGCTTAGCACGATGGCCCCGAACTTGTTGGACAGAGCCATCAGCAGGGTGCCCCGGGCCCGCGACTGGATGTTTTCCTCGGTTTCGTCCTCCCCGCAGCCGGCGAACACCGGTTTCAGAGTTTCCCGGTAGTTGTCGAAGATCCCGGTGATCGGCAGAAGCGTAAAGCCGATGCCCAGATTCTCCGCCAGGGCCCGCGCATCCTGAATGGAGCCGGGAGAGGAATAGGGTCCGGGCATGCCGACACCGATGACGTTCCCGGCGCCCACGGCATCCGCCGCAATCACGGCGGTCAAGGCGGAATCGATTCCTCCGCTCAACCCCACAATCACCTTCTGAAAGCCGCACTTGTGAACGTAGTCGCGCGTACCCAGCACCAAGGCGGAGTATGCGCTTGCCTCCTCTCCTTCCACCTGCGGGTGGATTTCCCCGGTCAGCCGGTCGGAGTCAAAATAGATGATGTCTTCTTCAAAACTCTTGCCCTGGGCGATCACCTCACCCGCAGGGTTTAAGACCAGACTGGAGCCGTCGAAAATCAGGCTGTCGTTCCCTCCTACCTGGTTGACCATGGCCACCGGGATACGCTGCGTGCGGGCGATCGCGGCCAGCATTTTCGAACGAAATTCGCGCTTGCCCAACCAAAATGGCGATGCCGAGATATTGAGCAGGAAATTTCCTCCCGCTTTGATCAGCGCCTCCACGGGGTCGACGGGATACAGTCGCCGAGTTCCAAAATGAGTCTCGTTCCAGGCGTCCTCGCAAATCGTCAAAGCCATCTGCTTGCCGCAAAATGGGAATAGGGTTTGGGTGCTGGCGGGGGCAAAGTTGCGCATTTCGTCAAATACATCGTAGGTGGGCAGCAGCATTTTCGATTGCACGAAGGCCACCTTGCCGTCTACGAGGAGGGCAGCGGAGTTCATGACCGGCTTGCCCGTGTCGGCGTGGGCTGGGGTTACCAGACCACATATCACGCTCATTCCTCGGGTCTTCCCTGCTATTTGCTCGACCGTCTCCCGATTGCGAGCCACAAAAGACGGGCGTTCTACCCAATCGCGGGGCGGGTATCCACAGATCGAGAGTTCCGGGAAGAGGATGAGTGCCGCGCCTGCCTGCTGCGCAATCCGCGCGAACTCGACAATCTTGCCGCTGTTTCCCTGGAAATCGCCGACCGTGGGATTGATTTGTCCCAGCGCGATCTTCACCGTTCTAGTTTAGAGGGAGAGCCCAAAGTAGCCAAGTCGGAGAACGGCGGCAAAGAGGTTGTGGCTGTCGAGGCTGACGACGACAGCGATGCGAGCAGGCAAAGGCGGCTTCTCGGGAATCACTCGAGCCAATGGGGAGGATTTCCGGCGGGCGCCGGGTCGGGAGGTGGAGGAGAGGGGTTGGCGGACCTAGTGGAGTCGGTCGGCAGCTCCTCGCCCGGACGCCGCAGCGAGGGTGCATTGGGCGGTCTTTCGGTCTGGGACGCCTTGGCAACGCTCGCTGGCGGTGTGAGGTCGATTTCCTTCGCGGTGCGAATAATTTTCTCGCCGTCCACTTTCATGGTCTCCACCCGCACCACTTCGTCGCCAACGAAACGCACGAAATCTACGTCCTGCGGCGGCTCGCCGTAAATCCAGTCTTCATACTCCTTGTCCCCGTCCTTCTCGCGAACTTTGTTGGGCGGTCGCCCTTTGGCATACATCACCATCTCGCGATTCATGCCCACCAACACCTGGTGATTCTTGATGGCGTCTCTTGCTTTCGGCGGAACCACCTCGAGATAGGCATCGAGCGCGGATTTCGCGTCAAAGTCGAACACCGGGTGCAGGAGTTGCTTGAGCTGCTGTGGATTCAAGTCGGGCACGTAGTGATCAAAGAGCAGATCGACGTAAGAACCGCGCGGGTTGGCATTCGAGTCGCTCGGGGCAATGGGCGCCGTGCCGCCGGCGCCACCGACTTGAATGCGCTGATACCACTTCTCCTTCTTGACCGGCCCGCCGTTGATCTCGAAATGAATTCGATCCCCCTTGATATCGATGGCGCTGATGCGGGCCTGGTCTCCTGGCTTTACCGATGGACCCCAAGTGGCGATCATGGCCTGGAGCTCCTGGCCGCTGGGAGAGACCACCCCGTCCTTTAAGCTGAGTCCCGTCTTACCCATGGGAAACATAGTGCGGATATAGACCAGTTCTGACTGAAACGCCCGAATCAGATCCATACGGGTTTGTTTTGAGATGGGGGGCGAAGAAGAAGCCGGTTCAGCGGCGGATGCTGCTTGACCGGAGGCGCTCGCACTGGCTATGCCGATGAGGAGAAAGATCCATACAACGTGATACCTGCACGGCTTCATGAGCCCAGCCAACCTGGAGGTATTATACCGCCCTCGGCACCGGCATAAAATTAGGCTCCTTGGGCTACGCTCTCTGGCGTAGTCCGGATCAAGATCAAGATCCACTATGTCCACTAGATGCAATAGATAGATATTTCCTGCCAGAGCGATTTTCGCGCTCCCGCCGGCTTTTTCCGAGAGCAGGCCGCGATGTGGTCGCCATCAGTTCACCGAGGTTGGAGTTTCGAGCACGGTGAGACCATCTCGCGCCACTTGCCAAGGCAAGACTCGCCCGCCGTTTTCCCCGATCGCGGTCGCCACCCGGCTTACGGTGCCTTGTTCGACCAGGAAGATCACGCAGCCCCCGCCTCCGGCGCCGCACACCTTGGCCGCCAGCCCGCCGTGTTTCGCGGAGATCGTGATGAGCTTGTCGATTAACGGCGTGGTGATACGCGGGGCATTGGTACGCCGCAGCTTCCACTCCTCACGCAGGAGCCTTGCCATCGATTCCCAGTCGCCGCGGAGCAAGGCCTGGTGCATAGCCCGGGCGATGGCGGCAATGCGCTCGAAGTTTCGGAAGATGTGCCGGTCTCCGTCGATATGGGATTTGAATACTTTCCAATTGTTGATACCGGATTTGCGGGGTTCTCCCGTGTAGGCCAGCACAAAGCGCGACTCGATCTCGTGGGGAGCCAGCGGAACCGCCTCGCGGTGAATGCCGTCCACGTCGAGATGGATGGCGCTGATCCCACCGTACAGCGCCGGGTAGTAGTCCTGGCAGCCGGTGGGCACCCCGATGATCTGGGCCTCCACGTTTTGCGCAATCACGCGCATCTGTTCGAGCGTGAGGTTGCGGTCGGTGAAGCGGGCCAGGGCCGCCGTGGTGGCGATCATCAACGCCGAGGATCCGGAGATACCGGCACCCGCGGGAGATTCGGAATTGGTCTCGATCGTCAAACCTTGGCGGGGGGCAAAAAACTGCAGTAGACGCGCGGCCAGTGGCAGCCGAAAACGGCGGGCAGCGCGCAATTGATCGAAACTTTCGAAGGATTCTTCTTTCTTAGTGTCGAGCGACCGCAGCTGGATTCGTTGGCCTTCTTGGGGCGTAATGCGGCAAGTGGTCAGAATCCTGACCGCGACATTCAGGGTCAGCGCCCCAGGATGAAACAAGTAGAGGGGCCAAAGATCCATGGTGCCGCCCGCCAAGTCCGCACGGCACGGCGCCTGAGCAACAATGGTGGGTGCACTCACCGCGTCGATGAGAGTCCGGGTATGTTCTACTTTGCTCACGTCTTGGTCGTCCGCGCGGCCAGCGGCTAGCGAGGAACGTTCCTTCACCCCTCTCCGTGGCGTTTCATTCCCCTGCAACAACTGCCCTGGCTATTGTCTCTTAGCACCTATCGCGCAGAATGTCTACCGGCCAAGTTCTTGGTCATCGTCGAAATTGACTTGTGCGGATCCTGGGTGGTGAGCCGAGGCATAGCTCGAGGAAACCGAGAATTTTACCCAAGGTAGAAGCCGAGGCCCGCACACCGGCGTGGTCGTCGCCCGATCTAGAATTCAAGCCGCAATTGCAGTGCGATCATGCGTGGGCTGCTGTCGCCGCCTAGACCGACTCCCAGCAGGCCGGTTGGCGGCGATGTGGTGTAGGTCAGCGCGCCGAAAGCCGTCTGGGTGGGGGGCTTGCCCGGAATGCCAGCGAAAACCATGCTGGGAAGAGCAAAGTTCGGGTGATTGAAAACGTTGAAGAACTGAACGTCGAAACGAAGCTTAATAAGTTCAGCGACGGGAAACCATTTCGTCAGATACCAATCATTCCAAAAAAACTCCGGCCCTCGCAAGCGATTGCGTCCGAGATTGCCGAACTGACAATGTTCCGGGCTGTCGCCGTCGTAACAGGCACCCGTGCTCGGATCGACTGCCGAGACAAAGGCATCCGGATTAAGCCACTGAATGGTCCCAGGCTGGGTTACGCCGGGAATGGGATGGTGCTCATACTCTGGCACGCCGGGTACAAGACTGGCGAACTGCGGACCGCTGCCTTGCACGATTCCTCGACTCTCCGCAGAGTACGGCGTGCTCACAACCGAGAATGGAACTCCGCTGTGCCAAAATAACGTACCCGACAGTTGCCAGCCATTCAGCGCGTATCCTAGTGCGTGATGCCGCGTCTTGACGGGCAGTGCGTACACATACTGTGCGTTGAGGTTTTGCCGGACGTCGTAATCGCAGGGACCATGATCACGGGCAAGTGCCCCGGGGAGCGGCGAGAGAATTCCGCCCGCAGAAAACCGCAAGAACCCGCCGTTCGAGACGGTGTCCATGCAACGGCTCCAGGTGTAATTGAGCTGCCCTTCAAGACCGTGGCTCAGCCGCTTCAGGACGGTCCCTTGTAGGCCGTTGTAATGGCTGTTGGCTCCGGTCGAGAATTGCGTGACCGCGCCAAATCTTGGATCGGGAGATTCGAGGTAGGGAAACGGCCGAAAGCAGCCTCGGCACACGGTCTGATAACCATCAACCTGCGCAAGGTACGGCTGGTTCACCGCGCGGGTGCCGACATATTGCGCTTGCAGGCTGACGGTCGAGCCGAATTGATGCGCCATTCCGAGACTCCACTCGAGGAAATACGGCGCATGGAGTTGACCATCGGGAACAGCGGTGATGGCGACCGGCGGCAGACAGGTGCCTGGATTGGCCAGCGGCGAGACGCAGGACAGTTGTCCTTGGGCAAAGTCGGACGTAAACCTCTGATTGGCTGCGATGGTCGCATCCACGGCGCTAGTCGGGACTCCTGGTGCCAGCGCCGTGCCGCCGACCGTACCCAAAAGACCACCTTGAAAGGTCCGCACATACGGCGGGTTCATTCCCACTAGGTCGGCGAGAGTTCCAGGCAATACGTCGCTGAACACTCCGAAACCAGTTCGGAACAAGGTTTTCGGCTGTACCTGCCAGGCAATCGCTGTCCTCGGTTGGAGAATCGCCAGCGGGGTGGAGGAGAACAAAGTTCCCAGATGCGTCTGAATCGCGGCATTGAGCGGCTGATTGACATCATGGGAGATGGAAGCAAACGCGCCGCGAAGACGGGCAACTTCGTCGTGCGGGTTGAGCGGATTGGAATTGAAGGTATCCCGGACACCGACCGTCCACGTCACCGTCGGCCGGATCTTCCACGTATCTTGCGCGTAGAAGTCGAAATTTAAAAAATTGAACGGTTCATTGGGGTGTGTCGGGAAACTCTGGGTCGCCGTAGATGCCACGCCATAGATGAATTGCGGCAAGTCCGTGTAGATGACGAGGGGAACCGTGCCTTCGCCGAAATCGTAGTCATTCAAACGGAAGATTCTCCCATTGGTACCGAGCCGTATCTCGTGAGAGCCACGGCTCCAAGCTAGATTGTCATTGATGAAGAACCGTGAGGCACGTCTTCCCTGCAGCCAAGTATTGTCTAGCCCTCCCACCGCGGTGAAGGGCGCGCTTGTACCGCTGCCCTGGAGGACGACGGGAAAAGCGGAGAGAGTCTTCCGGAAATCGCTGGGAGCGAACAGGCTCGCGTACCATGAGAAGGCCGGATTGAAGTAGTTCACGAGATGTTGTGAAAACACGTGTGTGTATCCCGCTGCGAACGAGTACAGGGGCTGAGGGGACACGGAATCGAAGAGCGGATTGATCGGATCGGTGTAGGCAGCTTGCACTCCGGTATCGGCCTGAAAACGGAACCAGGCGGTGTTGTTCGTGTTGATGGTGTAGTCGATTCGCGCGGTCTGCACTTGTTCGTGGTCATCGCTGGAGTGCGAAACACTCTGTCGATTGGCGCAGCCGTCCCCGCTCGGCGTAACGCCCGAAGCCAGGGAGCCGTCCGCATTGAAGGGGCAGCCAAGGACCGCAAGCGGTACCCCCCTGGTATCTTGATAGAGGGAGAACATTTTCCGGTAGAAGGGCCTGAGTCGTGGGGCGGGGGCATAGATTGATCCCGTGATCGCGTCCCTTCCTCCGAGGGCAAGCTGCTGGAGCACATATTGCTGAAACGCGGCGCTCGGAACCGTGGTTGGGCTCACGATGGGCAATGCGATCCGCACCCACTCGCTGTCGAAGAAGAAGAATAGCTTGCGGTGAATGATCGGCCCTCCCAAGCTGCCTCCGAAGTGATTCACGTTGGAGGGAGGCTTATGGCTGCCCAGGGTGGCATTGGTGAAATAGTCCGCGGCGTTAAGGATCGACCCGTTCCAGAGTTCGTAGAGATTGCCGTGGAACTGATCGCTGCCCGATTTGGTGACGTAGTTGACCTGGGCTGCGCCGTACCTGCCCTGATCCACCGAATAGGAGAGCGTATTCACGGCGACTTCGGAGATCGAATTCAGCCCCAGGACGAGATTGGTGGAGAGCCCGCTGTTAAGATTGGTGAGCGGGTCATTGGTTTCCAGCCCATCCACGATATAGCCGTTCGACAGAGCTGGCAGTCCGTTGAATTCCACGTTGCCATACCCATTGCTGCCGCCGACGAAGTCATTGCCGCCTCCCGCCGTATTGATGAGCGCACCCGGAGCAAACTGCAAGGGGTAGGTTAAGTCGCCCCCGGGATTGGGCAGGTTTTCTAGCGCCGGCGCATTTAGGGTCGTCGACGTGTTGGCGTTGCCGGGGTTAAGTATAGGCGCTTCAGAACTCACCTCAACGCTCTCACTGGAGTGCGCCACACGCAGAATGAACTTGAGGGTTTGCCTTTGACCCAAACCCGAGAAGACGCTGTCGGCCTGTTGTGGTTCAAATCCCTGCGCTTCGATTCTGACGGTGTAGGTCCCCGGCTTCAGCTGGGGAAAATTAAACCGCCCTGCTTCGTCCGTTTTAACATTGCGCTTTGCACCCGTGTCCTGCCCGGTAATCGTCACCGTAGCCCCTGAAACTGCGGCCCCGGTTGCATCCGTCACTTGACCCTGGATCGCGCTTGTGGTCTCTCCCTGACCGAGCGCAGGGTGGGAAAGCAGAGATAGGAAGACAACCGCGAACCCCAAAGAAAGACGTCTCATTGAACTCCGGCAGGCCAAGCCGCAACGTCAGGATATTAAGTACGACTGACTCGATATAGTTAACCATAGATAATTGCTGAAGTCGACGTCGTCGCAGATGAAATGTGTCTGAGGTATGGAGATCGCGATCGGGACAACTTCAACCCAGCGCCGGATGTACGTTGCCGGCTAGTGCGGCCGCGAACCGAGCATGTTCAGGGTTGCGCGGGAGCTTCCACCGAACGGCAAGTGATTTCTTGCTGTCGAATGTACCTGATTCCTGGCGAGCGTTCAGGAGCGCTGGGGTTCATCGGCACTGACCGGCGCTTGGGCGGTCGTGAGATTCAGGGCGCGCTTAATGGTTCCTCGCTCCTGCTGGATCTTTTCCTGCAAGAGCGTGATCGCATAGATCAGTTGTTCGGGACGCGGCGGGCAGCCGGGAACATACACATCGACCGGAATGACTTGATTGACGCTTTGCACCAAAGCATAATTGTTGAACACGCCTCCCGAGGTTGCGCAAGCTCCCATGGAGATCACCCACTTGGGCTCCGGCATCTGCTCCCAAAGCTGGCGAATCACGGGCGCCATCTTGTTGGAGACGCGGCCTGCAATAATGATCAGATCAGACTGACGGGGCGATGGCCGGAATACTTCGGCGCCGAAGCGGGCGATGTCGAAACGCGAGGCGCCCATCGACATCATCTCAATCGCGCAGCAGGCCAACCCGAAGGTCATCGGCCAGATTGAATTC
>Ga0187780_10004491_pt1 | contig 10447 bp, 9 predicted proteins | sample 1015_Q2_SP10_20__FD_132429 | JGI IMG/M metagenome (GOLD analysis project Ga0187780, IMG submission 132429) | Tropical peat soil microbial communities from peatlands in Department of Meta, Colombia - 1015_Q2_SP10_20_MG | ecosystem: Environmental > Terrestrial > Soil > Wetlands > Peat | place...
AACAATGGTACGGAAGGCATGCCTATCCGCCGGAAGAGTACCGGAAGAAGATTTCGGAGCGTGTGCACAGGATACGCGCGAGATATGGCTTTGCCTCGAGGCCATGGGAAGGCATGCGGCCGATTGCGCGACCTGCGCAGATGAGTTTGGGTTGGGACGCGGGAGCGATCAGCGGCCAGTTGCAGCAGATGCGTTCCTGCGCGGCAGGCTAGCTGGACGATACCTGGTTCGACATAACCGCTCGTGTACGAGGCACCGGAAGCCCAGCGCGGGTGTGTAATAAAGCATATGGTGCTGTGCGCTATGGAAGAAAGGCGCCCAGTCTAGCCAGGTGGCCTTCCCATGCAGCAAGCGGGCTTTTATCCCAGTCGAAAAGCAACGCAGCGGGAGAGTCGGTTCGTCCTCGAACTGAACCTTTGGCCCTTTGTCGGAGTATTGGTTGTCCTACTCCTCATTTTCATGATTGCACCGGCGCCGAGAACGTGGACAAGGCCTACCCTCGCAGCCGTGAGCCACCCTGTGCCGTTGCGTCTGGCGGTCCGCGAAGATGCGATGCGGATCTCAATAATGCGCGACGGCACGCTCTATTTCGGAAACGTAAAAGTCACGGCACCCGACATACCCGAACGGATACGCGAGTCCGTAAGGAGTGGCGCAGAGCGGCGCGTATACCTAGCAGTGGATGCGCCCGGAAAGTATGGAGATGTGAAGGTTGTGCTGGACGAAATTCGAAGTGCTGGGATTGAGAAAGTTAGCTTCCTCGTTGGGAAGAAGCGCGACTGAGCGCGACTTCATTCGATAATACAAACTGATTTGCGTCGAAAGCGCACAAGCAAGAGCGCCCGCGCAACTTTTCCGATCCGCGTCATTCGTGGACGTGAAGGGTCGCGCTGAGCGGCGTTTCGCGGGACGATGGCCCGACTAACACTTTGTATTCGCCGGGGACGAGCTGCCAGTTATCTTTTTGCTCGTCGAAGATGGAAAGGTAGAGCGGCAGCAAGGGCAGCGTGAGGGTCCTTGCTTCGCCCGGACCGAGTTGGACTCTTTCCCACGCAACGAGGCGCTTGTATACCTCGCCCGTTGCGGCAGGCAATTGCACGTAGACTTGCGCGATTTCGGCCCCTGCATGGGCACCGGTGTTTTTCACACTGAACGTGACCTGGCGCTGTTTCTCGTCAACCTTTAGATTGGAATAGCTGTAGGTGGTGTAGGAAAGGCCAAAGCCAAAGGGGAAGAGCGGCTTTTTGTTCTCTGCGTCGAACCATTTGTAGCCCACTTTGGCGCCTTCTGTGTAATTGACGTCGAAGGGCGGAAGTTTCTGCCATTGCGACTTCAGTTGCTGCCGCAAATCCATGCCGATGATCTGGGGGTGCGGTAGGTCGGCTTCTGTCTTGGCGAAGGTGATGGGGAGCTTGCCGGACGGGATCACGTCACCAAAGAGAATATTGGAGAGCGCCTGAGCGCCTCCGATGCCCGGATACCACGCCGCCAGAATGCCCTTTACTTCCGTAAGCCAAGGCATGGATATCGTGCTGCCGGTTTCCAAGACGATGATGGTGCGGGGATTCGCGGCCGCAACGGCATGCACCAAGGCATCCTGATTGTCCGGAAGCGCGAGCTTTTCATAATCGCGGTCTTCGCACATGTACTGATTCACGAAGACGATGGCAATTTCAGAGGCTTTTGCGAGAGCTGCGGCGGCAGTGGGATCTTTGCCGTCGTTGTACTCCACCTTGGCATTCGGCGCTTTTTTCTGGATGTACTTCAGCGGAGACGAAGGAAAGTACACGGGCTTCTGCCATTCCGCCGATCCTGGCTTGGGGTCAATGGCATTGCCGCCCGGCGCGTCCACTTGGGCAGAACCGCCGCCTGAGAGCACGCCGACATCCGCATGGGAGCCGATCACCGCAATAGATTTCACGCGCGCGGCGGAAAGCGGCAAGAGGCCATCGGTATTCTTCAGGAGCACGATGCTCTCTTCGGCAATTTGTTGCGCGTCTTCGAGGCCACGGAAGGGATCCGTGACGCGACGTGGCATCGGAGGATTGTCAATGACACCTGTGGCGAACATGCTGCGCAGGATGCGGTGAACCATGTCGTTCAAGCGAGCGACGGGAACTTCGCCGCTCTCGACAGCCTTCTTGAGAGGAGCGCCGAAGAAGCCATCTCCTGGCATTTCCATGTCGAGCCCGTTGAGTGCAGATTTGGTAGTGCTGTGCGTGGCCATCCAGTCGGATAAGACCCAGCCCTTGAAACCGAAATCCTTCTTGAGGACCTGGTTCAAGAGGTAATCGTTCTCGCAGGCATAATCGCCACTGAGCTTGTTGTAAGAACACATCACGCCCGCGGGTTCCGCGGTGGTGATGGCAATCTGGAACGCGAGCAGATCGCTTTCGCGCATGGCCCTCTTCCCGGCAATGACATTCAGGATGTCTCTGCCAGTTTCCTGGTCGTTTACAGCGTAATGCTTGATATCGCCCATGACTTTTTGCGACTGCACGCCTTTGGCGAGTTGGCCCACGATGCTGCCGGCCAGGATCGGATCTTCCCCGGCATATTCCCAGGTGCGGCCGTTGCGCGGCTCGCGGGCCAGGTCCACTCCGCCGCCGATGGACATATTGAATCCCTGATCGCGCAATTCCCTTCCAAGGACCGAACCGTAGAGAAAAGCGGATTTCAGGTTCCAAGTGGCGGCCAGCCCGAGCGTGGAAGGAAGTAGCGTCGCGTAACGGCTTTGTACCGCAGCCATACGGATGCCCACGGCGGAATCCGCCAAGTTGATGTCTGGAATGCCCAAGCGATCAATGCCGGGAACAAAACCGGCACCAAGGTTGGAGCGCGGCGGCACAGGGAACCCAGGAATCAAAATGCCCCATCCAGTCCCATGAACGAGCTGGATCTTTTCGTCGAGGGTCATCTGCTGAAGGACCATATCAGCGCGCTGATCGGGGGACAGTGAGGCGTCCATCCACGGCGCCGAGGGCGCCTTGGGCTGGGAGAGGGCTTGCGGCGCGGATGACGGTGCGCAAAACAAGAAAACCACGGCGACCGATATGACAAGTGCTTGCCTGATAAGACCGGACATTTTCATGCGCTCCTTCTGAGGCACAGTGATTCCCCAAGCTCCATGTCGTACTTGCAAGGGAATCCGGTGTTCCAATCAGGAAACACTATAAGACAGGTGCGCGAGATTTGTAAGTGATAGGAGAACGTTATTCTAGGGGAAGAATGGCGTTCACGGCACGATGATGCGGGATTCTTCGCGCTTCAGTTCCTGGGCGCCGGGGAATTGGCCTCGAAGAAATTCAATGAACCGCCGCGACCGGGGACGGCCGTTGGTGCGGAGCAGACCCATGCGGAAGAGGAAGACCAGCAGCTGAAAAATCTCGGCATCTTTCACGGCCCCAATGGAGGTTTGCGTGGCCTGCTGTTTGACTTCGGTGAGGAAAGCGGACACGGCGTTGTAGAGCTCGCGCTGCAAAGTTGCGGCGGGCGGTTGCTCGTAGACAATGCCGGAGACGAGCGTTTTGTAGGTTTCGGCCAGAGCACGAAGAGCAGCGAGAACGTCGGGATCTGTAGCTGCAGGCTGGGCCGCGCAGAATTTTGCAATCGTGAACGCCACGGCAGAAAGAAACTGGCCGTGGGCATGGACCGTGTCCGACGCGATTCGAACGTCCAGCAGGGGAGTGTCCGCGGCGAGCGCCCGGGGATGTTCATTCTCGTAGCGGTGTGCGGACAGGAGATAACCGCAGTCGGACGGGCAGTCGATGCTGACTTCCCGCTCAGTACCGCAGCACACGGCACAAATCTTTTCCGCCTTCGCCGGGCAAAAGCGCCCCGGTTTCCGCTTCTGGCAAATTGGACAAAGCACGAACGATCCCCTGGAATGCACTAAAACAACAGAATATCACGCCATGATGACCTTACTGTGGAAGCGCCGAGCCGCGATGATGAGGAGAACCGTACCCATCAGAAAAAGGACGAGGCCGTCGGTCCAAAGGTGCGTCCAGTTGGCGCCGCGGAGAATGATGCCGCGCGTGATGTTGATGTAATAGGCGGCGGGAACGAAATAGCTGAGGACGTAGAAGAATTTAGGCATGGTTTCGCGGGGAAAGATGTAACCGGAAAAGAAAATGCTGGGAAGGATGGTGAGAAAAGCGAGTTGCATGGCGTGGGCCTGAGAAGTGGCCTTGCTCGAGATCAGAATGCCGAGCGAGAGGGAGACAAAGAGATAAGGCAGCGACAGGAAGGCCAGGAGAAGAATGTCGCCGTGTATGGGGACGCGGAAGATGAAGCGCATCGCAAAGAGCAGCATGCTGAGTTCAAAGAAACCGATCCCAAGATAAGGAAGCAGCTTCCCAAGAAGGAGCCCCATCGGACGAACGGGGGTGACGAAAAGCTGTTCCAGAGTGCCCCGCTCCTTCTCTCGAACGATCGAGAAGGCGGTTAAAAACGTGGTGACGTTGAGAAGAAGGACAGCGACGAGACCCGGAAGGAAGAAATTAGGGGAACGGGAGTCGGGGTTGAAAAGGATTTTGGGGCGCATCTCCACGGCGAAAATGGAACTCGTGTTGGCAAGGACTCGATGGAGAGATTCATCAAGTCCGATGGCTGTGGTGACGTTGATGGCCTGCCCGGCGACCGAGGAATCTGAGCCATCTATAAGAACGAGGACCTGGGCGCTCATTTGGTGGAGGAGTTTGTCGGAAAAGTCCACAGGGATCTTTATGCCAACGCGGCACTTGCCCGAAATGATGGCGTCGTTCAAGTCACGATCGTTGTTGACGTAGCGAATGACGTGGAAAGTGTCGGAATTTGTCATGCGATCGATGAGTTCCCGGCTTTCACGACGGCCATCCGCGTTGTAAACCACCGTGTTGATTTGCCGGATGTTGGTATCAATCGCATAGCCGAGGAGAAACATCTGAAGAATGGGGATGATCAGGGAAAAGAAGAGAGTGGAGAAGTCGCGGCGAACATGGAGGGCTTCCTTGTAGAAAACGGCGCTGAAACCGCGGAAAAGATCACGCACGGGAGGCCTCCTGAGCGGAAAGGTGGTGGGAGGTGAGTTCAACGAAGACATCCTCCAGACTTGGGGCAAGGGGACGAATTTCGGCGACAACGACGTCCTTCTTCAGAAGTTGAGCCCGCAGATGCTCCAGGTCCAGATGATCGTCGATAAGCGCGTGAATGGACTGGCCAAAAATGGTGGTGCTTCGAATGCCGAGAATGCCGCGCGTGGCGCGGAGAGCGCTGGTGACGTGCGGCACTGTGATTTCCACGCGATAGGTGCCAGGCGGGTTTACCTCAGGAAGCTCGCGAAGCGCATCGGGGGTGCCGTCGGCAATGACTTTGCCGAAGTAGATGTACCCGACGTGACTGCAGCGCTCTGCTTCGTCCATGTAATGAGTCGTCACGAAGAACGTGATGCCGTGGCCCGAAAGTTCGAACAGCAGATCCCACAGTTGGCGGCGTGCGACCGGATCAATGCCTGCAGTGGGTTCATCCAAAAAAATGAGTTGCGGCTCATGAAGCATGGCGCAGCCAAGGGCCAGCCGCTGCTTCCAACCGCCGGAAAGCTGCGCGGCGAGACGATGGAGATAGGGGCCGAGCCCGTTCAGCTGGACAATTTCGTCCATGCGCTGGCGCAAGCGTTCCGGCGAGAGACCGTAAATGCGGCCGTAAAAAGTCAGGTTTTCGGTGACGGTCAGGTCCGTATACAGGCTGAAGTTCTGGGACATGTAGCCGATGTTTTCGCGCACGCCCTCGGGATCGGTGCGGACGTCTATTCCTTGCACTGCCGCGTCGCCTGAGGACAGTGGCAATAGACCTGTAAGCATCTTGATGACGGTGGTTTTACCGCTGCCGTTCGGGCCAAGGAAACCGAAAATTTCGCCCCTGTCGACCCGGAAACTGACATCGTTGACGGCCGTGAAATTGCCAAACCGCCGGACAAGGTGGCTGGCCGAAATTGCGGGTTGAGTGGACGCGGTCACGGCTCAGCTTTCCGGTGAGAGTTTCACGTCCGCGGCCATTCCGGCCAGGACGCGGTGAGAAGTGTCGTCAATGCGGACCTTCACGCCAAAGACCTGATGCACGCGCTCTTCGCGGGTCTGCACATTTCGCGGCAGGAACTCAGCCTGCTGATTGATCTGTTCGACGACTCCCTGGAAAACCTGATTGGGAAGGGAATCCACGCGGATTTCGGCCTTCTGGCCAAGATGGACGCGGCCAATCACAGTCTCGGGAATGTAGATCCGCACATAAATCTGCTCCCGCTCAAGGAGCGTCGCTACCGGAGTGTTGGGCGGGATGAGGTCACCGGGGCGGACGTCGAGAACCTCAACCGTAGCGGCGACGGGCGCCAGGACCTGGCGTTCACGGAAACGTGCTTCGTCGTAGGCAAGGGCGGCTTTGGCAGCGGCGACGTCTTCCCGCCGGTTCCCGCGTTCAAATTTTTCGAGCGTAGCTTGCGTCTGGTGGTAGCGCGCCTCGGCGGCGGCGACTTCTTCTGGGCGATAGCCACGTTTCAATTCATCGAACTTGTGTTGCGCGTTTTCCTTCTGTGCGAGGGCCATCTTCCAGTTGGCCTCGGCAGAATCGCGCTGTTGCTTCGAGACGAGATCCTTTTGCGCGAGGGTGTCGTAGCGCTGGAAGTCGAGATGCGTGCGGGTTTCATCGGCGGTAGCGCGGTCGAGTTCCGCTTGCGCAGCGTCAATGTCCTCCTGCCGGTAGCCATTTTTGCGCTGGTCGTACTCGGCTTTGGCTTGCGCAGCCGCGGCGCGGGCCTCGGCGATTTCTTCCGGTCGGAAACCGCGCTCGGCTTTTTCGGCGGCTGCGCGGGATTGCGAGAGTGAAGCCTGGAGCTCCTTGTCATCGAATGTGATGAGAATCTGCCCGGCAGCGACGGAATCGCCTTCGCGCACAAGAACCTTATCAATGCGACCGCCAACCTTCGAACCCACGCGGATGTTGCGCGCTTCGATCGTGCCCGAACCTAGAAGCGCAGGGTCACGGTGAAACCAGCCCATCGAATAAGCAGCCACAGCCACAAGGGCGGCGACGATGAGGAGAAGTATGAGGGGTTTGCGATTCATGAGTGAGGTCCCTTCAAGTCAACAAAGGAGCTACGGGGAGCGGGGACGAAAAGTTACGTGGTGTCAGCCCGTTCCAAAGCACTTCATACGCAGAATCGACGCGCGACGGCAGAGAGGCATCGCCATAGAGAGACCAGATGAGCAGCGTCCCAAAGATGGTCTGACGGAAGACTAGGGCAATCTGAGCGGCCGGAAGATCGTTGCGGATTTCGCCACGCTCCTGACCAAGCTGAATCATCTCGGTGTGTAGAGCGAGGACGCGATCTTGCAGATCCAGCATCGCCTGGCGGACCCGGGGATTCGACAAGAACGCAAGGAGTAAGACGCGAACGATGGCCGGGTTCTTGGCTGGCTCGGCGGTCATCAGGGCCGTGAGTGAACGGAAGAACTTGGGCAGAGGCTCTCGGGTCTGGCGGGCCTGATCAACGGCGAGGCGGAGCCTGCCAAGTTGCATCTCGGCGAAAGCCAGCAGGATGTGGTCCTTACTGGGAAAGTAGTTAAAGAAGGTTCCTTTGCCAACGTCGGCAGCATTCGTGATGTCTTCCACCGTGGTCTCGGCAAAACCCTTCTTGGCGAAGAGGTCGAGGGCAGCGCGAAATACGCGCTCGCGAAGCTCAGCGCTGCGTCGCGAGCGCCGATCGGTGGGCGAAGAAGCAAGGGATCTGCTCATTGTGACCTATGCTCATGTATGACTATAGGTCATATAAGCCTTGATGTCAACGAAAAAGGAAAAAGGCCCCCCACCACCAAGGAGCTCTGTCCCGCAAGATATTTATTATCTTAGTGTTAGATCTCTTTCCCGGACGAGAGATTCTTGGGAGATTTCTTGTTCAGATACGAGATGAATTTCTGGGCGGATGCCGGCACGGGTACTTCCCCCTTGAAGACGATGTCCTGGGCCGAAACATCCTTGTGGTAGATCCGCGAATTGGCGGTGTTGTCTGGGCGCACAGTAGAACCGGCCAAAGAAATTCCCGCGAACAAACCTCGTGCGCGTGAATAGGAGAGAATCTCAGCCCGCATCGTGACATCCGTGGAAGCTTCTGCGTTGCGGCCCTTGGGACCGGCAGCGGCGGAGGCATCGGCACCGAGTTTCACCTTGCTGCTCAGGACCGCTCGCGCACCCCGCTCGTTCATGACGAGAAGGACAAAATCCGTCGCCTGTCCGCCAATCTGAAAGCCAATGCTGCCGCCTTCAAGTGCCATCATGGTCGGCGCACTCCAGGGGCCATTGAAGTGCTCGCCCGTGCGGCAGCTCATCGCGCCGCGGCCGTAACTACCGCCGAAGATAAAGGCGCCCTTGAGCACCGAGGGATAGACGATGACGCAGTAGGTTTTGTCGATCAGGTCTTGGGGGATGTCGTCGGGAATGTCCATAATTTCCTGCAGGACCAAGCCGCAATTTTCCAGGCGGGATTGCTCTTTCTTATCGTCGGCCAAGACCGGCGGGACAATGAGAGAAAGCGCCAAAACAAAGGGAATCAACTTTTTCATTCGTTTCACCTTTTACTACTTCCTGGGTCCCTAATCTCGAATTCGCGCCGGGCTGGTCGGCGGATGCTGCGGGTTGAGGTTCGCCGTGAAGGGCTGCGCCTTGCTCCCCCTCGTCGAAGACAGGCGACGCAAAGGAGCCCCCCGACTTTCGAATATACTTGCAGACGACGCATTTTGCCAGCAGAGGATTTATGAAGTCGATGCGAAGAAGACGAATCCGGCTGATGTTGAGCTTGCTTCTCGCGGTAAGCGTAGGGCGAGCCTGGGGTCAGCCTGGAACGCGCCATCCAGTGGGTGTGGCAACTGCGGGAGCGCAAGAGCAGAAAGCCACGCCGGCCGCGGCCAAGGGCCGATTTGCGGAGCGAGCGGAAAAACTCGTGCACAATGGACCCGTCGACAAAGGTGAGTGGGGGCTGCTGATTGTGAATCCGACAACGGGGGAAACGCTCTACGAAAAGAACGCGGACAAGTATTTCGTCCCCGCGTCGAACATGAAGCTGCTGACGACAGCACTGGCCATGGACAAGCTGGGGCCCGACTACCGATTCCACACGACCATCGAAACCAGAGGCAGACTCTCGGCAAAAGGAAAACTCAAGGGCGATTTGATTCTCGTGGGACGAGGAGATCCGAACCTCTCGAATCGGAAGTGGCCGTTCGACACAAAGGAAGAATTTGAAGGACCGCCGGAGAAAGTGCTGGCGGAACTGGCGGATGCCGTTGCGGCGCGCGGACTCAAGGAGGTTTCCGGCGACATTGTTGGAGATGACAGCTACTTTCCCCGCGAGCGTTACCCGGACGGCTGGGAAATCGACGACATGGTGTGGGAGTACGGCGCGGCGATTTCGGCGATCGTGGTGGACGACAACACCGCGACTTTAACGCTCACGCCAGGCGAAAAGGCGGGCGATCCAGTTCAGGCGAAGGTGGAACCGGCGACGACGGAATTCCTGTTGAAAAATGAGATGACGACGACCGGTGCCAAGGAGAAGGCGGACTGGCGGCTCACGCGGGAACCCGGCGAGGGCACGGTTGTGATCACCGGCGCATTGCCGGCGAGGAGCGCACCGCAAACGAGGCTGTTGGCCATTCAGGAGCCCGCCTTGCACGCGGCCACGTTGCTAGCGCAATTGCTGAAGGAGCGAGGAGTGAAGCTTCGCGGAAATATACGGGCTCAGCATGACCCGGACCCTGCGGAGGCAACGCGGACTATTATGGCGGAACACCTTTCGCCTCGGCTGGGGGACACGCTGAAGCTGGTGAACAAGATCAGCCAAAACCTGCACACCGAGGTGCTCCTGAGAGTTGCGGCGCGGCAAGATGGCCGATGGAATGCGCCCGAAGACTTGCAAAAATATCCAAAGGACTTTTATACAAAGGCAGGAATCCCGCCGGACGATGTGGTTCAGACCGATGGCTCGGGGCTCTCGCGACACGACCTGGTTACACCTCGGGCCCTTGTGACCTTGCTCGAATTCGTGCAGAAGCAACCTTGGTTCGCGGAATACTATGCTTCGTTGCCGGTGGCTGGCGTGGATGGCACGCTCAACGAGCGGATGAAGAATTTGGGAATTGCGGGAAGGGTTCATGCGAAGACGGGAACCGTGACGCACGTGAGGGCGCTTTCGGGATTTGCGGAGACTGCGGGCGGAAGGCAGCTAATTTTCTCGTTTTTGAGCAACAATCAGTCGGTGAAGAATCATGAGGTACATGAAGCGCTCGACGGTTTGTGTTTGGCGATGATTGAGGAGTTCGACGAGAAGAAAGAATCACCGAAGCAATGAAGCAGAAGTGACAAGAGAGTGAATTAGCGAAAGGTAGAGGGAGTGGCGGAGAGAATTATTACGGTATTCGGG
>Ga0187780_10004492_pt1 | contig 10447 bp, 8 predicted proteins | sample 1015_Q2_SP10_20__FD_132429 | JGI IMG/M metagenome (GOLD analysis project Ga0187780, IMG submission 132429) | Tropical peat soil microbial communities from peatlands in Department of Meta, Colombia - 1015_Q2_SP10_20_MG | ecosystem: Environmental > Terrestrial > Soil > Wetlands > Peat | place...
CAAGAGACAACGCTGACGGCCGGGAACACAAAAAGTAAAGTGAATGCGACCAGAGCCGCTTGAGGAGCCCCGAAGGAAGCAATCAGCCAATCCGAAATCGGGTTTGGAACGAATACGACGTAGATGTCCGCCAGCAACAGGGACACAAAAACATAGCAGATGTACTTCCAAGCGATGCCGGGGAAAAGTGGAGGGCGGTGCTGCTGTATCATCTTGCGGAATACTCGTTCAGGTGAGTCCTTCAACAGGAGTTCGTAAAGCCTGACGTCAAAGGGCTTTGTTCCAACCGCGTATTCCAATTCGGTTTCTGTTAGTGGCCTAGTCGAGCCCAGGGCCGCCTTCACGATTGAGAGGTTCTAACCCGAGTATTATTGACCTTGTGAGCGGATAGCATGGAAATGCAATCTATGAACAGAACATAGGTTGCACTTGAGAGCGTGAGACGGGAGACGGGAAGAAACAGCGAAAGGCAAGATCATCATCCGGCCACGGCTTCCGACCTCTGCAACATGCATGCGCCATGGGGGACCGCAACGCCGTTCACTTGGATGGGAGTTTGGAAATTGCAAGCTGCTACGACGTCCGTCGTTGAGTATGGTATCCCAAGATAGTGGCAGGACATTGGTCCGTTTGTTTTCGTCCTGTTGTCAGAGGTCATTGAGCAGTGGTAGTTCTTCCAAGCTACGGTCGTGGTGATGTTCGCGAGCACCGCCTGATTGGAATACACGGCCAGAGAAGCGTTTGTTGCCCTTTCGGTCATGTTGAACAATCCCGAGAATATGTAATCCAAGGGCGCGTAACTCAGCACGCACCCGTCGTAGGGAACCAGCGTCCCGTTGATCGAGGGAATCGGTCCCGTGGGCGTAAGGTTGCAGTCGGTGCCTACCACACCCTGGTAGTTCTGTCCATGATAGGAGCAGGAGACCGTGGACTGTGGTGTCATCGTACCTCCGTTGAGTCCGCCTATTACCGGTACTAGGTTCCCCAGGCTGCAATCTTCCGACGTCAGCTCGTCAGAAGTGGAAAAGACTCCGCCAAATGGGTGCCAAACAGGCGCGGGGCCGAACTCTTCCAAGAAGGTTGAGGGGAAGAGTGCGATGAGGCTTGCGACAATCAAAACAGCCGCGATGCCAATTATCATCAGAATCCTTCTTCGACTTATTGATCGGTGCGGGATGACCCAGTCTTCCAGTTCTTGGTCTCTTGGGCTCGAAGAGAGTCGAAATCCGAAGTGCGAACGAACCACCTCCGATACTAGCCGGAAGCCTTCCTTTGGCCGCACCTTGGGCAGAACAAGTCTGTCGACCGGAGCATTTGGCCACAATTCCCGCAGTACGCCATCTGAGCAACTTGTGGTTGTGCCCGCAGACCATAACCCGGAACACCATCGTAGTTGGATGGCCTCCCGCCGGGATGCATCGCCGCCATGTGCCTGTCATAATCTCCGGATGAGGTCAGAACCATGCCGCAAACATAGCATGTTCTCGTGGGAGAAGGGGAAACCAGGCCCGCGATGATTAGGACGAATCCAACCAGTCCAAGAAACCCCGCGATGAGTGCGCCCCCAAGCAGCCCGAGAATACCCGCGGCCGCTCCGCCGATCACGGCGAAGAAGGCGATTATCCAAAGTACTATACCTATCGCGACCACATCGTCTCTCATGGCATTGTTGAGGTTGAGTTGGCAGCTTGAGATTTACGGAATATGGAGTATGAATCCATCTGCTATTACGTAGTCAAGAACGTGGCTTGACGTGGTGCGGCGAGTTGGTCCCCCATGAGAATGCGAACCTGCTCGAGAAAAGGTGGAAAGGAGCCGCCGGGTGCTAGAAGCAGAGGGAGCCGAGGTCGTTCGACATTCTATCTCCTCCCTTTCCTAGCTTCCTTCATTAGAAGAGAGATATCATGTGTTCATCAGCGGTCTGACGCCCGAATCACGGCGTCTTGTCCTGCACTGTCCGTGCTATCACGTACGTCCGTATCAACGAAGTGGCGGCGGACAAAATCGCGAAGCCGATTACTGCCGAGAGCAGCGCGGCGACCACAGCCTGGGCCGAGATGTAGCTCACCGCAGCCAAGAAGAAGTAAATCGAAACTACTAGCAGGGCAACTCCTGCCCATAGCGCAGCGCTCGCAAATCTTCTAGGAGCGGAAATGTAACATCAACCCCACAGCATCCTGAAAACGGTGTTCAATAGGTATTGTATCTGAGCCTCCAGCTGATCCGCCCTCCCCACGAGATTGGCTTCGGCCGGCGTGGGACTAATGGAATGAAAAGTAAGGACTGAGTTCATCCCAGATAGCACTGTTCCCCAGCCCATGTAATGTGCCGCAAGAACGATGATCGCCACGAGGGCGACTTCGGACACCGCCAGTGAGGGAATCCACCTCACTTTGCCCTCGCTTCGGATACTCTTCCTTACATCTTCGACCTCCCCCAGCGCCTGATCGATGGCCTCGTCGTATGTCAGCGTGTAGTAGAGAATCGCAGGCTCAAGAAACTCCCTTGTCGTCCAGATCGTCAGCCCTGCCACCAGAATGACCACCGATGCTAGACCCATTCTTGTGCTCAGGTACAGACTTGAGATCGTCGAAAGCGGCTGCGGAAGGAGGTTAACCTCGCTGTTGGCTGCCCCGACAATCGCCGAAACGAGGGCGATAACCCCCAACGTGACCAAAAGAGGTATACCAAATTCCAGGCCTACTCCAAAAACTTGGAATCCTACAGGGCCTTGAGACTCTGTGATCAATTCCCTGCCGGCCCCCAGGCTCGCACCTCTGGCGTAGCTGAACCCTATGAGCGCGCAGAAGACTCCGACCACCACAAGCCCGGCGCTCAGTCCAAACCCACTTTGAGTTCCGAGGGGTCCAGTCTGGCTCCCTGTGACCGCAGAGAGGAAGAAGGAGAATGCCAGCGTCGCAACCAGCAGGGATGGCCTGAATCTTAAGAACGCCAAGACCGCGACAATCAGGACAGCCCATGGGACGACGCCCACAGCCAGGGCCAAATCTCCTCCGACCGAAGCGACGACTGCACCGAGATTCAGGACGAGCCCCGTGCCGAAAACAACTTCCAGTACGAGAGCGGGTGCGGATAGCGCGAAATAGATACGCGCTTGTCGGCTGGAATAGAGGCCGAGGAAAGGTGCCCTCATCTCTAGGAGCCTCCCATCCTCCTCAGGTCCTCGACTCGTGCGATGATCTTCGGAAAGAAGTCCTTTGGACCGACGTCGAAGACCCTGACCCCGATCTTGGATGCATCTTTGAGGAGCTTTCGCCGAGCAAGACGCTGATGCGCCGTGTTGACCGCGTAGAGGACCCGATCCAGGCCTTTGAGACCGTGCGCCTCGAAGAGAGGAGTGTATGGGGAGATCAAGATCACTTCGTGCTTCATAGCGAGAAGTTGTTTGAGTGGCGTTAGGTCTACGTCAGAATCAAGATCGGTTATGACCAAGAAGAGCGCTCTCCCCTTGATGTTTCCAAATGCAATCGCCCTTCGGACAGCAGAGTTGATCGCTCCAGGGTCGTTGGGAGCAAAGGTCAGCCCACTCAAGGTCCGAAGTACTCTGGTGACCTGCGTGCCTCCGTGGGCAAGGGGGATAACCTGTGAGGAGTCAGTCCCGCCCATCAGGGTCAGTCCCATCGAGTCCCCCCTTGCCGCCAGATACCTCGCGAGAGATGCGACCGCCCTCGCGGAGTAGTCGAGCTTCGTTTGCCCCGCTTCACCGTATGCCATTGTTTCTGTAACGTCTAGAGCGACCATCACGTTCAGCTGGGTCTCGAGGGACGTCTCCCTCACCATAAGATGTCGCGACCTGGCAGTTGAAGACCACTCGATTCTCTTGTAAGGGTCTCCTACCTGATACTTCCTGATGTCTGCGAAATCAAAACCTTCTCCCTTTCTTCTGGAGATGACGGCACCGCCGTAGGTCGAGATGGCCAGGCTCGCCAGTGCCCCCTTGGGTATTGCACCTCCCTTCGGTGTAACCTCCACTCTGCTCTTGATGTCGATGTCTCTTTCGTAGAAGAATAGGCCAGCGATATCCCGCACCAGGAGACGAAGCGGGCCGAACTCCTGTGCGCCGACCGAAGTTGTCGAAAGAGTGTAACACACCCGAGAGAACCCCTTGGCGGGGATGTTGAGAACGTCAACGTTCGTTCCTGCCGAGAGCCTGCAGAATGGAGGGTAGCTATCGAAGACCTCCGTGCCGATCCGGAGAAACGTGGAGTTGATCATCGAAACTGCGACGTCAACCTTCTGCTCCTCATCAACTCTTCCCGGGACGTCTCTGGCGACCTGAAGTCTGTTGACGGCGCTGATCTTCAGTTCGAGCACCATTTTTGAGACATAGTAGTAGATGAGGAGGCCGACTCCAAGGTACAGTAACGGGAGTTCTGACTGCGAACTCCCAACTATGCCCAGAGTGATGAAGACGGCGGAAAGGAGGAGCACTGCGCTTCCGCGGGGACTCCTCTTGAACACCAATCAGGGTACCTTGACGGTGTCGATGATTTCGTCCACCACGGCCATCTCTGTCGCCCCGTCCAGGATTGCCTCCTGCGAGATTAGCACTCTGTGCGGGAGCACATGGCGCGCGACACGCTTCACATCATCAGGAATGACATATTTCCTCCCCTCGATTAGCGCAACTGCCGCCGCGGCCGTTTGCAGTGACGATCCGGCTCTCGGGGACGCACCCAGCTTCACGGTTTTTCGGTTCCGAGTCGCGTCAACGAGATCCACTATGTAGTTCCTCACAGTGTCGTCCACGTTGACGGACCACACCGCTCCCATGTAGCCTTGGATGCTCCCTGCGTCGAGGACGGGTCTGATGTTCCAGTCGGCTATTGCCTTGAGGTTCTTGAGTATTTCAATGGCTTCTTCCCTGGTAGGATACCCGAGCTCGACTTTCATCAGGAATCTGTCCACCTGAGCCTCGGGAAGGGGAAAGGTACCTTCGAACTCGATGGGGTTCTGGGTGGCAATTACGATGAAGGGGGACGGAAGTTTCAGAGTGTTACCTTCAATGGTCACCTGCTTTTCCTGCATGGCCTCGAGCAGGGCGGATTGGGTTTTGGGTGACGCCCGATTAATTTCGTCGGCCAAGACGACGTTGGCGAATATGGGGCCCTTGTGAAGCTTGAAGGAGACATCCTTCTGGTCGAAGACGTTCGTCCCGACAATGTCCGAAGGAAGAAGGTCAGGGGTGAATTGAATCCTCGAGAACTCGAGGTTGAGAGATCCAGCGAGAGCTTTCGCAATCGTGGTCTTCGCCACGCCAGGCACCCCCTCAAGAAGGACGTGTCCTCCAGCGAGAAGGCACGCCAGAATCATCTTGATTTCCTCCGTCTTCCCCACAACCACCTTCGCCATCTCGGAAATCACCATCTCCGAGGCCTCTCTCACTTGATTGTCGCTTGAACTCAAGTGAACACCTCCAGGTCCGCCGATGTCATATATGACCTAACGCCCTGCAATCAAACCTTCGGCCGATTGCGTCGCTCCCGCGGCGTCGATTGTCAGGCCTAGTTCGTTCAGGAATGATTCTGTAGCTTCCGTCATGCGTGCTGCCTTCGACTTCCATCTGAGGATGGGCGGGAACATGAACCTCCGAGTTCCTTTCGCGTAATCATAGATTCCTTTCAGCTGGGCAAACAAGCGCTGCGCTTCCTGGGCTTTAGGCTCGCCGAGCCTCGAAGCGAGGCTCCCTGCGTCCACAAAATGCAGAGGAGTGCCAAACTCCCGCAGCACAACGTCGTCCAGCACTTCATAGAGGCGGGCAAGGGAAGCAACGTAGAAGCTCCTCTTCCTGGAAGTGTTCAGAAAGTCCAAACGCGCCTTCGACTCTGCCACGATGGTCCGCTCTATCGAGGGTGAAGGCTGATCGTCTTTCCCTGCCTTCTCTGGGGAGAGCGTCCTGGAGACACCAAAGTAGACCCCAAGGAGAGTCAGGAGAATCAGCCCCAAGTTCACGAGTGGTCCTCCAATGCCAAAGAACGAACCGGTAGACGAAGTGGTTGACGGAGTGTAGCTGTTAGCTTGCTGCAGCCCCAGCTCCAGCCCGTAGGCAATTATTGGTCCCAGCGGGAGACCAAAACCTGGCCTTGGGCGGTACGTCGTATAATGGAGATTATCATAGACTATTCTTACACTAGTATTCGAGTTCGTCGTCCAGCTGACCATCGAACTTACGAACGTCCTCTCGTCCACCGATAGACTCGTGTTCCCGAACAGGTAATTCAAGAACGGGGCAGAATCCGTGACGAGAAGTGCCCTCCCGCCACCCGAAGAAGTCTCTACTCCAATGACAGTCCTCGATCCCGTTGTAGAATTCTGTGCGTCATAAGACGCGGGAGTTGTTTTGGCGACGGCCGTCATGGTACTACTTCCCAAATCGATAGGAGAAGCAATATCCAGGATTCCCGGCGTCTGAGTACCCAGGCCAAGCGTAACCAGGAGAACCCTCTGGTCCCGGAAGGGAGAACTCGGGTCCGTTATCGCCGAACCCGACACGCTGACCTGAAGGGCCGCGTTGATGAGGGCTTCGTTGCTCTTGTTCCCTTCGGCGATGAGCATGCACAGTGTTCCAGCTTTGTAGTCACTCGAAATCGCCGAGAGCTCGGATTGGGATACCGGATCGTCTGCACCTATCAGAAGTAGTAGATTCTTCCCGTTCGAAAGAAGATTGAGTTCCGTTTGGGAATCATTGGCGATCACCACGTTGTAGCCTTCTCCCCGGAGGTAGCTCAGGAACTTGGAAGCTCCTACCGGTCCGGCGTTCGTGGGAGAAGTGGTCCCGAGACCTGGACCTGTTCCCAGTCCGAGCACCGAAGGGGAGTAGATAGCGGCCACTAGTGCGACTATCACGAGTATGGAAGCGAACGACGAACTCTTCAACCTGGAGTCTCCAGGGCGTTGACCGCGGACTGGGCATTTACCACGTCAGATTCGTCAACCTCGAGCCCCGTGAATCTAGCTTTCTCGTAGGCTGCGCTAACGGTTCTCACAGCCTCTCCTTCGGGCCGCCCCTGAGTCTTTGCAGAGAATTCCCTGTGAGTCTCGCTCACCTTTTTGGGGACCCCCCTTGCCCGCATGATCTGTACGGTCCTGCTGAAGGAGAAGTAGACGCTCTGTCTCTTATCGTTCGGATCGGTTACGTGAAACAGCCCTTCGTCTTCCATGTCAGCAGTTGTGGAGGGCGTTGCTTGTCTGCCGAAGAGAGCAAGTAAACGTCCTCTGAAAGCATAGATTCCTGCGGCGACCACGATAGCAAGGGGAACTATCAACACTACTGGGTCGAAGGAAGAGGGAGCCGCAACATCCGGGAGCTTCGGCGAGGGCACGGACACTCCGGGAACTTTCAACCCTCCAACGTTGACGCTCCCTGGCAGCGAAACGTTCGCCCCGCTTCCTCCAAGCTGCAACATGTTCAGCATCTGAGCTGCAAGAGTAGGATTCACTCCCTGCAGGAGGGTCGCAAGGGTACTGAGATCCACCGTGAGTTGCTGGGGAGACTCGTTCGAGAGGGAACTCGGCAGCCTCAGCGGAGAGCCTCCTACTCCTAGTTGCGAAGCAAGCTTGTCTTCATCCACGGAAAGCCCGTTCTGTCCCACCGAAAGGCTCTGGAGGAGAGCCTTGAGCCCAGCGGAAGCCTGAGGGTCGTTATTGACGTCTGACTGGAGGGTGACGAGAGTCGAAGCTGCCCCCGCCGTGTTACCGTTGTTCAGTTGGGACGCTAGCTGACTCAGTGACTGCTTGAGGGCAGAATCAGTGAGATTTTGTGAGAGTGTTGACAACGCTGCCGAAATCTGCTGATTGCTGATCGTGCCGCTGGTTTTGAAGTTCATTGAGTTCGAGTCGTCAGCAGCCAGCACGGGCAGGGCGGTCATTGACAGTAGCACAAGTAGCAACCCGAAGAGGAGCCAGCAGGTTGTGTTCACACTCAGGTGGCGCGCTGGCCTTGGTCTAATCACACCGTATGCCACGGCAAACCATCAGGCAGGCTCCTCATTTATCCCTGATTGCACACAGACACAGTCAGTCACCAGCACATGCGCTTAGGCACAGGTGCAGGCGAACGAGGACACACATGAACACAAGTGAGTGGGGGGAAGAAGTTGACCTGGAATCACGTGTTCCATTTCTCAGCTAAAGATGTTGGGCCAGAAGTGTGTTCTCCGGAGCGACTGCTAGGTAGAGCGCGGGCTAGTCAATTACCCCGCACGAACATGAATATGACAAATGAAGGCGACGGCCGGATGGTACTCAAAGTGCTTGTCCCATCCCTCGGAGTAATTTCGACAGCCACTTTGCCGCTTGGTGGGTGTGCCCTCTTCGCGGCCTAAGATTAGTCATGAGGGGTTCTGTGAGTTGTGTTGCCTTATCCACACGCAATAACGAATGGTTTCATTCCGCTTCGAAGAAACTTATGACAATTCCATCCTCGATTTGAAGAATCGCTCTGTGTCCTTGTCCATGAAGTATGCGAAGCATCCCTTCATGCCGCGACTGAACAAGACTCGGTAGGTGTTCTTTGTCAAGTCAGTAAACCTCTCTCTGTCTCGCTTGACGACGGCATCGTGCGAGTTATCTGGGTGTCCTTCCCAAGCTTGCATGTCGAAGTTGTATCTGAGGTCCGGCCCCATAATCACGCCCGCGTAGTCGAACTCGAATCCTTGGGCGTTGTACACACATCCAACCTGGTTTATCCCGTTAGGATCGTCGGCCCAAAGCGTCGCCTTTGGAATCCCCCTGGCCAGCTTCTTGGCCTCTGGCCTCGCGTCCCAAGGACGCCGGTATTCCCCGATAACAACGTCGTCATTCAAGTTTCCCTCGGTGTCAGGCATCGACCAGTGCCAGCAATAGCCAGCCGTGACTCTTCCGGTGAACCCGTGAGCCACCTGCTCTCTGATTGCCTTCTCGACAGCCTCGGGACTGTCCAGTATCTGGAAGTCGAATTCCTCCTTCCTCTCCCAAATAATGTTGGCCGTCCTCCGAATCCCAAGCGTGTTGTCAATCCAGTTGACGAACGCGTCTGACCCGTTGCATCTAAACTGCACCTGCAGCTCATATTCCAAGACCCTACAGCCTATCCTCTCGGCGTTCTCCTTGATGTATTGGACTGACCCAATTTCGCCCGGCCGGACGATTTGGTAGTCATCGATGAAAAAGACTGCAGACTTTGCTGCTTTGATTAGTTCCTCAATCTGAGGAAGCCCGGTCCTATCCGCTTTGCGCGTGTACCTGCTTATACTCGTCTGCCTGATCCTGTGAGATTCGTCCGCCAGTAGAACATCCACTGCATCTCTGTCTGCGTGCGAGTAGCTGTTGAAATACCGAAACTGTATTCCACCAAAGGTGCCGACCCGCTTCCGAAGTGTCTCGGTGAATGCCCGAGACCCAGTAGCATATTGGGTGTTGTATCCTTCTCCCGAGAGGGTCGCCATTACATTAATCGCGATAAGAGACTTGCCTGTCCCAGGTCCGCCTTTGACGATAATCACTGTCTTCTGTTTGTCGTGGAACCCCTGCTTCGCAAGAGAAAGTATCTTGTCGTAGACTACTTGCTGGTCGTCAAGGAGGACGTATACCGGATTACCCTGAATCATTCGTTTGACGTGCTCCATCAGTTTCTTGCTGGGCCTGTACTTGCTGGCTTCAACCCGCTTCAGGACGTCCAGCCCCCCTCCCTTCTCGAGCCTGGTTACCAAGTGATCCTTGAGCTTAGGAACGTCATCTGCAGTGAATATTGGGCATCTGCTTCTTGGACCGTCGAATTTCGAGGAGAAGAGCACATCGTCAGAGTAGTAATTGTAATTGTGAAGATAAGCACAGGCATTCAACGCCACCGGGTTCGGCCCTTCGTGGAAGGCTGTGTGGGTGCTTTCTAGGTATGACTTGTACCGTTCAACTTGAACGGATGGGTGGAGAAGCTCTCGTTCCGCCCCTCCTACCCATGTTGTTACTTCATTTTCGCCGTCAGCGTCTTTGCATTTCTCCCATTGCTTTAGCTCGATTATGACAGCGCTGTCAGCCCTCACTCCATCTCTGCCACAAATTAGGCAATCGAGCCGTTTGGAAGAGAGCGGTAGCTGATATTCGAGGATTACGCCGTGATCGAGTAAGCCGGCATATTGGAAGACCTGCGAGATGGCGCGGAGGGAGTTACGCCATGAGGTGACTTCGCCCTGGGAAGGATGGTAGCGATAGTATTCGAAGAAAGCCAGCTTCAGTTTCTCGGCTATCTGATTCTGAAATGTGTCTTCTATGAACTGCTGCGAGGTGCCTGCGTAAAGCCTCACGGCTACAACTCGTTGTACTTCTTACTTGATCCTTTCGACTTGCCAATAGGATACTTTGCGGCGTTCTTCGTCAGTTTCTCAATAATGGAATCGCTCAGATCAATCTGGAGAACACTGGATAGACTCAGCAAGTATATGCACATGTC
>Ga0187780_10004493_pt1 | contig 10446 bp, 7 predicted proteins | sample 1015_Q2_SP10_20__FD_132429 | JGI IMG/M metagenome (GOLD analysis project Ga0187780, IMG submission 132429) | Tropical peat soil microbial communities from peatlands in Department of Meta, Colombia - 1015_Q2_SP10_20_MG | ecosystem: Environmental > Terrestrial > Soil > Wetlands > Peat | place...
CAGCAGGCCGAGGATCTCGTTGCGGCGGATCTCCGGTTGCACGAAGCCGGGGTTCTGCTCCAGCAGACGCTCCAGAAAAGCCTGGTACCGGGACAGTCGGAAGAACCAGTTGCGCTCTTCCACCAACTCCAATGTCCGGGTCGGGTGCAGAATGCACCTACCGTCGACAATGTCCGCGTCGGTCTTGAACGACTCGCAGCCGACGCAATACAGCCCGGAGTAGGACTTCTCGTAGAAATCGTCCGGGTTCCGGGTGAAGATGCGCTGGATCAGTTCCTGCACACCGGCTCGATGCTCCGGCGCGGTCGTGCGAATAAACTGATCGTTGGAGATCATCAGCCCGGCCCAAGTATCCTGGAAGATCCGGGCGATCTCGTCGGTCAGGGCCTGTGGCGTCAGCGACCGCTCGGCCGCCGTCTGCGCCACCTTCTGTCCATGCTCGTCCATGCCGATGAGGAACCAGACCTCGTCGCCCCGGAGCCTTCGATACCGGGCGATGCAGTCCGCCCCCACCTTCTCGAACGCGTGGCCCATGTGGGGCTCGCCATTGGCGTAGTCAATGGCGGTAGTGATGAAGAACCTGGCCACTGCTTACGCCCCGGGCGGGCTGGGAGGGGATGACGGTCCACCCTGATGGCCTCCCCGGCCGCCGCGGCGGCCACGCCGCCGGCGCCGCGCCGAGGAAGAAGGAGGCGGAGTCGAGGAAGGGGGAGCGGGCTGGGCAGCGGGCGGAGCTTCGGCGGGACGTCGAGCCTGGGCGGCGCCTCCGCGGCTCGGGGTCGAGGGCGCGGGCGGCGGCTGCACCGGTACCCCGGTCGCCGAGACTTCGTCGATCTCTCGGCGAAGGTCCACTAGGGGGATGATGCGCGAACCTTCTTCGCCCCGGAGAAACACCCGCTCGCGGAAGATGTCGACCGCGATCACCTTTTCCGTCCCTTTCGCGGCGACGACGGTCTTGCCCTCCCGCGGGAACCGCTTGCGGGCCGCCACGTAGAACTCGTGCTCGTACTTGAGGCAACACAGGAGCCGTCCGCAGCCGCCGGAGATCTGGGCGGGGTTGAGCGACAGGTGCTGATCCTTGGCGAGTGCCAGGCTCACGGGAGATAGTTCCGTGAGCCAGGTCGAGCAGCAGTACTCGCGGCCGCAGCGACCGACGCCGCCGAGTCGGGCGGCCTCGTCCCGGACACCGATCTGGCGGAGCTCGATGCGGGTGCGAAACTGGGTCGCGAGGTCCCGCACCAGGGTCCGGAAATCCACCCGCTTCTCGGCGGTGAAGAAGAAGGTGAGCTTGGAGCGGTCCCACTGCCATTCCGCGTCGCACACCTTCATGTCCAGCTTGTGCTGTCGGGCCCGTTCCATGGCTTGGCGCCGGGCATCTTCCTCACCGCGCCGGAGCTCATTGGCGGCACGGATTTCCGTTTGGGTCGCGCGACGGAGCACGGCACGCAACGGTGGCAGGGTGGCCGGCCGGGAGGCGGTATCGGCAGGGGGGCCTTCGAGAGTGGCTTCAGGCGGGGCGGCCGGGGACTCAGCTGCCGTCTCCTCGGCATCGCTTTCGGCAACGAGCGGGGTTTTCTCCGCGGTGCCGATCTCGCATCCGCTGCATCCCCCGCCGCACTTGGCCTCCGCCGCGCCGCCGGCGGTATGGACGTGGCCCAGGTCCTGGCCCCGTTCGCACTGCACCACCACCGCTTCACGCAGCCGCAGCGGATCCTGCTCGTCGGGCCAGAGGAAGAAATCGCGTCGGATGCCCTTGAACCGGACTTCGACCGTCTGGGGCATCAGGCCTCGGTGTACACGCCCATAGCGCCGTACTTTTCGGCCCGCCGGCGTACCAGCTTCTCCGGGCGGATCCGGCGCAGCTCATTCACGTGCCGAATGAGCGCCTCGCGCACTGCCTCGCCGGCCGCATCGGGGTCGAGGTGCGCTCCGCCCATCGGTTCCTTGATGATCTCATCCACCAGCTTGAAGCGGAGCAGGTCCTGCGCGGTGAGCTTGAGCGCGTCGGCGGCACGCTCCCGTTGGGCGGCATCCTTCCAGAGGATGGCTGCGCAGCCTTCGGGGGAGATCACCGAATACACCGAATTCTCGAACATCAGGATCCGATCCGCGGTGCCCAGCGCGAGCGCGCCGCCGGATCCACCTTCGCCGATCACTACGGCCACGATGGGCGTCGGCAGGGCGGCCATCTCGAGGATATTGCGCGCCAGTGCCTCCGACTGTCCTCGTTCCTCGGCGCCGAGACCGGGATAGGCGCCTGGCGTGTCGATCAGGGTGACGACCGGGGCGCCGAACTTGGCCGCCAGCTTCATGAGCCGCAGCGCCTTCCGGTAGCCCTCGGGATGCGCCATGCCGAAGTTGCGCTTGAGATTCTCCTTGGTGTCCCGCCCCTTCTGATGCCCGATCACCATGACCGAGATGCCAGCCAACCGGGCCCAGCCCCCGACGATCGCCGGGTCATCGCGGAACAGGCGGTCGCCGTGCAGCTCGATGAAGTCGGTGAAGATGGTGCTCAGGTAATCCAGCGGGTACGGTCTCCGGGGGTGCCGCGCCACCTGTACCCGCTGCATGGGGGTCAGGTTGCTGTAGATCTCGTGGCGCAGGCCATTCAGGCGCACTTGGAGCAGGCGCGCCTCTTCGCTGACATCGATCTGGCGCTCCTCCCCCAGCTTCTGCAGGTCCTCGATCTGCCGCTCCAGCTCCTGCAGCGGCTTCTCGAAGTCGAGCGCGTAGTTGGATGGCATGTCGGTTCTCGCAATCGGGTCGCGGGCCCCGGGGTCCCGGGCTACCCGGCCTTCACGAACGCAACGACCTCAGGCCCCAGCAACCGCCTGAGGCCGCTCACCAACTCCTCGTCGGGGGCCACCCGCAGGCGGCGCGACCGGGCCCGGAGCCGCTCACCATTTCCGTCGGTCCATTCAATATAGAGGGGTGCCGGTCCCGGGTGATTGCTGCAGATGGCCAGGGCCTGCCGCAACACTTCCGGATCCGGGCCCTCCTGCACCCGCCACCGGAGGGCCAGCCCCAGGGCCCCGCCCGGGAGCAGCTCCTCCAGCGGCCGGACATTCTCGATCACGAAGGGGGCGCGCTCCTCGCCCCGGTCCCGGGAGCTATATCCCCCCGAGAGCAGGACCGCGAGGTCTTCCTTCACGACCTGGTTGAGCCGGGCCCACGCGTCCGGGAAGACGATGGCCTCCGCGGTGCCGTGGAAGTCCTCCAGGACCAGCCTCGCGTATTCCTTCCCGGTCTTCTTGGATATCTGGCGCTTCACCTGGGTGACCACAGCGGCGAGCGTCACCTGGTGCTCGCTCCATTCCCCGAGCGTTGCGGTGGTGCGCGAGCCGAAGACCTCGACCTCGGCGCGGAACCGCTCGAGCGGGTGGCCGGAAATGAAGAAGCCGAGCACTTCCTTCTCGCGGGCGAGCCGCTCCTGCTCCGACCAGGGGGGGAGCTCCGGCAGGCTGGCCGCGGCGTGCCGCGGGGTGGTGCCGGGTCCCTCCCCAAAGAGCGACGCCTGCCCGACCTCCCGGTCCTGCTGGAGAAGCTGCGCTTCGCGGAGGGCCTCGTCCAGCGCCTGGGTGAGCTGGGCTCGGTGGCCCCCCAAGCCGTCGAGCGCGCCCGCCGCGATCAGCGACTCGACCACCCGCTTGTTGCAGAGCCGCAGGTCCACCCGCTGGCAGAAGTCAAAGAGAGTGGTGAAGGGTTGCTCCTGGCGGGCCTGAATCATGGACTCGATCGCCCCGCGCCCGACGTTGCGCACCGCGCCAAGCCCGAAGCGGATCCGCCGCTCCCCGACCACCGTGAACTTGAAGCCGGACTCGTTGACGTCGGGCGGGAGGACCTCGAGCCCCAGCTCGCGGGCCTCGTTGATGTACTGCACAACCTTGTCGGTACTGCCGATTTCCGAGGACAGGAGCGCCGCCATGAATTCGGCGGGATGGTAGGTCTTGAGCCAGGCGGTCTGGTAGCCGAGCACCGAGTAGGCCACTGAATGCGACTTGTTGAACCCGTAGCGGCCGAAGGTCTCGATCTGTTGGGCCAGGTCGTCAGCCAGCTTCTTCGGATGGCCCAGGGCAACCGCCCGCTCTACGAACTTCCCCAGCTCCTTGCGGATCAGCTCCGCGTCTTTCTTTCCCACTGCCTTCCGGAGCACGTCGGCTTCCGCGAGGGAGAACCCGGCCAGCACGTTGGCGATCCGCATCACCTGCTCCTGGTAGGTGATGACGCCGTAGGTGGGTTCGAGGATCTCCTTGAGGCTCGGATGGGGATAGGTCACCGCCTCCTGCCCGAGCTTTCGCCGGATGAACACCAGATGCATGCCGGTGTCGAGCGGACCGGGGCGGAGCAGCGCGTTCGACGCCACCAGGTCATCGAACCGGTCGCACTTCATGTTGCGGAGCGTGTCGGTGGCAAGCGGGGATTCGAACTGAAAGATCCCCGCGGTGCGGCCCTGGCGCAGGAGCTCATAGACCTTGGGATCCTCGAGGTCGAGCGCATCGACGTCGAGCTCGCGGCCGTGGCGCTCCCGGATCATCGCCGTCGCGTCATGAATGACCGTGAGGGTCTTGAGGCCGAGAACGTCCATCTTGAGCATCCCGACCTTCTCCAGCGGTCCCATCTCGAACTGGGTGATGATGGAGTCTTCGCCCTCGGCCTGGCCCGCTCCCTTGGTGGGGGCCGTACAGACCGGGACATACTCGCGCAGCGGACCCGGTGCGATCACCACGCCGGCCGCGTGGACCGAGGCGTGGCGGGAGATCCCCTCGATCCGGGACGCGAGATCGACGCAGCGCTCGTAGAGCCCGTTCCCCTGGACCAGCTCGCGGAATTCGGTCACCTGCTTGAGCGCCTCCGGCAGCGTCAGCGCGAAGGCGGGGCCTGAGGGGATCAGCTTGGTGAGCTTGTCCGCGTCGCCCGGCGGGATGCGCAGGAGGCGGGCGACGTCCTTGAGCGCGGCCCGGGCCTTCATGGTCCCGAAGGTGATGATCTGGCCGACGGACTCCTTGCCGTAGCGCTGCCGGATGTACTCGATCACCTCGCCGCGACGTTCGAAGCAGAAGTCGACGTCGATATCGGGCATCGACACTCGTTCGGGGTTGAGGAACCGCTCGAACAGCAGATCGAACTTGAGCGGATCGACATTGGTGATGCCCAGCGCGTAGGCCACGAGCGAGCCGGCCGCCGAACCACGGCCCGGCCCGACGGGGATGCCCTTCTGCCGCGCGGCACTGATGAAGTCCTGGACGATCAGGAAGTAGCCGGCGTAGCCAGCCGTGTTGATGACCCCGAGCTCATAGCTGAGCCGCTCCTTCACCTTTTCCGGCAGCGGCGAGCCGTATCGCCCTTCGGCGCCACGCTGCGCCAGTCCTTCCAGCAGCGCTTCGTCGGTGGCGAACTCCGCTGGCCGGGGGAACTCAGGGAGGAAGTACTTCTTCTCGAAGCTGAACTCGCACCGATTGGCGATCGTCTGGGTGTTGGCGAGAGTCTCCGGGTGGTCCCGGAAGAGCTGCGCCATTTCCTTCTCCGACTTCACATAGGATTCCTGCCCCGTGAAGCGGAACCGATTGGGGTCGTCCAGCTCCGCCCCGGTGCCGATCGCCAGCAGCACGTCATGGGCTTCGGCGTCCTCCCGCCGGAGATAGTGCGCGTCGTTGGTGGCGACCACGCCGAGGCCGAGTTCCTGGCCGAGGCGGAACATGCCCTCGTTGACGGGACCCTCATCTGGAATGCCGTGGAGCTGTACTTCCAGCCAGAAGTTGCCCTCACCGAAGGTCCGGGCGAACCACTCCGCCGATCGCTTTGCCTCCTCGTAGTTCCCCTGTCGCAGGTAGAGGGAGATCTCCCCCGAGAGGCAGGCGGCGAGGCCGACGATGCCGTCGGCGTGGTCGGCGAGAACTTCCTTGTCGATCCGGGGCCGGCGGTAGAATCCCTCGAGATAGCCGATCGACGAGAGCCGGATCAGGTTGCGATATCCGGTTCGGTTCCGCGCCAGCAGAACCAGGTGACTGTACTGGGCGGGAGCGCCTGGCGGCTTCTGCATCGAGGTGCGAGGGCCGAACGCGAGGTAGGCCTCGAACCCCAGGATCGGACGGAGTCCCCGCGCTTTCGCCTCGTCGTAGAACGACACCGCACAATGCAGGTTACCGTGATCGGTGACGGCCAGGCTGTCCATCCCGAGCGACTGGACATGCGCGACCAGCTCCGGGATGCGGTTGGCACCGTCGAGGAGCGAGTACTCCGAATGGGTATGGAGATGGACGAACGACATGGTGACGCGGCTACTTCTCGCGGCTTTCCAGCGCCTGCAGGACCTCGTCCAGCTCGACGCCGCGCGCCCGGAGCAACACCAGCAGATGATACAGAAGGTCGGCCGACTCCGAGGCGAGCCGCGCTCCATTCTCTGCTGTTGCCGAGACGATCACTTCCACCGCCTCCTCGCCCACCTTCTGCGCGATGCGGGGGACGCCCCGGTCCAACAGCCTGACAGTGTAGGAATCCGCGGGGCGCTCCTGGGCCCGGGCCGCGATCGTCGCGGCAAGGCGGCCGAGCAGGTGCCCGCCCCCGTCGGGGCGCTCCACGGTCGTCCCATCCGCTGCCACTACGGTAAAGAAGCAGGTCGGCTGACCGGTGTGGCACGCGGGGCCGCTCTGCTCCACACGATAGAGAACCGTGTCCCGATCGCAATCCAGCCGAATCTCGACCACCCGCTGCTCGTGGCCGGAGGACTCGCCCTTGCGCCAGAGCTGCTGCCGGGTCCGGCTCCAGTAATGCGCCTTCCCGGTCGTCGCGGTCTGGCCGAGCGCCTCCCGATTGGCCCAAGCCAGCATCAGCACGTCTCCGCTCCGCCGGGCCTGGGCTACCACAGGTACCAGTCCATCGGGGCCAAAACGCACCGAATCGAGCCATTGGTCATGAGTCACGGCCAGAAGCTATTGGAGGCACTATTGATTGTCAAAAACCGTTGTGGCGCCTTATCTTGCCCCTTCACAGCGGCTGAACCTTCCCTCACGACTTGCGTGGCGTCCACCGCCGAATGTGGCTTGAGAACTGGCCCTACCCATGGTGAATCGCGGGGTCCGCGACGCGCGGTGCCTCGAACCCGGTGAGCCCTGGCCGCGGCAGGGGAACCGGGTGAGAACGGGGCTCCGCTTCACCACCGCGCCGATGGTCGTCGGTGCCTTGGCGATGGCCTCGCCGCTCGTGGCGCAAGGGGCGCCCGCGCCATTGATCCTGACCCTGCCGGTGTCGGTGCGGGCCGCGGGACTGGGGGGAGCTGGCGTGGCACTCTCGGGCGACGCGAGTTCGACCTTCCTGAATCCAGCCGGTCTTGCAACCATCCAGAACATCGCCATTGAAGCCGCGGTCCAGCGGTATCCGGACGGGTCGGTCGAGGGTCTCGCTGCCGCGGGTTTCCGTCTCCTGCAGTTCGACCTGGGTGGGGGCATTCACTATCTGCGGTTCAGCGACACGTCGAGCGTGCGGGACAACTTGCAGTGGACCGCGTCGGCCGTCTACCGGATCGGATTGATTGCCCTGGGAGGTACGCTCAAGTACGTGTCGCTGGCGGACTCGAACGGCCAAACCCGGCGCTCGGCAACCACCGACATCGGGTTCGGGATCCATATCTTCGATATCATGACGCTGGCGTTCGCCGCGCAGAATGTCGGCAGCTGGACCGTCACCGGCGGGCCCTTGCAGCTGCCGGTCAGCAAGCACGCCGCGTTTGCCTTCAACCTGGTCGACCCGCAAGAGACCGCGCGGCTCCTGGCCACCGCCGAAGTGGTGTGGACCGACCGGGCCGACCGCCGCACCGTCATCGGCGCGGAAGCGGGCGCGGTGGTTGGCAAGGTCGGCGTGGTGGGACGGATCGGATACGGGGCGGCGCCCGTCGGCGCTGGGCAGGATGAGGTATCGTTTGGCGCTGGGTTGGTGCTGAGTCGGTTCAACATCGACTATGCCTACCAGCGGCGGACCAAGCTGGGGAGCGATGTTCACCGGCTCGGCTTGCGGTTCACCCTCTAGTGACGCGTCGGCGAGGCGGCATGATCCTGTTGGCGATCGTCGGGGCGTTGATGGTCGGGTACGGCACAGCCTACGTGGCGAGCGAGGACGTGCGCTATCTGACCCGCGCTGGTATCGAGCAGACCCGGATCCTGGAACTGCGCACTCCCATCTCCCGGATGCTCAAGGATCCCAAGACCGACCCCGAGACCCGCAGCCTGTTGCAGTTGGTGCTGGACACCCGCGATTTCGCCGCGACGATCGGCTTTCAGGCGAGGCAGACGTACACCACGTATGCGGACATCGGCCGCGACACGCTGCTCTTGGTGCTCTCGGCGAGCCCCCGCAACTGTCTCTGTCCCTACACCTGGCACTACCCGATCGTCGGGCGGATTCCCTACAAGGGCTTCTTCGACCCGGGGATGGCGCGGCGGGAGGCGGGCCGACTCGAACGGCAGGGGTACGATATCTACCTGCGCCCCGCGGGCGCATTCTCCACTCTGGGCTGGTTCAACGATCCGCTCTACTCCACGGCGATGAGCCGCGACTCGGTGGAGCTGGCGGCGACCGTGCTGCACGAGATCGCCCACAATACCCTGTACGTGAAGAGCGCCACGCCCTTCAATGAGAGCTTCGCCCAGCTCGCGGGATATCGGGCGGCAGAGCAGTTCTTCCGGGCCCGCGGCTCTACCGCCGCGGCCGACCAGGCGGCCAACCGCTGGCTCGACGAGGTCGTGCTCTCGGATTACTACGCCGACCTGGCCCAGCGCCTCGACACCCTGTACCGCACCGCTCCCGATTCGGCGGCGGTCGACAGCGGGCGGGCGGAGCTGGGACGCTGGGCCAGGGAACAGCTTCAGGGCCCTGTCGGCGCCAGGCTCAAGACCTACACCATCGGGCCGATGGCCGACCGGCCGATCAACAACGCCCGGTTGATCGCCGCCCGGATCTACCGAATGCATCTCGATCTGTTCGAACGGTGGTACCAGCGTCACGGCGCCAACATCCAGGGCGCCGTCGCGTCGCTGGACACGCTCATGGTAGGAGCCGAGGGCGACAGCGCCTTCGGACGTTTGGAGCGCGCGCTCGCCGACGAGGCGACGCCCGCCTTGCCTTGACCGGAGGCCGCAATGCCTGAAGGCGACCTGAAGGCCCGGAACCCCGCGCTGGCGGGACTGCTTTCCTTCTTGGTGCCAGGCCTGGGACAGCTCTACAACGGACAGCCGCTCCTGGGCGGGGTGTTCTTCGCGTCAGTCTATGGGGGCGCGCTGCTCTGCGGGCTGCGTTTCATCGGCGCGCTCGGCGCGGCGGACCCTCGGGCCGCGCTGGGGAAGGTGATGTTCTGGGGCGGACTGGCAACCTTCGTCTGGCTGGGCGGCGTGGTCCACGCCGTGTTCTCGGCGCTGGACCGCGCCGAATACTTCCTGCTTCGCTACAACCATCCGGCGGTGTATGGCGGGGTGGCGCTGCTGGCCTACGTGATCGGCCCAGTGGCGCTGGGGGGACCAGTGTTCCGATGGATGCTGGCGCAGAATGGTATCCGGACCGAGGAGCAGATCGCCCAGTGGCATTCGCGCCTGGCGGCACTGCGCGGCGGAACCAGCGCGGCCCGGCAGACCCAGGTGGCGCATGAAGCCAAGCCGGTCGCGCCGGAGACCACCACCATTCCGCTGGTGCTGCCGCCCGATCCGGAAATTGCGGCTCGTGGCGCCCCGACCGCGATCCATCTCGTGCTGGTGCACGGCCCCGATGGCGGGGTTTACGACATGCACTCCAACGAGCCGACTTGCGAGTTCACCCGGGGAGCCGAACCGAGCTGGAACAACCTGTACGCCAATCCCGCCGACTCCCTTGGGGTGACCGCGGTACAGATCCGGGTGGTGACCGATTCCGGGAGCACCAACAACTTCCAGGTCAACGTCAACGTGGGGAACGTGCCGCACGGACGTGCCTATTTCATCGATGGACGCACCGCGCAGACCGGAAGTGTGCGCCCCATCGCCACGATCGTGCGCCGTGGCGAAGGGGCAGTCATTCAGATGATCGGCGAAACCGCGGAGGGCGTGCGCATTGAGGCCACGGTGCGCTGCAAGAAAGTGGTCCCGGGGTGACGCGCGTGAACGGGTGACCGCCCACGCGCCGGCCGTTCACCGTTTCAGAGCGATGGCTCCCGAGCCAGTCTCGATGTGAATCCTGCCTTTCCCGTCCCCCAATTGTCCTCGCAAGCTTCCCTCACCTTTTTCGAGCAGCTGAATCGGCATCTCGAGACTGTAGTCACCGCTGCCGGTTTCGAGGTCGAGGGTCGCGCTGGTGGCATCGGGAATCCGGAGAGTCACGTCGCCGGAGCCGGTCTCCACCGAGAGCGTCCCGATCGCGCCAGTCAGGCTCGCTCGCACCGATCCGCTCCCGGTATCGAGGAGGATGCGCGGGGCGGTGAGCCCATCG
>Ga0187780_10004497_pt1 | contig 10443 bp, 9 predicted proteins | sample 1015_Q2_SP10_20__FD_132429 | JGI IMG/M metagenome (GOLD analysis project Ga0187780, IMG submission 132429) | Tropical peat soil microbial communities from peatlands in Department of Meta, Colombia - 1015_Q2_SP10_20_MG | ecosystem: Environmental > Terrestrial > Soil > Wetlands > Peat | place...
ACAGGCACTGGTTGCCGATGCGCGTGGCGCCGATGCCGGTGACCGTGCCGCGATTGACGGTGCAGCATTCGCGAAACACGTTGCCGTCGCCGACCTCGAGCCAGGTGGGCTCGCCGCCGTATTTCTTGTCCTGTGGCGCATCGCCGATCGAGGCGAACTGGAACACCTTGTTGTCGCGGCCCATGCGGGTCGGGCCCTGCACCATGGCGTGCGGCGCAATCCGGCAGCCGGGCCCGAGCTCGACGTGGTCGCCGATGATGGCGTAGGCGCCGACCTCGACGTCGTCGGCGAGCCGCGCGCTTTCTGCGACGATCGCCCTGGGGTCGATTTTCGGCATGGTCACGCCTTGACGTCGGGCGCCAGCATCATCTCGGCGTGGCAGACCTCGTCCGAATTCACCGCGGCCACCGTGGCAAATTTCCAGATGCCGCGCACGGCGCGCATGAACTGTGCGCGCAGGATCAGCTGGTCTCCCGGCACCACCGGCTTGCGGAAGCGCGCGTCGTCGATGCCGACGAAGTAAAAGCGCGTGTCGTCTTTCGGCAGCACCCCGGCGGTGTTGAACGCCAGAATGCCGCACGTCTGCGCCAGCGCCTCGAGGATCAAGACTCCCGGCATGACCTTGCGTTGCGGGAAGTGGCCGGTGAAAAACGGCTCGTTGAAGGTCACGTTCTTGAGTGCGCGGATCGACTCGCCGGGCTTGAGCTCCATGACCCGGTCCACCAGCAGGAACGGATAGCGGTGCGGGAGATACCGCATGATCTCGTGCGCGTCCATCAGTATCTCTTCGCTCATGCCACTCCCATCAGTCGCGCGGGTCGTCCGCATCATCCGGCGGCTCGCTGCCCGCGGCCTGCTCGAGACGCTTTACTCGTTCGTTCAGCCGCTCCAAGCGCTTGACCCGGCCGACCATATGGCGCCACACGTGGACCTCGTCGACCGGCAGGCCCGATGCATACTGCCCGCCTTTCTTGGTCAGGGACCGGGTGACCATGGCGTAACCGTTGATCACGACGTCGTCCGCGACCTCGATGTGGCCCGCGAAGCCGGCGCCGCCACCGATCATGCAGCGCTTGCCGATGGTCGTACTGCCTGCGACGCCGACGCACGCCGCAATCGCGGTGTGCGCGCCGATGCGGACGTTATGTCCGATCTGAATCTGGTTGTCGAGCTTGACGCCGTCCTCGATGACCGTGTCGCCGATCGCACCACGATCGATGGTGGTATTGGCGCCGATCTCGACGTCGTTGCCGACCTTCACACCGCCGAGCTGCGGCACCTTGACCCAGCCGTCGCGGTCCGGAGCCAACCCAAACCCGTCGGCCCCGAGCACAACACCCGGGTGAATGAGGCAGCGTGCGCCGACGGACACCTGCGCGATCAGCGTCACCCGCGCCGAGAGTCGGGTGTTGCTCCCGACGTCGATCCGCCCGTCGAGCACTGAGCCCGGGCCGACGATAACGCCCGGGCCGAGCACCACGCCCGCGCTCACATACGCCTGCGGTCCGATCGCGACACCGGCATCCAGGGTTGCGCCCTTCTCGACCACGGCCGACGGGTGGATGCCGGGCGCAGGATGCGCGGCGGGCGGACAGAGCCACGCGGCCACGCGCGCGTAGGCGGCGTAGGGATTGGCCGTGACCAGCGCCGGCACCGGACAGGCATCCGCCGCCGCGCGGTCCAGAATCACGACTCCGGCGCTGGTGTCCGGAAGAAAACGCCGGAACTTGGGGTTGGCGAGGAAGCTGACGTCGCCGGGCCCGGCCTCGCCGAGCGCGGCGACACCGGACACTACGCGGTCGGGATCGCCGCGCAGCTCGAGTCCGAAGCGCGCGGCCAGCTCGCCGAGTGTGGCGGGCATGGCAAGCCCCCGGACCCGGCTCCGCCGGTCAGTTCTTGGTGGTGCCGGCAGCCTTGGGCGCAGCCGGCGCGGTGGCGGCCGCAGCGGTCTTCGGCGCCTTGGCCTGCAGGCTCGCGAGCACGGGGGCCGTGATGTCGATGGCATCCGCGCGATAGATCACGCCTTCGGCGAGCACCAGCTCGTAGCCCTGCGCCTTGGCCAGTCGCTGCACTTCCTCAATGATCGCGCGCTGCACCTTCTGCAGTTCCTCGTTCTTGCGCAGGTCGACGTCTTCCTGCAGTTCCTTGCCGCGCCGTTCAAGAGTGATCTGTATGTCGCGCAGTTCTTTCTGCGTGCGCGCCCGCTCGGCGTCCGACATGGTCGCCGAGTCACGCTCGTATTTCTGCTGGCGCGCGTCGAAATCCTTGGCCTGCGCCTGCAGCTGCTTCTGCCGCGGCTCGAACTCGGTCTGCATTGCGGTCTGCGCTTCGCGCGCCTGGGGCGACTCGGCAATGAGCCTGCGGTAGTCGACCACTCCGATCTTGGACTGGGCGGCGGCGATGGGTGCGGCAGCCAGGCCGACTACCAAGGCGGCGGCAAGGGAAATCAACGGTGTGCGCATGATCGAATGAACCTCTGTCGTTGGACGAACCGCGGTCGCAGCGCTAGAACGCCGAACCGATCGAGAACTGGAATGCTTCCTTCTGGTCGGCGTAGTGAACCCCGTCGTCGTGCTGAGGGTTCAGGGCCCAGCCGAGGCTGAAGCGGAATATGCCCAGCGGCGCCAGCCACTGCACGGCCAGACCGGTCGAGCGCCGGAGCTGATCATAGCCGAAATGATAGGTTACCGGCGTAATGTGATCTTCACCCACGAATTTCACGCAGCAGGTCGAGAACGTGTTGCCGACGTCGTAGAACAGGCTCACCCGCACGTTGGCCTGCCACTTCTCGGGGGTCGGGAAGATGAGCTCGGTGCGCGCCACCGTCAGCAGGTTGCCCCCGTACGGGTTGCCGAAGCTGTCCTTGGGGCCGAGCCGGCTCTCGGTGTAGCCACGCACGGTGTCCGGGCCGCCGGCAAAATACTGCCGGTACGGCGGCAGCGCCGTGGTATCGCCGCCCAGCCGGTTGCCGTAGTCGACCATCATCTGGAAGGCGCCGGTGAAGTGCTTGGGCATCGGCTGCAGGTACAGGAAATCGTACGCCGCCGTGTAATAGCGGACGTCCGTTCCGGGCAGCGCGTAGCTGAACTGGATGTTGGTGCGCATGCCGCGATCGGCGAACAGCGCCCGGTTGCGCGTGTCGTAACTCCAGCCGGCGATCGCCTCCAGCGTGTCGAACTTGGTGCCGTAGAAGTTGATGGTGGTGGTGGCGCCGGTGCCATCGACCGAGGTGCCGGTCTCGATGAACGAGTGACCGTTATTGCGCACCCAGGTGAGCGCCTCGATGGGACTCGTGAGCTGGCTCGCGAGCAGCTGCGAGTGCGTGTACGCGAGTCCCCAGTGCACGCCCTGAAATTCGCTGATCGGGTAACCCCAGGACAGCGAGAACGTCAATGTCTTGGTGGAGAACTCGGATGCCGCCGACACGAACTGGGTCGCCTTGCGGTAGCTGATGGCGAAGGTCCGGAACACGCCGTCGATCGTCGTGTAGGGGTTGGTCTGCGACACCGTGTACACGCTCGAGTAGCGCCCGGCGTTGATCTCGGCCGACACGCGCTCGCCGGTGCCCAGGAAGTTCGAGTGCGTGAAATTGCCGTTCAGCACGAATTTCTGCGAGGCCGAATAGCCGATACCGCCGCCGAACTGGCCGGGTAAGCCTTCCTTGATGTCGAAGTCGACGTCCACCAGGTCCGGCGTGCCGGCGACCGGCTTGGAGGTGTAATCGACCTTCTCGACGTACGGCAAGCGCTGCAGGCGCTGCTTGGAGCGGTCGAGCGCGCGGTTCGACAGCCACGCGCCCTCCAGCTGGCGCATCTCGCGGCGCAGCGTCTCGTCGTTGATGCTGGTGACGTTGTTGAAGTTGATGTGGCGCACGTAAACGCGGTTCGCCGGATCGATGAAGAAGGTGATCGATACCGTCTTCTTCGCCTCATCGATGGTGGGAACGGGATCGATCTTGGCAAATGCGTAGCCGTCGTTGCCGAGCCGTCCCGCGATCAGTTCCTGGGAGGCGGTCACGAGCTTGCGGGAATAGATCTGCCCCGGAAAAACCTGGATCAGGCGCTTGAGCTCGGATTCCGGCACCACCATGGTGCCGGCCAGCTTGACCTCGGAGACGCGATAGACGGCGCCCTCGAGCACGTTGACCGTGATGAAGACGTCGTCCTTCTCCGGAGCGATCGCCACCTGGGTCGAGTCGATCTGGAAGTTGGCGTAGCCGCGGTCCATGTAAAAGGACTTGATCTTCTCCAGGTCGCCCTGCAGGGACTCGCGCGAGTAACGATCGTCCTGCTTGTACCAGGACAGCCAGTTCGGCATCTGCAATTCGAGACCCGCGAGGACATCCTTGATCGGGAAGTGGGTGTCACCGACCACGTTGATCTCGCGGATCACCGCGCGCTTGCCTTCCTTGATGTCGATCGAGATCTTGACCTTGTTGCCGGGCACGTCCTCGACCTTGGTGTCGACCTTCACGGCGTACTTGCCGCGGCTGTAGTACTGGTCGGTCAGATACTGGCGCACGTCCTCGAGCACGCTGCGGTCAAAGGTCTTGCCGGCGGCGAGTCCGACGTTTCTCAGGCTCTTCTGCAGGTCCTCGGTCTTGATGTCCTTGTTGCCCTTGATCTCGAAGCTCTCGATCGACGGACGTTCGCGCACCGACACCACGAGCGTATTGCCCTCGCGCCTGAGCTCGACGTCGCGGAAGAACCCGGTTTGGTACAGCGCCCGCAGCGCCTCGTCCACCTTCTGGCGCGACAGGCGATCACCGATCGAGACCGGCAGGTAGTTGAGTACCGTGCCCTCGGCGATGCGCTGCAGTCCTTCGATGCGGATGTCGCCGACGGTGAAGTCCGCGAGATTGGTGAGTGCGGGTGAGGTCGATCCGCCGGTGGGCTCGAGCGGCGCCACGGTCCCCTGAGCGGGCCGCTCGGGCAGTTGCTGGCGGGCGGCAGGTTCCGCGCCACTCGCCGGGGTCTGGTTTCGCGACGGCGGCGGCGCGGGCGGTGCCGGCGGTGGCATGGCGCCGGGCACCGGCCCCGACTCCTCCGGCGCCGCCGGCGGCGGCGGTGATGGCGGTGACGGCGCCGCTGGCGGCGGCGTCTCCTGCGGCGCGCTCTGCGCGGGCTGAGAGGCAACGGCGCCCGGCGGTGGCGCCTGCGCGAGACCCGCGCCCGCGGCTAACGCCAGGGCTATGGCAACGGCCAGCCGGAATCGCATGCGCTTCGGGGTCCTTGGGAGCGTTCCGACGGCGGGCTAGTTAAAGTGCCGCGCGATGTCGTTGTAGAAGGCGAGGCTCATGAGCAGGATCAGGACCACGATTCCAACCTGCTGCCCGAGGGCCTGGATGCGCGGCGACAGCGGGCGGCGCTGGATCGCCTCCGCGAACTGATACACGAGCTGGCCGCCATCGAGTATCGGAATCGGCAGCAGATTGAGCACGCCCAGGCTGATGCTGATGAGCGCGAGAAAGCCCAGGAACTCCGTGCCGCCCTCGAGCGCGGTGACACCGGCGTAGGTGGCAATCGAGATCGGGCCGCTGACGTTCTTGAGCGACACGTCACCGGTCACCATGCGGCCCAGGAACTTGACCGTGAGCGCGGAGTTGTACCAGGTCTGGCGCAGCGCGGGACCCGCGGCCGAGAGCAGCGGATAGCGCTCCACGGTCAGCATGCCCGGCGGCCACTCCGGCTTGCCGCCCGGACCCACGCCAATGCGTCCGACCAGCGGCGCATCCGGGCGACTGTCCTCGCGTTCGGCGCGAATCTCGACCCCCAGATGCAGATGCGAATCGCCGCGACGCACGTCCAGGGTGACGTTGCGTCCGGCGTGGGCGCGGATGAACTCGACGAAGCCGCTCCAGTCGCTGATCGGGTTGCCGTCGATGCCTTCGAGGGTGTCGCCGGCGCGAATTCCCGCATGCGCGGCCGGGCTGTCCGGCACCACGCTGCCGACCAGAGGTGCCACGTGCGGGCGCGGGAAACTGAATCCGAGTCCCTTGAGCCCGGCGCCCGGTTCGGTGAGCGCACGCCGTTTATCGTCCGGCACCAGCACCGTGAGCGCGCGCTCGGCGCCGTCCCGGCGCACGGTCAGCTGCACCCGCCCGCCATCGACGATGGCGTCGAGAATGCCGAGCACGGCGGCTTCCTGGGTTCCGACCGCGCGCTCACCGACGCGCACGATCTCATCGCCGGCCTTGAGCCCCGCGTGCGCGACGTAGGAGTCCGGAACGACTTCGCCTATGACTGGCTTGAGGCCGGGTATGCCGACGACGAACAGCACCCAGTACGCGACCATCGCGAACACGAAATTGGCGCCTGGGCCGGCGAGCAGTACCAGCACTCGCTGCCACACGGGTCGGCGGTTGAAAGCGCGCGGCAGGTCCTCGGGTGCGACCGAAGCTTCGCGCTCATCGGCCATCTTGACGTAGCCGCCTAATGGGATCGCGGCCAGCACGAACTCGACACCGTCGCGGCCGGTGCGCTTCAGTAACGGCTTGCCGAATCCGATCGAGAAGCGCAGCACCTTGAAGCCCAAGGCGCGCGCCACGGAGAAATGGCCGAACTCGTGCACGGCAATCAGGATGCTGATCGCGACCACGAAGGCGGCGGCCTCGATCAGATAGAAGCTCATGCGCAGGCCCCCCGAAGCCCCTCGACCCGGTCGCCCGCCTGGCGTCGGGCCCAGGCGTCGACCGCCAGGATGCCCTCGAGGCCGACGCTTGCGTTCGGGGCTCCCTGTTCGAGTACGCCCTCAATGACCGCGGCGATGCCGGTAAAGTTCAACCGCCCCTCCAGGAATGCGCCCACCGCGACCTCGTTGGCCGCGTTCAGGACGACCGGTGCCGCCCCGCCGCTGGCCGCGGCAGTGCGGGCAAGCTTCAGGCAGGGGAACCGGTCCAGATCGGGCGCTTCGAATGCGAGCGGCCCGCGCCGCACGAGATCGAGGGATTCTACACCGGACTGGATCCGCTCCGGCCAGGCCAGCGCATGCGCGATCGGCACGCGCATGTCCGGGTTTGAGAGCTGGGCGAGCACGGAGCCGTCCTGATACTCGACCAGCGAGTGCACGATGCTCTGCGGGTGCACCAGCACCTCGATCTGCTCGGCCCTCAGGCCAAAGAGGCGCTCGGCCTCGATGCACTCGAGGCCCTTGTTCATCAGCGTCGCCGAGTCCACGGAAATCTTGCGTCCCATCACCCAGCGCGGATGCGCGCAGGCCATGTCCGGGGTCACCGCGCCGAGGCGCTCACGCGGCATGCGCAGGAACGGGCCGCCCGAGGCGGTCAGGACCACGCGCCGGACGCACGCCGGCGCGCGCCCCGCCTCGGAATCCGCGGGCCAGCACTGGAAGATCGCGTTGTGCTCGCTGTCAACGGGCACCAGGCGCGCGCCGCTCTTGGCCGCTTCCTCGAGCAGCAGCGACCCGGCCATGACCAGGGATTCCTTGTTGGCGAGCAGCACCCGCTTGCCGGCGCGCGCCGCGGCCAGTGTCGAGGTCAGGCCCGCCGCGCCCACTACGCTCGCCATCACCACGTGCACCGCGGGCGCCGAGGCGACCTCATCGAGCGCCGCGGCACCGGACAGCACCCGGGTGCGCCGCCCGGCGAGCGCCGCGCTCAAGCGTGACGCCGCGCCCTGCTCCACCAGCACTGCGTACTCGGGATTGAACTTGAGACACTGATCGCGCAGCGCCTCCCAGTTGCGCCGCGCCGCGAGCGCCACGACCCGGAACCGGTCCCGGTGGCGCTCGACGACTTCCAGCGTGCTGACGCCAATGCTGCCGGTCGAACCCAGTACCGAGATCCCCTGAACGCTCACGGCATCATCCCGAGGGCTTTAAGCCCCAGAACGAAGAAGGGGCCCGCGGCGGTGACACTGTCGATGCGATCCAGCACGCCGCCATGGCCGGGCAGAATCCGGCCACTGTCCTTGAGACCCGCGTAGCGCTTGAACATGCTCTCGGTCAGATCACCGACCACGGAGAAGAGCAGCACCACCGCGCACAGCGCGAGAAAGGGCCCAAGCGCCAGGTGAAAATATCCCGCGCCGATTGCGCCGACGATCAGGCCGGCGATGATGCCCCCGGCAAATCCCTCCCAGGTTTTGTTCGGGCTGACGGTCGGCGCGAGCTTATGGCGCCCGAGGCCCCGGCCCGCGAAGTAAGCGCCGACGTCGCCCGCGAATACGAGCACCAGCATGAAAATCACGAGCGAGGTGCCGCTGCCGCCCGGAGTCGACAGCAACTGGGCGAGCGCGAACCAGGCCGGGACCAGCACCAGGAACCCGGCGACGCCGGCCGCGACTCGATTGATCGCGTGCGGCGCGCAGGTGACCCAGAGGAACGCGATCAGCCACCACAGCACCGCGAGCTCGAGCACCAGCGGCCACCCAGCACCGCCCCAGTACCGCCAGGCGAGCGCGCCCAGGGCGAGCGCCGCGGCCACGTACAGTGTCCGTGCCGGCCACGCGGTGAGCCCGGCAAATGCCGCCCATTCCCACGCGCCGATCGCCATCAGGAGCGCGATGCAGGCGATCTTGCCCTCAGTGGGCAGCGCCAGCAGCGCCCATAGCATGAGCGCCGCGAGCACCAGCGCCGTCAGTATTCGGGTCCTCAGCACGCTTGCGAACCTGCCGGCTCGGTCAACCCGTAGCGCCGGTTGCGTCCCGCGTAGTAGGTCAATGCCCGCTCAAGCTCGCGCACGTCGAAGTCCGGCCACAGGGTGGCCGTGAACCAGAGCTCGGTGTAGGCCAGGTTCCACAGCAGAAAATTGCTGATCCGCTGTTCTCCTCCGGTGCGGATGAAGAGATCGGGATCCGGCAGATCGCCGAGCGCGAGCGACTCGCCCAGGCGGCGCTCGTCGATGTCGTCCGCCGAAAGACTGCCGCTTGCGACTGCGCGCGCCAGCGCGCGCGCGGCCTGGGTCAGGTCCCAGCGTCCGCCGTAGGCGAGTGCGATCTGAAGCTTGAGACCGGAGTTCTTGGCCGTGCGCTGTTCCGCCTGCTCGATGTGCGAGCGGATGTCCTGGGACAGCAGCGGCCGATCGCCGATGAAGCGCAGCCGGACGTGCTTGCGGTCCAGCTCCTCGACCTCGGCGTCCAGCGCCTCGAGAAACAGCTTCATCAGGAACCCGACTTCCCCCGGCGGCCGGCCCCAGTTCTCGCTCGAAAACGCGAACAGGGTCAGCGCCTCGCAGCCACGGGCGGCGCACTCCTGCACGCACATGCGCACGGGTTTTAGGCCCGCGCGGTGGCCGGCCGTGCGCGGCAGGCGCCGGGACTCTGCCCAGCGCCCGTTGCCATCCATGATGATGGCGACGTGACGCGGCACCGGCCCGCCGCTGGTTGCTGTCGGGGCGGGCATTCTCATACCGCCAGGAGCTCTTTCTCCTTCTCGGCCAGAATCTGGTCCGCTTCCGCGATGTAGCGGTCGGTCAGCTTCTGCACCTCCTCCTGGGCGCGCCGATCGTCGTCCTGGGATACGAGTTTTTCCTTGAGCATGTCGCGCAGGTCGTTCATGACGTCGCGACGCACGTTGCGGATGGCGACCCGGGCGTTCTCCGCCTCGTGCTTCGCCACCTTAATAATGTCCCTGCGCCGCTCCTCGCTCAGGGGCGGCAGCGGGATCCTGATGACGCTGCCCGCGGTGGTCGGCGACAGGCCCAGATCCGATTTGTGGATGGCCTTCTCGATCACCGGCACCATGCTCTTGTCCCAGGGCGTGACCGCGAGCGTGCGCGCGTCCTCGACGGTGACGTTCGCCACCTGGTTGAGCGGCATGTCCGAGCCGTAGTACTCGACCCGGATGTGTTCCAGGAGGCCGGTGTTGGCGCGGCCGGTCCGCATGCGCTTGAACTCGCCCTTGAGCGCTACGACACATTTCGCCATGCGCTCTGCCGCCTCCTTCTTCAGGTCCTCGATCATGGCGCCCCCTCCTACGCGTTCGCCACCACCGTTCCGACGTCCTCGCCGTCGACGATGCGGATCAGGTCACCCGGATTCAGCAGGTTGAACACCTGCAGCGGAACGTTGTTGTCGCGACAGAGCACGATCGCGGTTGCGTCCATCACCGTGAGCTTTTCGCTCAGCACCCGATCGAAGGTCAGGCGCGAGTAGCGCACGGCGTTGGGGTTCTTGAGCGGATCGGCGCTGTACACGCCATTGACCTTGGTCGCCTTGAGGAAGACGTCGGCGCCGATCTCGATCGCGCGCAGACTCGCAGCAGTATCGGTGGTGAAAAACGGGTTGCCGGTTCCGGCGGCGAAGATCACCACACGCCCCTTCTCCAGGTGGCGGGTGGCGCGGCGACGGATGTAGTCCTCGCACACCTCGTGGATACGCAGTGCCGACATCACCCGCGCGTAGACGCCCAGCGCCTCGAGCGCGTCCTGCATGGCGAGCGCGTTCATGACGGTCGCGAGCATGCCCATGTGGTCTGCGGTCACGC
>Ga0187780_10004499_pt1 | contig 10442 bp, 9 predicted proteins | sample 1015_Q2_SP10_20__FD_132429 | JGI IMG/M metagenome (GOLD analysis project Ga0187780, IMG submission 132429) | Tropical peat soil microbial communities from peatlands in Department of Meta, Colombia - 1015_Q2_SP10_20_MG | ecosystem: Environmental > Terrestrial > Soil > Wetlands > Peat | place...
AATTCGATCGTGCTGGCGACCGCTCTGTGGCGCGATGGCCCGGAGATGTACCGCCAAACGCAAAGCCTGGGCATCCCCTGGCCCAAGCTGGAGCAGAACGACTTGGGCGACCTGTTCGCGTTCCTCAACGCCAAACCGGAGGAACGCCCGAAATGAAATCCCCCGGGCTCGGGTTCTTGCCGCCGGAATTCGGCAGCAGGTTGCCCCCCAGATCGCACAGTCGCCGCCAGGGTGGTTTTTTTGCCACCGATTGCGTGTCTGCGTACCTCTGGTGTACATTCCGTGTCTTTCTGCCGATCTGCCATTTCCTTTCGCAACCAAAACTGGTCGCGAGCGAACTCCACAACGGTGCTAACCGGTCGCCGTGATTCCGGGCCAAGCAGGTTTTCACAAATCGTAGACGAAGTGGGCTCTTGATGCGGCCGCCAAAAGTCGGCCAACACTTCAAGTAAGGAGTGCGAAATGTCTAAGCATTGGAGGGCAGTCTTTTTCGGCATCCTGGCCATTCTGGCGGTGGTCATCGTTGTGCTGGCGACCCCGCGGCGCACCTATGCGATACCGGCATTCTCACGCCAGTACGGCACTTCTTGCAGCACCTGCCACATCGATTTTCCCAAGCTCAACGACTTCGGCAAAGCCTTCAAGGATGCAGGCTTCAAGTTTCCTACCGATGACGAATCGATGCTCAAGATACCGCCGGTGTTGTTGGGCGCGCCGGCGAACAAGGAGCTGTGGCCGCGCACCATCTGGCCGGGCTCCATTCCCGGTCTGCCGCCGATCGGGCTGCGCATGAACAACTACTTCCAGGTTGTCAGCGCCAACCGCGGCAACTTCACCGGAGCCGGGGTCACGCCGCCGGGGGTGGGCTTCGTGCCGCGCACTGACTTCGAGACGGGTTTCTTTAGTATTTTCACGGCGGGTAATTTCGGCAGCGACATCGCTTTCTGGGTGGACGACGACATCAGCGTCGCCGGCGCCAACGCCAACGGTGGCCTAGGCGACGGCTACCTGCGATTCGTCAATATCGGGCGTTTCATGCACCTGCCCAAGGACGCGCTCACCTTCCGGGTGGGCCAGTTCGAGCTCGACCTGCCTTTTACGCAGGCACGCAGCTATGACATCAGCCCCTACGACATCTACACCGAGGCCAACATCGGGTCGATGAACACACTGTTTCCCGCGGCGCAGCAGAACGTAAACAATACTTTTGCCTTGGCGGCGGCCGTGCAAGGCGTTGAGTTCTCCGGTGGTCACCAGTATGGCGGTTACCACTATTCGGTGGCGATTGTGAATCAGAATACCGGCGGCCCGATCGACACCGGTACTAATGTCCCTTCGGCCACAGGCGGCAGCAACGGAGGCCTGGGTTTCTTCTCCGACTCAAATTTCAAGGACATCTACAGCCGGTTTTCTTACCGCTTCAATTTGGAGCGGAATCCTGAGAGCCGTCACTCCATTCAGGCTGCCGGGCCCACTGGACCGCGCGACCATACTTATCTTCGGCTAGGCGTGTACGACTTTTACGGACGCAGCGTCCAGCGCTTCACCGGCACGATGGGCACGATCACGGCACGTGAACCCTTCTACCGCTTGGGAGGCGATATCGACTTCGGATACCACGGGGTGTTCAACATCTACGGCCTGTACATGTACGGGCACGACCATAACCTGGTCCCCGTAGCCGCTGATGGTACCTTGTTTCCAGTTTTTCCGACGCTTCCTGTGTCTTTCATCCGAGGAGTTCCCGCCACTTTCAGCGGTGGGTTTATCCAGGCTGACTATCTCGTCTACCCGTGGATGATGCTGATCATGCGCTGGGACTCGGTCCACTCGACGGCGGACCTGCTGAACGGTGCGGCTGGAGCCCCAACTAATTTCACTTTTCCCCTCAGTTCCGTCCGTAACCGCTTCACCCCGGGCGTACAATTCCTGATCCGTGCCAACATTAAAGCGTCGTTCGAATACCAGGTTCGACCGCAGCAATCGGTCACATTGGGCGAAAACGGCTTGCCGATTCAATCCTTCCGGACCAACGCAGCGACAGCGGGTCTGGAGTTTGTCTACTAATGAACTACAAGATTGCCGACCTCAGGAGGTCATAGAACTCATGAAACGTGTTTATCTCGTTTTAGCAGTGGTGTTGGCGCTGGCGCTCGTGGCCAGTGCGGGTAGCATTTCAGGAAAAGTCTCCGGCGTCAGCGGAAAATCCGTGGTCTACGTGGACACGATCGCGGGCAAGGCCTTCCCCGCTCCCACTCAGCACCCGGTCATGGACCAGAAGGGGCTGCTCTTCCAGCCCCACGTTTTGGTCGTGGAACAGGGGACCACGGTGGACTTCCTGAACAGCGACAACGTCCAGCACAACGTCTTTTGGCCGTCCATCGGCGGCGACAAGAAGGCCGGCCACAACCTCGGCACCTGGCCCAAGGGTGAAAAACGCTCGTGGAAGTTCGATCATCCCGGCGTAGCGGCGCTGCTATGCAACGTGCACCCGGAGATGGCGGGCTACATCGTGGTTTCTCCCACTCCCTACTTCGCCGAGACCGATGCCAGTGGGGCATACCACATTAAGGATGTCCCGGACGGCAGCTACACGGTCGTGGCCTGGCACGAGGGCGCGAAGACCCAGTCCAAGCCCGTTACCGTCAAGGGCGACACGACTCAGGATTTCACGCTGACGAAGTAAGACCTGTCCCGGCAACGCGCGGAATGCCGCCGCTGCTGGAGGGCTGTCCACTGGCGGGCACCAGGATGCAGAACCGATACGTCAACAAAAAAGTCGATCGCGACTGGCTGAACACGAATTTCCCCTGCATGATGGCGTGCCCGGCGCACACCAACGCCGGGCGCTACGTCAGCCTGATCGGGGAAGGGCGCTTCGAGGAAGCATACCGCTACGCCCGCGATCCCAACCCGCTGGCCAGCATCTGCGGACGCGTCTGCGCCCACCCTTGCGAGACCGCGTGCCGGCGCGGCGAAATCGACAAGCCCATCTCCATACGCGCCCTGAAGCGCTTCCTTACCGAGCGTCATGGACCGGAATCGAAGCATCCGCTGCCGCCCAGCACGGAGCGGATCGAGAAGCTGCCGTTCAAGGTCGCCGTGATCGGCGGCGGCCCGGTAGGGCTTTCGGCGGCGCACGATCTGGCACTGCTGGGCTACTCGGTAACCATTTTCGAAGCCGCGCCGGTTGCAGGAGGCATGCTCTACCTCGGCATTCCGGAATATCGCCTGCCGCGCAGCGTGGTGGAAGCACAGGTGCGCGAGATCCTGGAGACTGGCGATATCACCTTGCGGCTCAACACGGCCGCAGGCCGCGATTTCACCGTCTCCGAGCTGCGCCGGCAGGGCTTCGATGCCGTGCTCATCTCGGTGGGCGCGCACCGCAGCCGCGACCTCACGATTCCCGGCGTAGAGCTGGATGGCGTCCACAAGGGGATCGAGTTCCTGCTCAACGTGAACCTTGGCTACAAATTCACCATCGGCAAGAAAGTGATCGTGATTGGCGGCGGCAACGTGGCCATGGACGTGGCGCGTTCGGCGGCACGTGAAGTCCTGAAAGAGCACGGCGCCACGGACGAAGTCGTGCCCAGCGCGGAGAGCGAGGCCGCGGTCGCCGCTCACGAGATGGTAGACATCTCACTGTCCGCTCTCCGCATGGGGGCGCGCGAGGTCCACCTAGTGTGCCTGGAGCGGCGCAAAGAAATGCCAGCGGCCCTGGAAGAAATCGAAGAAGCCGAGGCCGAGGGCATCATCATTCATCCTGGATTCGGCCCCAAGCGAATTTTTGGGCGCGACGGCAAAGTTGCCGGTCTCGAAACCCTCGACACCAAGCGTGTTTTCGACGAACAGGGCCGCTTCAGTCCCACCTTCCACGAAGGCAGCGAGAAGCTGCTCGACTGCGACACCATCATCATGGCTATCGGGCAGGCGCCACGGCTGGACTTTTTGACTCCTGAGGACGGCGTGCAGATCTCGCCTCGCGGCCTGATCACGGTGAACCGCGAGAATCTTATGACCACCGCCCCCGGCGTGTTTGCCGGCGGGGATTGCGTGTTCGGCCCGCGGCTGATCATCGACAGCGTGGGCGACGGCAAGCGCGCTGCCATCGGCATCGACGAGTACCTCCGTGGTCGCAAGCATCCCGAGCCGGTCATCGAGGTGGACGTGCTCAACCGGCATAGCATGTTCCACGACTTCATGGAGATCATTCGCCAGCCCATTCCTATGCTGCCAGTGGACCGGCGCACCGGCATCACGGAGGTCGAGGTCGGCTACGACGAGGAAAGTGCCATGGCCGAGGCCCGCCGCTGCCTGCGTTGCTGGATCAACACCATCTTCGAGGGCACGAGGGTGGACGGTTCGGAATGCATCCTGTGCGGAGGGTGTGTGGATGTCTGCCCGGAAAAGTGCCTCAGCCTGGTGTCGCTCGACCGCATCGACTTCTCGCCGGTAGCGGATGCTATCCGCAGCAATAGCGAACTGTACGGTGTCGAACTCAACGACATCACTGCGGAGGAGTTGGGCGTCATCACCGGCTCGGCCATGCTCAAGGACGAGACGCGCTGCGTCCGCTGCGGCCTGTGTGCCCTTCGCTGTCCGGTGGGAACGATCACGATGGAATCCTTCAACCTGATTGCGGCGGAACCCACTGGGTTAATTCCGATTCAAGCAATGGACCTGGTGCAGATCACACCGGCTGCCAGATGAGGTTCGCGCGAAATCGGTCCGAGGAGAAGTTCTATGGCAAAGGATGCCGAGAAGGAAAGACACGAAGATCCGGACGGCGGCCTGAATCGGCGGCAGTTCTTCGTACGCCTCGGGCTCGGTTCGCTGGCGGTCGCGGGAGCGGGGACGGCCGTGTTCGCGTACCAGTTCCTTTCGCCCAACGTGCTCTACGAGCCGTCGCCGATCGTGAATGCGGGCAAGCCAGCAAGCTACCCAACGGATTCCGTCACACTTGATCCGGCAACCGGGATATTTGTAGTGCGCGAGGCCCAGGGCTTCTATGCGCTGTCGGCGGTTTGCACGCACCTCGGCTGCCTGACCGTCTGGAAGCCGGAATTGGGGATCATCGCCTGCCCGTGTCACGGCAGCCAATTCAAGCCCGACGGCACCAAGATCGCCGGCCCAGCGCCCAGGCCGCTGCCCTGGCTGCGGATGTGGCTGAACGATGATGGCGACCTCATGGTGGACCGGTCGAATCCCATCGCGGCTCGGCAGTTCGTGAGGATCTGATGGCGAAGTCGCTGACTGCTTATCTCGACGAACTGCGTGACAGCCGGGTGTGGCGCTCTATCTTCCGCAGCGGGCCGGGACAAAGCAATCTGCATCACGCCCTGGTGGTGCAGTCGAACGTATTCCTCCACCTGTTTTCGGTGAAGGCGCGCAAGCGCGTGCTCGACTTCAGCGTGACCTGGTATCTGGGCGCGCTCACCTTCGGCTCGTTTCTGATTCTGGTGATCACCGGCGTTCTGCTCATGCTCTATTACCATCCGGCCGTGCCGCTGGCATACACGGACATGAAAGACCTGCAGTTCGTGGTGTCGTCGGGCGTATTCTTGCGCAACCTGCATCGCTGGTCGGCGCACGCCATGGTGCTGCTGGTGTTCGCCCATATGTTCAAGGTGTTCTATCGCGGGGCCTACCGTCCGCCGCGGGAGTTCAACTGGGTGATCGGCGTGGTCCTGCTGCTCATCACCTTGTTCCTGAGCTACACGGGATACCTGCTGCCCTGGGACCAGTTGGCGTTCTGGGCGGTGACAGTGGGGAGCAATATCGCCTCGGCCGTCCCCGTTTTCGGGCACCGCATCCGCTTCCTCATGCTGGGCGGGAATCTAGTGAACGCCAACGCGCTGCTCCGATTCTACGTGCTGCACTGCATGATCCTGCCGCTGACCGCCATCTTCTTCATTGCGATCCATTTCTGGCGCATCCGCAAGGACGGCGGTTTGTATGCTGGCACGCCCACCACCGTCACGGAGAAGGAGGGGGAGCGATGAGCGACGACAAGGACTTCGTCGCCGGCTTCGATTCCAACGCGCGCAAAGCGCCCCTGCGGGTAGCGTTCGTTACTCGCCGCACCTCTCCGCAGGTGAAGGTAACAGACGAAGAACAGCTAATGACCCACCCGGGTGTGTTTTTCCGCGTGGCCATCGCAGTCGAATTGCTAACCATCGCGCTTGTGACGCTGGCTCTGCTGTGGGATGCGCCGCTGGAAGGCCTGGCCGATCCCATGCACACCCCTAATCCCGCCAAGGCACCGTGGTACTTCCTGGGATTGCAGGAATTGCTGCACTATTTCCCGCCGGTGGTAGCCGGCGTTCTTATCCCAACTCTGGTCGTGATCGCACTCATCGTCATTCCCTATTTCAACATCAACATCCAGGCGGAAAGTCTGTGGGCACGGGACGGCATCGGACGTGTGCGCATTGTTGCGGTGGTGGCCGTGGTGTTGTGCGTTTTCCTGGCGGTGTTCGATGTGTGGGTGGCGCTGGTACCCACGGTGATCGTTGCGGTATTCATGTTCGTAGCGGCACGCAGTTCGGCACCATCGGTGCCGCGTTTCCGCCGATGGCTGTATTCCAAGCCGCTCTCTTTCTGGATCATGACGTGGTTTCTCGCCGAGGCGGCGGTGCTGACCGCGATCGGCACATTTTTCCGGGGCCCGGGTTGGTCCTGGGTCTGGCCGTGGAGGAGCTAGGTGTCTCCGGACGAGAAACTCGGCTCCTTGCGGAGGAAGCTGTTTGGCGATCCGGCGCGCGCCTTCGGATCCATGAGTCTGGTGCTGCTGGTGATGCTGGCCATCGCGCCTGCAAAGAATTTTTTCAGCGAATGGCGGCATTATCAGAGGGGATACCTCAAGCTGATTCGCACCCGCGCCGACGCGCTGACGCTGCAACGCCACTTCTCGCCCGGGTTTCAGCAGATCTGGCTGCCCGAGATGGGCGCGGTGGACCGCTGCACCACCTGCCACGTAGCTATGAAGGAAGCCAGCTTGTCGGATGTGAGCACGCAGCCCTACCGGCCGCATCCGCCGATCCCGCATTCGCTGACGCAATTCGGTTGCATCGTATGCCATCGCGGCCAGGGCGCGGCCACCACCGTCGAAGAAGCTCACAACAGCACCAAAGCCTGGGAACAGCCGATGCTATCGGCTCGCTACCTGGAGTCATCCTGCGGCCAGTGCCATCTCGGTCCCCTGCCGGGAACGCCGCAATTGAACCTGGGACGCCAACTGATCGCGCGATACGGATGCGTGCGCTGTCATACGGTTATGCAACCGGATGGCATGCGCATGATGGCCACCGATGACCCGCCGTCGCTCGAGCACATTGCCGAAAAAACGACGCGCGAGTGGATCTACGCGTGGATCAAAAATCCGCAGGCTTACGCCGTCACGGCGAGCATGCCGAACTTCCAGCTCAGCGACGACGACGCGCGCGACGTTTCGGCATTTCTTATGGCGCAGAGCACTCCGTTGCCGGCCATCCACGCTCAGGCGAAGGCGGGATCGTCCAGTCCTGATGCCACTGCCGGAGCCAGCCTTTACGGGGAGAGCTTCTGCGCCTCATGTCACGCAGTGCAGAACGCTGCAGGCGCGCTCGTGGGCGGCGACCTGGGGCCGGAGCTTACCCGCATCGGCAGCAAGGCTAAGCCCGAGTGGCTGGAAGCCTGGTTGCGCGACCCGTCCGTATACGATCCCGACACCAAGATGCCGCATTACCGCTTCGATGCGAAGCAGATTGCGACACTGGCTGGATTTCTTGAAGCGAAAACCGACAGCGACTTGCTGGCCAACGTACATTTGTCCGAGGCGACGCCCGCTCAGATCCAGCACGGCAAGGCACTGGTGACGGAGTACGGTTGCGCTTCCTGCCACGAGATCAACGGCGTCAAGAAGCCGGAGAACTTTGCTCCCGAACTCAGCCGCGTGGGCAGCCGTTCGCTGGCCGTACTGGCGTTTCCGGAAGGCATCCCGCATACGCTGCCGGACTACATCGAAGCCAAAGTGCGCAATCCGCATGCCTTCGGCCCTGGGTTGAAAATGCCGCTGTACACCTTCACCGACCAGCAGCGCAGTGCCATCACCACGGCGCTGCTGGCCCTCACCGACCGTGCCCAGACGCGGCCGCCTTCCCTTCGCACTGCCGCGGTCCATGAATCGAACTACCGTCCGGCCGGCAAGGCGGGCAGGCTCATGGCGGACCTGCGCTGTTTCAGTTGCCATGCCATCAACGGCCGCGGCGGCGATATGGCTCCCGACCTGAGCTGGGAAGGCAGCTCCGTTCAGCGGCCCTGGCTGGTGGAATTCCTGCGAAATCCGGAGACGCTGCGACCGGCGCTCATCCGGCGCATGCCGAAGTTCAACCTCACACCCGACGAAATCTACACGCTGACTGATTACATGATGGTGGTTTACCAGACGCCGGTTGTGGACCGGGACTCGATGCCGGCGTCCAGCTTCACACCGGACGTGGTCGAGCAGGGGCGGCAGCTCTTTTACTCCAAGTACGCCTGCCAGTCGTGCCACATCGTGGATCCCAAAAAGGACAAGGGATACATCGGACCGGCGCTTTGGGCAGTGGGCGCGCGTCTGAACGCCGCTTGGGTGTATGCGTACTTGAAAGATCCGCAGGCCATGCGCCCAGGAACACTTGAGCCCAATCAGCACCTGGCCGATGCCGAGGCGCGGAGCCTGACCGCGTTCCTGATGGCCCAGAAGTCCGCCAAGCAGGCAGGAAAGAAATGAAGCACAAAGCCACGATCGCAATTCTTGGCATCCTGGTTGTGTTCGCCGGGTGCGGCCGGCCGAAGAGCCTCCCAGCGCCGCAGGCCGCCGCCCACGGAACCGCGCTGGTCGAAGTCAGTGGCGGCAAACAGATCGCGCAGGCGGGAACGCAGCTTGACCAGCCGGTCGTGGTGCAGGTGAATGATGCACAGAACAACGCCGTCACCGGAGCGGCCGTGGTCTTCCGCGGGCCCGCAGGCGTGAGCTTCAACCCAGCTTCGGGGCTGACCGATTCCAGCGGCCAGCTCTCGACCGTGGTCGCGCTGGGCGGCGTGGCCGGCCGTTATGCCGTCCGAGCCACGACCACCGACGCCGGCGGGAAGAACATCGAGCTCAAGCTGGAAGAGATCGCGCTGGGATATCAGCAGACCCTGGGGCGTGAGCTCGACCGCCAGTACTGCTCACGATGCCACGATCCGGAATCCACTCGCGAGCGCGTCTCCAACTACGACAATCTGACTACCAAGCCGCATGCCTTCAGCGAAGGCGACACGCTCAACAAAATGAGCAACGACGACCTGGTGGCCATCATCAGCCACGGCGGCCCGGCGCTGAACAAATCGCCCGAAATGCCGCCCTTCGGCTACACTCTTTCGAAGTCCGACATCCAGGCGATGATTTCCTACATCCGGGCGGTTGCGGACCCGCCTTACCATTCGGCTGGCGTTGTGTATGCGAAGAATTAGTGCCCTGGCGGGGACGGTGCTGGTCTTGGCGGCGATCACACCCGTGATGGCACAGGTGGTATCTCCTCTGGAAATCGCTGATGCGGAGATGCGCGCCTTGCAGCAGCGCTATCTCGGGACGCTGCAGGCCGTCGCTGCCCAGATCGAGTCCCACAAGTTTCCCTATCCGTTCTATTTCAGCCGCGTGCTGGACGTGGACGAAGTCAAGCAGCAACAACTCGACCAGCGATCCATCGCCTTCGCCAGGTTTGAGAACCAGACCGTGCTACAGATCACCGGCAACTACTATGCCTCCTACGCCGCGCCGAGTATGGATGCCAATGCGCGCGCGCGAAAGACATTCTTCGACGTAATGCTTCCGCTGTTACAAGCCGCTGTCCCGCAATTCCCCGCTGATCAGGACTTTCAGGCTTTCGCCCTGGAGATCTCTCATCACATCCGGGGAAGCGTGTCCGGCATCAAGGCGGAGAATCCGGAGAACGTAGTCCTAGTTGTGCCGCGTGCGGCGGCCAAGAAACTGGTGAATGCTACGAACGTCGAGGGGCAGCAGGCGGCGGTGCTGGAAGGTCGCGCCTACCTGAATGGCGAGCCCATGATGCTGTGGCTTTCCGAGGATCCTACGCCGCCCGACTGGAACAAACGTGCCAAGGAAAAACGAGCGACGCCGGCAGAGACACCACCCCTGCTGAGTGGCGCCGCCGAGCCTTCGGTTGCGGACGCATTGATCAGACCGCCTGCCATGCCCGTCCGCTTGATTACCCCAGACACCTTGAAGACGCTTGAAGCCTCCCACCAGGAGGTGGTGGCGCGCCTACTCAGGGACCTGGCTTCGCAGGCGACCTTCGTCTCCTATGCTCCGCCTGCGTTCATCGGTTTTCACGAGGGAGCGTATTTGCAACTCTCAATGACGACCACCTTGGAGGTAAAGCAGCCCGTCAGCCGCTACGCGGCCGCAGCGCTGGCGT
>Ga0187780_10004501_pt1 | contig 10441 bp, 8 predicted proteins | sample 1015_Q2_SP10_20__FD_132429 | JGI IMG/M metagenome (GOLD analysis project Ga0187780, IMG submission 132429) | Tropical peat soil microbial communities from peatlands in Department of Meta, Colombia - 1015_Q2_SP10_20_MG | ecosystem: Environmental > Terrestrial > Soil > Wetlands > Peat | place...
GCGCGAGCAGCAACACTGTCACCGCCGTCGAAAACTCGCCAATTCCCGAAATCTCGCCACCCGAATCTTCATTATCCTCAGTGCACTCAGGCCCTTGCGAATGGTGCCCGATTTGCTCTCCTACCAGCCGTAATTGCTCACAAGTTCTGGCCAGAGGTTTTGGCAGGAATGGGGGCTTTAATCTCAATTACGGAAAAGGAGAGACAACATGTCAGTCAAGCAGTTTGGACTTAACCCGCTCGCGGCAGGAATCGAGGAGATTCGCAGTTCCTGGGCATGGTTTTTGGCCCTTGGAATCTTGTTCATTCTTCTCGGCGCGGTATGCGTCATCGGCAACGTGACCGCTACCTTTGCTACGGTTCTGGTCTTCGGATGGATGCTGCTCTTCAGTGGCATCTTCGCTTTGGTGCATGCCTTTCGCACTCACACCTGGCAGGGCTTTCTGCTGTCTCTGCTCAGCGCATTATTCCGGGGGTTCACCGGATATCTGCTGATCCGGTATCCCCTCGCTGGAGCAGCCAGCCTCACTCTGATCCTTGCTTCTTTTTTTATTGTCGGTGGTCTCTTTCGCGCCATTGGGGCAGGAATGTTGAAGTTCCCGCGCTGGGGCTGGTCTGTGTTTTCGGGAATTGTTTCGCTGGGGCTGGGGATCATATTGCTGGCCCAAATGCCGGTTTCGAGCGTCTGGTTTCTCGGCTTTGCCATTGGCGTAGACCTGATCATCGATGGGACCTCACTGATCGGGCTTGCGACAGCGCTCCACAACCTGACGGCAGTCGCACACGAAAAGGCTGCTTGAATCTAGCCCAAGAAGTCCCTCGCTGAATGCGAGCATCTGAAAAGTAAAAAGGAGAAAGTCATGGAGAAAATGCTAGTTGTAGTTTTTGACAATGAAACAAAAACGTACGAGGGGTCGCGAGCGCTTAATCAACTCGATTCCGAGGGAAGCATCACGATCCACGCGGAGGCCGTCATCAGCAAGAACAATGATGGCACGATCACTGTGAAACAGGGCGAAGGCGACTTTCCTGTTCGCACGGTGAGCGGGACCGCAATCGGCAGCCTCATCGGTTTGCTGGGCGGCCCGGTCGGGCTCGCAGTTGGGGCGTTGACCGGCACGATGGTGGGAAGCCTCGCCGACCTGTGGGTGGCCGGAGTCGGCTCGGATTTCCTCGGTGAAGTCTCGAACGTACTCACCCCCGGCAAGTACGCAATCGTTGCGGATATCAGCGAAGAATGGGTGACTCCAGTGGACACCACAATGGAAGCGCTCAACGGCTTTGTCTTCCGCACCGCCAAGAAGAGCTTCGAAGAGGCCCAACGCGCCCGCGAGGTCGCCGAGTTGCGAGCCGAGATTGACGACTTGAAGGCCGAAAATGCTCGGGTAAAAGCGGAGCAAAAAGCCAAATTGCAGGCCAAGATCGACCGGCTGAATGCAAAGTTGCAAGAGAAGTTGCAGCAGGCCCGGCAGCGGTCGGAGCAAATCAAGAACGAGACCGAAGCCAAGGTTCAGGCCTTGCAGACAAAAGCTGCCAAAGCTCAGGGCGATGCCAAGGCCGCCATCAATGCGCGCGTGACTGACATCAAGAAACAGTACGAGCAATGGGTGGAACGCGCAAAGAGCATGGTGGCTTGAAACCACAGGCTCGAATGCGCTTGAATTACGGTAACGGGAGATTCTGGCTCAATCGGCCAGCTCATCTCCCGTTCCGACGTTTATCAGAAGCGCCGCTGATATCGAATGAGGTACTGGCGTTAATATCTTCAAGGAACGGTGTGGCGTTTCGTCGAGAAAAGGAGTCTTCGGGGTGGCGAAGGTCGAAATGCTTCGGATTACGAACAGAACTTTGATATACGCTCTGGCATTGCTTGTGCTGAGCCTGACGCCCCACGTCAGCGTCGCTCAAACAACTCGCGACCTAAAGAGTTTTTTCCGCGAGGATGTCGGGCTCACTGACGAGCAGATTGCGAATATCCGGGGCGGCAAGCCCGTTGTTAAGGTCATGCCGGCTCGCACGCCGGATGAGGTATTCCTGTTTGGCGCAGTTTACATCCAAGCGGCTCCCGAGAGTTATGTAGCGTTCCGCCACGATTTCGACCGCCTCCGTGCCCTGCCGAATTACCTCGCGTTCGGCGCGTTCAGCAATCCTCCGCAGTTATCCGATCTGAAAGGTTTCGGGTTTGATAGCGACGACATCAAGTCCCTGAGGAATTGCAAGCCTGGTGAATGTCTGATCCAGATGCCTGCAAGCTCCATTCAAGAACTGCAACGCTCGGTTGACTGGTCGGCGGCCGATGTGGACGAGAAAGTCAACGAACAACTGCAACGAAAGGCGCTCGGCCTCCTCTCGGCTTATCAGCGCGACGGCAATGAAGTGCTGGGGGTTTACAACGACAAACGCAATCCCACCGACGTGGCCAAGCAGTTTGAGTTCATGCTGAGCTACTCTAAGGCGTTGCCCGCCCGCTTGCCGCAGTTCTACAACTATCTCCTCCGCTATCCAAATGGAAGGCCCGCAAATGTCGAGGACACGTTCTACTGGGCGAGAGTGAAGTTCGGATTGAAGCCGACCTTGCGCATCGTACAACTCACTACCATGGCGGGCAACCAAGGAGATGACTTGGCCTGCGCCATCGCCGAAAAGCAGCTTTACTCCAGCCATTACTTCGAGACCGCGCTGGACCTGTCTTTTTGTGTGCGTGAGCAGGAGGACGCGAAACAAAGGGGCTTTTACCTGATCGCGGCAATGGGATCGGAACAGGCCGGTCTAAGCGGCGCGAAGGGATCGATTGTCCGCAAAGCAGCGGTGAGTCGATCCGTTTCGAATCTTCAACATGCGCTCGCCTCCATTCGCGATACACTGGAAACTCACAACTAACACCGTCTCGCGAGTTTTTGAACCGGTCCACGATGCCAGCCGGATGTGAATCGACAGCTGCCCGCAAGCTCGCCGTGAGTGCCAAACGGGCGACTCGGAAATGAACCTATCCGGCTGGGAAACACGCAATTTGGACGGCTGAAACTCTAACCGTTTCCTTGGCCGTAGTTTACGATCGGAGCCCTAAATATCTTGTCTTGTTTGTTGGAGCCCACCCAACATTCGGACATGGGCTCGTGCTAGACGGCAGAGGATCTGAGAAAAGCACCCTTGCAGCCAACGACTTTGGAGGGTTGAGCTTGCGACTTGGACAATTTTGGACGGTCATGACTTGTATCGAGCGGCATTTTCAACAACCTCCGGGCAATCGGAGGCGGCTTCGATTCCCATCGCCCGCTCCAGTTACCCTGTTTCCCTCGAATAACTTAGCGGTTTGTCGCGGCGGCAAAAGGCGGCAATAAGAAAGAACGGAGCCTCAAGGGTGGCACCGAGAGCTCAAGCCTTTAAACCATTGTGAGGATCGGCTTCATTGGTATGCGTGGTCGAAAATTGCGACCGTGCGAGAACTAACTATGGCCTCTGCGGTGTGTTGGAGGTGTTTCGAGCTCCACCATCTGAGTAAACAAGTTCGCGAGGGGGTGAGCGTCTCAAATGCTCGGCATGGCATAAATACAGAAAGGTTTCACCATCGAGCGTCTTGGCGAGGTAGTTGTGGAAGTAATGCGTGACCACATGCAACTTGGTCGGGAAAAGTGCGTACTAAAACTCACTTGTCCGCGGTTATCGGGACTAGCTGAGTGAGACGGTGATTTGTCGCCGGTAAGCAAGACCATCGGTATAGACCCCTATTTAGCTGAGAAATTTCCAAGCCAAAAGTCCCCCGATGCCATCTTGCAAGAAGTGCACGCATAGCACCCACTATGTGGGTATGGATTTAGGATTTTGGCATGGAATTCAGTTCACCTACGCCTTGGTTTATATACCAAGGCGTAGGTGATTCAAAGAAGGGACTGCGTTCGCGGGTCACGGTGGGAGCGATATTCTTGTTGCCAGACATATGTGCCTTTCGCGTGGAATACAGTAATGACCGTGTGGGCTTATGCTATACATATCTGTCGTTTAATGAGAATATGATATCATCCTAGGTGAGGGCCCACGCATGAACATCGCGAGTCGGATCGTTAGATACGAAGAGAAGGGCTTCACCCGGGAACGGGCGGAAATCAACGTCCTAATGGAGGCCGCAGCCTTTGCTATTTTCAAAGATTTTCCGGACGCCTTTGTGCTATTTGGAGGCGCGACCTTGGTTTTGTATCACGACAGCGTCCGGCATTCCGCCGATTTAGACCTACTGTCGCGTGGCGCACAAACGCCGTCCCGCCAAGAGATAGTTGCTTCGCTAGAGCGTGATCTCGCGCCGCTCAGCGCAATCATGGAGATGGGCAAGCTACAGTTTGGGAGCGACAGTTCGGAGAGTCTCGAAGGAAGGATTTTCATAACGACCGATTCAGGCCGAAGGCTATTTCGAGTGGATTTGAGTCGGCTTGGATCGGCAATCGAGAGCGAGATCGAGGACCATTGTGTCGAAGGGGAAACCGGCATTTCGACCGTTGTAAAGTCGGCCACGAAGGAGCTCCTTCTGCTTCAGAAGGCAGAGGCCTTCTTGTTGCGGCGAGCGGTGAAGGCAAGAGATGCTTATGACGCCCATCTGCTGCGGAGCCTGGGCACCACACTAAGCGCAAACCTGCGAGCCCATCTTCACGACACATTGCTCGCGAATGGAATCGATTCTAATGCGATTTCTGATCGCATTGATCGAGTTGACAAAAACCTTTGTCGAGTGGAGCTGAAACCGATATTGCCACCGGACGTATACGCAGCGCTAGAGAATGCAGAGTTCGAGCCTTTGAGAAAGGCACTAAGAGAGTTGTACGGAGAATGGCTATGAAGAGCAAAACAGGAAAGCCATTGGACTGGACCAAGGTTCTATCGAGCGAAGCACGATTGACGGATGTTGTGGTGGTCGATGCGATCGCAGCGAGGTATGGGCTTTCGGTTCCCTCCGTTTGGAAGGCTTTATCGCGGTTGGCGGGGCGTGACTTGCTGAGTCGTGTGGCGAAGGGAATCTACGTAAATAAGTTGGTGCGTGACAGTGCTCCCGAAGACTTCATCAAGCTCCTGAGGCCGAACTCGTATGTTTCTCTCGAATCGGCACTCAGCCATTGGGGGCTGAGCACGCAAAGCCCCGTAGCCCTGACATGCGCAACGACAGGTAAGCCCAAGGAGTATCGAACACCAGAATTCACAATCACCTTCCGAACGATTTCAAGACGATTGTATTGGGGCTTTATAGAAAAGCAGACGCGGTATTCGAAATACGCCATTGCAGAACCAGAGAAGGCGCTGCTCGATTGGATCTACCTTACCTTACAGGCGGGTTTGAAGCCTAGCCTGGATGAGATCGAATTCAAGTCCATCGACAAGCAAAAGCTGGTCAGGTATGCGAGCAAATATCCCGGAACGGTCCGAAATGCACTGGTGCATTCGCTTGCGTTTGAACATTTCGAAGCATGACGGGATTCGGACACAAGTATAGCCCTCACTCAGTAATGTGTTCATTGCTGATCCCCGCTTGCTCCAAAATTGCATAGAGCGGGCCGACGGTGGCGCGGTGTTGAGGTTCAAGAGGTGCATCTGCTGGTTTGGCTCGGTGTTCGCAGAATGTGAAGACGACGCGGTTTTTGGCTCGTGAGAACGCCACAAAAAATGGTTCCTTGCCCTTCCCGAACAGGTTATTTAACAAGGATGCGATTCCGTAGGCCAGCGCGTAACCATCCAGGTCATTATGGAGTGGGTTGTACGCCCATTCGGAGTCCAAGCTGATCTCGATATAATCGTCCTCGCGTCCGAGCTGCCTGAGGATCTTTCTGACCTCGTTACAGAAGTCCCCTTTGACTTCGAGCACGAGTGCGCTGGCCTTGGCTTCAGGATCTGCGGCTCGATAGCCCAGCAGTTGGTCGGTGAACGGATACATGCAGCAACTGGTTTTCCCGCTGCCAACCGCGCCGATGATGATGGTACCGGTGAACAAGCCACGCTCAGGGATGATCAGCCAGCTGGGTTTCTCTGCAGGTATGGGGAGCAGTGGATTGTGAATCTCTCCGATGACAAGGCTCAGGCTAGTGCGTGATTCCACCGGAGGATAAGGTGGCAAAGCCTGTGGTTTGCCGGGGCGTCTCGGACGCAACGTAAAGATGTGGAGCGCAGACAAGCTTCGGATGCTACCCTTGACAGCAATGGAGGCAGGATCACCGGACCGAGGAGCTTCCAAAACCTGACGCCGGACGCGCGCTTCTTCTAGCTATCGCTGAAGTACTCGTTCTGATCCTTCCGCTCGCATTTGATAAGAGAGCGGCCAAACGCGAACGGCACGGCGATGTTGTGAGCATGGTCTCCGAGGAGTGTCCATTGAGGAATCTATCGAGCAACTATCCCGGGCGGTTTCGTTGGGGAATGACCTTCGTGCTGGCCGCATTTTGTCTAGTTGGGACAGGAGTCTCTCGCCGCGCGCGGGCCGACGCGCAGACCGCGGACCAGGCAGCGCAGGTCGTAAAGTCGCTTCATGCCAGTTCTCAACAGGCAGTGGCGCGGCTGGGTGAATTGCACGAATTACGGGCGGACGATTGGCGAATTCACGCCGGTGATCTGGCTCATGGCGAGTCGCCCGAGCTGGACGATTCGTCGTGGCAGGTAGTGAGGGCAGGTGCGGTGGTCGCACCGGAGGCTGTGTGGTTCCGCCGCTGGATTGAGGTTCCGCAAGATCTGCATGGCTACGATCTGACCGGCTCACGGATATGGTTTTCCTTTTCCGCCTCTGCGAACGGACCGATGCCGGAATTCCTGTACTTCAACGGGCGCCGCGTGGCCGCGGGCGACGACCTGGAGCCGGTGGTGCTTTTCGACAAGGCCAAAGCCGGCGAACGCGTACTTGTTGCGGTCAAGCTGCTGCACACCGTGGACCACAAGAACTTTGGCGGAACGGAATTGAAAATAGATTTCGCCGCGGAACGGCCGGATCCCAGAGACCTCTGGATGGAGTTTCTATCTGCGGCGTTGCTGATTCCTAGCTTTTCCAAGGACGTGAGCGCAGATACGGCCACCCTGGAAGCGGCCATGGGCGAGATCGACTTTGCCGCGCTGAACGTGAAGGATCAATCGCGTTTCGATGCGTCGCTAGCGCGGGCGCAAGTCAAGCTCGACGGGTTGAAGCCGCTTGTGCAACAAGGCACCGTGCACATGACGGGCAATTCGCACATTGACGCGGCATGGCTGTGGCCCTGGACCGAGACCGTGGATGTGGTGAAGCGCACGTTCACTACCGCCTTGCAGTTGATGGATGAGTATCCGCAGTACACCTATACGCAGTCGGCAGCACAGTACAGCGCCTGGATGGCCGAGAAGTACCCGCAGATCAACGATGATATCAAGCGAAGAATCAAGGAAGGACGCTGGGAAATTGTCGGCGGCATGTGGGTGGAACCGGACCTCAATATGCCGGACGGCGAAACCCAGGTGCGGCAACTATTGCTGGGCAAGCGCTGGTTCCAAAAGGAATACGGCGTTGATGTGCGTATCGGGTGGAATCCGGATTCCTTCGGTTACACGTGGCAACTGCCGCAAATCTACAAGAAGAGCGGCATGGATTACTTTGTCACGCAAAAGATGGCCTGGAACGACACCAATCAGTTGCCGTTCAAACTCTTCTGGTGGGAGTCACCGGATGGCAGCAAAGTGCTCACCTATTTCCCGCACGATTACGCCAATGACAATCTGAACCCCGTTCGCCACAGTTACGACCTCATGCTGGACCGCCAGCACGCTCCAGGCTTGACGGAAATGATGGATCTCTATGGAATCAGCGACCACGGCGGGGGGCCGACGCGCGCCATTCTTGACGAGGGACTGCACTGGATGCAGCCAGGCAAGTTGGTTGCGCAGATGCAGTTTGGGACCGCACAAGCTTATTTCAACGGCCTGGAAGGCAAGCTGGTCTCCGATCCGCGCGTGTGGGACTACGACTCGATCGCCAAGGGCTACAACGCGCCCGCCACGCCGCCCGAAGGGAAGGTGGCCATCCCAACTTGGAAGAGCGAACTCTACTTCGAATACCATCGTGGCGTCCTCACCACGCAAGCCAACCACAAGCGCAACATGCGCGACAGCGAGGTCGGGGCACTGAATGCGGAGAAGTTTGCATCCCTGGCATGGCTGAAAGGCATGCCTTATCCTGCGGACGAGCTAACCGAGGCGTGGAAGAAAATTACCTTCAACGGCTTCCACGATCTGGCGGCTGGCTCGGGCATCGGTAGCATCTACAAGGATGCGCAGCAGGATTTCAGCCAGGTGCGCTGGGCAACGAACGAGATTTCCCAGCATGCAATCAAGACCCTGATGGCGGACGTTGACACGCGAGTGGTAAGCGGCGTGCCCGTGGTGGTTCTGAACCCCTTAGCGTGGAAGCGTTCCGGACCGGTGATGATTGAGGTGCAGTTGCCCTCGGCGGCGGCAAACGGCGTTGCCGTGCTGGACTCAGCGCATCGCGTGGTCCCTTCGCAGGTCATATTTAGCGATGCAAAGACCAACAGCTACACGCTGTTGGCCGTCGTCAGCGACGTGCCATCACTTGGCTACAAACTGCTTCACGTGGCTGCCGGAGCCCAGCCTATCGCCAGCGATCTACGTGCGGAAGGTCTCACGTTGGAAAACTCGACGCTGAAGGTCACCGTTGATCGGCAGAACGGTTGCATCACCAGCCTCTACGACAAGCGGACGAAGTTCGAGGCGCTTGCGCCGGGAACATGCGGAGGCCAGTTACAAACCTTCAAGGATCTACCCAAGGATTATGACGCCTGGAACATCGATCCCGGCACCCTCGATCATTTCACCGCCATTGACCGCGCGGATTCGGTCCAGTTGGTAGAGAGAGGCCCGGTGCGCAGCGCCATCCGGGTCACGCGTACCTGGCAGAGTTCGAAGTTTGTGGAGGAAATCGCTCTCGAGGCGGGTGCCGAGCAGGTGGATGTAGTCAACGACATCGACTGGCGCGAGACCCATGTGCTGCTGAAGGCCGCTTTCCCGCTTGCCGCCGCGAGCAACAAAGGAACCTACGAGATTCCTTACGGCAGCATTCAGCGGCCGACAACACGCAACAACAGTTGGGAACAAGCGCAGTTCGAAGTGCCGGCCCTGCGTTGGGCCGATCTGGGCGACGCGCAGCACGGCTTCAGCCTCTTGAACAATTCCAAGTACGGCTATGATGCCAATGCTAACGTTCTGCGTATTTCATTGCTGCGTTCCCCGGTCTGGCCAGACCCCGAAGCGGATCGTGGACATCATCACATCACTTATGCTCTGTATCCTCACGGCGGTGACTGGAAGCAGGCGCTGACGGTGAGGCACGGCTACGAATATAATTATCCGCTCCAGGCGATTCAGGTGGCTGCGCATGCCGGGAACCTGCCTGCGGAGCACGCGTTCGTGACCGTGCAGCCGGAAAGCGTGGTGTTGACTGCTCTGAAGAGGTCTGAGGACGCGAAAGGGCTGGTGTTCCGAGTCTACGATTGGGCCGGCACATCCGGCGAGGTCAAGATCCATGTGCCAAGGGGTGCCCACGGAGCGACCCTCGTCGACCTGATGGAGAAGCCCGAAGGAACGCCGCTGGAGCTTGCAGATGATACGGTGACGGCGCCGATTCATCCTTACGAGATCCTCACGATTCAGGTGAACTATCCGGACGGGCCGTAGGCTCCTTTTTACCAGTTTCTTGTTGGCTGCTTCCGGCTTCGCCCCGTCATTCGAAAGTGATTTTTTCGAGGAGGTCCCGGGCATGCGTGTCTTTTCTACACTGCTTGCGACAGTTGCGGCGGTTCTGTTTTTGGCTTGCATTTCGTGCCCATCCCGAGCCCAGGACGTAGCGCAGACTCCGCCCATGGGCTGGAACAGCTGGAACTACTTCGCTGAAAAAGTGGACGACAAAGGAGTGCGAGCCGCTGCCGATGCGATTGTGGCCAGCGGCATGAGGGACGCCGGTTACGTGTACGTGAACATCGACGACACTTGGGAAGGTCAGCGCGACGCGAAGGGCGTGCTTCACACCAACTCAAAGTTCCCCGACATGAAGGGGCTGGCCGACTACGTCCACTCTAAGGGGCTCAAAATTGGCATTTACTCATCACCGGGGCCCAAGACCTGTGCCGGCTATGAAGGCTCCTTGGGCTACGAAGAACAGGACGCCCAACTCTATGCTTCCTGGGGCATTGATTACCTAAAGTACGACCTGTGCAGCTTTATCCCCGAGGTGATGGAGAAGCAGGCGCCCAACGATCACCCCGCGCAAATGCGGTTGATGCACGCCGCCTATGACAAGATGGCAAAGGCACTCAAGGCCACCGGGCGGCCTATGGTCTTCTCGTTGTGCCAATACGGCTTCGACGCAGTGTGGGAGTGGGCGCCCTCTGTTGGTGGAAATCTGTGGCGCACCACCGGAGACATAGCTCCCAACA
>Ga0187780_10004502_pt1 | contig 10440 bp, 4 predicted proteins | sample 1015_Q2_SP10_20__FD_132429 | JGI IMG/M metagenome (GOLD analysis project Ga0187780, IMG submission 132429) | Tropical peat soil microbial communities from peatlands in Department of Meta, Colombia - 1015_Q2_SP10_20_MG | ecosystem: Environmental > Terrestrial > Soil > Wetlands > Peat | place...
AGCAATTCGTGCAGGATGGCGCGGTCATGGCTGTGGAAACGCTCGCCGGAAAAGAGATCGCCTGGTTCATCGCCAACCTAAACGAGGGCGTGCGCGACGTGAGCCCGACGGTCCGTTTGTTCATTACGCAGAAGCTGCTTGAGCCGCTGCTGCAGAAACGCGCCGAAGAATTGGGTGTCGACCTCCGGTTTGCAACCGAGATGATCTCCTTCGAGCAGGATTCCACAGGTGTGACGGCCGTTGTGCGCCACCGCGATACTAGCGAGAGCTACACCATTCGCGCCCGCTACCTGATTGCGGCCGACGGCCCGCGCAGCTCCATCCGCGAACAGCTCCGCATTCCTATCGAAGGCCGCGGCATTCTCTCCCATAGCATCACGATCTACTTCCGGGCCCCGCTCGCACCTCTTCTGCGCGGCCGCAACCTTAGCGTGATCCTGGTGAGCAACCCCGCGCTTCGCGGCTTTTTCCGCATCGAGAGGCCGTTTGAGACCGGATTCTTGGTGGTCAACACGACGGGCGACCCGGCTCATCCCAACGAGGACCTCTGGAGGGGATTGACGAACGACCGTTGCATCGAGTACCTCCGCGCGGCTCTTGGCGACGACACCATTCCACTGGTCGTCGACGACGTGATGAAATGGAACGCGCGAGCCGACGTGGCCTCGCGGTTTCGCGAAGGCCGCGTCTTTCTCGCGGGCGACGCCGCGCACGTGATGCCGCCGTATGGAGGCTATGGTGGAAATGTGGGAATCCAGGACGCTCATGGCCTCGCCTGGAAACTGGCGTACGTGCTCCGGGGATGGGCGGGCGAGGGGCTGCTTTCGACCTACGAGTCGGAGCGACGCCCGGTGGCATCTTTAACCACAGAGCAGGCTTTTACGCGCTATGTGACCCGGGAAGCGCGATACCTCGACCGCGGCAATCTCGAACCCCAGGTGGAGGATCTGAACATCGAACTGGGTTACCGCTACCACTCCTCGGCCGTCGTTCCGGAAGCCGAGGCCACCAACAACCGTACGCACGAAAATCCGAGGGAATCAACCGGCCACCCCGGAACTCGGGCACCGCATCTGTGGCTGAAACCCGAGGTGTCCACACTGGATCTGTTCGGCCGCAACTTTGCTTTGCTGACCGGTGGAGAAGGCAAAGGTTGGCCGGAAGCCGCTCAGTTTGCAGTCGAACGCCTGGGCGTCCCGCTCGAGGTGCACCCGATTCGACACGCAGGTTTCTGCGATCGCTACGGGGTATCGGGTACAGGCGCCGCGCTGGTTCGCCCAGATGGGTTCGTGGCCTGGCGCGCCCGATCGGGAGGGGAGTCGCCAGCGGTGTCGTTCTTCGGGGCCCTCTCGGCTGTTCTCGACCGGCAGCCGCGCTAGGGAAGCAGCTCCTCGGTCATGGTGGCTCCGCCCATCTCAGACAACACGGCGGAAATCTTCACGGGCGCGCGAGAGTCTTTGGCAATCCAGATCGTTTCCCTGTCCGAACCGCCATCGGCCGACGTGAGCTCGACCCGGAAAGTGTCGAATGTACCAGCCGGAACCGTCACCATTTCCGTTCCCGCAACCTTCAGCTCGATAAGCTTGACCCGCTGCTTTTGAAGGTCAAAGTTGCGAAAGATCGTCGAATAGCCGGCCGCTAAGGGAAGGCAGCCGATCGACTCCGGCGCTCCGGCAGCATCTGCAAACAGAGGTCCTCCTAGATCAACCGATACGGTGTGCTCCTGACCATTCACACTCATCGAGCCCACAGCCTTATTGCCTGCAAAGTCGAGATGAATGCTGACGGGACCTCGTCTGACTTCACGCTTTTCGACAGTCAGGGTGTTTTTGGCCAACACGGCGGTGTCCGTACCATCCCCTAGTGGAGATTGAACGGTATCCGTCGCGGTCCAGACACCACCGCCTTCTTGGATGGTGGTCGATATACTTGCGGAGATCTCCTGGCCGCCCATCGTGATTTTCGACTGATAGTTGTAACTGGCCGGTTTCAGATCCAAGACGGGTTTGGGAGAACCGACCGTGGATGGATCAACTTTCTTCGCCAGGACGAGCGTTTGGGGGTCCACGGTGATTTCTCGAAGGCGCTCGGTCACTTCGGGGGTTCCGCCCGCCTGGTAGCGGCCGCCCAGGTGCTTCGCCAAGAATATTTCCGCTGCCATGAAGCAGGCCATGTTGTTGACCGGCCTCTGAAATCCATGCCCTTCGTCTGGCGCCATTAGATACTCGACCGGATAACCCCGGTCGCGCAGCGCGATAACGATTTCTTCGGCCTGGCTCCGGTTCACGCGGGGATCATTGGCGCCCTGCACGACCATCAACGGGGTCTTGATCTTGTCTGCGTATCGGAGGGGCGACTCAGCTTCTAGCAAAGCTCTTCCATCCGTCGTCGTTGGATCCGCCACACGCGAGTACAGAATCTTTCGCTCCGCTTCCCAATACGGCGGAATCGACTCCAAAAGCGAAGGCAGATCGGAAGGGCCAACAATGTCCACAGCGGCGCCGTAAAGATCCGGAGTAAACACGACTGCTGCGAGCGTGGCATAGCCGCCATAGGAGCCGCCAAGGATGCCCACACGTTTGGGGTCGGCGATCCCTTCAGCCACGAGGTACTTCACACCCCAGGTCACGTCATCCTGCATTTTTCGGCCCCATTCGCCGTTGCCGGCATCGAGGAACTTCTTCCCGTATCCGGTCGAGCCGCGGAAGTTCGGCATTAGAACGGCATAGCCTCGGTTGGCAAAGAATTGTGCCAAAGGATTAAAGCCCCACACATCGCGTGCCCAGGGGCCGCCGTGTGGCAAGACGATCGCGGGAAGCCCTTTTGCCATCACACCCTGGGGCAGTGTGAGGTAGGCCGGAATCTCCAGCCCATCGGAGGATTTGTAGGTGACGGGCCGCATTTCCGCCATGGCGTCGCGCGGAAGCTTTTCCCAGATCTTGTATTGAAAGGTGAGCGTACGCGTCTGACGGTCAAACAAATAGGTCTCGCCTGGCTCGGTGTCGCTGTGGGCTGTCACCAGCCACAGATGCTCGTCGAGCGTGCGGGAAGTAGCGTCCACTTCCTTGCCCGGTAATTTGCTGGTGAGCCACTTCCTGTCGGCCTCAAAACTCTGATCCTTAAAGTAGCGTCGAACGCGTGTATCGACATACACGGTCTCCGCGAGCTCCTCGGTCGCCTCAGAGAAAACTGCATTGCCGAAATCCACCCGCCCAAGAGGATCCGACTCGACCATTTCGGTCCGACCGGTCTCGGGATCCAGTAGTACGAGCGAGATCAAGTTGACGTCGCTGCCCTTGTTGGTCTCCATGTAGGCGCGCTTGCCGTCCTTGTCAAAACGCAGCGGCGCGCAGGTTTCAAACACGTTGCAGGAATACACCTTGGTGGAACTCGCTCGATCGAGGCGAAGTACCTCCTGATCCCCGTTTTCGGCCGCCCGGGTGGCCAGACGAAGATGTCCATCCGGGTCAAAGATCCAATTGGAGATGCGCTCGGTGTTCTTCCGGACAAGCGTCAGTTCCCCGGTCGAGATTTTCAGTCTGTACAGGTCGTGCCAGGCCTTGTCGCGATCGTTGAGCCCGATGTAAACGATATCGGGTTCATGTTTGGGGAGGTTGTAGAGCTCGACGCGAACTCCTTTTAGGGCGGTGAGATTGCGCGAAGCAGGCGCCTGGGCGCCGGCCGGGGCAACTGCGGCGGGATCGACCGCGAAGAGATTGAAGTTTTCATCGCCGTCCTGGTCCTTTACATACAGCACAAACTTCCCGTCGCGGCTCCAGCCGTAGCCGGGGATGGGGCGCTTGGTCTCCGTCGTAAGCAGCTTCGCAGCGCTAAACGGCTCATCGACCTTCTTCACCCAGATGTTGCGAGTCGCTTGCCAGGGCTTGAGAAAAGCGACGTATCGGCCGTCGGGAGAGAGCGCGGCATTCACGATCTCCGGGTTGCCGAAGAAGAGCTCGCGATCAACCAGGGGCGGCAGTCCTTGCCGGGCAGTGCCGTTTTGTGCCTCCAAAGCGGAAACTGACAGCACGAGAAGGAGGGCGAGCTTGACGAATCTCTTCATGTGCGGGAGTCCTTTCTGCCAGGCACGGCACGGTTTTTCTTGGCGGGATTCTTTCAAACTGAATGTATACGACCCGTGTCACTTGTGTCTAGATCATCAGCCGCTCACACGGGGGGTTCTTCTACTCGGACGCCGCCTCGACGGCAGACGGGAGACAATCCAGAAGCTGCCAATTTGGGTTACCGATACGTACCCCCCAAGAGGTGCGCTCGACCCCTGTGGAGCACGGGTGCTACCCTTGTTTTTTACCCTCCGGGAGGAGCCCGTGGGCGGGTCCATACCATCGGAAGAGGCGGGAACACAGAAGCGCCGTAGCACGCGCATCGTGCAGGCCATGCCGATCACGGTCTCGGGCGTTGATGCGCTCGGCCAGCCCTTCAAGGAACGCACGACCACCGTGATGGTCAACTGCCACGGCTGCAAATATCAGTCAAAGCACTACGTTCCGAAAAACAACGTCGTGTCGCTGGAAATTCCGCGACCAGAACCTTCGCTGCCTGCGCGAATGATCCAGGGCCGGGTCATCTGGGTCCAGCGTCCGCGAGCGGTTCGAGAGCTGTTTCAGATCGGCCTGGAATTCGACATCGCCGGAAATGTGTGGGGGATCGCCTTCCCCCCCGAGGATTGGTTTCCCTATCCCGGCGATGAGCCCCCCGCAGCCCCTCCCCTCCCGGCGGAGGAGGCAGCCGGGCAGGCGCCGGCAGGAAGCCCAGCGGGTCCATCGATTGAAAGCAGAATCGCGCTAGTGCCGACCCCAGCCGCGGCGGACGCACAATTAGCGTCCGCGCGGCAGACGGCCAAGATGGTCGCCGAGGCAAAGGAGAACATTGAAAAGACGCTGCGTCGCAGCGCGCAATCAGCGATCAACGAGGAAATGACCGTGGTTCGGCAGCAGATGGACGCGCAGCTTCATGATGCTGTCGAGCGAGCCATCAAGCTGTCGATGGAGCGCGTCTCCGAGTCGGCCTCGAAAAGGCTGATTCAGCTGGCCGCCGAACGCACCGAGGCGATCGTGGAACAGGCGCGCAAGGCCAGCGACGCGAACATCGGGCAACTGGACGTGCGAATTCGGGAGGCAGTCGACAACGCCGTGAGCCAAGCGGCGGCCCAAGCGGCCGAGCAGGCCGCTCAACAGGCGACCGCGCAGAATCTGAAGCAGGCTGTCGAAGAGGCGGTGGAACGCGTCATTTCCGAACGCGAGGCTGCCTCGCCTTCGCTCAGCATCCTTTCCTCGCCCGAAGCCGCCAAGCACCATCTCGAAAGCTGGAAGAACAGCCTGGAACAGGCCGCCGAGACGGTTCGCACACAGAGCATCCAGCAGAGTGAGGCTGACGCGGAGGAGGCCCGACAACGCTGGCAGCAGGAGTTCGAAGCCGCGATGACGGGGGCGTCCGAGCGCGTCCGCGAAAAACTCAGCGAATCGTCCCAAGGGGCGATCGCGCAGGCACAGGCACAAATCGAATCTCTCGGCGCCGGACTGAAGCGGCAGGGTGAAGCGGTTGAGAACATGCGTGCCGAGATCGAAGAAGCTGGGCGCGCCACGCTCGAACGAACTCGCCAGAAGCTGGACGAAATGCTCTCCCTCGAGCAACAGGAGGCCGGGCGGCGGGCCGAGCAGGTGTTCGCACAGCGAATCGAGAGCCTGGAGCCGGCGCTTCAGAATTCCGCGCAAAAGGCGGTCGAGAAGTTCCAAACCGAGCTCGATCAGGCACTTTTGCCGAAGCTCGACGCGGCGCGCCAGGCCGCGGCCGAGCTGGCCCGCGCTCAGGAGGAGGGAAGCGGGCTCGGGGATCGAATTCGCGAGCAGGTCGAGCGGGCCCTTGCGCAGGCAGCACAGATCGAGGTAAGCCTGCGCGCACAGGCCCAAAAAATCTCAGAGCAAACGGCGCTGGCGGAATCCGTGGTACAGGCCCAGGTGCAGCAGGCCTCGCAGCGAGCCTTAGAGGAATCGCTCGAGCGCATGAGGCAGGAATCAGGAAAGCTGCCGGCCGAGTTCGAGCAGTCTTGCCGCGCAGCGCTGGCCAAGTTGGAAACCGAGCTCGATCAAAAAAGCACCGAAGCGCAACACGATACCTATGAAGCGCTTTCCAAGGCGGCGGACTGGTATCAGAAGAAGGCGCAGACCACCATGCAATCGGCGCTGGAAAAGGCGGTCGAGCAATCGACCGCATCGCTGCGCGGACGCGCTGCCGAAATCTCCAGCCTGGCCGCATCGGAACTGGACCACTACCGCCGGTCTTACGTCGAGCACAGCCACGCGGAAATCGAGGAGGCCGCCAAGGAGGTCGTTGAGCGGGAGCGCGGACGGCTCACCGAATCCGCCGAAATCGCGCACGCCACGTTCAGCGATCGTGTTCACCGGGTCACGGGAAACTCCATACGCCGGTTCGAAGAGTCCTCGCAACAGGCCCTGGAAAAGGCACGTTCCGACCTCGAATACAGCCGCGAACAGTCGCTCTCGGAGTTTCAGAAAATGCTCGAAGAGCGAATGGCCCAAGGGGTGGATCAGGCCCAACTGTTACTGCAATCGCAGTTCGGTCCGATCGTCGAAGCCTGGGAAGCAAAGCGGGAACAACAGCAGCGGGAGTGGCTCGAACAGGTGAAGAAATCAGCCGATGAGTCGATCGAGCAGTACAAGACGCGCCTCGAAAACGCTTCCAACTCATGGCTGCTGGCATCGGCGACGACTCTTGGGCAGCATTCGCAGACCGTGCTGGACACGCTGGCGAAATCGGCCGAGAAGCGGATGCGTGCGGCGATTGCGGAAGTCCTGGCCGGAATGGGTGACACTTTGAAGAGCCGGTTGCTGGGGATCTCCACGAATTTCGGGGCCGAGGACGAGGAAGACGCCCCCCCGAAGAAAAAATAGCGTTTCGCTGCCGTCCTCACCCTTCTCCCCCGATGGATTCTGAGCCGACTTCTGATTGCGGGGCGGGAGCCAGTATAATCGCTGGCATGGCCAATCAAGCCTATCTGAGTGTTCGCTGCGAGCAATTTCCGGAGGAGTCCATTTTGAAGTACTTCCAGGGGTTTCTTCAAACGGTTCCCTTTTCCGCTTCCAGACCTGGCCTGAGACAACTGATCATCCGGGCCGTGGACGACTCCCAATCGCCCGTCCTGGAGCAGGACCTGCGCCTGACGCCGCTCAACCCATCGGAAATTGTCCAGATCTCCGCCGAACAGCTTCACAGCGATTGCTCCTATGAGGTGGGATGTTTTTGGGACCTGGCCACGCTGGACCCGGCTTCCGGAGAATCGGTGCTCGGACCGCAGGCGCTAGAAATCATCTGCCGCGGCGAGGATTACGAAGGTGGGTTGTGGCGTGAACGCGGGCATCTGGAGGCACAGCTGGGATTCGAACACCTGTTCACGGGCCATGCCGGCCTGCTCGGCGCCCGCCAACCTCTCAATCCGCAGCCGCAAAGCCCGGAGGAGGCTCATTTTCTCGAGACCATGGCCTGGCCGGAGAATCTTGACAACTATCAGGAAAAAACACGCGAAAACATTCGCAAACTCCTGGATTGGGTCCGGCGGATCGAAAAAGCCGTTCCGGTCGAGCGCGCCTGGTTGTGGTCAGAAGGCGAAGAGAACTTTGAAGCGCGCCTGGAGGAAATCGTCGCGGCACGCTAGCTCAGAACGCCCCTTTCGCTCGTCCAGGTGACGCGATAAGATTTCCCGGGTGTACCAGGTACCATGCTTGATGAACCTTGCCGATCGAACCTCGAGCAAAACGGGTAGCCGGACCGAGGCCCATCGCGTCTAATACTCGCTGATGAGCGCCATCGCCCAACCCGTCGCCACGAGCGCCGCGCGACCTCAACCAAAGCCCTCGGGCTGGCAGAATCTCAAGCCCCTCCTGCCCTACGTGAGGCGCTACAAGGGCATGGTGATACTAGGTCTAGTCTTCGATGCGCTGATGGGAATCGTAGGGGCGCTGCCACAGCTCGTGCAGGGGATCATCACCGATTGCCTGAGCGGCCTGCCCCAGCCCCTGACCACGCTGGCGGGAACGGCGCGTCACCTCCTGTGGCCCCTGCTGCGGTATTACGCTCCGGTCGACCGCCGCGCCCTGAGCATTTATTGCCTGACCATTGTCGGGGCGATGATCGTCAAGGGAATCTTCTCGTTCTGGACGCGATGGATTCTGATCGGCGTCTCGCGCGAAATCGAATACGACTTGCGGAACGATCTGCTGGGGCGACTGGTAGGGCTCGACGCCGAATTCTATGCCCGAAATCGTACCGGGGATCTCATGTCCCGCGCGACGAACGACCTGAATGCCGTCCGGATGGTGCTGGGTCCCGGCATCATGTACACCGCCACCACGATTGCAACGTCTGTGGTCTCGCTGTTCTTCATGCTGAAACTTGCCGCGGGGCTGACGCTCTGGGTGTTGCTACCCGTGCCGTTTGTGGTTCTGGCCGTGTATTACTTCGGCAGAATCATTCACCGACTTTCCGAGCGCATTCAGGCCGCGCTGGGAGCGCTTTCCACTCGCGCTCAGGAAAACCTCACCGGCGTCCGCGTGGTTCGCGCCTACGCCCAAGAAAAATCGGAAATCGCGCTGTTCGATGAGGCGAATCGCGACTACGTGGATCGCAATATCCAGCTCATCAGTTCATGGAGTCTGTTTTTCCCCGCACTGACCGCCCTCATCGGTGTGAGCTTTGTGATCCTGCTGGGCAAGGGCGGCATCGAGGTCGTCGACCAGAAAGTCTCGATCGGCACGCTCTGGTCGTTTTTCACCTTTCTCATGATGCTGGTCTTTCCGATCATTGCGCTCGGATGGGTCACAAACATTTTTCAGCGGGGCGCAGCCTCGATGGGTCGACTGAGCTACATCTTGAAAGCAGAGGCCAAGATCTCAGATGCGCCGGCGGCCTCCGCTTCGGGGCACCCAAGCGAGTCCTCCTTCCACCCAGACATCGAGTTCCGCCACCTGACATTTGCGTACCCGACGCCTCCCGACCAAATGAGTGGGCCGGCCGTGCTCGAAGACATCAACCTACAGATTCCGGCCGGCTCGACGCTAGCGATCATCGGACCTACGGGCAGCGGCAAATCCACCCTGGCCGCGCTGATCGCCCGTCTTTGGGAGGCTCCCGAGGGCACCCTCTTAATCGGTGGCCGTTCCATCCGCGATTACCCGCTCGCCGAGATCCGCCGGGTGATCGGCTATGTGCCGCAGGACACCTTTCTGTTTAGCGAGACGCTGGCCGGGAACATCGCCTTCGGTGTGGAGGGGCCATCGGAAGAGCTGATCCGCCGCGCCGCCGACGTGGCCTGCATCTCGGGCGACATTCTCGGCTTTCCGCAGCGCTACGCCACGATGGTTGGCGAACGAGGCATCACGCTTTCCGGCGGCCAGAAACAACGCACGTCTCTGGCGCGCGCCATTGCTCGCGACCCCCAGATCCTCATCCTCGATGACTCGCTTTCGAGCGTGGATACGGAGACCGAGGAGCGCATTCTGCGCGGGTTACGCCAGGTCATCCGTGGGCGCACCACGATTCTGGTGGCCCACCGCATTTCAACCGTCAAGGATGCGGACCAGATCATCGTATTGCGCGGAGGCCGCATCACCGAACGGGGCACGCACGACGAGTTGCTTGCCCTCGGCGGCTACTACGCCGACCTGTATCAGAAGCAGTTGCTGGAAGAAGAGCTGGCGCGCGAATGAGCGATTTTCGCGAAGAAGAGAAGTTAGGAAAGCTCTACGACACCCGCCTCACGCATCGGCTGACGAGGTATCTGCGGCCGTATCGCTGGCAGGTGTTTCTGGCCGTCGCCATGAGCCTGGCCGTTGCCGGCATGGACATTCTCGGGCCATACCTGTTCGGGCACGGCGTGGACCGCTATGTCATCCCGGGCATGCGTGGTGAGGTCCTGCGCCATCAGGCGATCATCGGCCTTTCGCTCGTTGCGCTGGCCTATCTCGGCTCCATCTTGGCGAGCTTTGCGCTGCAGTATGTTCAGATGCGCATCATGCAATCGGTCGGCCAGCAAACCATGTACGACCTGCGCAAAGAAATCTTCGAACATTTGCAGCGACTGCCCATGAGTTTCTTCGATCGAAGCCCCGTCGGCCGGCTGGTGACCCGTTGCACGACCGATGTGGACGCGTTGAACGACCTATTTGCCACGGGCGTGGCCGCGATGCTCAACGATTTTGTGTTCATTTTTGGCCTGGCCGTGGTGCTGATCAGGTGGCGCCCGTTCCTCGGCCTGGTCACCCTGTCACCGTTGCCGTTCATGATTCTGGTCACGTACTTTTTCCGCAACCACGTGCGCGACGCGAACCGTCGCATCCGCACCGCCATTGCCCGAATCAACGGCTTTTTGCAGGAACACATCAGCGGCATGGCCATCGTGCAGCT
>Ga0187780_10004503_pt1 | contig 10438 bp, 7 predicted proteins | sample 1015_Q2_SP10_20__FD_132429 | JGI IMG/M metagenome (GOLD analysis project Ga0187780, IMG submission 132429) | Tropical peat soil microbial communities from peatlands in Department of Meta, Colombia - 1015_Q2_SP10_20_MG | ecosystem: Environmental > Terrestrial > Soil > Wetlands > Peat | place...
CTTGTATTAATGACTGCTCATCGTCGTGAAAATTTAGGTGAGCCAATGCGAAATATGTTTAGAGCCATTAAACGTCTTGTCGAAAAATATAGTGACATTCAAGTTGTGTATCCTGTCCATATGAATCCTGTTGTTCGTGAGATTGCAAATGATATTTTAGGGAACGATTCACGAATTCATTTAATTGAACCATTAGATGTAATTGATTTCCATAATTTTGCTTCACGTGCTCATTTAATCCTAACTGATTCAGGCGGCGTTCAAGAAGAAGCACCTTCACTTGGTGTGCCTGTTTTAGTATTACGTGATACAACAGAACGTCCAGAAGGTATTGAAGCAGGTACGTTAAAACTTGCTGGTACAGACGAAGAAGTAATTTTCTCGCTTGCAGATGAATTATTATCAGATGAGGAAGCTCATGCGAAAATGGCGAAAGCTTCAAATCCATATGGTGATGGAGAAGCGTCAAGACGCATTGTAGAGGCTATTTTAGAGCATTTTAAAAAATAAAATATGTTGTTATCGTAAGGCTGATTTTAAAAGCAAAGCATATTGATGATAATCATGTTGTAGAGCGGAAATCAACAAAACTCATTCTTGTAAGGTAACAAATATCTTTTAGAAAGGCTCGTTTCTAAAAGATTATTGCATTCTAAATTAGAAACAGTGAATATGAAAACAGCCTTTAAAAAAGACCATTTCGTTTTTTTCGAGTATTTACTTTCTCGAATGAGTGAAATGGTCTTTTTTGTCTAGTTTCGTAGACTAGCTCCTCGGCCATTTCGCAATAACCAGTTGAAGCGAAATGCGCACTTCATCTGTTTATTGCTCCAATGTCATTCGGAGCTAAGCAAGTCTACTACACTTTTCTATTTTATTTAATTAATGTTTCAACAAAGCGTTTTGAAGATTGTCCATCTTGATACTCGTTAAAGCGTTTATTAAATTCTTTAACTTTTTCTAAATCAAACTCATTTTTTTGAACTAATTCAATGATTTCGCCTGTTGTTTTTGCGATTGGTCCTGGAACGAAGTCTTCATATTCGTAGAAGAATGAACGCTCTTTCATATAGTTTTCGTAATCATATGCAAAGAAGATTGCTGGTCTTTCTAAAGTGGCATATTCGAATACTAATGATGAATAGTCACTGATTAAAATGTCTGTCATCATTAATACTTCATTAATATCTTGATCACTTAAATTAATTACGAAGTTTTTTGCTTTATCAGGGATCATTATATTTTTCTTAACAGCAGGATGCAATTTTAAAACTAAAACGTATTCTTTACCTAACTCTTGTGCCATCTTTGTTAAATCTAATTGTAAATTAAATGCTGTTCTTTCTTTTGGATTTCCACGGAAAGTAGGAGCATACGTAATGACTTTTTTATTTTTCAGTAGTGGATAAGAACCAAGGAATTTATCAGTAACAAATTCTTTTACTTCTTTATCATAAAAAACATCAGTCCTTGGCAATCCAAGAGGAAGAACATTTTTAGGATCAACTTTAAAAGCCTCTGCATAAAACGGTACAACTTCTTTAGAAGATACAACAACTTTTGTATAAGATTGATGTGCACGGTTTTCAAATTCAGTAGTATTACTATCTGCATATCCAACAGCACTATGACCAAACTTTTTAAATGCTCCACATGCATGCCACATTTGAATAACTTCTGTTTCTTTACGTAGCTTCATTTTATAAAGTTGACGGTGATAGTCATTTAAAATAATATATTTTGCACGTCCAAATTGATAGTAAGTACGACATAATCCCTTAAAATCACGCTTTTTAAAGAAATCATCAACTACTTTGTATGAAGGACGAAGTTTTTTAATTTGTTCGTAAACAAATGGATATGAATCATCTAATCCTTTTGATTTATTCGAAGCAAAGACAATTGTATTTTGTACAGGTAACATACTTGCAAGGCGGAAAACAATATGACGAGCAAACGAGCTTTTAAAACGACTTGTCACTCGTTGGATTTTTCTATTTATTCTAAATTTACGAGTATAGTTTTCTAATGGACTAATACTATCTTTTTGAACAGCTTTTATACATAGAAAAACTTCTTTGGATCTGTTTGAGTTTTTTAAGTTATGCATTGTTCCTGGATCGGATAACTGATCCCAAACTTTAAGCCACTGTAAATGAAGTTGTTTAGCTTCATTGCTTAGCATTTCATAACGCATAGCAACCTCAAAAGTTAGAATGCGCGGTAAAGAAGGCACTTTATTAAAGAGCCTGCGATCTAATGATTTAATCCAATCAAGCATTAGTTCAAAGGTTTCTTTTTGTGCTGCACTATCCTTGTTTCTAATACCACTCATTAAGGCTGGCCACATATCGGCAATGATAATACGGTGGTAATAAGCAGACATTAATTCGATGCGTTCTACTTCATTACTTATTAAGTTATTCCATAGTGCATCAGAATAGGAAAGACTTGTTAAAATGTTTTTCATAACCCTTGGTGAGTTAACTCGAACAATTTGGGATAAAGATAAATTATCGTCCTCTTCACGTGAGCGATATTTATAAATGACTTTATCAACAGTGTAGATTTTATTAGCACGAAGATAAGCTTCTATAATAAAAGGATGGTCTTCTGTAACGTGAACATCTGCTGGGAATGAAAAAGATTTAACTAGGTCAGTTTTAAACATTTTGTTACATGGTCCTAGTGAATATAATAATTCTGGATTACGTACTAGGCCTTTTTCACCTGGAGTATATACGCCATTATCATAATGACTTGCGATATACCAAGTACGAGTACTGTTAAAGCTTAGAGATGCTCCAGTGACAACCTCCGCATCTTCTCTTTTTGCAGCTGTATACATTGTTTCTAGAGCATTTTTAGGTAGTAAATCATCCGAATCAACAAAGCTTATAAATTCACCTAGCTAATTCAATACCTCTATTTCTAGCTTGCCCTGGTCCAGCATTCTTTTGCTTCACGAAGGTTATGTTTGAATATTTTTTTGCATACTCAATAACAATTTCAGCACTACGATCAGTAGAACCATCATCGACTAAAATCAACTCAATAGGTGTTAATGATTGAGATAAGAGTGATTCTAATGTTTCTTCTAAATATGCTTCTACATTGTATACAGGTGTAATTATACTTACTTTTGCATTTTCAACTGTAGATTGAATGACAACTTCAAAGTTCATTACTTATTTTCTCCTCTATAAAAAATCAATATAATTATGTTTCAGAAATTATTTAAATAATTTCTTGCTTGTAAAACAACGATCTGTATTATTTATATAATTTGCCATGCATAAATAATCATACGATAAAAAGGTAAGTCCTTAAAAAAGAGGGGAATGTTTCCCCCCTTTTTATTGTAGAGAGATGTTTTTGTAATAGTATCCGATATGCTTACATCTCTATACATGATTTATTATGGAATTAAATCTTCCACTCCATCACAGTTTTTCCCCAATTGCTTGTTAGATCACGTTCAAAAGCATCTTGAATGTCTGTAATATTTTTCACTTCACTTACTTGTCCTATAAGCGTTTCTAAATAGTCAACAACGTCTCGATGTTGATCTAAGAAATTGACCGTTTCAACAAAGTCAACTCGACCACTACGACTGCTACCGATTAAAGTTAGGCCTTTTTCAAGAACCATACGAGTATTAACCTCTACAGGATATTCTGAAACACCAAGTAAAGCAATTGCACCTTCTGGGTGTATATAATCAATAATTTGCTCAACTGCATATTGACTACCTTGACCACCTACACATTCAAATGCATGGTCAAATTGAACAGTTGGTGGAATTTCATCAATTTGATAAACTTCATCAACAAATGAGAAGTAATTAAGTTTAGGATGGTTTTTCCCAAATACATACACTTTGCTTTCTGGATAACGTTTTTTTAAAATTAATGAAGTGATAAAACCTAAGTTTCCGTCACCCCAAATTCCGAAAGAGCTTCTACGTTTATGTGATCTTTCTTCGAATCGTACAATCGCGTGCATACTTACACTGATTAATTCCATAAATGCAGCAACGTGAGGGTTGATTCCTTCAAATAATTGGACAACTCTGTCACGATCTAAAAATACATAGTCCTGCATGAATCCATCAAATCCACTTGAACGGAATTTGCTAGTGCGAAGATAATTTTCGGCAATCACATCATCTACTTGAGTTGGTGTGTTTGGGATCATTACGACTTGTGTGCCTGGTTTAAATTCACCTTTTGGGTCATAAACAACTTTTCCAATCCCTTCGTGAATGAGAGACATAGGTAATTTCTTAGCCATAGCCTCTTTTCCGCGAGTTCCAGTATAATAGCGTTGGTCTGCAGCACAAATTGAAAGATGTGTTGGACGAACAACAATACTATCTGATTGTAGAGATTGTTCTTTATACGTAATTTCAATTTGTTTAGCAGAAACTAAACGATAAATTTGGTTTATCATTTTGCCACCTGCTCCTTCAATAAAGCATTCGCTACTTTTAGATCGTATGGTGTTGTAATTTTAATATTAAATACTTCACCTTTAACAATCTTAACTTTGTCACCTTTTAATAAACAAATCTTACAAGCATCAGTTAAAATTGCTTTTTGCTCATCACTTAATTCATTGTAGTGATTAGTTAGTTTTTTTATGTTAAAGCTTTGAGGCGTTTGACCTTGGTACATTGTATTTCGAACCGGAATGTCACTTATTGCCTCGCCATCATTAGATTGAATAATTGTGTCAACTGCTTCAATTACTGTGTCAACCGCACCATATTTCAGAGCAGCTTCAATATTTTCTTCAATAATACGATGAGTTAAAAATGGACGAACAGCATCATGGGTAATAATAACATCGTCATCATTAATCCCATAGTTTTTTTCAATATAACCAATACCGCTCATAATTGATTCATTACGATCACTTCCACCTTCAACAACGACTACACGATCTTCTACACCAATGTGTTTTTTTATAATATCTCTCGTATGTTGAATCCATTCTTTTGGAGAAACAACAATAATTTTTACAAAGTTTTCATTTAAAAGAAACTTTTCGATTGTATGGATAATAACTGGTCGGTTGTTTAATGTTAAGAATTGTTTTGGCATGCTCACATTACCCATGCGCGTTCCTTTTCCACCTGCAAGTATTTCTGCATAAATCATAAAAGGTTCACCTACTTTTTTTAGTTGTATAAAGTACGATGCTCAAACGTATTCTAACTCCACTATCTAATGTTAGAGGCACTCGTTATTGCTCGTCAAATTAGAATTTTATATTTTTTAGCCAAGATGGTTAAATATAGAAGAAATAGAGTATTCTATTTTAAAATCCCCCTACTTTCACACATTCAACCAATCAAAAGATTAGATTATAAAATAAGTTAATAATATCAGAAGAATATCCCCTAGTCGACATTTTATCATATTTTTAACGATAAACTAACTAGGACATTGTATCTAAGAGAAAAAAAATAGCAATTCATGGTACGTTAATGCTAATTATGTTAAAATAGCACTTGTTTTGTATAAATATATGAGCCTTTAAATTAAAAATTATTACGGTTGAAATTTATAGAGTTCAATAGGCTTTTCTAAAAGATTGTTGCTTTTGAGATTTTTAATTTTAAAGACAGAAGTTGTCATCAACTACCGCATTCTAAAATAGTAACGATGTATACGAAAACGGACTAATTATAAAGTTTTTTACGGGGGTGAATAGGGATGAGTCAAAAAAAACTAAAGGTATTGTTACTGTCTCAGCATTTCTATCCGGAAATTGGAAGTGCTGCTAACAGGATGAAAAATATCTATTTAGAGCTAAAAGAGAAGCAGTATGATGTGAAGGTACTCACATTACATCCTAGATATCCAAATCCTGAAATGTATCAAGATGAACGGTTTTGGAATGAAGAGATGATCGATGAAAAAGAAGTTATTCGTATTGATCCTTCTATAAAAAGTCACTCAGGTAGTATTATCAAAAGACTAGTACTTTATTTAGAGGTAATGCTACGTTTTATAGTTGAAATTTTTAAATTAAAAAAAGAATATGATGTTATCTTTGTGACATCTCCACCTATTTTTGTAGGAGTAGCAGGACTAATAGCTAAATGGAGACTAAAAACAGATTTAATTTTAGATATAAGGGATTTATGGCCTGAGTCATTGACGGGCGTAAAAGTATTTACAAATCGTTTCATTTTATCGACTGCATATAAAATAGAAAGCTTACTTTATCGTAAAGCAACGAAAATTATTGTAAATAGTCGCAGTTTCATCAATTATATGACTTCAAAAGGTGTACCTCAGGGGAAAATTAGCTTCATGCCAAATTCATTAACGGAAGAAGAGCTTTCTCACCATTCAATTATTGATGAAAAAGAAGACATGATTGAAATTATCTATACAGGGAATTTAGGTCTAGCTCAAGACATTCAAAAGTTGATTCAAGTTGCAGTCGCTTTAAAAGAAGAAAAAGCAATTCGATTTACGATTGTCGGCTATGGTCATCACGTAAAAGAATTACAAAATGTAATTGAAGAAAAAGAATTACACCATGTGACATTACATTCTGCAAAATCAAGAAAAGAGACATTGGATCTGGTTGCTAAGTCAGACATTGCTTATGTTAGCCTTGTTGAACAAGAAGTATTTAAGACGGTACTTCCTGGTAAAATTATCGATTATATGTCCGTTAAAAAGCCAATCATTGGCGATGTTTTAGGCTATGCAAAAGAGATTATTACAACTGCAAATTGTGGGATTGTCTCTGAAAGAAATACAGTAGATGAATTAGTGCAAAATATTATGAAGCTAGCTAAGGACAAGCAATTAAGAAGAGAGCTTGGCGAAAATGGCTACAAATATGCTTACGAGCACTTAAGATGGAAAACAAATATTAATGTGTTAATAAATGTAATGGAGGATATCCATGAGTAAGAAAGTTTGTGCTTTTGTTTTTAACCACTTTACCAATGATGCACGTGTACTTAGGGAAAATTCAGCATTAGTTGAAGCAGGGTATGAAGTAGATTTAATTGCACTTCATGATTTTGAAAATCCAGATCTGCCAAAACGTGAAATGCGTGAGGAAGGGTTTCAAGTCATTCGCGTAAATAGTAAATTACCTGGCTTGCTGCATTTTCCTTTTACATTGTGCGATAACATAATGAAATATGTTAAGTTAAATTTCCTTACAAAATTACTTGCTTTATTACTTGTGATTGCATGTGTATTTTATATTTCACCCTGGATGATTCTAATTGCAGCGTTGATCTTCATATTAGGAAATCGATATGTACGAATTGCTTCAAATAGAGGGTATAGCATACTAGAGATGATGTATTATGGTTTAAGGAAAAACTATGATGTTTACCATAGCAATGATTTAAACACGCTTCCACAAGGTGTTGTTTGTGCAAAACTATTTAAGCGTAGTAAGTTAATCTATGATTCCCATGAAGTTCAATCTAGCCGATCAGGTTATGAGAATCCGATCTTCGGAAAAATTGAGAAATTTCTTATTAAATATATTGATATTATGATTCATGAAAATAATACGCGAGCAAAATACACTCAAGAATTATATGATATCCCTTATCCAGAGGTTATTCACAATTATCCTTTTGTTTCTAGACCAGAGGAAAGCAAAGCAATTAACCTTCACAAAGAATTAGGTATTGATGAAAACGAACCAATTCTTCTTTATCAAGGTGGAATCCAAAAGGGTCGAGGATTAGAATTGATCGTAAAAGCTACACCACTTTTTAAACGTGGAAAATTAGTTTTTATTGGAGATGGAAAAATTAAACCAGATCTTCTTAAGCTAGTTGATGAATTGAAGTTAGAAGACCGAGTGAAATTTATTTCAAAAGTACCAGTTGATGAATTATTGAACTATACTCGCAACGCGTATTTAGGATTTCAAGTTTTAAATAATATTAACTTCAATCACTACTCAGCTTCATCAAACAAGTTATTTGAATATATGATGAGTGGTGTCCCAGTTGTTGCATGTAGTTTCCCAGAAATTCAAAAGGTAGTTGAAGGAGAGTATACTGGTGTTTGTGTAGATTCTCATGAGGTTACATCCATAGCAGATGGGGTCAATTATTTATTAGATCATCCCGAAATTCGAGAAGAAATGAGCAGAAACTGTTTGAAAGCTCGTGATAAGTACAATTGGAATGAAGAAAAGAAAATTTTTATAAAAATTTATGAAAAGGTGCTTTACGGCAAAGACAAAGTTGTAGCACATTAAAATTTAGCACGTATGATTAGTTTAAGGTAAAAAGTAATGGAGTATTCCACTGCTTTTTACCTTTCTCTGCATATAGGAAAAAAGCCAGTTTTACGGTTTTTTATTAATGAATTATTATAGGTAGGTTTTTAGCAAACTCTAAAATTCGTAGATTTCTGTTGAAAAGTAAAAATGACTCAATTACAATGAAGAATGGTATTTACTTTGTAAGGATGTCACTATTAATTGGATATAATATAGTAGATAAACTACATTTCAAGCCAAGTAGATAACTAATTTAGATTTTTTCTTTATTCGATTTACATGAAGTATTTAGTTCTCTACTTAGTTCATAATAGAAGGAACTAAGTAATTATGTTGAAAGAGGTAGTTTATAAATGAAAATCGTAACAATGGGTTTAGGCTATATTGGACTTCCTACATCTGCTATGTTTGCAAAATATGGTGCACACGTTGTTGGTGTGGATCTTCAACAAAACGTGATTGATAAATTAAATCATGGAGAAATCCATATTGAAGAGCCTGGTCTAGGTGAAGTTGTAAAGGAAGTAGTAGAGAGCGGAAACTTTAGAGCTTCATTAAAACCGGAAGAAGCAGATGTATTTATTATTGCAGTGCCAACACCAAATCTTAATGACGAACATTTGTCTTGCGATTTATCTTATGTCCTAAGTGCAACGAAATCAGTTATTCCATTTCTTAAAAAGGGGAATGTGTTAATTGTAGAATCTACAATTGCTCCAAGAAGTATGGATGACTTTGTCAAACCGCTTGTTGAAGAGGCTGGTTTTGTAGTTGGAGAAGATATTTTCTTAGTGCATTGTCCAGAACGTGTATTACCTGGTCAGATCATGAATGAACTGATTCACAATAATCGCATTGTTGGTGGAATTACAACTGCTTGTGCAAATGCAGGAGCAGAAGTATATAGTTTATTTGTAAAAGGTGAAATTGTAAAAACGGATGCGAAGACTGCTGAAATGTCTAAGTTAATGGAAAATACGTTTCGCGATGTCAATATTGCCCTTGCAAATGAATTAACAAAAGTATGTAATTCATTAGATATTAATGTATTAGATGTTATTAATATGGCAAATAAACATCCACGAGTAAATATTCACTCGCCTGGTCCTGGTGTAGGAGGTCATTGCCTAGCGGTAGATCCTTACTTCATCGTTGCAAAAGCACCGGAACTAGCGAGTATCATAAAACTTTCTCGCGATACAAACGTATCGATGCCAGCTTATGTTGTTGAAAATGTAAAAAAATTAACAAAAGGATATACGAATCCAAAAATTGCTGCATTTGGCGTTACTTATAAAGGAAATGTAGATGATATGCGTGAAAGTCCTTCAATGGAAGTAATTAAACTTCTAAAAGAAGAAGGATTAACTGTTTCAATACATGATCCACATGTAGAAAGTGATCGAATTGAATTAGTTTCTGCTGAGGAAGCAGTAAAAGATGCACATCTAATTGTTATTCTAACTGACCATGATGAATTTAAACATGCAGATTACAATGCTTTAGCAGATTTGATGGAACAACCAATTCTGTTTGATACTCGTAATTGTGTGAAACAAATAGAAAAGTCAAAAATGCAAGTAATGAATTTTGGAAACTTATATTTAGCTGTTAACGGAGACGAGGATTCAAAATGAGAGCAATGACAACTGTAATAAAAGAACAATTTAAAAACTTTTATCTTATTGGACGTTTATCAGCATATGAAACGAAGAAAGAATACGCTGATAGCCAATTAGGTATGGTTTGGGTATTTTTAAACCCACTTCTTCAAATTGCTGTTTATTGGTTTGTATTCGGTGCAGGAATTCGTAAAGGTCACGATGTTAATCATATTCCATTCTTAACTTGGATGCTTTGTGGTTTGATTCCTTGGTTCTATATAAGTGCTGCTATTCTTCAAGGCTCAAACTCAATATATGCTCGTTTAGGGACCGTATCAAAAATGAACTTTCCATTAAGTATCATTCCAACGTATGTTGTTATGTCCCGTTTCTATACGCATTTATTCTTAATCATTGTCTTATTAATTGAAGTGATTTTGACAAGAGGAATTTCTTATATTTCGTTCTGGGGATTGGCATATTTTGCAATAGCTAATACGATTTTGTTAATTGCACTTTCGTTTTTAACTTCTACATTGTCGACAATGTTA
>Ga0187780_10004504_pt1 | contig 10436 bp, 10 predicted proteins | sample 1015_Q2_SP10_20__FD_132429 | JGI IMG/M metagenome (GOLD analysis project Ga0187780, IMG submission 132429) | Tropical peat soil microbial communities from peatlands in Department of Meta, Colombia - 1015_Q2_SP10_20_MG | ecosystem: Environmental > Terrestrial > Soil > Wetlands > Peat | place...
CTCTCCGCGGGTCCCACTCATTCAAAATCGTTCCCAGCACCCGCGATCCGTCTTCGATCAGCCGCTGGCTCGCCGCTGCCGCTGCCTCCCTCGCCGTCTGGGCCGAACGCACGACCAGAATTACGCCGTCCGCCAGCCGCCCGAGCAACCGCGCGTCCGGCATATGCAGCATGGGGGGGGTGTCGATGATTACCATATAGAACTCCTGCCGCATGCGGTACAGAAACTCCAACGCCCGTGGTGAATGGAGCTTGGCTGAGATGTTCGAGACCACAGATCCGGCGGGCAGCAGATACAGGTTTTGGTAGCTTGTGCGGAGCACCATCCACTTGCCACCACCATCGGATATTTCTTTCCCGGCGAGGAGGTCGCTCAGCCCCCACGAGTTGGACGCCTGGAAGATGTCATGCAGCCGCCCCCTACGCAGATCACCGTCAATAAGTAGGACAGGCTTGCCAATCTCGGCCAACGCGAGCGCCAGGTTGCTGGCCACGGTCGTCTTCCCCTCTCCCGGATTCGCGCTGGTGAGCACGAGGATGCGTGGTCTATCGCCGTTCTCGCCGAGACAGAGAATTGAGGTCAGTGTGGCTTGGAAGGAATCGGCCAGAATGGAATGGCTTCGTGAGGTGACCAATTCCACCTGACTGCATCCGTTCTCCCCTTCCTGGCCATCAAGGCTCCTTCCTTTGTGGAAGTAAGGTACGTAAGGAAAACGCCGGAGGTTTTCTGCCTGGGCCAAAGGAATTACGCCCAGTTCCGGCACGTCTAAGTATAGGGCCGTTTCGCCGGGGGCTTGAATGCTCCGGTCAGCACGCCCTCGCACCACGACGAAGACCACGCCGAGGAAGGCTCCCTCCAAAAGGCCCAGTGCAGCGTTCGAAACTAGGTTTGGCTTGTAAGGATGTGTTGGCGGTTTGGCGGCGTCAACCACACGCACGTTGCTGGCGCTTAGTGCGGATGTCATAGCAGCCTGCTGGACATCGCGCAGCAGCGACTCGTAGAGCTGACGGTTTGTATCCACCTCGCGTTTGAGGATGTTGTAGTGCGCAACCTTGGCCGCCTGCTCGGAGATGAGACGGGCCTGGGAGGCGTAGTTTCCAGCAAGCAGATTCTCGCGGCGTTGGGCTGACTTGAATTCATTTCGGATCCGCTCGATGACACTGGTACGTTCCTTCTCGAGAGCCGATTCGAGCGTTGTTATCTCGGCTTGGACTTTCTTTACTGTGGGGTGGCTCGCGGTCAGAGAAGACGAAAGCTCCGCATATTGGCGGCGCAGATCAGTGAGCTTGACCTGGTAGTCTTTCAGTGTGAGATCATCCAGCACCTCAGGGAGAGACTCGGGAGGGGCTGTAGAAGCCAGTTCGTATTTCGATTGGTTGGCGATGCGATCGGCCCGCGCCTTGGAGAGCTCCTCCTGAAGCTGCCGAAATTGCTCGTCGGCGACATTGTCTTTCTCGGAAGTGAACAGCAGGCCGGAAGCGTTCGCATAGCTCTGCAGCTCATCCTCGGACTTCTCAAGCTTGATCCGGACGTCTTCCATTTGGCTGGTAAGCCACTTGCCCGTCTCTTGGGTGGTCTGCACACGGGCTTCCAGATTCTTCTGAATGAACTCGTGGGTCAGAGAGTTAGCGATGTCGGCGGCAAGCTGCGGGTCAGGGCAATCATAGAGGATTTCGACGAGCCGGGTGTTTGGCTCAGTGAGAATCTTGAGATTCCCGGCAACGAGGCGGAGGGCATCTTCACGGCTCAGCGCCGGTTTCGATTTGGACAGGCCTAGAGCGTTGCGCCAAGCAGAGAGCCGGCTACTGTTCTTCACGTGGGACAGGTTTTTCTCCAGATCCAGTTTGGCGATCACCCGTTCGAGGACGGATTCGCTTTGGATAATCTTTACCTCTGTCCGCAGATCAACTTCGGGCGAAGACGATGGCCCATCATTGTCCGTGGGGCTCACATTGCGCATGTTCAGAAAATTCTCATTGAAACTCTGGATTTCTAGAGATGCGCGCGCTTGATAGATCGGGGTCTGGGGAAGCGTAAGCAGAACTGACAACAGCAAACCCAGGAACGCGATCAGGAAGAGCGTGCCTTTTCTACGCCGGAGGATGTCCCAGTACTCAAGCAGCAAGCTGGAGCTTGGGTCTTCAATTGCCTGGGGGGCCTCTGTGTATTGTGGCCGCACCCGGAGACGGGTCTCGTCGTCCCTTCGTCGGCATAGGTCCTGGATGGGGTCGTCCCTTCGCCGTTGATTTTCCATAACCACCCTCAGTAGTGGTAGATCGCAGCTGACACTGCGGCGCCCACGGTGCTGGGAAGAAACCAGGTCGCAAAGGATTTGCTGGCGCTCGAGGGAACAACGAGAACGTCCTGGGGCCCCATCCCAACGTCCTGGGCTTTCCCGGCGAGTATCTGCTTGAGGTTGACGGCGATTTCCTGGTACTTAAGCTCTCCCGGAGCACTGCGAACGATTCTCGCCTTCGCCGGCTTTGCCGTATGTTCCAGTCCACCGGCCATGGACAGTGCGTGCAGAACGGAGAGGTTGTGCCGCCCTCCAAGAGGGAACGCACCTGCGTGCTTAACGTCACCGACCACGTAAATCATGCTGGAGCTACCCTCCGAGACGGAGATAACGTCGTGCGGCTCGATCTCGATATTTGCGGCCGGATTCTTTCCTTCAAGGATCTCCTGCACATTCAATTCGACACTGCTGAACTGTCCGGTAGGATCGACCCTCGCACCGGGTAGCGGAATTTCGCCGCTCTGCCGTGGGCGCGTTACCGTCAGGAGGGAGCCCGCAGTCTCGCTAGGCCCACCCGCCAAAGAGAGGACTTCGTAGAGCGTTTGCCCACCCCGCAGCTGGACTACTCCAGGTTTCGTGACTGCACCAAAGACTGATACCGGCTGACTCCGAAACTCGGTCACTGTCACCGAAATCTGCGGATCTTGGATGAACACCTTGAATCGGCGGTTCAGCTCCGCTTCGAGTTGCTCGACGGTCAGGCCGCCCGCCTTGACATGTCCGATCATCGGCAGTGTGATGTTGCCGTTCGTGCCGATGAGAACTGGCTTGTCGGGCTTGGCGGAAGTGTCGGGATCCTCTATTCCACGAATCATAATCTCGTCGTCCGGACCGAGGACATAGCCTGATCCGGGTTGCGCAGCAGTGACGGTCGGCTGCTGGGCGGCGGCATAGACTACAGCAATTGTCAGCATAACGAACACAGCTAGTGAAGCGTGCACAATGCTCTTCATGATTCTTCTCCCGGGAAGGATCCGTGCATCCCCTTTTCGGTAGCTGGGTTTGTAGGCGTGATTGCAACGTCGGAGCTTGCGAAGGGCGCGCGCCAGAATCCAGGGTGTGTTGCTTGCGAACCTTCGGGTCAAATTCACTCTGTTGCTCCGATCAATCGCACTCCCTCACGCAGGATCTTCCAAAACACGAAAGCATTGCCGTTCTTTTCCAACGAGATCGTAATGTTGTGCACCAGATTGTTCAGCAACTGGATGCCAGTGCCCAAGCCGTTAACCCCGATGCCAGATGGAGTGTACGTGGCTTTGCTCGTCGTATAGTTGCGGATTTCAAATCCGCTGACGAAGCGTCGATCTTTATCAGGGAATGCGAGCAGGATTGCCCACAGTGCCGACACACGACGCAGAAGCTGCCGACCAGTGAAAGTCGCCACTGAAAGGTATCCTCTCGATCTTTCCACCGTCCAAGAAACATTAAATATTGGAGAGGCTTCAAGGCCTGTTAGGGTGGTCACTGCTGTTCGTCGGCTCGTGTTTGGAAGATAGCTTCGCCGTCTCACTCACAGTAAGTAAGTCGCGCTTCCCGTTGCCAAGGTGCGCAAGACCTTCCGAGCACCTCATGCGGTGCGGTGTTCGCGAAGGACGCCCAACAATGTCCGGAGTGCCATGGCCGTTTTGCATCACTCAGGTTTGTTACTTTCCTTCAACACAGCCCGATCGCTCAAGACGGCAAAGCCCGAGGTTCCTTGGTCTATACCCGAGGCAACGACTCGAGAAACATGTCCGTCGATTTGTACCCGTATGGCGGGCGCCGTATTCGGTAGTTCCTCAATAAGAATCCTGAGTCCAACTCTGGCACCCAGAGGGGGAGACACCTTACCGAGGATGAACGCCCCAAATTCACTAATGTCACGGCTTCGGCCTTCGCCGTGTTGTGTCATCCCGCTTGCGTCGTTCCACCAAAAAGCAACTGGCGCCTCTAGGGGAAAACGAATCGCTCGCCTTGCAGGAGTCATGAACTTTGGCATTTCCACTAGCGGAACACGGCCGACATTATTATAGGAAGCTGCAAATAACGGACAAGAGAACGAATGTTGTTCTAAACAGGATGGGTAATGAGGTTGGGCTGACTACCCCGGGAAGCATATCGTCCGCCGTAGGTATGCTGGTGGCGAGAAATAGGTATTTTCATAGGTATTTTCATACCTACACGGCAATGTCGGTCCATGGATTCTCTAGGTAGAGTTCTACGGGAACGAAAGGCTCCTGGAAGGAACTCGAGGCAAAGCGCAAGCGGTTTGGCTAGCGGCGGTTAACGCGATGCTGGGTGAGGTGGAGTGTCGGCAGAAACAACTATGCCAGCCTTACGCGGGTAGGATGGACGAATAAGGATTTGAAGGAGGTTCGCTGGAGCGATTGGTGACTAAGGTTTGTTCATAGTTAACGTGGTCTATAGCCGCAATGAGAAAATTAGGCAATGGCGTTCTTAGGAGTAATCGTTGTAAGAGCCCGAGCTACCGCGCTGGCTAGCGCCTCCGCCGTGCGCGCCTTAAGTGAGCCCTCAGTGGTCAACCCCAAAACCGACAAGCCGAATCAAGGCTATATCATCGCGAATTTGTATCGGTTTGATACAGAAAAGGGCGACCGCTTAACTAAGATGGGGCGATAAGACTGGACCACCAGAGGAGGTCCCAAGAGGCTCAGCATTCACATCGGAAGTTGCGCCGATTTCTCTCCTGCCTCCTTCTGCTCTAACAGGTGAGTTTGCTTCCGATTGATAGCATAAAGAGCAAGTTCTAAGCGGTTCGAGGTGCCAATCTTATTGAAGATTCGGAATAGATAATTACGAACTGTGTTCTCGCTTAAATTCAGCTGCCGGGAGATATCTCGATTCGTGAGGCCATCCGCTACTAAACGGACGATGCCTTCCTCGCGCTTACTCAGCGCGATTCGGCCTCCATGGGTACTGGCTGGATACGGATTTGTTTGTTCTGTTTGGGCGAGAGCATCAAGTGCAAATAGGAGTTCTTCGCTGCTCGCCCAAACTTGCCCCTCAAACACGGCTTGAATGCACTTGCAGAGCATCTCAAACGGTTGCTCCCGACTGAGTATCCCCCTCGCTCCGGCGCGAAGGGCTTCGACGACGAGGACTCTCTCGCTGGAGTCAAGCAATACGATCGCCCTTGTGTTCGGATGTGAGGCGCGCAATCCCGCGACTACGCGCAGCCCGGCGAGAGGGCCGTCCCTGAGATGGCAGCCAATCACAGCAATGTCGATAGGAGCGCTAGGCTTGATGAAAGCGGACTGAACCGCGCCGGAATCTGTCGCGTAACCGGTCACGTGAATTCGATAGCGGCTCCGTCGTAAGGCAGAAGCCATCAGCTGGCAACCCATACTGGCAGCATCAGCCACGAACACATGGATTGTGGGCCCACGCTCTTGTGATGTCGCCATTGTTTGCGGAATTCCCTTTTTTGGAATTCCCCCCTCTCGTTTCGGTGGTGAACAGACCTCCAAGGGCTCTTTGATATGGGGGTGGGCCAGACGATCAGTGGGGCGGCACACAGAGTAGCGAAATCAGGGTGCGTTCGTCAACCTGATTTCATCTTGACTCTGCACAATGCCCTCTTTCCTAATCTTGCAGGTGAAATCATGTGCAGGGAAGCGAAGGGCCGTCGTTGCGGCGAAGCGCAGCTGCTCGATGAGATTAGAAATAGCAAGTAGGTCCACTTCGTAACGGTGGTATGAATTGGAAAGTTAGCTGCCGTTCTCTTGCCGGTGCTGCAATGGAAAGCTAAGCAAGGGTTGCACGTGCTCGCCGCCCAGCGTAGAGGACGCATATTTTAGCAGCTTCGAGATGGGTCCCCCCATTTCGGGCCAGCCGTTGAATGCGTTTGTTCAATCTCCCTACTGGAGTGTTTTCCACGATTGACAGATGCATGCGGCGCAAGAGACGCTCAAGCAACTTCCCCACTGTAAGCTACCAGGATTCCTTCAAGTCCTGCTAGAGATCCGCTACGAATTCGGACGCGCTGCCCGACTCGCAAAAACCTATGCGCTGCACAACTAACGCTTCTGCTAGGAGCTGCCCAATCCCATCAATCTGATCGTCCGGAAGAGGGACCGGCTCACATCCCATCGCTACGAATCCTGAGCGGATTGCCAAGCGGCCCGGGGCACAGGACGCAAGCCGCGTGGCGTGTGCGCCGCCCCCGATTACTTCATTGCGCACCTCATGCGGGAGCCCAGCATCGAGGAACAACGCCCAGAATCGCTGCGTTTGCTGCTGCCGTTGAGCCGACTTCCTGGGATCTCGCGCTAGACCGGTTCAGGGTGCAAGGAGCTGATTTCCTTGGGGTTATGGGCAAGTTCTGCAGCACGTCGAGACCCATCAGGCGGTGTTTGGTTGGGTGCCGGAATCATTGGCCGAGATAGGGCTGCTGCAGGGAAAAACGGTGGGCATCGATGCCACGACGCTGGAGGTGAACGCAGCCATGCGTTCCATTGTGAGACGGGCTTCGGGCGAAGCTCATGAGGAGTTTCTGCGGCGGCTGGCCCAGGAATCCGGGATCGATACACCGACGCGAGATCAGGTGGCGAAGCTGGACCCCCAGCGTGCGAAGAAAGGATCCAACGAAGAATGGATGAATCCCCACGATCCGGAGGCGGAGATCACCAAGCTAAAAGACGGGGCGCACGCACCCGGCATACAAGGCCGAACATGCCGTGGATCTGGAGACGGGAGCGGTATTGGGAGTGACCGTGGCCAGCGGCGCGGCCGGGGACACGGAGACGATTCTGGAGACCTTGCCCCAGGCGGGCGAACACATTGCCGAAATCGCGTGCATCACGAATAAAGAAGAAGTGGGTGAGCGAGTACAGGCCGGACGGGCGGCGAGAGACAGTGGCCGACAAGGGATATCACAGCAACGACACATTGCAAACGTAGGCGGAAGCAGAAGTCCGAATATCTCGGAGCCGGATCGTGGGCAGCGTTGTTGGAAAGGCAAGATGGAAGCCCAAAAAGCTGTTTATGGCAATCGGCGGCGGATTGGTGGGGAGCTGTTGCGCCGGCGCGGGGAGTTGCTGGAACGTATTTTCGCCCACGCTTATGAGACTGGAGGGATGCAGCGCGTGCACCAGCGGGGCCGAGAAAATACTGTCAAGCGGATATTGATTCACATCGGAGGGTTCAATCTGTCGCTGGTGATGCACTCGCACTCCTCGGGGCTGCCAGGGCTGCTCTCCGGACACAGTCTTGATATTCTTGCGGCTCTGGATCGCGCTTCTGATGCGCTGCGGACGGGAAAACGCGTCGCGAACGCTGCCAGTTTCTGCAGATGCGTTGTGTGCCGATATTCCTATGTCACTCTCGCTACAGGATCCTGAAATCACTTCTGCCACGGGCTGCTAAGATCCGCAATCAGAGATTTCTTGTCAAGACACTGTGTGAACATTATGTTACAACCTTATTTTATCCTTAATGGTTGTATGGGAATGTCGACCCTGGAAACTACGAATTAGGCCACGAGCGAGGCGCGCCGTGCGCCATACATGTTCGGAAAAGTCCCCAAGAATGATGACGAAAAGTAACATGGAAGATCTGCCGATACCTGCTTGAAGACTTGAAAGAGGGTACTTTAAGAACGGCAACCCCCAGGAGAACCAAACAGTGCGTCCTAGCACCGGGCGAGGAGGCACGCCGTGTCGAGATCCGCAATACCGAATGGAAAGATGCCGATGCGGGGCGGATGCAGCACTGGATCGCGCAAAGTCCAAGGGCAGGCGATCGCGACGTACGCGTTGGAAGCATGGGTTATACTCCGCCGAGGTTAGAGGCTGTGCTTTCGGCAGAGGTGCGTGACGTCGACTCGTGGAGGTTGGTAGGGTAGGCCAGTCGCATTGGACGACTGACCATGCCTTTGGCCGATTCTACGAAGAAGCCAGACTGCGGGAGCAGTTGGACTAGTGGCGCAGTGCGCGAAAGGGACGCACGTGGGGCCTTGCCAGAGTCACTCTGGCAGGCGGCTGTCGATCTGGCCAAGCAGTACGAAGTCTTCCGGACGGCTTGTCCCGTGCGGTTGGATTACAGGCGCCTGAAGAAACGGCTGGGCGGCGGGGGCCGAGCCGGGGTTGCAAATCATCCCAAGCTCGCGTTGTGGAACTGGGAAGGCCTTCTGCTGATCTGCAGGAGTGCGTCATCGAGTTTGCATCTGCATGCGTCGCTGCGCATCCAGTGGAAGTCGGTGGTTGCGCCAGATTGGACAGGGCTATTGCGTGCCCGGCGCAAAGCGGAAGAAAGATTCAGAGACGCTATGTTTAGTACGTAGTGGAGTTGATTTCAATTTGCACATTCCTGCCAATTCAGCCTGGTTCGCGGTCTTGGCAGGAATGTCAGTTACAAGACGTCGATCGCTGGCCCCTTCCCTTCCTCTCGGTGAACGCTGACGTACAGCGATTCTGGCGTGCTTGCGCGCGGGTCTGAACACTCTCGAGAACCGAGGTCTTTCGCGATCACGTCAGCGATACGTTCCGCTGCATGGCCATCCCACAGCGGAATCTTAGTTCTGTGTTTCCTTTTTCCTGCAAAAATGCTCTTCAGTTCAAGGTGCAGACGCCCAGTGTCACGGCCAACCAGCGTGTTGGTCCCCATGCGCAATGTTATTGGTCGTTCGGTATTCTCTCGCACTGTGAAACACGGTACTCCCAGGAAGGTCGTCTCCTCCTGGATTCCTCCGGAGTCGGTGATCACCGCTGACGCGTTCTGCTGAAGTGCCAGGAACTCCAAGTAAGGCATAGGATCGAGCAAGCGCAATCGTCCAGTCGAGAGCATCTGCAGACGCAACTCGGATATGCGCTGACGAGTGCGCGGATGGACTGAAAAGACCACCTCAACTTCGTGAGATATCTCTGAAAGCGCCAGCACCATGCGACGAAGCCAAGGTAAGTCATCTACATTAGCGGCTCGGTGCAGTGTGACGAGCAAATAGCGGTCCGGTAGATCGCAGTCTGGACTGCGCCTCGATTGCGGCAGCAGCCGAATCAGCGTGTCAATCATCACGTTACCCACTCGATGAATTTTGTCGCGTGTTATCCCTTCTTTACGTAGGTTCCTGTCGGCATCGGCTGACGGCGTAAAGAGCAGGTCCGAAAGCTGGTCCGTAACTAAGCGGTTGATTTCCTCTGGCATACTGCGGTCCTGAGAGCGGAGACCGGCTTCGACGTGGCCCACCCGCACCCTCAGCTTCGAGCAGACCAAGGCAGCCGCCATCGTGGAGTTGACGTCACCGTAGACGAGGACCAACTCTGGGCTCTCGTTCAAGACGATTGGTTCCAGGCGAGCCATAACCTTCGATGTCTGTTGGGCGTGGCTGCCCGCTCCTACCGCGAGATTGATATTCGGTTCGGGCAAGTCTAACTGGCGGAAGAAAACATCGGACATATTGACATCGTAATGCTGCCCAGTATGGATCAGGATCTGGTGAATTTCTGGAAACTTGCTCAATGCGCGCACCACCGGAGCAGCCTTCATGAAGTTCGGTCTGGCGCCAACTATGTGAAGGATCCGCATAATCCCTACCTTGTGTAACTTTGGCCTCTGATTCCGGAAACGCTATTCGCTGTCCTATCGATTACCTTGAAGAGCCTCGGGAGATTCTCTCTTAGGCGACTTTGGAAACAACGGAATTCACGTGGGCATCTGACTTGAAAACATTTTGCACCTGAATCTTTGCGATTCATCTCGCGATACTCTGAGCTAAAACGACAAGACGCGAGAAGCTTTGTTTGCCATTAAGCGTTGTGGATAATTTTTCAACTTGCTATCAAGCTTTGGTGCCGGCTAGCTGTCGTTGTTTGTACGGAAGAAGATTTTCCAGCAAAGAGATGTACGCCTTAGCAGTCCGCTGCCGGGAGAATCGCTCCACGATGTACCTGCGCCCATTACGGCCGAGCAGGTCACAAAGCTCTGGGTTTGCAGCTAGCGCACGCACGGTGTTCGCCAAGACCATAGCATCCTCCGGTTCAATGAAAATTCCCGCTTGCGCCTCGTCCAGAATCTTCCGCGCCTGCCCATCTACACCCAGAATGACCGGGCGGGAGCAGGACATGCATTCGAGCATCTTGGTGGGTATCACGGTTTTAAACACAGAGGACTTTCTCAACAGAACCAGTGCAACATCGGAGGCGGC
>Ga0187780_10004505_pt1 | contig 10436 bp, 10 predicted proteins | sample 1015_Q2_SP10_20__FD_132429 | JGI IMG/M metagenome (GOLD analysis project Ga0187780, IMG submission 132429) | Tropical peat soil microbial communities from peatlands in Department of Meta, Colombia - 1015_Q2_SP10_20_MG | ecosystem: Environmental > Terrestrial > Soil > Wetlands > Peat | place...
AGTAATCTATGTAGCAGATTATATTGAACCAAATCGAAGTTTTCCTGGAGTAGAGGAAGCAAGAAAATTAGCAGAAGAAGATTTAGATCAAGCTCTTCTTTATGCATTAAAGAATACAATTACATTTCTAATTCATAAAGAGCAAACAGTTTATCCATTAACGGTTAAAACATATAATGCTCTAGTAAAGAAACAACATGCTTAGGGGGCACAATTTATGCAAGAAAAAGAACTAATGACATTAGCTGTAAATGCAGCAGACGATAAAAAAGCTGAGGACATTGTTGTACTAAATATGAACGGAATTTCATCAGTAGCTGACTATTTTATTATTTGTCACGGAAATTCAGATAAACAAGTCCAAGCAATTGCACGTGAAATTAAAGACCAAGCTCATCAAAATAACGTTGATGTAAAGCGTTTAGAAGGATTTGAAGAGGCTAGCTGGGTACTTGTTGATTTAGGTGATGTTGTCGTTCATGTTTTCCATCGTGATCAACGTGGATATTATAACTTAGAAAAGCTATGGGGAGATGCTCCAACACTTGATGTATATGGAGAAATCCTTTCATGACCTATAATCGATTTGCCACGCTCTATGATGGTCTAATGCAAGATGTACCATATGATAGCTGGCTTAAGTTTCTAGAAGATACTTTTAGAGAATTAGGATTAACGAATCCATCGATTGTTGATATTGGCTGTGGAACAGGTACATTACCAATTTTACTTGCTAAAAAAGGATATTCTGTTACAGGAATTGATTTATCAGAAGAGATGCTTAGCATGGCGATGGAAAAAGCTGAACGAGAAAAAGTAATGATTCCATTTTATCAACAAAATATGATGGAATTAGAAGGCTTTGAGAACATCGACTGTATCAGTATTCTCTGTGATTCACTTAATTATTTACAAAATGAAGAAGAAGTTGCAATAACATTCCAGAAAGTATATGAAAGTCTTAAATCTGGTGGATTATTCATTTTTGATGTTCATTCAATTTATAAAATCCAAGAAATTTTTGCAAATGAAACATTCTTCATTGATGATGAAAATTTAAGTCTTGTTTGGAACTGTTCGCAAGGTGAAGAAGACTACAGCGTTGAACATGATTTAGTCTTTTTTATGCGAGATGAAGAAAGTGATTTATATGAGCGATTTGAAGAGTATCATATTCAAACAACTTTTCCTGTTGAAACATATGAAAAGCTTTTAAAAGAAGCTGGTTTTCAAATCAAAAAAATTAGTGCTGATTTTAATCAGACAGTCCAAGAAAGTTCTGAACGAATTTTCTTTATTGTACAGAAAATGTAAAACCCTTTACGAAAAAATCGTTTTTCGTAAAGGGTTTTTTCATTTTTTGTAAGGCGAAAATTGAATTTTGGATTTTTGATAAATGGTGACTGAAGATATAGAGTAAAGATGTTAGAACTGGTCACTAATTTTATTAACTTCTTCATCAAATTTTTTGTGTGTTTTTTTAATCATTTTTTCAAATAAGTCTCCAATATTTGATTCTAATGCTTTAATTCCCTCACCTGTGATTCCACCCTTAACACATACCTTTTCCTGAAGTGTTTTCAACGAAAAATGCTTTTGCTCAATCAATTTTCCGAAACCGACAATCATCTCTTCAGCAAGAATGGTTGCCTGCTCAGTTGAGATGGATGTTTCTTCCGCAGCAGCGTTAATGAATTTTTGTAATAAAAAACTAAAAAAAGCAGGACCACAGCTAGTGATGTCAGAGGATATACGAGTAACTTCATCTGAAATTAAGGTAGGTTTTGAAATATGTGAAAATAAGTTGATTAGTCTTTCTTGCCATTCAATGGAACAATGTTTACCAAAGCTTACTAACGTCACACCGTGTAATGCCAAATTCGTAATACTAGGAATAATTCGAGCAACATGACATGGAGCAATCGATTCTATTTGTGAAACAGTTACTGGACTTGTAATCGAAACTAAGCACTGTTCAGGCTTAAAATCTGTTTGTAATGAAGTGAGTAATTTATGAATCTCATGAGGTTTTATACAAACAATAACAAGTTCGCAATGTTTAACAATTTCTTTAGCTGTATCATGTACATGGATATCAGGAAAAATCTTTTTTAGATCATTTGCTTTATGAATTGACCTATTTGTAACGAATAGTTCGGAAGGCTTTACGGCTTTAGACGTTATAAAAGCATGGGTCAGCATTGATCCCATATTACCAGTACCAATGATGCCAATATTCATGGGTTCATCCCTTCCTTTAAATACAATCTCTCCTACACTATATGTTATTGAAAGGAAAATGATGATTATTCTTATGGAGGTTAAAATATGCCACAGTTGTTTAAAAATAAACTAGTTTGGTTAGCAGGGGTTATTGTAGTTTGTCTTATTTTTACTGGATATCAATCATTACATAGTAATCAAGTCGACTTTTCTGAAAAAGAAAAGAAAGTACTAGATGATAAAAATAACTTTTTTAAACAGAAAGAAACAAATGTAAAAAATTTAATTGTTCAAACATATATGGTGGATGTAAAAGGTGCGGTAGTAAAGCCAGGTGTTTATCAAATGGGGATGAATAATCGAGTGGACGATGCCATTAAACTTGCTGGTGGCTTCAAATCTACAGCCGATTCAACAAAAGTAAATTTAGCTCAAAAAATAAAGGATGAAATGGTCATCTATGTACCAGCAAAAGGAGAGAAAGGTTTACCATCAAATGATGTTGGAATAACAAACGATGTTAGCGGTCAGGCGGATTCAAAAAAGGTAGACATCAATCATGCGACTACAGCAGAACTTCAAACGATTCCTGGAGTTGGACCATCAAAAGCTCAAAAAATAATTGATTATATTCAGCAAAAGGGTCCGTTTACATCAATTGAACAACTAGATAATGTAAATGGTTTCGGCCCAAAAACAGTTGAAAATATTAGACCATATGTCGTCATTCAATAGGTGAGAATGATGGATGTTTATTTAGTCTACATACTATTATTCCAAATAGGAGGAATTCTGCTTTATACAAAACAGATGATTCTATTTGGTCTTTTTTTCATTTTTGTACTGTACTATCTTTTTAAAAATGGTCATAAAAAGCTGATTGTGATCTGCGTAAGCTCCTTATCATTTTCAATTTCAGTATGTTATTTACAAGACATTATCGATAAAAAATTAGCAGTTAAACCGAGCAATATTAGTAAAGGGCAGATTATTTCAAGTCCATTAATTGATGGGAATAGATTTTCATTTATTTATAAAATCAATCATCAATCTGTAATGGCTTATAGTTATGCAGATAAAAAAAGTGAATTGAAATTTTTTCAGAACAGGCACGTAGGTGACATTTGTTTATTAAATGGAGAAATTAATCCGCCGGAGCAAGCATCAAATCCGTATTTATTCGACTATGAGCAGTATTTAAAAAATAAGCATATTTATTGGGTTTATCAAGTCAAGAGTACTAGTCTTCAAAATTGTATGAAAGGGAGGCTCACACCAATTCAATCTGTTTGGTATGGTAGGGAATTTTTAACAGAATATGTTGAAAAACATTTTGGCGAACGGACACAAGGATATATTAATGCATTAATTTTTGGAGATCGTTCCAAAATGAGTCAAGAAACCGAAAGCTACTATCAATTAGTTGGAATTGTTCATTTGTTAGCAATTAGTGGATCTCATATTAATTTGATCAGTGTATTAATTTATTTTCTTTGTATTCGCGTGGGGATGACAAAAGAAACCTCATTACTAATTAATATTCTTTTTCTCATAATTTATTTATTTCTTGCAGGAGCATCAGCATCAGTAGTCCGTGCTGTAATTGTAGGAGTGATTGTATGTGCAATTAAGCTAATTAAAAAGAATAGTAGTTTCTTCTCTATACTTTGTATAACCTGTATCTTTATGTTAATGATTCAGCCAAATTATTTGTTTGATATCGGATTTCAATTTTCTTATTTGACAAGCGCTGCACTAGTTTTGACATTTAATAATAATAGTACAGGGAACAATCCTCTAAAAGAAATGTTAAAAGGGTCAATTGTTTCTCAAATGGTTTCATTGCCAATTTTATTGTGTAACTTTCATGAATTTTCCCCTTATAGTATTTTATTAAATCTATTATTTATCCCTTTCATTTCACTTGTCATTATGCCACTTTGTATCGCTTGTTTTCTCCTTTCTTTCATTTCAACCTATTTGAGTACTATTGTTGAAAAAGTTCTAGAGCAATTGATTATTTTTTCTGAGTATGTATTAAAAATGTGTATGAAGTTACCTTTTATTAAATTAATCTTCATACATCCTCCAAATTGGCTTGTGTTGATTTATATACTTTGTATCATCTATCTATTTGATGCGATCCAACAAAAAAATCAAAAGCAGCTAAAAAAGGCATCTGTTTTGTTTTGTGCCGTTCTATTTATGCACTATTTTTCTCCATACTTTAATCCTTTTGGTAAAGTTATGTTCATTGATGTTGGACAAGGGGACTCAATTTTAATCAAATTACCATTTAATAGGGGGAACTATTTAATAGACACAGGTGGGAAGATGACCTTGAAAGAGGAGGAATGGAAGAAACGAAAAAATTCATTCTCAACCGGAAAAGACATTGTTATTCCTATCCTTAAAGGTGAAGGAATAAGTAGTTTAGATAAACTTATTTTCACCCATGGTGATTTTGATCATATTGGTGGAGGAATTGATTTACTGAAGAGTTTTAAAGTGAAAACCTTATGTGTGGGAGATAAATTACAGTACAAGCCAGTTGAAAGGGACATGATTCAATTTGCAATACAAAATGGAATAACTGTCAGTAAATTACACGAAGGAATTGGCTGGGCAAATAAGATCGGCGAGTTTCATGTTTTGTCTCCACAGAGTCATTACCAAGGAGAAGAGAATCATGGTTCAGTTGTTGTTTATGCAATCATCGGAGGACATTCATGGTTGTTTACGGGAGATTTTGAACAACTTGGTGAAAAGCAGTTAATTCAGCGTTATCCAAGTTTATCAATTGATTACTTAAAAGTCGGTCATCATGGAAGTGAATCCTCAAGCTCACTCGAATTTTTGAAAAAGATTAAACCAAAAGTTGGAATCATTTCGGTTGGAAAAAAGAACCGATATGGACATCCAAAACCAGTTATTCTAAATCGTTATGCATCTTTGGATATTCCTGTTTTACGTACGGATCAACAAGGTGCAATTATTTTTCGATTTTTTGGAAGACATGGAACCTTTTATACCTTCAAGACATATCGTAAAACATAAGCAATAAAAAGAAAAAGACTGCAAGTTGCAGGCTTTTTCTTATCTCCCAATATACTCAATAACTGTAGCGATGATAAAGATTGTTGCGAAAAAACCGAATGAAACAACAAATCCTACATTAGCATCTACTGCATCATTGCGCTTACATTGTACATCTTTTTCAAAAGTATTCACAATAACCCCTCCTAATTCACAATTTTAGTATAAATCAATATTTCTAAAAAATCTATATATTGTTTGGTGAAAATTAATAATCTGTCAAGCAATTCGATATTCTCAAATAATTGATTGTATGGATCCACGTTTTCCTCTTACTGTTTAAACTGTCTTCCTCACTTTTATTGAATTCAGAGTAACCAATTCGCTTCCGCATTTCTTAGTGTTATATCGTTTTAGACATGGTTTCCGGGACTTTGTTTAAAACGTTAATATATAAAAGGGATTTGCGATGAGCTATCCCTTTCTTAATGGTTAAAAACATTTTATATAGAATTTAATACATATTGAGTAACAACAAATTAGAAAAGTAGTATCAGGATAAATGGAACAAGCTCCAGATTCTAATTGTTTCACATTATTTTGGTTAGTACATTACTTATATAGAGTGGTGTGCTTTTTTATTTTATGAGACGACCATATTTACCGCTACCACTTACTTCCGTTGGAAAATTTATTCAATTACAAACGTTATGATAAAATAAGGGTATATTCCGACTATTTCGAAATGTTTAAGTGGTGATAAAACGGAAGCATCATCTTTTTCTAATAAGATAATCAGAATAATTGTAGAAATAAAAAATTATGATTTTAGTATTTTGGAAGGGGAATTAAGCTTTGGGTAGATTGTTGTTGGTATTTATTGTTGCATCAATAGGAATGACCTTGCGTTTTTTTATTTTGGGGAAATTCGAAATGCAACAATTATTAAGTTTGTTTTTGTTTCCTATTGGAGCCCTTTTAATTTGGTATATAGGAAGGCTAATGATTCGACGTGATTCTAATTATAAACCAAAACAAATAACAGATAATTGGAATACATACATGGTAGAAAGATATTCTACTGGAAAGAAGTTACTTTATAAAGGAAATCAAAAAATAGGAGAATACCATCGTTTCTATCAATTGTGGTGGCAACATTTAGTTAATGAAGTTGTATTAGGTGATGGAAAATGGTATATGAATCTATCATTTACATTAGGTGGCGAAAAAATAAAATTTTTAGCGCAAAAGAATAATTTCTTAAAAGTTAACGAAACTTGGCATATCGTACAAAATGATCATGTGATAGGCAAAGTAAAAACAGATTATTCAATGAAAAACGCATTAGGAATAAAAGAAGTATTAACCTTAGAAGTAAACAACAAAGAGTATTATTATAGATCGTTAGGAATTGGTTCAAAAACTGAAGTGTTTTTGGATAATAAGGTAGTAGCAATAGGTAAACGTTCCGATTTATTACGGTACCAATACAATTTTGAGATAATTGAAGGGTATGAGGAACTGGAGCTTATACTAATGATGACTTATATTTTATTCAATTATGTACATAAGCAATAACACGATAATTGGTGAGATTTTTTAAAAGTTATTGTTTTTTATATTAAAGGGCGCGAAGTTTGAAAAGATCAAGTTAATATTAATGCTGTAAAACTTGTGATAGTAAATATGGCCATTTGTAGTAAAAAAGATTAGGAAAGCAGAACGTATTTCTGCTTTCCTAATCTTTTTTATCATTTTATTTAAAAAGGTTTATTTTTTAATTGGATTGTAATAAGATTCAATAGATCGTACGTTCGCTTTATGGCGCTCGCAAATTAAGAAGTCAGTAACCTCGAATTTCATATTATTAGTATAAACCAAATTAAATTATAAGTCTATACTTAATTTTTAGAATATTTTATCATATTGATACCTGGCCGGGATTAAATGAAAAAATTTATTTGTGAAAATGAAACTCTAGAAAAGAGGGGATTTTTTGAAGGTTCAATTATGGGATGTCAATTTGAAAATACGATTAATTGGTGAGACGTTATTTAATTTGTTGTATTGGATGTATTTTCCTTTTATTGCGGTTTATTTTAGTGAAGCATTAGGCAAACATATGGCAGGAGTGATGATGAGTGTTCCGCCGATAATAATGATTCTTGGAAGTATGGTTGGGGGAAATTTAGCGGATAGGATGGGCCGTCGTCCTGTCATGTTAATTGGCACTTCCATACGGACCGTTATGTTTGCATTGTTTGCTTTGTCCGGTTCTCCTTGGCTGAGCTATTTCTCCTTTATTGGAGTTGGATTAGGAGGTGCTATTTATTCACCGGCTAATGATGCCATGGTTGCTGATTTGATTCCTGACAAGGAGAATCGTAGGCAAGTTTTTGCCACTTTTATTACGGGTAATAATATCGGTGCTGTATTAGGGCCAGCACTGGGTGCGTTTTTTTTCTTTCATTATCGAAGTGAGCTATTGTTGACCTGTTCGATTGTCATGCTGCTTTACTCCATCATGATTTTTCTGAAAACACATGAAACGATGCCTAATTCCACAAAAAAGGTAGTTAAATTTAGTGAAATATCAACATCAATTAAAGAACAATGGAAAGGATATGGCATCATTTTCAGTGATAAAATATTTCTCCTTTATATTTTGGGTGGGGTTTTCTCCACAATAACGATTATGCAATTGGATTTGTATTTAGCTATATATGTAACGAATTATGTCCCATCACAGCCATTTCCTTCTTGGGGGAATTGGTCGTTTGTTCTTTCTAGTAAAGAAGCTTTTGGATGGATACTAGGATTAAATGGACTAATGTTTGTTTTATTAGTCTTACCCGTTGCAAAATGGTTCAAGCTTTGGAAAGACCGTGACCTATTTATTCTATCCTCAATCTTGGCTGGGGTAGGGATGTTCGCAGTTGGACTAACAACAAATATTTGGTGCTTATCCATACTCACAGTTATTTTTACGTTTGGAGAAATCGTGCGTTCCCCGGTAATGAATAATTTTGTAAGTGATTATGCTCCTGTAAACGCTAGAGGGCAATATATGGGAGCTTCGAATTTACAATACACGTTCGGAAGATTTTTAGCCCCGTTGACTGTTTTTATATCAGAATGGGTGCCACCAATGGGTGTTTTTAGTGTTATACTCGTCTGTGGATTCGTTAGTGCCTTTCTTTATTTTAAACTTTTTAAAATGTATCGACAGCGGCAGTTGAATTAAATAAAAGAGGGAAATTATTTTCTAAGCAGAGAAGTGAAATAGTAAAAGTTATATAAAACAAAAAAGACGATTTACATTTTAAAAAAGGAAACTTTGTGAATCGTCTTATTTTTATAGATTTTAATAGGAGCTTGAAAAGATACTCTTAACGAATATTATTTATAACCCGTAATAGTGTTCCAATTAAATGACAGTTGAACTGGATATCTATCGTAATAATCAGTTGTGGTAGATTTCTTTATTTTTTTTATAGTTTTTTTCTCAAGAACTGCCATCCCTGTAATTTGAACTTTTTGTGTAGGGAATGTGCCAGTTGTTGAAACAAAGCTAGAATGTGTTCTATTTAAATACCAATTTTCGCTACTAGATACATTCCAAAATGTTTTTATAACACTTTTAATTTGAGTTGAATTTTTTTTGCCGTTAGAATAAATTTTTAATTGAGCTGATAATCTTACCTTTGATGGTCCAAACTGTATTTCTTTATAAATCGTTTTTAGAGAATATGAATCTGAAGTAGTTTTCATCTTCTTTGGATCATTTGCTGATAACCGTGTATTAACCTCACCAAGGGCTTCTATAACTTTTCCAGTTTTTTTATCTGAAATTTCAATGCGTGTCTCATTATCATTTACTAGCTTTTTAACTAGTTTTTGAGAAGGACTATTGAAACTTGTATAGATCGTTAAATCATTTAGTTTAATTCCTTGCAATTTTATTGTTTCTGCTGATGTATGAGTGTCTCTAAAAAAAACTGTAGCTAAAATTATAAACAGTAATGATAGTACACTAAGGCATTTTTTCATAGTATTTTCTCCATTTTTATTAATCTTCATTATTGAGTCCCCTCAAGCCAATCCATCACACATTTATTTAGATCATTGGAGCACCAATAAGTAATTGCATTCTGTTCTCCAACCTTTTGAACTAAATTATGAACAAAAGAAGTTCCTAGGAAATATCCCAAGCGGTTAAATCCAAAGGAATTACCACCGGATAATCTAAACCATTCTTTTTCATTGTCAAATTGCCAATTTGATTTAACATCATGTAAAAATTTTTCTTTAACCTTTTCAGTATTATTTTGGTAGAAATCTAACCAAGGCTGCCCTTCATTCTCGTAGGAATAATAGATTGATTCTTCTAATCCAGTTACAATTTTTTGAGACAAATAGGTGGCGACTCCTTCCATGTATAAAGAGATTAGGCCATTTTCCCAATTAATTGCTTTCCAACCAATTCCTTTAGAGTCTGATAAGGCAGTATGATATACATGTCCAATCTCGTGAGCAACAATCACACGAAGATGATCAAGATTATATGATAGTTTTTCTAATGCGAAATAAATGTCACCGATAATTTTTCTTTCTACAAATGCATTGGAACCAAATCCACCTACAAGCAGATTAAATGTTAAGTCTAATTCCACACCGAAATAGTTAATATAATTAGCGAAAACTTCTTCAATAATAGTAGGTAAAGTTTGAGAAATAAGTTGTATATCTTCTAGTTTTTCGGGATATTTTTCAATTGCTAAATTTAATCGATCGGGGGTTTTAGGGCAATGAAATGTAAAATATTCTTTGAAAATTTCTTGATGCTTTTCATAGTATTTTTCTAAGTCTGATAGGGTAGGTTTTTCTGAAAAATGATAGATTGATAAAAAATCTGGAATTGTATTATGTATCTTCATACTAACTCTCCTTTTTATGGAAAAGCGTTAAAATACTTTATCACGTATAAATGATTCCACAATGAGAACGTATTTCCTTCTTTCATTATGGCTCTTTTTTTATGGTTGTTGCTTTTAGGTCTTGTAATTTAAAAGACAAAAAGTTGATTGGAACGGAAGGGTGCTCGACTCCTGTGGGAGATGCGGGAAGGCTGAGACCCCACAGGAGCGATAGCGACGAGGAGGCTCAGCTCACGCCCC
>Ga0187780_10004506_pt1 | contig 10435 bp, 9 predicted proteins | sample 1015_Q2_SP10_20__FD_132429 | JGI IMG/M metagenome (GOLD analysis project Ga0187780, IMG submission 132429) | Tropical peat soil microbial communities from peatlands in Department of Meta, Colombia - 1015_Q2_SP10_20_MG | ecosystem: Environmental > Terrestrial > Soil > Wetlands > Peat | place...
GTCGATGTGCTCAGGCGCGAATACGATGAAACCATGACGCTGCGTTCGGGCGGAAGAACCATGCACCTCGGCAAGCCCGCCACCTCCCGCATCTGGGTGCGCCGAATCGATAGCTAACCCGTTTCCTATTTACGTTCGTCGAGGAGGGATTTGAGGCGGGCGTAGCCGGCCTTGCTGACCGGGAGGCGTGTGCCGTCAGTAAGAATCGCGAGGCGGCTGTCCTTGCCATAGGGTTCGATTCGGGCGACACGTTCGAGATTCACGATGTACGAGCGATGAATGCGTACGAAGGCGCTGGGATCGAGGCATGCTTCCAGGCCGGCGATAGTTTGCTGCTTCAAATGTTTTTTCCCTTGGCTGGCAAGCGCCACGTAGTCGTCTTGTGCCTCCGCGTAATCGAGCTTCGCAATAGGAATTAACGTGACTTTCGTTCCGTCCTTCACCACCAGTCGCTCGAGAAACTGCTGAGGCGCCCGCGCTGCCGCAGCCAGCTCTTGCACGGAAGGCATTTTTTCTCCCAGCCGGCTTTTGGCGCGCTCGAGAGCGGCTTCAAAGCGCTCCTTGCCGACCGGCTTCAACAGGTAATCAACCGCGTGGACGTCGAACGCGCGCATCGCGTATTGATCGTAAGCGGTGACAAAAATGACCGGCACGTCCGTCCCGATAAGTTCAAGCACGTCGAAACCAGTAAGTTTGGGCATTTGCACGTCGAGAAAAATCAAATCGGGCTTGTGCTCGGCGACAGCTTTCACAGCGTCGAAACCGTTGGCGCATTCGGCGAGGATTTCGATTTCCGGATGCACGGAGAGGAGTTCGCGTAGGACGAGGCGTGCGAGATCCTCGTCGTCGACGATGAGCGCGCCGAATGTTTTCTGCGTGGAGATCACTTTGCAGCGTCTCCGGTTTCTGCGGGAAGGGACAAATTCACGCGAAACTGTCCCTCCTCCGAGCTGACCTGCATACTGGCCTCATTGCCGTAGCGGCCTTCGATGCGCCGCCGTACCAGGAGAAGTCCCATGCCATTGCGGCGGTTGGGCGTGGAATCCGGGTCAAACGTATTTTCAACGGTCAGAAAGAGTCTGCCGTCCTGGCATTGCGAGCCCAGCCGAATGTTCCCGCCTTCCGGCAAATTGGCAATGCCGTGGACAACGGCGTTTTCCACCAGCGGCTGGAGGACGAGAGGGGGAACCAACAGCGTTCGCGTTTCCTCCTGGATGTCTTCTTCGACTTGCAACCGCGCGCCAAAACGAACTTTTTCAATGGCGAGAAAACGATTGAGCAGCGCCAATTCCTCCTCCAGCGGGATGGCGCTTTTGTCGCCCAGGCCGAGGGTCATGCGGAGAAAATCGGCAAGCAGAACACACATTTCGCGGGCTTTCGCGGGATCGACGCTGGTGAGTGCGCTGATGGAATTGAGGCTATTGAACAAAAAATGCGGATTGACCTGCGCTTTGAGCGCGTTGAGCTTCGCTTCGCGCGCCAGAACGTTGGTCTCCATTACGCGGGCTTCCGCTTCCCGGGAAGCCTCCAGAGAAAGAATCACATAGTGGTACGACACGGAAAGCAGATAGAGAAGAAAGCCCGCGCCAAACAAAATCGGAAGCTGCGGAGTGAGATGCTCCTGGATTCTTGCGAATTCGGGAATACGCGAAAGCGCGTAAGCCAATCCTTTTGCCAACTGAATCCAGAGCAAGCTGAGCAGCGCGGCTGCCAGTACGTGGGTCAAAGCGAGGCGCGAAATGGGTGTGGCGTCAAGAGGCGCGCTTTTGACGGGATACCACGCGGCAAGGCAAACGGCGGCATAGATTCCACACAGCGGAAACACCAACGCGGCGGACTCCGTCCAATCCATTTGCCGGCCGCTGCCCAGCACGTAAACAAGGATGGCTGCTAACGGAATCCACGCCAGCAGGTAAAGTCCGAATCGTGCGCGCGTCAGAAGTGGGTGCATGCGACGAGCTCAGTTTTTAACGTCGACACCGCCGAAGATCGCCGACCCAGTCAAGACCAGCGTCTTTTGCTGGGGATCATTGGAATCACCGGCATTGCGCAACCGCGTCTTATCCACGAATCCGCCAAAAATGGGCGTGCCGCGCGCCACGACGTGCCAGTGATACGGAACCCGGAGTTCGATGCCGCCAAAAATCGCATTGACCTCCAGCCGCGCTTCGTTCTGTTGCATGTCGGCTTCGCTCAGGTCCAGCTCGATGCCTCCGAAAATGGCGGTGGCCACGCCTCCCCGAAAATCTTTTGTCGTGATGCGCCGCTCGATTCCGCCAAAGACAACGTTATCGGATAGAACGGACGGATCCGCGTTGGGATCCGGCAGAGGCAGCCTGAGTCGCTGGGCCACCAGTGAGCCCCACAGCACGGCGGCGCCCACCGCAATCAAGACCAGACCCCAAATCATTCCCCAAGTGAGATGAATGATCGCCAGCCGGTCGAGTTGCAACAGGAGGCCAAATCCCACCAGGATTGCACCCCAGATGCGCGATCCGCGGCCGAAGAAATTCATCAAGCCGAAGGCCACGAGAATCAAAGGCCAAAACCGGTAAAGTTGTCCGGCAGCCACAATATTCAAATTGTCGAGAAGAATGACCACGCCGATCAGCCCGATCAGAACGCCCGTAAAGATTCCCCAATTGCCCTCACAGCTCTTTCCGAGGTGGATGCCGATCACCACGGGTTTGCGCTTCCCGTTGATCTTCTCGTTGATCTCTCGGTGAATGTGGTCATGCAGGTCCTCGCTGAATTTTTTCGCGCGGTCACGCACTTCCTCACCGAATTTTTTCGGATCGAATTGGTTTTCGTCGCTCACCGAATGCTCCTGCTGATGCTGCACCGGCCGTGTTGCCGGTGAAAGCTCAATTCCTTTCTCCTGTGCCCGAAGGGCCAAGGCGGGCCGGCGGGTTGGCCAAATTTCTGCCGGCCGCGTGCTGCAAAAGCGCCGCACCAATCATCACGAGCAGCAGCGGCCAGCATGATAGCAAGATCTGGCGTACCCCAGCCTGAAAGCTGGGATGGTCAAAGAAGTAGGCTTGCGCTGCGCGTAATCCGGCAAGACTGAACTGATAGATGGATCCCAGGGCGCCAGCGGAGGTAGTGGAGGAATGGCTGAGGTTGTCGGCGACGGCATCGAGGTTCGCGAAGAGAAGCAGCATGCCCAAGGCGAACAGGATTGCTCCGGCGAGTGCTCTCAGGCTTCGGGAGGATGTTTGGTCTGTTGTCATCTTGCTCTCCAGAAGGGCGGTTCCCTCGCCCCAAAGCGAGAATAGGGAACTGTTAGGAGCGGCGCACCAGGGATTCGGCCAATAGTCGGGATTTATCGGCGAACCGAATCTCCTAATCGGGGAATGGGGAAGGCGGCTGCGGGTGAGGCTGAAAATGAGGAAACGGTGGGTAACCGCCCCCCAGGATTTTTGTAAGCGTTCATTCTAAAACGCTCCAAAAAGCGCGTAAGTCGTTTAGAATGAATACTTACAGAATAGCTCAGAAGTGTTCATTCTCACTGTGGGCGTTGCTTTGATCCCTGGCATTTGAGAAGAGAAACGGCCATCACAAAAAAGGGTGACGTGGCTCACAATGCCTTGGTCAACGGGAAAGCGAGAATCACGCAAACGTAACAAGGACGGAGAGATGAAGGGTAGAAAGTCAGGCTTGTTTGGCGCAGCGCTGCTGCTTGTCTGCTTTGCGCCAGCGACGTTTGGGCAGAACCCTGTTCGCAGGGAGTTCATATCATTGGAAGCCGCGCAGCCCGTCCTGGAAGCCCTGACCAAGGAGGCTCCTACCGATCTGCGGGCAATCCATCCGCTGGATGCGAAGAGCTGGGCCGACTGGGTGAAAGCCAGAGACCGTGAAGTTCGCGAGCGGCTCATCCGTGGAGAAGAAGACACGCTGGTGAATCTCCTGCGCTTCGGCGTGACCTTCACGAGAGAATATCGAATCGACGACGAATATCTGGTGCGGTATGGGCAGAGTTCACTGGTGAATTCGTTCGCTGAAAACCGCGCGAACGACCTGATTCGGGCGTGGAGAGCGCCAAATCCTTCAGAAGGTTTGGCGCAGATGCGCGCATTTGTGCAAAGGCGCGGCTACACGCTGGCCACACCACAAGGGCGGGCTGCGGTGAAGAAGTATTTGCTCGATAACCTGGCTCGGCTGCGCGATGAGTATCTGAAATACAAAGCGATGCCGAAAGACGAGAGCCGGTATCAGTTGTTTCAGGACCGGGGCATTTCGCTGGACGCGAATTTGTGGCCGGAGCATCTGCTGAATCTCGCCTTCCAGTCGCTTAGAGAGAAAGGAATGTTGAAACCCGGCGAAGTAAAGAGAATCGCGATTGTGGGGCCGGGGTTGGATTTTGCGAACAAGGAAGCAGGAACGGATTTTTATCCCCCGCAGACCATTGAGCCCTTTTCAGTAATGGACTCCCTCCTTCGCCTGGGACTGGCAAAAGTGGATACGGTGGAAGTGGACACCCTGGACATCAGTCCGAATGTGAACGTCCACGTGGAGCGAATGCAGAAAGCTGCGGCGAAAGGGCGGGCGTATGTCTTGCAATTGCCATGGAACACAGAAAGGCCGCTGAGCGAAGCGTACCAGGCGAGTTTTGTCGAATATTGGAAGAAGCTGGGGAATCAGATCGGGCGCGAAGTTGCGCCGATTCCCGTGCCGGAGGCCGCGGCGTCCACGCGAACGCGGGCCATCGAAGTAAGGCCGGAGATCGCTGCGAGGGTGACACCCTACGACTTGAACGTCGTGTATGAGCGGCTGAACTTACCCGCAGAGCGAGCCTACGATTTGATCATCGGGACAAATATATTTGTGTACTACGGGGACTTTGAACAATCCCTGGCGCGAGCGAATGTGTCGGCGATGCTGCGTCCGGGCGGATTTCTCATCTCAAATGACAAACTTCCCGACAAGGTGCCGTCGGGATTGAAGACCGCGCTGGAAGTCCCCGTGGTCATTTCCCTATCGCCCGGTGTGCAAGACACCGCTTTTTGTTATCAGCGGGCGAATTAGAACTTGTCTCCTAAATGTCCGCGAGAAAGAGCCATTCCCTCTCCGTTCGGAGGCGAAAGTTCGGCGGGGGAGATCTACGGCTTGGATTCTTGCAGAAGGACGACGTCGGAATCCGTGTGCCCACGCAAGATGCCAAGACTCTGGCCATCCGGGGACCAGTGAAACGACAGGATCTGCTCCTTCTCGAATCTGGTGATCTGGCGGCCGGGTGAACCGTTCATCGGCTGAACCCAGAGGTTGTCCACTCCATTTTCCCGAATGGCGTATGCCACAGCCTTTCCATCTGCGGTGAATTGCGCGGCACTGGAGATGCGAGGATCGACGTCCAGCAAACGCGGGGAGCTTAGCGTGGCGAGGTCCAGCAAAGCAATTTTTTCGATGCCGCTTTGTTTCTCCGAGGTGAGAACTTCCACCAGATAGGCCAGGGTTTTGCCGTCAGGCGATATGGCCATCTCCCGGCCGACCAAAATGGCGTGAGGAATCGCGCTGCCAGGAATCGCTTCGGGTTTTCCAGCGCCATCCAAGGGGACACGCCAAATCTGTTGTCGATTGGGCTCGTAGTAGACCCAATTCTGATGAGCGGAGCACACCGGAGTCTCGTCCAACTGACCGTCCATCAACTTTGTGGGCGAGGAGCCGTCCGCATTTGCTCGCCAAATACCAATGGAGTTCGTGCCGGAGGCGAATGCCCAGGGGAAGACAATATATTGGGCGCCGCACGGAGAAACATTGAGAATATCGGCGGAGGGATCGCTTAGAAGCTGGCTGGGGTTTCCCCCGCGGGCATCGCGCCGCACGAGCCGCGCGCCGTCGGTAGTAAGCAATCCACCATCAGAAGTCCAATCGAAAGACTGGATCTGCGCCCCGTCCGAGAGGAAAGAACTGACGTTGGACGTCGTACTGCCCTGGCCTGGTATCAGGTAGAAATCGCTGACTGCCTTTTGTTGCACGGTGGCGAGGGCCTTCCCATCTGCCGAGAGGGACAACGTCTCGTGGCTGTTGGCATCACCCCTTCACGCCGGAATCGCTCCAAGGCATGGCGATCGTGGGCCACATCGTCTGGCAGGAATTTGAGGGCCACAAACCGGTCCAGCCGCGTGTCCTGCGCCTTGTACACCACTCCCATTACCGCATCGTTGAAAAGCTTGGCGGTGGAGGCATGGGAGACGGTCTTTCCGAAAAGTGGCTCAGGGGCCGCCATGGGTGCGGCCATCTTAGGCTGAGTGTTTGGGGCGAGTCAACGAATCCGCCTGATTCGTGAAAGCAGGAGGCTTTGCCGGTGCCGCGGTCATCCGTCGGGTGTATCATCTCTACCCGGCGGCAGAAACTCCGAAACAAGCCACATTGCCCACATGTCGGTGCGCAGTTTGGTTTTGGCCTTCTTAATATTCCAAACCATTATGTGGCTAAGCCCGTTATGTGCCGTTCTGACTTAAGGCTCATAGGTTGGGTGACTGGAGAGTATTCCAGACTTCCGCTCAGCCTGAGCGTTTAGGTCGCGCTGCGCTTGAACCAACGCCCGAGAAAGACCTTAGGTTTCCAGACTCCTGCCAGTAAACTTCAAGCAAGTGTTGCGTGCACCGTCTGAGCCGGCACCGTTTATCAGGCACAATCCTTGACTGAGAATGGTTTTCCAACGGTCTTTCACTCCATCACGGAGTTAGCGCGCTATGCGGTGCGAAATGAGATTATCCCGGGTACGCGATCAGTTTCCCTTTAGCGGAATTGCTGTGAGGCCATTTAGATCAATAGGTAACCAACACTTTGATTGCCGCGTCTCATTTAATGGAAAAAGGGTCGAAAGTGTGTGTCCCATGCGGCTGTGCGGTGCTTCAGTTTACCCGCCGATCTTGGTGATTTTTTCAGCTAGCGTTGCTGTTCCTCAGATTCCTTATACCTTGGCATGCAGTCCGCACTCGCAGCAGCAACCACTGGTTCGCCCCACCACGCGTGGGGCTACCGGTGATGGGATCATTCTGGATGAACAAGCGGCGCAAATCCCGGCAGATGTAAGAGCGCTCGAGAAGTCCTCGATGGGTATCCAGTCGCTACCCGCCCCTGCTTCACCGTTGGATGACGCCCGGCAGTTGTATTGGAATGGCGATTACCACCGTGCAGCGGCACTCTACAGTGAGATTATTATCGCGGGTACAGACGTGGCAGCGGCCTACGCGGGTCTTGCGCGCGTTTATCTGGCGATGCACCAGGTAGACAATGCATACAAGGCTGCAGCCAAGGCGATCGAGCTGGAACCGTCGCTACCGGCAGCGCAAACCGCACTGGGCGAAGTTTATCTTCAGCAGGGCAAGCTATACGAGGCGGAACAGGAATTTCTGAGGCCTCAAACAGCTAAACGAGAAGATGCCCGGGCGTATTTCGGACTCTCGCTCATCTACCATGCGACGTTTAACGAAAGGCGCGCGAAAACAGTCCTGGACCGAGCGCGTATTCTCGATCCAAAAGATCCTGAAATAAACTCAGCTTGGCTGCAAACGCGCCCCGCAGGAGAACAGATCCGAGCGTTGGAAGCAGTTGTTGCATCCAGAGGCCACGGCGACCACGTCGCCCGCGCGAGAGCCCGTCAGATGCTTGCGGTGCTGAAAGACCAGGCACAGCATCCGGATCGCAGTTGCCAGGTCGTGAGCCGCGTCCAAGCAACGCAGATGAACCTTCAGCCATTGTTTCCTATGACCGTCGGTAAGGCTTCAGGGGACCAAGCGCCACGCCTAGGTGACCCGTTTTATCCGTTGACCCCCAACGGGCAGGGCGGGTTGGATGCGGGGGTTGGATTGGATGCGCGGCTAAATCGGTACAAAGTGCGTCTGGTTGTCGAGACCAGCGGCAATCGAATCACGCTCAATCAGAAGGTCGCGGAAAAGGCTGGGGCCCAAAAGATAGTGCCAGCGGAGATTGTAGGTCCCGGTGACGAGAACCCACCCGAGGGATTTACGGCCTATGTCGAATCCATCGAGATCGGAGAGGTTGAACTAAAAGGTTGCTACGTGACAGTGATCGAAGAGGCTTCCCCTCGCAATTCTTTAGCAAACTTTGCAGGAGCAATTGGGGTTGGGATATTTTCGAATTTCTTAGTGGACCTGGACCTGCGTCAGTCGAAGCTGAAGCTTAGTCAGTTGCCACCCTACCCGGAGGGGACGCTGAAAAATCCGGCGCAGGAAGGAAAGGAAACAGGGTCGGAGGCATTTCACGACCGCTATATCGCGGCAGAAATGGCGGATTGGGTTCCCGTCTATCGAAGTGGGCAGCTGCTCCTTCTGTCGACATATGTCAATGCATCGGCAGCCAAGCTGTTTGCTATTTCGGCAGGTTCCACCGTCAGCGCGATTTCTCAAGAAGCCGCGCAGGAGGTATCCACGGTTACGACCGACCAGTTCACTCGTTTGCGTGGAGTAAATGGGCAGGTCAGAAGGGCGCGCAGAACTGGCCCTGTGAAACTGCAATTCGCAGGTGTAGAAGTAGATGCAAATGCACTCGCGGTCGTAGACATGTCCATCTACAGCGAAAATGGCATAGGGGTGGCGGGCCTGCTGGGCTTTCCAGCGTTGCGTTATTTTGACGTAAAGATCGACTACCGCGATGGGCTGCTATATTTTGACAACAAGTAGAAGCGAAATTGGAAAGAGTCGGCTGCGTCCCGTTCTTCTTCAGATCCTTGGACAGGTTCTTCTCAGCGGATTTGCAATGACGTTGTTGGCACAAGCGCCGGACCTCACGCCGGTGATCCCGCCACCCGCTCCACCGCCGAGAAAGCAAAAGGTAGAACTGCCAGCAACTGTCGGAAAGGACGAAATAACGGCACGAGACGCACCGGCACTGTTCAAGATCCGCGTTAACTACGTGCTTGTGCCCGTCGTGGTTCGCGATGCCACTGGCAAGGCGATCTGGAATCTAACAAAGGAAGATTTTCGACTGACGGACAATGGCAAAATCCAAAAAATTTCTAGCTTTGCGGTGGAGAGCCGAACTCCATACGTCGCGGTGGAAACCACGAACGCGGGTCAAACCAAAGGCGAGGCGGTGGTAACCAGGGGCGTGCAACCACCGCAAAGATTTGTGGCCCTCTTTTTCGATGATCTCCATCTTGCTGCTCAGGACGTCATGGTTTCCCGGCAGGCGGCAACCAAGTTGATCGCAGCACTGCGGCCAACTGACCGCATTTCCGTCTTCACGACGTCCGGCCAAGTTGAACTGGATTTCACCTCGGAACGGCAAAGACTTGAGGAGGCGTTGCAGCGCATCGGTCCACGCGGAGTGACTGTCCATTCCCCTACCGACTGTCCAGCCATATCGTTCTATGAAGCATACTCGATCATCGAGGTTCGGGATAAGCTTGCGCTGCAGGTGGCCATCCAGAATGCCGTTGCGTGCGGCGTTTCCTCTGAAGTAGCGGAGGTAGTGGTACTGTCTGCAGCGCAAAAAGAGCTGGCAATTGGAGAGACGGAATTGCAATTTGTATTCAGCAACCTTGCGCTGCTGATTCGTCGAATGAGTGCCCTGCCGGGAGAACGCTCGATTGTGTTGATATCGCCGGGCTTTTTCATGACGCCCTCGATGCGAGAATCGAAGGACATGATCGATCATGCAGTTCGCGAGGGGATCGCAATCAATACAATCGACGCCAGAGGGCTGTACGTGTCCGCAGCCGACGCGGGTTTGTCCACGAGTGGGCGTTGTCCAACGGCCGAATGTCAAAGTTTTGTCCGGCAAGAAGAGATGTTGCAGGACGACGTGCTGGCTGAACTGTCCGATGGCACGGGCGGCCTCTTCATCCATAACCGAAATGACATTGATCAGGGACTGCTTCAAGCCGCTACCGGTCCGGAAGTGTCGTATGTACTCGGGTTTTCGCCGCAAAGCCTAAATTTGGACGGGAAGTATCACCATTTGAACGTCTCTTTAACTAGAAGAAAAAAGTTTGTGTTGCAGGCCCGCCACGGTTACTTTGCCCCGTCCGAGAAAGTAGAACACGCGGTGGCGACGCATGACGAGATTCAAAAAGCAATTTACACGGGCGAGGAGTTGATCGGTCTACCGATCGACTGTGAAACACAGTTCTTGAAGAAGGGGCTTGCCGTGCATTTGTCTGTGGTCGCGCGAATTGACGTTCGGGGCCTGACGTTCCGAAAGGCGGAGGGTCGCAACATCGACCGTTTGACAGTCGCGACGGCGGTCTTTGATGACAACGGAAATCTGGTGGCTGGACTCCAGAGGGTCATCGACATGAGACTCAAGGATGCAACCCTGGAACGCCTCAATAAGGCTGGGATCGGCGTAAGCTTGGATTTTACGGTCAAACCAGGAGCCTATCGGGTGCGGCTTGTCGTGCAGGATTCGGAAGGAGCACAGATGACGGCCATAAATCGCGGTGTTGTGATCCCACGATAAAGCCTCA
>Ga0187780_10004507_pt1 | contig 10434 bp, 8 predicted proteins | sample 1015_Q2_SP10_20__FD_132429 | JGI IMG/M metagenome (GOLD analysis project Ga0187780, IMG submission 132429) | Tropical peat soil microbial communities from peatlands in Department of Meta, Colombia - 1015_Q2_SP10_20_MG | ecosystem: Environmental > Terrestrial > Soil > Wetlands > Peat | place...
CCTCGAGCGAGCCCGTGCCGTGTTTCGCGAAATGAAACAGGCATACGCCTCGGGCAACTTCGTCCGTTATGGCGAGCTGCTGCAGCAGCTCGAAAAGATTCTGCTGCCCCCGTGAGAAGGGTTATGCCTGCAAGGGAAGACAAATTGGGCGTTCAACTCACGGACTGATGGCCTGCAAAATTGGTAGCCAGGTCAGGCGCACCGGCGATAGCGATCAATTGCACCGGCGTAGGTGGACCCGGTGAACTGCTGATACGATGACCCGGGTGTTATCCGCGCACCGGGCCGTTGGACGGCCGTTATTTTCGGCGGTGGTTAACCGACTCAGAGGGCGAACTGGATGCGGTACAAATTGGCGTACACGCCGTTTCGCTCGAGCAGCTCCGCGTGCCTGCCGATCTCCACCACCCGGCCGTGCTCCAGGACGACGATTCGATCCGCCCGCTCGATGGTCGAGAGGCGGTGGGCCACGACAAAGGTGGTGCGCCCGCTCATCAGGCGCTCGAGCGAAAGCTGAATGAAGCGCTCGGACTCGGAGTCCAGCGCCGAGGTCGCTTCGTCGAGTAGCAAAATGGGTGCGTTTTTCAGGAGCGCGCGCGCAATGGACAGGCGCTGGCGCTGGCCGCCGGAGAGCTTGACGGCGTTTTCCCCGATGCGCGTGTCAAATCCGGCGGGCAGCGACTGGATGAGCGGCAACAAGAATGCGGCCTCGGCGGCCGCGCGCACCTGCGCGGCCGTGGCGCCGCTGCAGCTGCCGTAGGCGATATTGGCGGCAATCGTGTCGTCGAAGAGCACGACATCCTGGGAGACGAGCGCGATCTGCCGGCGCAGGCTCGAGAGTGTGAGCTCGCTCACGGCGATGCCATCGATGCGGACCTCGCCCGAAGTCGGCTGCAAAAAGCGCGGGATGAGGTTGATGAGCGTCGTTTTGCCCGCGCCCGAAGGGCCCACGAGCGCGATCGTCTCCCCGGGCCGAACCTCCAGATTGATGTCCACGAGCGCTGCGCTGCCTGCGCCGGGGTAGCGAAAACTCACGTGGCGCAGCTCGATCGCTCCTCGGGCATGGTCGATCTCCCGCGTGCCCGTCTCCTGTTCGGTGGCCGAGTCGATCATGCCAAAGACGCTCTCGGCCGCGGCCGACATGCGTGCGATCGGGCTGTTGACCGCGGCCAGGTGGCGCAAGGGCTGCAAGATGAGGAGTGCGGCGGTGAGAAACTCGATGAACTGGTCGGCGCTGAGCAGCCCCTCGCGCGCCTGCCACATCGCGATGGAAATCACGATCGCCAGACCGACGGCGGCGATGATCTGCGTGGCGGGCGTGGCCGCGGACCACGAGACCTGCATTTTCATCGCAAAGCGGCGCAGCCGCATGTTGATGCGCTCGAAGCGCTCGCTCTCATAGCGCACGCCGTCGTAGACCTTGATCACGCGGCTGCCCTCGTGGGCTTCCTGCACCGCGCGGGTCATCTCGCCCAGCATCGCCTGGCTCTCGATGTTCAGGCGCCGCAGCCGCGAGCTGAAGCTGCGCAGCACAAAAAAAATCAGCGGACCGACAATGACGGTGAGCAGCGTCAGGCGCCAGTTGTCGTACAAAAGCAGGCCCAGCAGGGCCAGCGTGGTGAGCGACTCGCGCCCCAGGGTCGTGAGGACCTCGGCGGCCAGGTTCAGCGCATTGGTGGCCTCATTGATGAATTTGGAGATCACCAGCCCCGAGGGCGTGTTCTCCACGGTGGCCTGCGGCCAGCGCAGCAGGCGCTCGAACATCGACTGGCGCAGCGTGACGAGCACCCGCTGCGAGACGGCGCTCACCAGAAAGGAGCTCCCGTAGGAGGCCAGGCCTCGGATCACGAACACGCCCACAAACGCGGCCGGCATCCAAAAGCCGTACGCCGGGTCCTTTTGCACGATTCCCCGGGACAGCAGCAGGCTCGTGAGGCGCGCGATCACTCCCTGACAGGAGGAGTCGATCACCATGGTGCAGGCGGCCAGCGCCAGGATGCCCCGGTGCTGCAGCACGAGGGCGGTCATGCGTCGCAGGCTGGGGTCGGCAATGCGCGCCGCGCGCTTGGGAGCGTTCATGCGATTGGGTTTCGTACAATGCGGCCCGCCCCTGGCCCGAGTGCGACGGCGGCCTTGCGCTAGTGTATGCGATCCCCCGAAGCGCCCTGGCTCCGTTGCGCAACACGGGCTCGCGCGCAGCCACGAGCGGCCTATCCGATGCGTTCCTTGATCATTCGTCTGCCCAACCACCTGGGCGATGCCTGCATGAGTCTGCCGGCCCTGGACCGGCTGGCCGCCGAGGGCGTTGACTTAAGCCTCGCGGGGCGGCCCTGGGCCGCGGAGCTCTTCCAGGCCTATGCCTGGCCCGTGGTGGCGCTGGGCGCGCGCGGCCGCGACCGCGTGGGTGCCCTGCGTGCGTGGCGCGTCCAAAGAGATCACGGCCGCGATGCGCTGCTCCTCACCAATTCGTTTTCGAGCGCGCTGGAATTTCGCCTGGCGGGCCTGCGCCCCACGGGCTACGCAACCGACGGGCGAAGCCTGCTGCTCAAGCGGGCCATTGCGCTGCCAAGAACTTCCCACGGCGGCGTGCACATGGTGCAGTACTACTTGCACCTCGCGTGCGAGGCCCTCGGTCTTGGCCTAAACGCCGCGCCGGCGCCGCACCTGCGTCTGGCGCCGCAGGCCCAAGAGCGCGCGCGCGCGGCGCTTGCGCGCGCCCAAGCGCAGGGCCAATACGTCGTGCTGTGCCCCGTGGCGCGCGGCCGCCACCGCGGCCAGGTCAAGAGCTGGGAGGGCTTTGGGCGCCTGTCCCGGGAACTCGTCGAACGCGGACACGAGGTTGTCGTGTGCCCGGGGCCGGGCGAAGAGCAGGCGGCGCGCTCCGCGGCCCCCGGAGCACGATTTCTCGAAGCACTGGATCTGGGCGCCTTCGGCGCACTGCTCTCCGAAAGCCGTCTGGTGATCGCCAACGACAGCGGCCCCGGACACCTTGCCGCCGCGGTGGGCGCGCGCTTGGTGGGCATCTTCGGCGTCACCGACCCGACGCAGACGCGGCCGCTGGGGCCGCACGTGCAGCTCGTTGGTGGCGCCGCCGGCTGGCCGACCTACGAAGAGGTTGCCCGCACCGTGGCCAGCCGACTCGCCGAAGGTTGAACCCCGTCCGAACTGGCCAGAAGCACCCCGAGCACCAGGGCGAGCAGGTGCGCTTCGGCAAAGGTCTGGAAGTGCGAGTTAAAGACACTCGTGGCCAGCCAGGCCGCAAAGAGCGCCAGCGCAGCGCCGCGATAGGGAGCATCGGCGCGCTGGCGCAGCACGCCGATCACAAAGGCGGCAAAGGCCAGTGCTCCGAGGGCGCCCGCGTCGACCAGCACGCGAAGGTACTCGTTCTGAGGGTCTTTGACTTCGGCGTGCCAGGCGAATTCGCGGTCCTCCTGGATGCGCTGCGAGTAGGCCGAGGCGAACGCTCCCATGCCATAGCCAAGCCACGGTCGAGCGATGATGAGATCGCGCGTGGTCTTCCAGATGACGATGCGCGAACCGATGGGCGTTTCGATCGTGACCGTGTTTGCGGTGCCGATTTCCGCAACCGCGCTCGCAAAGCGGTCGCGCACCATGGAGGAGGAGGCCAGAATTGCGGCGCCGCCCGCCACCACGGCCGCAGCCGCCCACCAGCGCCAGCGTCCGCTTGCAAGCGACAGCGCGCACAAGCCGCCCGCAACGAGCAAGGCAACATGGGAGCTGCGTCCGGTCGTGACCAGCGCGAGGTTGGCAACAAAAAGGGCGATCGCGGCAAGCAGCGTAATGCGCAGCCGCGGGCCCACGGGCCGGCCCCAGGCGAGCATCGCGCAGAGCACGACGCCCACCACAAGCGCCATGCCCTGGGTGGTGTGGTTGCGCAAAATCACGCCCGGCTGGTCGATGAACACGGGGTTGGGCAGCAACAGGACCAGAAACGAGGCCACGGCGCACACCGCCAGCACGCCAATGAGCGCCAGGGCGAAGCGGTCCTTGCTGCGCGCATCGCCAAAAAGCGTCGTGAGGACCAGGAGCAGCAGCAGCGGGCGCCAGCTCCACCACTCGGAGAAGCGCCGCGCCCAGGGCGCGTCGCTCCAGAGCATGGCCAGCGCCATCGCCGCAAGCAAGATCAGCACGCCCACGCCCAGGGGTCGCACCGCCGCCGCACGCAACCGCTCCCAGGCCCCGGGCGTGAAAAAAAACGCAAGCAGTCCGAGTCCCGCGGCGATGTTCGTAAGCGGTGGCGAGGTAAAGCAGCCTACGGTCGCGAGCAGCATGCACACGCGCGCCGCGGGCGCCCAGCGCTCCCCGCTCGGGCTCGCAGCCATCGCCTCGGTGGACAAAGACACGCCGCCCCTATTCGGGATCGGTAGGTACGATGCGGCCTCCGACGGCGCGGTGACGCCAGCGGTCCCAGCGAAAGCGCAGCCAGGCGTAGAGGCGGCCGCGACCGCGGCGTTTTTCATCGAGCACGCTGGCGAACTTGCCGTTCATGCTGCCTTGTTCCACCACCGGTTCGCGCAGCCAATAATGCGGGATGCCCAGTTGCTCGTCGATCTCGCGCAGCAGCCAGTCGGGGGGCCGCGTCACCTTGTGGCCCTCGAGCCAGGCCAAGCGCATCGCGGCCGACTGCTGGTCAAAGACGATCGCATCGGCCGCGGGCAGCGGACCGCCCTCCACCAGCATGGTGGGCGAGTTGCGCGCACCAACCGCGTAGCGGTTGTGCCCGCATCCCAGATACACGAGATACGGAGTGCGCAGCGCATCGACCTCGGCCATGGTTTGCGCCAGCACCTGGGGAAAATTCGCCGCGAGCACCACGTCGTCCTCAAATACCAGCACCCGGCGATAGTCGCGCTCCACGCAGATGCGCCATGTGGCAATATGCTTGAGGACGGCCGACTGATGCGGAAGCCGCATGTCGCTCGCAGCGAAGGTGCGCTCGAGCACTTCGGGCGTGATCGTGTCCGGGTCATAGTCAAACACCCACTCGAACTCGATGCCAAAGCGCGCCATCTCCGCCTCGATGTGCGCAATGCGATCGGCAAACGAGCGAACCGAAACCACCAGCACGGCGTCAACCAGGTCGTTGACGCGCACCGCGCCCGCACTGGCCCGCGCGCCCGACATCGCGCTACGCTTGGGCCAGGCAGCGCTGGCGCCGGGGCCTGTTGCCTCATGGTTCGGTGTCATCGAAACATTTTAGCCGATCGCTCTGGTAGGGCTGCCCGCCGAGCGGGGCGCGCGCTGCCGGGCGCAGGTCCCCGAGTCCGTCACGCATGAGAACGCGATGAATCGCACGCACAGCGCCGCCGTTAACGCAAAGGCGCCCTGGATCGAGGTGGTCGAGCCCACGCTTGTCACCGAGGCGGGGCACTGCGCGGCTTTGTTCGCAGGTTTGCGCGCCGCGGCGCCCGACCTCTCCTTCCGGCTTTGGATCGATCGGCGCGCGCAGCTCGCCGGTTGGGATTCGCAGCGCGTCGCGCTGCGGCCCTTGTTTCATCGCCGACTCCGCAAGCTCGAGGCCTGGCTTTTGTATCGGCGGTTGCTGCACACCGACGCGCCGATCCTGGTGCCCACCGCCGGCTATTTCGATTTGCGCGCGCTCGATCTTGCGGCGCGCGGCCGGATCGGCCCGCGGCGCGTGTTTCTGTATTTTCACAAGCTGCGCGCCAGCGCGCGGCGCGCGCGCGCCTTGCAGGAGATGGCCCGGCGCCAGCCCGAGGTCGAGGTCTTCGGCACCTCCGAAGAAATCGTCGCGCGGCTGCGCTCGGCGGGCTTTTCCCACGTGCGACGCGTTTTGCCGGTGCTCGCGCCGGCCGCGCCCGCGGCTGCGGGTGCCGGCTTTCGGCACCTTTTGTCGGCCGGAGCCGCGCGCGCCGACAAGGGATTTACCAGAATCGTCGACCTCGTGGAACTGATGGCCGCCAGCGGCTCGCGCCTGCCCATCACGGTGCAGACCTCGGGGGATCACTACGGGCGCTACGACGAGCGCACGGCGTCCGACCTGGAACGCCTGCGCAAAATTCACTATCCCCATCTCACCATCGTGCAAGACACGCTCGACGCCGCCCAATACGCGCGGCAGTTCCCGGGTTCGGTGTGCCTGCAGCCCTATGAGCCGGCCGAATATGCGGACAAGATGAGCGCGGTTACCTTCGATGCGCTGCGCGCCGGCGCTCCGATCGTCACCCTCGCGGGCACGACCATGGCGCGCATCGTCGAGCAATCGGGAGCCGGTTTGGTGATCGACCAGGCCGGCGCGGAGGCGCTGCTGCAGGCATCGGCCGCCGCGGTTGCCGATTACGAGCAGTTGCGCGCCAAGGCGCTGGCCGCCGGCGCGCGCTTTGAGCCCGAGGCGAGCTGGGCGCCGCTCATCGAGCGGCTGCGCGAAGCCTGTGCGGCCTCCTAGCCCGCATCAGGCGCTGATGGCCACGCGCTCGGAGCGATACAGCCGCAGCGCCCCCCAGAAGATCGCCGCCGCGGCGGCGAGCGTCACACCCATCCCGATGAAGATGCCGAGCGCGCTTACCGCTTCGCCGCGCAGCAGCCGCAAGATGGTGACCTGCTGACCGAATAAGGGCACGGCCGACATCCAGAGCCTGGGGCGCATCGGCGCGGCCATCAGCAGCACCGAGGGGATGAGCGGTACGAGCTGCGCCAAGCCGAGGTAGGTCTGCGCCTCGCGAAAGCTGCGCGCAAACGAGGCCACCCAGATCTGGGCAATCGCAATGAGCAGCACGAGGGGCGTCATCACGAGCAGCGCGCCCATGACGAAGTGCGCGCCGATGCTCAAACCCAGTCCCGCCTCGTTGCCGGGCATCAGGTGGCCTACGACGGCGAATGCGAGCAGGCCCAGCACCAGGCTGGCCATGCTGAAGCACGCCGTGGCGAGCATTTTGCCCGCCAGCACGGAGGCCCGGCCCACCGGGTTGACCAGCAGGGGCTCGAGCGACTGGCGCTCGCGCTCTCCGGCCGTCGAGTCCATTGCGAGCCACATGCCTCCAATGAGCGCCGTGAGGATCAGAAAATACGGCAGCATGCCCAGGAGCAGCGCACCGCGCGCCTGGGGCGTGGCTTGGTCACGGCCGGCGATCACGACCGGTGTGGCGACCGAGGGGGCGATTCCGCGCGCCAGCAGGCGCAGCGAACCGGTGCGCCGGGAGAAGGTCTCGATCATGGACTCGATGCGCTCCACCTCGCCGCGCACCTCCTGGCGCGAAGAGTCGTAGATCAGTTCGACCTGCGCCGGGCGCCCGGCGCGAAAATCGTCGGCGAAACGCGGCGCAATGCGCAGCGCCAGGTCCACGCGCTGCTCGCGGACCGCGGCCTCCGGATCGGGCACCTCGGGCAGCGTCAGCATGCCTTGCTGCTCGAGGGCCGCGACGAAATTGGGCGCGGACTTTTGGCCGATGACGACGACGGGCAGCGGTTTTTCGGCCTTCTCCAACTCGCGCCCAACGACAAGGTGCATGAGCAGCAAAAAGAGCACCGGTGTGAGCAGCGGGCCGAGCACGAGGGCGTTGAGCAAGACGCGCCGGTCGCGCAGGCTCTCGGCGCACTCCTTGAGAAAGACGACGAGCGTCGGGTTCACGCGGCTGCCTCAAGCGCCGCTTGCCCGATGATCTTCATGAAGGCGTCTTCCAGATTGCGCTCGGCGGAATGCTCGCGCAAGGCCTCGGGCGTGCCATCGGCGACCACCCGGCCATAGGCGATGATCACGATGCGGTCGCACAAAGCGACCACCTCCTGCATGATGTGGGTGGAGATCAGCACGCAGCGGCCCTCATCGCGCAGCGCGCGCAGCACCTCGCGCAGTCCCCGGTTGGCCATGACGTCCAGGCCATTGCCGGGTTCATCGAGAATCACGTTGCGCGGGTTGTGGACCAGCGCCCGGGCAATCGCGGTTTTGACACGCTCGCCCTGGCTAAAACCCTCGGTACGTCGATCGGCAAGCGACTGCATCTGCAGGGCCTGCAAGAGCTGCGCGCAGCGGCTGCGCGCCGCCTGCGCCTTCATGCCGTGCAGGCGCGCAAAATACTCGATGTTTTCGCGGGCGCTCAGGCGCTTGTACAGCCCGCGCGCGTCGGGCAGCACGCCGATGCGCCGGCGCACCTCCATGGGTGCGCGGGCCGCATCGATTCCATCGACGTGAATCGAGCCGCGATCGGGCTGCATCAAGGTGTAGAGCATGCGCAGCGTGGTCGTCTTGCCCGCGCCATTGGGGCCGAGCAGTCCCGTGATCTCGCCGTCGCGCGCGGCAAACGAGACCCCGGCCACCGCCTGCGTGGTGCCGAAGGCCTTCCACAGATCGCGCGCCTCGATCACGGCGCCGATCCGTTGGCGTCCAGGAACACGGCGCTGTCGCCCAGCATGTGCAGGCACTGCTCATCTAACCGCGCCGGTTCGAGATCGCGCACGAATTCGCCCACCAGCCGCGGCATGCAGCCCGCGCCGAGCACCGAGTGGCCCTGTGCCGGCGCAACCAGCAGCCGCGCATGCGCAAGCGGCTCGACGATCTCGGCGCCATAGCGCGGCGGAGTCACGGGGTCGAGTTCGCCGGCGAGCACGAGCACGGGCCGGGCAGTGTGAAAGGGTTCGTGAAAATTCGCGGGCCGCGCTCCCCGGGGCCACACGCTGCAGGCGAGCAGCGCGGCGCGCACCGGGCCCACGCCCAGCAGCGTGGTTTCGTCTTGCGTGCGCTCGCGCAGCAAATCGGCATCTTCCGCGCACAGCACGGAGGCCGACAGTCCGCCGCTCAGGGTTTCGGAGAGCTGTCCCACCACGAGCTGCGCCTGCCCGAGCATGGGCGCGTAGCGGCCCTCGTGCGCCTCGCTGATCACGTACGGCAGCAGCGCACTGGTCGAGGCGCTGTACAGATAAAAGCGCACCAGCGAGGCCAGATCCTCGGCGCCGAGCGTGCGCCGCACCAGTGCGAAGCTGGTCGGGTCGCGCAGCTCGATCGACTCGGGCCGGCTCTGCAGGCGCTGGTGCACCGCGCGCAGATTCGCGTAGACGTCGCCGAAGCGCCCTTTGCAGTCCGGGTCGCTCTGACATTGCGCAAGGCGCGCCTGCACCACGTCCTCGAGGTTGCGCGCGTGCTCGCTGAGCAGTACCAGACGGTTGGGCACGGCGCTGTCGAGCACGATGCTGCGCACGGCCTGCGGGTAGCGCGCGGCGTACTGCTGCGCAAGTCGCGTGCCGTAGGAGATCCCGATGAGATCGAGCGGCGGCTCCCCCAGAGCCTGGCGCACCGCCTCCAAGTCGCGCACCGCGTCGGTCGTGGTGTAGAACTGCGGCGAGGCCTTGGGCTCCAGCACCGCCAGACAGTGGCGCACGCGTTGGAGCTGTTTGTCGCGGTCCGAGGCCGTGGAGAGCTCGCTCCAGGGCTGAACGACTTCGACCTCGAGCGCATCGCCGCAAGCAAGCGGATTGGACCCTCCCGTGCCGCGTTGATCGATGAGCAAGATGTGGTGGTGCTTGCGCAAGGGCGAGAGCGCGCCCGCGACCGCCGGGTAGTCCTCGGTGGCTGCGCCACCGGGCCCGCCGTCGAGAAACACCACCAGGTCGGGGTCGGCTTCCGTGGCAAAGCTGCGCACCAGCGCAATGCGCAATGCGATGCGCCGGCCCGCCGGGTCGTCCCAGTTCTCGGGCACCGACATCGTTGTGCAATAGCCCGCCTGGGTCGGCACGCCATTGGCGCGCAGCGCGCCCACCTCGCAGGCTCTGAACTCGAGGCGCCCGACGTGCCAGGCCTCAGGCGCCGCGTGCGCCGGAAGCTGTTCGCCGGCCTGCTCCCCGCTGTTGGGCCCCTGCTCGTGGGCGAGGAGCGGCGCGCCGGCCAAAGCCCAGATGCTTGCGGCCAGCGCGCAGGCGCCGGCGCGAAAGAGCCTCGCCGCGGCTCCTCGCGGCCTCTGGGCGGTGTGCGCGCAGGCGATGATCACCTCGTGGTGCGACTCACTGGTATTGGAAGCGGGCGCTGACCTTTGCCTGCGTGCGCAGGTCCTCGATCAGCCGCTCCTCGCCCCGCACACGCCAGAGGTCCGGAAGCATGATGTCGGCCGCCGCCTGCTGGTTCGTGTAGCTCATAACGACGCGGCAGCCTGTGGCAGCACCGGGCTGCGCGCCGCTCACGCGGTAGGCGGCCAATACCTCGCTCAGACTGGCCGGGTCGGTTCCGCCCGCAACCTGAATCGTGAGCGCCGCTTGCGACAGCGCGCGCGCCTCCGCCAGGTCCATGATCTCGTCGGCGCTCAATGCGAGGCGCTGCGCGAATTCGTCATAACGGGCGCGACCGACCACGAAAATGAGCTGATCCTCCTTGAGCAGTGCGCGCCGGCGATCAAAGACTTCGGAGAAGACCGCAACTTCGAGTTGCGCGCTGGCGTCATCGATCATCACCGCGCACATGCGCCCCCG
>Ga0187780_10004508_pt1 | contig 10434 bp, 13 predicted proteins | sample 1015_Q2_SP10_20__FD_132429 | JGI IMG/M metagenome (GOLD analysis project Ga0187780, IMG submission 132429) | Tropical peat soil microbial communities from peatlands in Department of Meta, Colombia - 1015_Q2_SP10_20_MG | ecosystem: Environmental > Terrestrial > Soil > Wetlands > Peat | place...
CGCGTAGTTGTACACGGTCACTGTGTCAAGCTCGCAGCCGTTGTGGCAACCGAAGGCAACGGGTGGAGTAGCCACCATTTGGACCACGAGTGCGTTGCTACCGGCGAGACCGGGGACGGTAGAGGTTGTGGTGGTGGACCCTGTGCTGGTCGTTATGGTGCTGGTTGTTTGTGTCGGGGGATTTGGAAAAGGAGCCGAGAATGTGTTACCTCTTGACGTTATTACACTCACGGTTCCGGAGGCCGCGGTCACGGGGGCTAGAGTCACCGAAACAGATGCACCGACGGAGAGGGCAGAGTTCTGCGAGCAGATCGGGGTTCCGGGGCAGACAGGGGACTTGATTAGGACGCCCCCGCTGCTCGCGAAGGCTCCGACGATTGTCGTTTCAATCCCTCCCGAGTTCTCGGCAACGATGGTGACAGTGTAGGGTCCAGTACCTGAAACGATGGTTGTAATGTAGACATGCTCCAAGTTCGACTGCTCGATTGTGCCCAGCCTACTCAGATTGGCGACGTTCTGATTATTGGATGACTGCGCTTGCCAAGTGAGATAGGCAAAACCTGCTGTGAAAAGCATGCCGAAGATGAGTATCGCAGCAAGCACGCCAGCGACCCCCCTTCTGGAAGTGTGGAGCCCAAAGTGCATGGGGCCTTCACCCGTTCGCCGTTAGCGTCTCTTGGACAGTGTTCCCATAAAGACCGGTAAATATCACAGTGTAAGCAACAGTGTCGTACATGTAGAACTGGTTCGCACTGCAGCTGGGCAGGCTGACCCAGTATGGACCGTAGGTGACCCCGCCCGTAGTGGTGGAAAGGTAGCTCTGAGGCAAGGGGGGCGCAACACCGTAAGCAGGGGCAGAGGTGACAACGTAGAAACCGGTCGGTGGAATCGTCGAATAGGTTGCGCTGTTCACTGCAACTGTCGCAGGCGTACAGGCGATGGGCTGAGTCGCGACCTCTCCAGATGGGGTGGGGCATGTTCCACTCGACTGGCAAGCTGTGTAGAATACGATATTCAGGGGGTACGTCGGATTCGTGCTTATTATCTGGATACTCTTGAGCGTAAAGGTCACTGATCCGTCGTTGTAAAGATAGAAGCTTGCGGCAATACAACCAGGGCCCGGACCCGATCCACCAGCGCAAGCGCCTCCGGCGTTGCTGCTGAAGACTTGGGATTCGGCTGAGAACCTCTCGTTCAGGTAGTTGATGTTGTTGGCGGCGCTATTGCCGTATGCTTGTTCGCTGCTGCCTGCCTGGCCGTTGACCCAACCCAGCACCGCCGCACCAGCAATCAGGGTAACCACTACCATCAGCAGCGTCGCAAAGAGTTCCGATATGGCTCGCTTTCTCAGGCTTGACCCAATGCGCAATACTCAGACCGTCCTCTCATTCTCGTCTCTTCGCCCGATTTTCTTCATTTAACTATTATGGATTCTAAACCACAATTTCTGACCAATGGGTTATGTAATTCGTCTTGAAAGGCGGCATGAAACGTCATTGGTGATAGGGTTAATCGCATGAACCATTGCCGCTGGACACGCCGGGGACTCTGCAGATTGGGGAAAATGTCCGGGCAAGTTTATCTCCCAGACAACGCAGGTCCATAGGGTTGAGGGTCAAACTCCCCAAGTTCCTCACCCCGCGGAGAAAGTATGAGGTGAACGAATCCATGCGGCTCGTGCAATTTGGCCGCCCAAAGGTCGAGATGCTCACGCGGCTGGGCCGGAAGTTGCTCCCCGTGTTGCAGTCGACAGAGAAGGAATTGTTGATTGAGATTGGTAGGTTGGGTCCGTTTGCTCACTCAGCCAGGGTAGTGCTGGCTCGTGGGAGTCGAAAGCCCGTTCTTTACATTCAATGGCATAGGATGCCGAAAGACTGGGAGCTCTCTTTCGTTGCAAAGATGAAGTCTGCAGAAGGCCGAGGTATTCCCTTCGCCGAGGTTCTCCAGACAGATCTTCCTTCGGTGCTCGGCCAAGTACCGTCGGACGTCCTCTTGAGGTGGGTCGGAAAAAAGGCGAGAAGCCAACCCAAGAGATTTGTGAACACCATCAACGAAATGTTTGGAAAGAGCGGAAAGAAGATCATCGTCGGCCTCCAAGATGCCCTTGACCCGGACAAAATGCTCGAAGTCCAGGAGCCACCTGAGGAGAAGTTCCAGTCGCTCATAGACGCGATTCAGCAAGCAGATGCAGCAAGTTCCATCCCGCTTAAGTTCCTGGACGAAGATCGGTGGAAGAACTTCACTGGAAAGTAAGACCCGCCGTAGCATTATCTAGGTATCTCGTTGGTTGGAAATGCTACGTGGAAGTCTCGCTTGCCACTTTCTTGGACTTCGCTCCGCACTTAGGGCACGTCGAGAATATCGAGCGGAAGCTGTTTCCGCAGTTGCTGCAGACGTATGACTTTCGACGTCTGATCAGCGAACCATAGTAAGGGACTTGGACAGCGCTTATCTTCTTCTTGTGGAATCTGCCGTCGTCATCATAGAAGTAGACGTACCAGTGCTTGCGGTTTCCTCGGTATGATTTCTTTCCTTTTTTGGTGACGAAGCTGCCGCTGGTCCTAGGTCTTGAGACGCCTACGACTTCCAAGCATCAATCTCTCCGTTGTTGCCTTAAGGGTCGCAACTTGTTGCCTTAAGACTTGGCGGATGTTCAAATCTTTGGCGGAAAACTAGATGGAAACTCCATACGGCTTTTATAAACAAAATGACAGGTCACAAAAACAACGATGAACTTCGAAAGAGTTCAAAGAAAAAATAGGAAAGCCATCTCGCCAGTACTAGCCACAGTCATCCTCATCGCAATCACCCTCATCGCAGCAATCGCAATCGCAGGGTTCGTCTTCGGCCTCTTCGGGTCGTTCACGAGCTCGGCACAGGTGAGCGCCCAGGTAACTTCATGCTCCGTGTCGGGCCTGAAGTGCACTCTGACACTGACCAACACCGGCACCTCAAACGCGGTAGCGAACGCATGTTCCGTCCAAGACCAGGGAACTGCCGAAGCAGGAACCATTGGTGGAACAACTTCCTTCCCCGCTGGGCAAACCGCAACAGGATTCACCTGTACAGTTGCAGCGGTCCACTCTGTTGCAGGATCCCAAGCAGTCGGCTCAATATCACTGAGCAACGGAGCGAACGTTCCATTCAGTGGTGTCTGGACGACTTAGAAGGTGCCAAACATGAGAATCAATAGCTCCAAGCGCAGGAAAGCAATCTCGCCAGTACTAGCCACAGTCATCCTCATCGCAATCACCCTCATCGCAGCAATCGCAATCGCAGGGTTCGTCTTCGGCCTCTTCGGGTCGTTCACGAGCTCGGCACAGGTCAACGCTCAAGTCCTAACTTGTGTGAGCAAGAGCGCTACCAACACATCTTTTGCCTTCTGCACGGTAAGGCTCACCAACGTAGGAACAAGCAACGCTGCGGCTAACGCATGCAGTTTGCAGATTGCTGGAGCAGCCCAATCAGGCACGCTAGGTGCAACGAAGACTGTCCCTGCTGGAGGAAATGTAATACTCCATTGCACGGGTTCAACAGCAGGAAACACTGCGGGCTCAATGGCCTTGGGCTCCTTCAGTATGAGCAACGGGGCATCAGTTCCATTCACAGGCGTTTGGTCCTAGGCACCGATGGCTAATCGAGCGCCTCGCTCGATGAAAGCGTAGGCGCTTTCCCCTCTTTTGAGGAAAATAAGGAACGTCTTGCGGTTTTCGAAGGGTCTCGGTCAGACCTAGAGTGAAAGACCACTCCATGCGCATCGGGCTCTAGCCAGTCACTTGGCTGCTGGGCCTCAACTTTCCCTTGGCTTCCTAGCGGAGATCAGATGGACGATGACTACTGAAATCTGCAATTCAACCAAGAGAAGAGTGTGGATCAGTCCATCGCCGGCAGGACCTTTAGGCCCTTGCCGGCCCATTGACAGACGGGAGAGTGGCTACCACACCGAGAGCGGAGTAGCATTGGGGCTCGTTCCATTACGACCGTAGTTGCCAAGATGGGTCTTGATTCCGAATTGACGCTCCACACGTCTTTTAACAAACAAGCGACGAAAAACTTGTGATGAAATTCCGGGGCCGTAGGAGCAAGACAGCAATATCGCCAATACTCGCTACGGTTTTGCTCATCGCAATCACACTCATAGCAGCCGTAGCTGTAGGCGGATTCGTTTTCGGCCTATTCGGAACTTTCACCAGCACGGCCCAGGTCTCAGCCGGGACAGTGACATGTTCAGGGACGCCAGAAGTCTGCACCCTAGCCCTGCAGAACACAGGTAGCGGGAACACCGCAATCACGGGGGTATGTGAGTTGAATTTCGCTGGGGGTAGTTACGCGAGTGCGGCAGCGCTGGTCACTGGCAGTCTCAAGGCAGGGAGCAGTGCGACGGTCACGTGTACGGGCCCACCATCCCAGCATGCAGTGGCTGGAACCCAAGTCACCGGTTACGTCACGCTGGGGAATGGGGCAGAAGTCCTCTTCGCTGGAACAGCCGCCTAGGATAGATTCATCTCATCGGACGAACCTAAGAATTCGCGCGGGAAATCGGATCAACCAACCGTAAGGGATTGAAACGTTATCCTGAAATGATAGATAGATGCAGCGAGGAAAGCAGTTCCAAATATGGCGAATGTCGCCACCTCGAAAGGAAAGAGCCCATCCGGAGTCGGTATGTACGCCGTTTTGCCACTCATGGGTTGTGCGACGCCCGCCATTACTGCGCTGAAACCGATTGAGTAAATCCCACTCACCAAGTAGAGCGCCCCGAATGCCAAGTCCTTGGGAATCTTCAATCGAGTTGCTCTAGGCGCCTGCAACACTTAGTTATCCAAATTCGCCGATTCCATGAGACGAAAAGCGACCCTCCAACGGGAATATCAAGGCCCACACAGCTAGGTCAGAAACGGGTCAGAAAGTCAGACACTGTCAGAGCCCACGGTCAAAAGCAGTTCGGGAACCGGGTCGGAAACGGTAATCCGGCTTAATCTGAAGTGGAGTGAAAGGCTGCTTCTGACGGCCAATCCTAAAGCCGAGCAGAAGCATTCGATGAACAGAATCCCATCTCTAGCGTCTGTCTGTCTATTTGGGGAATGTTTTTCACCTGCAAAGATGTTGAGTCCGTTCGGCATGCCCGGGAGATACCAATGAGCCCGAGGGTGAGGAAGATTTTGGTCGCTCTTCTAATACTTCTTCTAACCCTGTCGGCCATCGTTTCAATCATTCTCTATTTTGCGTAGGACGTCAGTCACTCAATAAGTTGGACCTAGGCCTTTCGTCCGCTGCCGCTGCATCTCCTTTGGCTCCCAGTAGAACCTATCCAATGTTCGGGCAAGTTTCCGTTCTCCAGGGGCACGACATTGCCGCAGCTCGGGCAGATGAGCCTGTCGACGGCTTTCACCAAATGGGAAGGGAAGGATTTCGTGTGAGCCAGTCGTTCTTCATGAGACCTAATCGACATCTGGCATGTGGCACACCAGAAGGTCGGCACAACTGCAGGGGAAGGAATCCTGAGCCTCAGGAGAGATATTTCGTACTCGGCCATTACGAGAATTCAATATGCTGAATTCATATTTAATCTCTATTCTGCAAAATGGAACTTCACATTAGGATGTTCCTTATTTTCGTCAATCTAATTCCTCACAAGAAGTCAACTTGGACTCGCATTTGAAGTCCAGGAATCCTCGGGCATTTCAAAGACTATCACTCGTCCGGTTTTCGAATCTGGAAAGAATCTGTTTATTCTTGCAGGATTTGCATTCAGGCGATGCGGACCAGCCTACGCAGAAGAAGAGGAGTATCTTCACTCGTTGCGGAGATCACTCTCATCGCGGTCGTACTAATTGCCACTGTCATCTTCGCCTCATTTACCTTCGGCATCTTCTCCCTCTACTATTCGCCACCGGAAATAGCTGTCGAGGGTGCTTCGTGCTATACAGCCAGCAATAGCACCACGTGCCAGCTGACCCTCACGAACATGGGGTCTCAAGCTACCTCTACCACGGGGTCGTGTTCCCTGAACGTGGGAACTGATATCTCTGGCCTTGTGGTAAACGGAGGAGTAGTTCCTGCGGGAGGATCTTTGGCAAATGTTCAATGCGTCACACACGGTGTTGACCCCTCCCCGGGGTCGCAAGTCACGGGTGCGCTATCGTTTGCCAACGGCGGGATTGCGTTTTTCGTTGGTAATGTAGGGTGAAGAGGATTGTATCCTTCTGGAGGTGAGAGATGGTCATTCTTTTGCAGATAGGCTGCTCTTGTACCAACCGATTCCCTTCGCCAAGGAGACCTCGGGGGGAGTGAAGTGGAAGGTGGGAAGCGCATCTGCGAAGTCCTTCCCGTTAAGCTGGAAGGGGACGTGGTAGTCGTACGGCATCTTCAAAACCTCCCTTGCGTCAGTCGCGAGTAACCCACCCGTAATCACTATCCCCCTTCCCCACGTCCCAATCTCCGGTTTCCGATTCACGGCCTTGAAAGCCAGCTCGATGAACTGCCGTCCCGTTATCGAGTCCGGGCTGGCCACCCCCCAGGCCTTCCCGGCGAGTCCAGGTGTCTCCGCAAGATCGACCATGGCCGTGGCGGCATCCTCAACGTCAAGCAAACTCCTTGGGACGTCAGGGTCACCTACCCAGTGCGCCTTCTTCCCGGCTAAGACGCTGTCATAGATGATCTTCCACAGCGGGTTCACGACCCGCACCCCTATGAGTTGGGGCATCCGAGCGATGACCGTTCTTACAAGTCTGGAGTTGTTCGCCCGAAGGACCTCGGCTTCCTGGCGCTCGTTCTCTGATTCGGATTTGAGGAGGTGGCTCGCAAAGACCAGGGTTGCGCTAACCTCTATGGCTGCAAAAACAACATTGGATGTCACCCGCGGCCACGCCCACTTCCAAACGGAGTAGTTTGGCTCGTAGCAGTCATAGACGACGCTAGCTCCAGTGCACGCTTCTGTCACGTTGAACGCTTCCGATGGGTCGATTATCACGGTCTGGGCATCTGGAATCCGGACCTCCTCACTGGCCTGGCGCTCAAGGTAAACTGCCCTGACCTTCTTCGAGTCAGAAAGCAGCTTGTCCACCAACACTCTTCCAAGGGGCCTCTCGACCCCAAGTACCACAGACAGGCCTTCTCCTCCGCCCGTCGAGGCATCCACCGTCGGTGAGGCGACTTGCGCTATTCCCTGCAGTGCCCCTCTACCGGCGGGTCCCGCAACCACGGTCCTTATGTGTGTTAGCAACCCACGAATGTCGGATTGGCAGTGGATTTGCCCCGATCCCCAGGTTTCTGTTTCGACATCTCGGACTAGGGCAATAGTCCTCGGTTTCTCAGGCGACATCTTCGTGTCTGTGAACCAGATTCTTGGAGCCAAAGGACTCGACAGCGGCATATCGGACAAAGTCAAACTGGTGACCTCACGGAGAAAGCTGGAGACTGGTAATAGGGAAGGTGTAGTTGCAATCAGCCTAGCGGGCTCTTTCGACCCCTAGTGCCTCGAGCTTCAGAAGACGGTGGTTCGGGATGAGCGTACTCTTCCCATTGTTCCGCATACCGAGCCCTCAAGGCTTGTGAAGAACCGATATGGAAGAGCAAGGAATCCGACAACTGAGATCTGGAAGTGAAGACGAGATACCCTTCGTCGACGAGCCAGCAGTAGACATGGAGCCTGCGATACCTTAGATGTACCCACTCCAGGACACCAAACGAGCTCTCGCTACCGCGGAGTATCCCGCCGAGCAGGGCAGTGCCTCTCGCGGCAATCTCACTCACGAAGGCAGGATCGACCGGCCTCACAGCTCGTGAAGCAAAAGACACCAAGTTACCAATCCTGTCCACTAGCATGGCGCTCCTAATGTCCTCACTGAACTCGAAGAGCTTGTCAAGGAGCACACGGGACCCGGTAGTCAAGACGGGCAATGGAACCTCTTTAGAACCTCTGTCCCGTGATTCCGAAAGAGGTTGCCGGGTCATGGCGGATTCTGCCCGAACCAACCAAATGGAACACTAGAAACCTATCAAAGTCTCCCAGTTTTTTAAGACGTTATGGATTTCGGCTCCGTATTTCCGCTAGAGTACGCCTTTGCTTGGATTCTAGAGAATTCGCGTGAATTGTAGGGCTTTCGTTACCTCATATGAATTCTGTCCCAGCACCACCTTCCGAGCCGCAGAATCGATATGATGGTGAACTTCACGATGGAGAACACTGCAACCATGATGGTACGAATGATGCCGAACAGGTTCACGCCGGACTCAGAGGGGGACCAAAGGAAAGGCATTGCGGCCCTTTGTCCTTCACAACATTGTCAAAGCCAAGTCCGTTCGTATCATGGTATCGAGTGGGCATTCACTAGGTTGCCTGGGCGCCCCCGACCTGCCAATAGTATCCGCACTGCAGGCATCTGTACTCTCCTCGGTACCCGGCCCTTCTATCTACATTATCAGAATCGCATTTCGGGCACATGACCTTCGTCTCGATCTCGACATCGCTGTGGGGCCTGAGATACTTCTCGTAAACGTCGCCCAGAGGGTCACTCATCCACTCGCACCCTGTCATTGTGGCCCAGGATAAAACAACTCCTTCCTGCTCCTCGAGGGACTTTGCCTCGATCGTCAGCCTGTAGTGGGCTCTGAAAGGACGAGGCTACATTAGGAGGTCGCAGTACACAGTCCCGTGCAGATGGAGCTCACAGAAGAGGCTCGCACGATGCCGAGCTCACGCTGGTTTTCTAAAATAAAGAAAGGGTCAGGATAACTCTCAGGAGAGTTTCCTGACTAATATTGCTAGCTCGAGAACTAGGGTTATGGCTGCTAAGACAGCGACGACAAGCACGTACGTCTGCGTGCTTGATACAGAGCTTGAGGCGTTGCTCGCGTCAGTCGCCGCGGTATTCGCAGCAGTTACTGCGTTACCCACGGCTGTGCTTATCGAACCCAACGTGTTTGTGATGCTGGTCAAGGAGTTGGTGATGCTGGTCAAGGAATTTTGCATGGTGGTCATGCTCGAAGTGAGGCCGCTGACTCCGCTTGAGATCGTTGTGAGGCCTGAGTTGAGTGAACTGAAGTTGGCGCCCAAGTCTTTCTGGAGAGTAGCGAACCCTGCAGTGACTGCAGATGAGATGCTACTCGAAGAGGCGACTTGGCTGTTCACTGTGAACCCAGTACTGCCGTAGCCCCAGGCCGGCCCAGAGGCCGCCTTCACCACTGCCGAATAGGAACCATCTGCAGCGCTGGACGGGAGACTGACGCTCCAGGTCCAGAAGCCGCTACCGTCGGAGGTTCCTGCTGCAGGGGTGCTCACAGCCCCGGAGGGGTCCACCCACCAGGCCGTGACCGTCACGGAAGAGTGGGCAGCTGTGCCGTTGGCGCTCCAGTACACGTAGGCCTGGATCAGTGCGGTCTGGCCTGCGTACACTAGAGAGTTCGCCGAGGCGAGGACAGTTAGCTGGTTACCGGATGGAAGAGGTGCTGTTGCAGTGTAGCTGAAGGTAGCAGTCGATGTCTGAGAGGCCACGGTCGCGGATGCCGTGTATGTGCCGGTGACCCACGAAGACGATCCGCCTGCACCAAAGCTGTAGGTGTATGCGCCTGCTGAGGTCGCGACAACGTTAGCGAGGGCGACCGTAGTCCCTGAGGGATTTGTTACCCTGATGCCGACAGCTGCCGAAGCCGTTGTTGTCCCGCTGATTGTGATGGTCTGGGTTCCTGACGCCGAGGTCGGGGTAACCGAGATGGTGGGACCCGCCGCCATCACAACAGGAGAAAGGAGCAGGAATGCGGCAAGCAGTCCGGCTCCGATGGCTGGAAGTGGCTTCATGGCTGTCTTCTACGGAATTGTTACTGTGGTTGGATAGGATGCTGAAACGGCATTACCAGATGTATCCTGGACGAACACCTGAACGGTGTACGTGCCGGGGGTCTGGTATGTGCCTGAGAACGAAAGGGTTGCGCCAGCAGAGAAGGCAACGTTCAGCTGTCCTCCTACGCTGACCACTTGGGTTGCAGAGTTGTACCAGACGAAGTAGACGTTAGCGGTGAAGCCCGACGTTCCTGTGTTTGTGAAGTTCGCGCTGGCGCTGACGAAGCCGTCGATCGTCTTCTGGCTAGCGCCTGGAGAGGTGAAAACGAGTCCCGGCGGCAGGTGTGAGACAGTGATTGTGAATGTCGCGGCGCCGACGTTGGTTTGCGAGTCGGTGGCGTAGATCTTCAGCGTGTTAGTCCCGTTCAGCAGTGATGCGCTAAACGAGAAGAAGGCAGCGCCAGACGAGTTCGTCGAAGTGATCGGGGTCGTGATATTCGCGCCTCCGTTGAGGCTGTACGTGAAGGCGATTACCGCGGTTCCTGCAGGCTCAGCCAGAGACACAGTACCGTAGCCTGCTATCGTCGCAGTGTTGCTAGTCTGTGAAGTCGAGGAGGTCAGGTAGACGCTCGGGTTCGGGCTGACAACGTTGA
>Ga0187780_10004510_pt1 | contig 10432 bp, 4 predicted proteins | sample 1015_Q2_SP10_20__FD_132429 | JGI IMG/M metagenome (GOLD analysis project Ga0187780, IMG submission 132429) | Tropical peat soil microbial communities from peatlands in Department of Meta, Colombia - 1015_Q2_SP10_20_MG | ecosystem: Environmental > Terrestrial > Soil > Wetlands > Peat | place...
CGAGGATGCGCTCCTCCCCGCAAAGGAGGACCGGCTCGCCGAGGCATTCGAAGGAGTCGACAACCTCCTTAGGACCGGTCTTCCCGAGGTCACGGAGCGCCGCCGCAGGATTCAGGAGGAGGGATCGCGGCTGGTCACGGCTGCCAAGGAATTTGGCGCGCCGACGTCTCGCTTGGAAGCGGCCTTGAGCGCGTGCTCGGACGCTCCCCCGGACCGTTGGCCCGAGGTCGTTCCCGCCGCGGAGTCGGCCTTCCAGGACGTCGGCACGGCGATGCGGGATCGGTGCGTGCAGATCCTCGATGCCCTTCGGAACTCGCTCAACTCGACCGCCGAATACGGGGTCGACCCGACCTCAGCAAGAATGGCGGTCGAGGACGCTCTCGCTCGCATCAAGACTCTCGCCCCGCTCGAGATCGGCCCGGTCTTCCTCGAGGCCCGTCGAGCTGCGGAGGAGCCGGTCGTGACCGTCGTGGCGGGTCTCCTCGACGAAGCGAGACCGCGGATTGCCGACGCACGGCGTCTCGGGAAGGACCCGAGCGAAGTCTTCGCCGCCATGAACCGGGCGCGCGAGGCCCTTCGACTGAAGATCTACTCCGAGGCGTTCGCGGCGAGCCAGGAAGCGCTCGACAAGGTCAGTCGTCTCACGGAGGAGCTCGACACAGCGCGTGACGAGCTCCAGTCGCTCGAGGAGATGGCCGGCCGGTTCCGAAACTCGGGGTTCGCGACCGATGCGTTCGACCCTGCGCTCGTACGCATTCGCGGTTCGCTCGACCGCGTCGAGGTCGCCGAGGCCCGGGAGCTTCTCAAGGACACGGTCGTCCATATCGGCCGCGAAGCGCTCCAGTTCTTCGGACAGCGGTGCGCCAGTCTGGACAAGATCCGTGACTACGCCCGAGAGCGGCAGTTCCTGTCACCGGACGCCGACCGGGACCTCTCCGAAGCGCACGAGCTCCTCGAGAAGGGAGAGCTCGCCGAGAGTGCCGAGCGGATTTCACGAGCCGAGACCGAGCTTCGACGAGCCGCGGGTCCGTTCGTGGCGCGTCGCGTCGAGGAGATGGAACAGGGCCTTTCGGACATTCCGGACGAGGCGCTCGTCGCCCCGGTTCGGCGGCTGCTCGCCGACGCCGACGTCACGCTTCGGGTGAAGCAGGATCTGATGGGCGCCGTCGACAGCCTCCGACGCGCCGAGCGGGAGTTCGGCGGGGTTGTCGCCGCCCACGCCTCCGCTCTCGTGGAAGTCCTCGAAGCGGAGCGCAACGTTCTCGAAAGCATGGGAGGCCCGAGCGACGAGATCCAGCGACAGATCGACGAGGTCCAGCAGATCTTCAACATGGGCGACTTCGTCAAGGCGTCCCGCGCTTCTCAGGAGATCCGGACTCGTGCCCAGCAGCAGCAGCTCCTGCGCAGCGAAGAAGCGGTCTCCCACGCAAAGCTCTCTCTCGTGGAGCTCGAAACCATGGGCTTCGACCTCTCGAAGTTCCGCGCTCAGCTCGAGGATGCACAGGCCGCGTCCCGGACCGCCCGGTTCGCGGATGCGTACCGGGTCGCGACGAAGCTCGAGGAGTCTGCGCAGCGTGCACGCGCGGCCGGCCAGGCGATCTTAGACGGGATCGCCCGGGCTCAGGAGACCCTCAACCGGCTCCGGGAAGCCGGGGTCGACCCGAACCCATACTACGAGCCGCTCCGCAATGCTCGACTCGCGTTCCAGGCCCTGGATTTCGACCTCGCGAGAAGCACGCTCGACGCAGTCGAGCAGAAGCTGACGGGTGAGGTCGCCCGCGGGGAGACCACTCGGCTGCTCGAGGAGGTCCAGCATCTCATCGAGGACGGCCGGCGTCTCTCGTCACCGATGGACCCGTTCCAGGCCCGATGGGAGCAATTGAAGACCGAACAGGCGACCGCTCCCCCCGAAGCGACGCTTACCGGCGCCCGTCTTCTGCACGAGGAGCTCATCGGAATCCTACGCCCCGTTCTCGACGAGAACCTTCGCGGCCTCGAACGAGACCTCGACATCGCCCGGTCGGCGGGGGTCGAGATCGACAAGATCCTTCTTCCGCTCGGGGAGGCCCGTCGACGGATCTCCCTCGAAGTACCGATCGGGGCCGCCGCTCTTCTGGACGCAGCGCGGGCCGAGTTCGTGGCGACCCGCGGCTTCGTAGAGCACGCGGAACGGGTTGCGAAGCGCGCTCGCGAGGCGCTCGCCGAAGCGGACCTCCTCCATGTACCGACGCCCGCCCTTCGAGAGCAGATGGAGAAGATCGAGAAGCTCCTCGCGGACCGACAGTACGCTCGCGTGGTGGAGCTGGGTGGCCCGCTCGAACGGGAGCTCATCCAGGCAACGTACCAGCACGTTTCGAAGACCCTAGCAGGGTTCCAGGCGACCGTCACCCGTCTCCGAAAGGAAGGGATTGAGTCCTCCCTGGCCGAGAATCTGCTGCATCGAGCGAGGATGGCCCTCGACGAGGGACGCCCCGTCGAAGCACTCCAGCTCGCGGGCCAGAGCGAGGGAGAGCTCGAGCGGGCCGACCTTCAACGGCGGATCGCCGAGGGGTCGATTGCGGCGGCCGAAGCGTCCGTCGCTCGTGCCACGTCGCAGGGAATCGTAGCTCCGGTCGCGGTCGAGGAACTCGCCGCCGCGAAGCTCTCCTTCCAGAGTCGGGAGTACCCACCCGTGCTCGAGCACGCGCTCTTGGCGTCCGACGCGCTCGGGGTGGCCCGCGAAGGTCATCGCCGCGCTCGGGACGCGATCTCGGCCGCGGAGCGACAGCTTCGGGAAGCGTCCGAAGTCGGAGCGGACGAGACGACGGCCCGCTCCCGCCTCGAGCAGGCCCGCCAGCACCTCTCCCAGGGGGTCTACCCGGATGCCATACGGGCAGGACGAGAAGCGACCGAAGAGGCGCGTTGGGCGATCGAACGGCTGTTCGCGGTGCCGCTCGGCGACTTACGCCGAATTGTCGACACGACCCGCCCCGAGGGAGTCGGAGCCGAGCTCGACCCGGTGGAGGCGATCCTCGGCGAAGCGGAGGCAGCCCTGCGGGCTCGGGACTGGGCCCGAGTTAAGGAGGCGATCGGGCGCGGTGAGACCGCGAGCGTTCGGATCCTCGACGCGATCGCAGACGGACGGTGGCGTGAGGTGGAGGCCGAGTACTTGCGCGGCTCCGACGTCCCGACGGCCGAGGTCGACCGCCGGGCCGAGGTTCGTTCGCAGCTCTCGGAGCTGCGGAAACGGCGCGACTTTGGCGCCGCGCTCAAGCTCATCCAGGCCGAGCTCGACCTTGCCAAGCGGCGCCGACGCGAAGAGGTCGAGCGCCAGATGGTCGAGTTCAAGGACCGACTCTGGGTCGGCGAACGGCTCTCGATCGACACGACCCCGGTCATGCAGACGTTCAGCGAGGCCCGGGTCGCGCTCGATGCCGGTCGCCCCGACGAGGCCGAGGCGCTCCTAGCCCGTGCGACGAGCACGCTCGAGCCGTCCGTCCGGGAGCCGTTTGTCCGTCGATGGCGCGACCTGCAGACCGAGATGAACTTCGCCCAGGAGGGACTCCACGTCCGCATCGAGCCGATCCGCGACCGATTGCTCCAGGTCGAGGCGCTCGACCGGAGCGGTCAGCTCCTGGACGCGGCCCGCCTTCTTCTGAAGACCGAGGAGGAGCTCAACCTGAGAAAGTCGCTCCATCGGGAGCTCATGAACCTCCACTACCTCATCGACGCCGCGCTCACGCGAGCCCACGAGCTGAGGGTCGACACCACCGAGGCCCGAGCTCTCCTCGCCGAGTCGCTACGGCTTCGGGAGACCGATTACGCCGCGGCGCTCGAGAAGGCCCGCGAGGCGCTTCGCAAGCTCCAGCATGCCGGCGTCGGGACGGCCGCGGAGGCCGGCGCGGTCGCTCCGTCCCCCGCGACGAATCCCTTCTGGCCGTTCCGTCGTCCGCCCTCGGAGCCGTAGGGACGGGCGTCAGGGAGTCGAAAGGAATCCCGACGGAGACCCGGGCGGTGGAACTCCGGGCAGCCCCCGAGGGGGCCCGAGAGGGAGCCGGTCGTACTCGACCGTGTGCTTGATCCCGCGCCGGCGGAGAAGGGCGGAGACCTGCTCGGTGATCTGGACGACCTCTTGGCAGCGAGTTGGTTTCGCGAAGTAGAACTCGGCTCGCTTCTCGTCGGAAATCGGGAAGATGAGCCGAAGACCGAACGCATCCTGTCGGTTGTAGCCCACAGGCTTTCGGTTTCCCTTGAGGTCCCGGAGGTTCTCGTCGAGGAGGACCTCCGGAAGGAGAGGGTCGGATTCCTTGACGAACGGACGATTCATCTCGACGACCCGCTTGTGGATCTCGGGGTAGACCCGAACGAGGTCCCGGTAGGAGCGGTGCGGGTCGAGCAGAATGTGACCGCTCCGCGCTTTGACTGGTGGGGTCACGCTCTGCAATCTCGCACCGGGTCTTATGAGCTTCGGGAGGGTGTTGTGTCGATCGGGAGTCAGGACGGCTCCTTGGGGCCTCCTCTCGGCGCTCCACCCTCGCGGCGCACGAGAGGGAACAACACCTATGCACCCCCGTCCCGACCCCTGGCCCGAACGACCCTGGGGTCGGTGAACCGGAACCTTCCCGTCTTCGATGAAAAACACGCTGTCGAAAGCCTCATTAGCCGAGAGCCTCCCCTTCCGGGCAGACGATGTGCGGGGGGACCTCGCTCCCGAGCCGGAGCACCCAGTTTCGCCCTGTCGTCCCACGATTCCGGACCGCGGGTAGGCCCCGACCGTCCCGTACGCTCCCCAGCGCGGTCCGGGGAGGCATAGAGTGGACCATCTCGACATCCGGATTCTGAGACATCTGCTTCAGGCCCAGACGGTATGGCCTGCACGACCTGGACTGATAGCATCCAACCGACAGATCGCTCAATCCCTGAGAGTCTCTCCAGGGACCGTCCGCAATCGAATCAAGGAGATGATCCGGACCGGATTCCTGAACGGCTTCCAGGTCTACGCGAACCCCAATATCTTGGGGCTTCTCAGCGGGTCGTACGCCATCGAAGTATCCACGACGATTCCGAAGCGCGAAGTCCTGCGACTGCTCGCCAAGACGGACGGAGTGGTCTTCTTCGAGAATTTCCGCGGAGCTCTCTTGGGTCTTGGCCTCACGTACTCGAGCCCAGTCACTCTAAGGAAGGTGCTGTCTCGCATCAACGAGGTCGCACGTTGTCCGCCGGGTGTGTTCAGCCGAGTAGAACATCCTCCCGCGACCGGTCCACTGACCGCGACTGAGTGGAAACTGGTGGGTCGCCTGATGGCGGGCGAGTTGGTGACATACCAGCATCTCGCCCAAGAGCTCGGCTGCTCGGTCCGAACGCTCAAGCGTCGGATCGCTCGTCTCGTGCGGACGGGTGCGATCCTTACCTTCCCCCGTATGGACTACCGCGCGATGTCGGGCGGGGTCGCCGCCGAGCTGCTGGTCACGTTCTCGGATGCGTCCTTGAAGACCCATGCCGAAACCGAGATCCAGCACCGGATCGAGGATTGGATGATCTACGCCGGAATCTGGGGAGAGTTCGACATCTATCGGCTGATCCTTCCCAACGTTTCCATCGTCAACGAGCTCGCGGAGCAACTTGGGCGAATCGAGGGCGTTCGGTTCGTCCGGGCCGAGCTCGTTGACGGCCTCGTCCCGAATTTCGATGCGCTGCTGCCCTATGTCACCCGCCGCGCGGCTGGGTCGCGCAAGGAGACGGAAACCGTCCACGCGGCCTAGTCCAAGGGGACCAACCCTCGGGTAGCGACGGACCTCTGGATGTGCCGTGGCCCTTTTGGTCAGAGTTCCTGAACGCACCTCTATCTGATGGTCCAAATTCCCCTGCTGAGGTCCGCAGTGCTCCGGTCGCGCTCGAAGGTTGAAGTCGCGCCGCCGGAGAACGGGTCCGTCGAGAGCTCCTCCTCTCCCCGAAGAGCATACCCCAAACGAGGGTGGCCGAGCCTCCCGCACCTCCGGCGTCTCCGTGTGCGCACCGCCATCGTCGCGCTCGCATTCGTCTTCATCATGCTGCTCGGTAGCTTCCCCACACTGGCTCCAGGCCAGTCGACGACCCACGGGAACACGGCTGGGGTCGCAGCCGTCGCTGCCCCTCCTGCCTTGGTCAAGCTCGACCACCCGTCGTCGTCGGGCGTGGCAAGAGCGCCGATTCCCGACCAGGGTGCAGAGTTCCGAGCCCTCTGCGCCGCCGGTCTTGTTCCATCGTGTCCGAAACCTGTCGCCTCGAGCCAACGCCCGGTTCCAGCGGGCGGGGCCGACCCAGCCTCTTCGTGGACGAACATCACTCCGACCGCCGGAAAACCGAATCCTGAAGCACGAAGCTACCCGTCGATGGTGTACTACCCTTGGGGTCACGAAGACATTCTGTTCGGAGGAATAACGCCGATCGGTTCGCTCTTCGCCCAAGACACGTGGGCGTTCGCCCAGAACAACTGGACCGAGATCATCTCCAACACCAGCTGCACGTCGACGACCTGCCCATCCCCACGCATCGACGCGATGATGGCGTACTACCCGCCGATGCACGCGATTCTCCTCTTCGGCGGTGTCATCGGGCTCCTCGGGTTCAACACCGCGTACAACGACACGTGGCTCTTCTACAACAACCAGTGGCACAACATCTCCGCGACCGCGGGCCCGGCGCCCAGTCCCCGGTTCGGGGGCGCGATGGCCTGGGACGCTCTCGATAATCAGATCGTACTATTCGGCGGGTCTGCCGCCGACGGTCAGTCCGTGCAACTCTCGGGGGGCGAGGGCGATACCTGGGCGTTCAACGGGACCTGGAGCAACATCTCGGCATACGTCCTCGTGCGGAGCAATTACGAGTCCCCGTCGGCCCGGGACAGCATGGCGTTCACCAACTCCCCCTCCGGCTACCTGCTCATGTTCGGGGGAGAGCACAACGAGACCACAATCGAGGATACGTTTTCCCCGTGCAACCTCCACATCACCGGGTGGTGGTTCTACGAGGACCAGTGGAAGCCCATGCTCTACGGCGGCACGTGTGTCTTCAGTCCGGCGGCCGGACCCGTGCTTCCACCGGGGCTCCCGCCCCCGTGCGGACGCGTGGACGCCGCTCTCGGCTGGAGCCCGAAGAATGGACACTTCGTGCTCTACGGCGGCTACGGTCCCCTGGTCGAGACGGGGACCTACTGTGGCGGCACGGAAGGTCAGCTCAACGATACGTACACGTACCTGAACCCCCCCGGAAACGGCTTTGATTGGCAATCGGTCGGCGACTCGGGAGACCCCTCGAACCGGACCGGGATGGGATACGCATCGGATTTCTCCGCGAACTACTTCCTCATCTTTGGAGGCGGAGACGCGACCCAGTCGTTCAACTCCACCTACCGGTACTACGCAATCGTACACGCGAAGCTCACCGGCCCCTCGACCATCGACACGAATACCTCACACCTCTCGTTCTCGATTCCCTTCGTCGTCCGGGGATACGGAGGGAGCGGCACCCTCGATTACACGTTCAGTTACGCGAAGCTCCGAAGCACGAACGCTCTGGTCGACTCGGGCACCACCGATTGTTCGAACCTTACGAACACGGGTTTCACCTACGGCCCGCTCCCCTACGATGGTACATGGACAATCCCCTGTCAACCGACGAACCAGAGCTACAACGTCTTCCGACTCACTCTCTACGTCTGGGACGCCAACAACTCGACACTTTCCGGCGCAGGCTTCCCAGTGGGGGGTGACTACGCCACCGCGAACTGGACGTTCACGGTCCTTCCCCCCGAGACGGCACGAATCTACTCCGAGTTCAAGGGTGTCTTCTACAGTGGGTTCAGCTTCTCGAACACCTTCAGCGCGTTTCTGAAAGTGGGGGGCACGGCGGCCGACTCCGTGAACGCCACGCTCGGTGGCGTTCCGGTCAATTTCACGAGACGATCGGGGGGAAATGGCGACTGGTGGGATGCCACCGTCGACATGGGGTCCGTCACCCCCGGCTCGGCGCTCCGGGTTACCGGGTACTGGAACGGGTGGACCCAGAACGCAACGTACCAGGTGAAGATAGTCAGCACCCCCTCGTGGCTTGCGTCGCTGTTCGAGTACACCGACGCCGTTCAAACGGTCACCACGAGCGGGGCAGGGCCATACAACAAGAGCTACTCGATCACCGAGAGCTACTCTTGGAGCGTCGCGGATGGCTCGTCGAGCTTCGCACTCCCGTCTCCGATGGTCGGGGGACAGTACTCCCTCATCCCAGCGATCCAGGTCACTTTCGGAGCGAGCTCGTCCGGAAACGTCTCCCTCGCCGGAACCCTGTCCGTGACCCCGCCGTCGATCAACCTCGGTGTGGTGTCGTTCAAGCTTACCGTCTCGGTCGGTCTCACCGGGAAGTTCGAGGTCCTCAATCGGACCCAGGGGATCTCGGACGTGCAATGGGTACAGGCCAAGGCGACGATCACTATCGCGGGGGACCTAGGGGGAAATATCCCGCTCTACGGGTTCGATGTCCTCGGGATCGACGTCGGATTCACGCTCGTCATCGACATCAAGCCCAGCATCGCTCTCACGATGCTGCTCGCACCGACGACCGACACAACGAAGGAGATCATCAACGGGATTCAGGTGATGATGACGCAGCTCGTCGGCGCCCTGACCGTGGCGCTGTCGGTTGCGGTGAAGTTCAGCATCGGCATCGCATCGGTCGCGATCGGCGGCACCCTCTCGATCGCGGTCGCATTCAACATCACCCCGACGTTCCACGTAGGGGCGGGTTGGCTGAACGGTACCGTCTTTGCTCAGGCGACGTTCATCTGCTGGAACGTCAACTGGAACATACTGGGCCCGGCTGTCATCTATAGCTGGACCGACCCGCCTCCCGCCGGACCCCGTTCGCTTACTACGTGTCCGACCTGCTACAACAACGGCGAGAACGCCACCTGGTCGATCGAGTCCCGCTATTACGTTACGGCGAGCTACGACTCCAATGTCTGGAGCGCGAACATCACGGTGGGACCCGCGATCGAGGACATCTACCCGCACACTTCGGTCACCGGAGCACCGGGGTACAACGGTGGATACCTGTTCTACTCCGACGATAACGCGAGCGCTCCCGCACAGCTGGGGCTGGGCGTCTCGGGGCTGTATCTCGACCCCTCCACGAACCGCCTGACCTCAGTGCGCTCCCCGAGTGACCCGGGCTTCGAGACCGACGTGCCGGAGGCAGCGGCTTCTACGAACGGCAGCATCTACGTCGTGTGGGCTGCTCTCCCGAAGGGCGAGGCTTCCGATGCGAGTCCCGCGGAGCTCACCTCGCTCGCGCTGCACGGAGCCCGCTTCTACCCCAAGAACCAGACGTGGGGGCCGGTCCAGGTCTTCAGCTCGTGGGGCATCGTCCAGTCCTACCGCCTGGATGACCTCGCGTCGGGTGGGGTCCTAACTGCACTCATCGCATCGACGTACCTGGTCGGGGACTCCACTCCCGAGCGGCTTGTGGAGTTCAACGTGACGACGGGCCAGCAGATCAACAACGTCAGCGTCGCCGGTCTTTCGCTCATCACCTCGGTTCGAGGAACGAGCGGAGAGGCCGTCATCGAGGACGTAGCCGGCAACTACTCCGTCGTGAAACTCTCGACCGGAGTCTCGGTTCCTCTCTCGCCGAGCGTTCCCCCTCGGTCGCATCTGATCTCGGCGTCGTTTGTGGACGGCTCCTCCTCGACTCTCGCCCTCATCTATCGCAATCCGAACGCGACGGACACCGTACTCTACAACGTGGAGACCGACTCGATCGTTGCCAACCTTTCGACCGACCAGAGCGCCACGGAGACGCAAGCGGTCTTCGGAAACGGCACCTACTACCTGTTCGAAAGCGTCCACACGGGCGTCGTAGGCTGGACCGACGTCGGAGGGACGTTCTCGAATCTGACATCGGTCGCCGTCGCGAACCTGGAGAACTTCGGACTCGTCCAGGCCGGGTCCTCCATTCTCCTCTACATGCTCGGAACGAACGGCAACGACTCCTCGCCGACCGTCACCCTCTACCTCGCGGAGGTCGGAAGCACGCTCGCCGCGGTCCCCGGCCCCGCCGCGCCGCCTCCTCCGCCACCCACACCAACGCCCACTCCCAAGTCCTCCTCCTCGGGAAGTGGTAGCTCGACGAACTACGTGCTGTATCTCACCCTGGTCGCGGTAGCGGACGTAGCCCTCCTGGCCGTTCTCGCGATCGTTCGCCGGCGGCGGGGCCGAGAACCGACGACGGGACCTCGAGACCGTCCCCCTTCCTCACCGCCCGAGTCTCCCCCATCACCCCCGACGGACGAGTCCCCATGAATGGCCTGCAGTTCAGTCAGCATCCTCGGACTGCTGTCGGCGCGCTGCGCCCGTGGCTCGTCGTGGGCATTGTCGCGGGCTTGTTCCTTGCTCTCCCGTTCGGTCCCTGGTCCCCAGCCGAC
>Ga0187780_10004511_pt1 | contig 10428 bp, 12 predicted proteins | sample 1015_Q2_SP10_20__FD_132429 | JGI IMG/M metagenome (GOLD analysis project Ga0187780, IMG submission 132429) | Tropical peat soil microbial communities from peatlands in Department of Meta, Colombia - 1015_Q2_SP10_20_MG | ecosystem: Environmental > Terrestrial > Soil > Wetlands > Peat | place...
CCCGAGAAGGACGGCACCGTGTTCGGCGCCGGCTGGTTCTCCCACTCGACCGGACGCTAGGTTGGGCGCGCTGACCGAGAGGAATGATCCGGATGTCTGACGTGAGCGTGTTGATGAGCGGTCTGGTGTTCGGCGAGCAGCCCAGATGGCACGAAGATCGCTTGTGGTTCTCGGACTGGGGCACGCAGGAGGTGATCGCCGTCGACCTGGACGGCGACAGCGAGGTCGTGCTTAAGGGGAGCTCGTTCCCGCTGTGCGTCGATTGGCTGCCCGACGGCCGGCTGTTGGTCGTCTCGGCGCGGGAAGGGCTGCTGCTGCGCCAGGAGCCGGACGGCTCGCTCCACACCCACGGCGACCTGGGCAGCGTGTCGAACCCGCCGGCCGGTAACGAGCTGGTGGTGGACACCCGGGGGAACGCGTACGTCAACGGCGTGGGCTTCGACCTGATCGCGGGCGAGGAGTTCGCTCCCGGAATCGTCGCGGCCGTCGCCCCTGATGGCTCGGCTCGCCGGGTCGCCGACGGTCTGGCGTTCCCAAACGGCATGCTGATCATGCCCGACGATCGGACCCTGATCGTCGCTGAGTCCTACGCCCGGCGGCTCACGGCGTTCGACATCGCGACGGACGGAAGCCTGTCCAACCGGCGGGTCTGGGCCGAGCTCGGCGACGGGGTGCCGGACGGGATCTGTGCCGACACGGACAACGCCGTTTGGTACGGGGACGTGCCGAACCGGCGGTGCGTGCGCGTTCGCGAAGGCGGCGAGGTCGCGCAGACCATCGAGCTCGACCGCGGCTGCTTCGCGTGCGCCCTCGGCGGCCCCGACCGGTCGACCCTGTTCATGATCGCCAACGAATGGCGCGGGCCCGCGAACATGCTCGAGGGGCGCGGCACCCAGGTGCTCATGGCCCGGGCGCCGGCGCCCGGCGCCGGTCGGCCGTAGTTTCGAAGCGCCTGTGTAACGATGTGCCTGCGTGACGACAGGCGCGAGGGATCAGAGCGGCGCTCGTGTGCAGTCGCAAATCAGCATCCAGCTTGTCGGAGGACCGACCGCGGTCTCGAGTACGGCGGCCTTCGCTGGCTGACCGATCCGGCGCTGGCGACAACGCCTCGCGGGCCGTGGTGTGCGCAATCGTTCAGAGGACCGGTGAACTCGCAGTGGCGATCCTCAACGCCGGCGCGGTCCAGCTGTCGAAATTCGACGGTGCGTACCTCACGCTGTCGGCCGACTCGCTCATCCGCCTCCGCCCAGCGGTCCCCGAAGATGTGCTCGTTCAGCGCCTCGCCACTGCCCACTCCGAGGCAGAAGCGGCCGTCGAGCAGGATCGCCGAGGTTGCCGCGGCCTAGGCCACGATCCCCGGATGGACAGGTCACGGCAGTTGTGACCTTCATGTCGGTGGTGGTGGCGATCGCGCCGATCGTCGACCACACGAACGGGCTGTGACCCTGCTCATCGTTCCACGGGCGGTAATGGTCCGAAATCCACAGCCCATCAAAGCCGGCCTCCTGCGCCCTGACCGCCTGATCGACGAGCTCGCGCGGCCCCACTCCTCACTCGACAGGAAGTAACCGATCTCCATTGGCGGCCCACTTCCGTGCGCATGACGATGCAATCAACGCGCATGAGAACGGACGGGACCGCGGCTGCAGGATCCGTCCTGCGAGCCGCGTTTACCTTCCTCACGATGCGTGCGCGGGCTCCCGGGCGCCTGACCGGTCGGCGCCTTCCTTGGCCGACTCGGCCTGGGCGAGCCGCCTGTTCACGTGACCCCAATCGAGATTCCGGAAGAAAGCCTCGACGTACCGCTTGCGCCCGTCGGGCGTTGCTCCGTAGTCGTGCGCGTACGCGTGCTCGTAGACGTCCAGTGCCAGCACCGGCACCATGTTGTAGACCGCCCACAGATTCTGCGTGTCCATGATGTAGTTGAACAGCGATGCGTCATTGAGGTCGTAGCCGACCATCACCCAGCCGCCCGCAGCGCTCGCCGCCTTGCGGATCGCCGCGACCATTCCTCGACTCCGCCGTGGAACTCGGACTCGATCAACTCGGCGAACCGCCCGTCAGGCTCACCGCCCTCGCCGCCGAGATGCCCGAAGTACAGGTCGTGGTTCTTGAACCCGAGCAGCGCAAAAGTGTAGTCGACCGATACTGCTCGCAACTGAGAGTAGACCTGATGGCCTTCGACCTCGGAGTAGTCAAACCCCGTGAGGATCGTCCGGCACTCGTTGGTCTTCTTCACATAGCCCTCGTAGAGCTTGTAGTGGTCTTCCATCGTCTGGCGCGAGATCCCATCGAGATCCTTGTCGAACGCTGGGAACTTCTTCGCCTTGATTTCATCCCAGGGCATCGTCGTCCTTTCCTCGGTGGCTTTATGTGCTTTGAACACCCGTTGTACCCACGGTCGGGTCAGCAAAACGCAAGCGCCGCGGGAGGCTCGGGAGCAGGTCCCAGTCGGCCGTGATGGCCGCTCAAGGCGGTCTGCTTGGCGTGCTGCGCGGCGTGAGCCTCACGCCGCCGCGGCCGGTACCTGAGCGTCATCGAGTAACAGCATCGAGCGACGAAGCAGGCGTGACACGTGCATCTGGGAGTGGCCGATCCGATTGCTGATCTCGCGCTGCGTGAGACCGTGCACGAGGCGCAGTCCAAGCACTTGCCGTTCGAGGTCGCCGAGCTTGGCCCAGCTCGTGGCGATCGCCTGTCGCTCGTCGGCAAGCTGGTCCACGACGGCGTGGCGATGCTGCGCGCGTGCGGCCTCCACGACGCGGCCGGCGCGTTCAGCGCAGCGACGTCTGGTCGAGCTTCCGGCACGGGCCCTGACCGACGTTGCGGTAGGTGGCGAGCCAGAAGCTGAACACGAACTCGCGGTGGCCGGAGCCCTGTGCGGACGACCGCCCGCTCAGTGGACCTGTCAGCCGCGGCCGGGCGGAAACCCCACCTGGCGCCGGCCGTCGTTCCACACGATCGTCGGGACGATCCCGCGGTGGTTCGTATAGTCCATGAGCTCGGCTCTCCAGGAGGCGTTCTTGGTCGCGTCGCGCTCCTCGACGGTCTCCCCGTCGGCCGCAAGCTGCTCGCGGGCAGCCTGGCAATACGGGCAACCCGGCTTCACGTACATGACGACGCTCATCGCACTAGGCACCGAGCATAGCTCGGAGGGCGCGCGTCAGCCCGTGACCGACACCGCGCTCGTCCCAATGAAGGTGTCCGTGAGATGAACAGTGACTCCGCGGTTGGCCGGCACGGTCACTGTCCTGCGGTTCCCGCTCGTGCTCGCAATCACCGTGCCAGTCTGGCCGTTCCGTGTCTCGGTGACGGTGCAGCGCGATCCCGCCGGAAGCTCGGGGAAATCGCGCGACACGGACCCGGCTCGGTGGCGGGCGGGGATGACGAACGCGTAGTCGTGGAGCGGACCGCCACAGGCGACCAGGATGGCTATCGGACCCTGCTGTCCGGCGGCCGGTCCAGCGATCGTCTTCGTCACTCGCACGTTGCCGGTCGGGGCCTGCTCGGCGGCGGCCGTGCGCTCGTACACGTCCATCACGTTCACCGGTACCACCTCGCCGGCCGGGACGGTGGCCGTCTGGTCATTGCCCGATACGGTCGCGGTGATCGCGTCGGTGGCGCCGTCCGCGGTCTCGGTGACGGTGCATACCGAGCCGGCCGGGATGCCGGTGTAGCTCTGCGACACAGTCCCTGCGGGGGTGCTGGCGTGGATCACGAACTCCGGCGACAGCAGGGTGCCGTTGCAGACCACCTGGATAGTTACCGGTCCCTGCTTGCCGGCGAGCGGACCGGCGATCGTCTTGCTGACAAGCAGGCTGGTGGGGCCTGAAACGTGGTTGTAGGTGTCGGTGATATGCACGCTCTCGCTTCCGCCCGCGGAGACAACGACCTCCTGCCCGTCCCCGGTCACGACCACGTTTGTTCCAGCGACGGCGCCGTTGGATGTCTCGATGACGGTACACGTCGTTCCAGCGGCGATGTGACTGTAGGTGCGTGACTTGGTGCCCGCCGGCGTACCGGCGGGGATGACGAAGTCAGACCTGGCGACGCCGTCATCGCAGGCCACGTGGATGACGACACGCGCCTGCGATCCGGCAGCGTCGCCGGCGATCGTCTTCTTGACGACCAGCGCCCCGGACGGCCTAAACTCGGCGGTGGCGTGGACGGTGGTGGTCAAGGTCGCCTCCTTGGCCAGGATCAGCTTCTGGGCGTCGTTGACCCCTCCCAAGTTGCCGGAGTACAGATAGACGTTGCCGCTGGGGACGGTCGCCACCGAGGTGGCCTGGAGCTCCGCGGTGGATGGACCCGCGGAGCGCATCCAGATCTTCTGGGGAGACTGCACCGTGGCTGTCGTTCCATCCCCGAGCACGGTGGTGCCTGCCCGGTTCGAGTACATAATCCCGCCCGCGGCTGTGACGGTGGCAGGCGGATGGTTCGTGGTTAGGGTGAAGGGTCCGAGCGCGCTACCGGCGCCTCCGCTCACGGACGACGGTGTGAGCGTCAGGCTGGGCGGCGGCGGCTGGACCAGCGGCCCGACGGATTGAATGTGGCCGACGATGGCGGCCACGGCGCCATAAAGGGGATCCTGGTTGCTCAGCACGTACTTGTCGCTGAAGAACCAGATGGCCGCCTGCACGGCGGCGGCCGTCTGGTACTCGGTCAGGGGCGCGTTGGTAATGGGATCGTTCGTGGGTTCGCTGGTGGTCGGGTAGTACTCCTCGAGTATCCGGGCCACGTAGCCCACGTTGGGGACATTCGCGTCGTCCCACATGCCCAGAGCGTAACCGACCCCGGGATACGTCAGGGTGAAGATGTCGATGCAGTAGAGCTTGAGCGTCGGACCGCTGGGGGGCTCGTGGCCGTAGATGATGCCGGCGAAGCCCTCGTCCTTGGCATCGAATCCGGAAGGCGGGGTGGCGCTGTTGGGATAGGGGTTCGTGGTTGGGTCGAAGGGGTAGGTGCCGTTGGCGATGAACCCGGTGACCGGCCCGCCCGGACCGGTGCCCGTCATCACGATCTCGGTGTTCGCCCCCCCGGTCGCTCGTGTTCCGGGTGGCTTGGGACTGACAACTGCGCCGGCAGGAACGGCCTGCAACAGCAACGACCCCAATGCCAGCAACAGCACGACAGGCAGCCACCATCCGCGGCGAGACCGTAACAACGCGAGACGCGCTCGCCCCCAGCTACGACGATTCGTTGACCAACCGGCGCTGTCAAATACGCGTCCAGACACGGCCACCCACCTCACATCTCGGCCACCGTCTTTATTGATGCCGGAGACCAAATCTGCCTTTGGGGTTGACCATACCCGGGGCCCGCAGTCAGCGGGAGGGGGCGCGCACCCCTCTTGGAGTAGCGCACACCCCTCCCTCAGGCACCTTTCCCCCGGGGATGCGGGCTCCGCGGCAAATCCTGCTCGGCGTGAGTCTGGTGCTCATATTCGCGGTACCGGCACGAGCATGCACATCACGCGCTGGGTCACGCCCATGGAGGCCGCATGGCTGCTCGTCGGGCGCCCGAGCTGCCGACCGCCGGTGCTGGCTGCAGGTCCGGCTTCCGTGGCGCCCCGACAGCCTGTTCGCGGTGTGGTGCGCGATACCGTGCAATCCCAACGCGTTCCTTGGCAGCTGGGTACTCGATCTCACCGCCCACAGCGATGTGCTGCAACAGTTCGACGGCGGTGATGGAACCATCGCGACTCATGGCCACGGAGGGGCGAGCCTCGAGGATCCGCTCGGCACCACCGGCCCGTCTCACCAGCCGTTGCGGTGCACGACCTCCTCGAATGGCCGGCGCTTCAAGCGGGTCCCGGGCCGGAGCCGCCGGTCCGCCGGATAGCCGAGATCCATAACGAACGCGACGAGCTTGTCCCCGGGAACATTGAGCACCGACCTCGCCAGGTTCTGATCGCCGACGGCCGAATGACCGCTGCCGATCCCGAGATCGGCGGCGGCGATCATCATCTGCATCGTCGCCTGGCCGATGTCGAAGCGATTGCGCTCGCGGGCGCGAAGCTCCTCCTCGTCGGGGATCACCATCGCGATCGCGGCGGCCGCGCTCGCGATATGCCCGCCACCGCGCCACACCGTGGACAGGTCACGCAGCATCTCGCGATCGGTCACGACGACGAAGTCCCACGGCTGGTGGTTCTGCGACGAGGGCGCGATCCGGCCGGCTTCGAGCACGCGGTCGAGGTCGGCGTCGGGGATCACACGGTCGGCGAACTCGCGAACGTTGCGCCGAGCGGTGATGGCATCCCAGGTCTCCATCTACAGCCTCCTCACTGGTGGCCGGCAATTGCAGGCGGTCGGTACAGGTCCGCCAGCCTACGGGTCTCTTCGCCTCGACGTGTATCAGCGGTGTCGATTTCTGCCGTTCGCATTCGTGTAGGGGTGAGAGCCCGGAAATCACCCGGTCCCGGGCAATCCCAGGCGCCACCATCCGCGCGGCGCCGTCGAGACCGAAAGGACACCAGATGGGAAAGGTGATCGCTATGAATTGGGTGACGCTTGACGGCGTGATCCAGGGACCGGGGCGCCCGGACGGGACACGCGGAATGGGTTTGCGCACGGCGGCTGGGGTGTTGCATACTCCGACGAGTCGACGGTCGCCAAGATGGGTGACCGGATGGGCGGGGATCGTGCGTTCTTGTTCGGGCGGCGCACCTGCGAGCAGCTGTTTGCCTCCTGGAACACCCGGGGCGGGCCGTTCAAGGACGCGCTTAACAGCACTCGCAAGTACGTCGCCTCGGGCAGCCCCGCGACGAGGCTCGACTGGCCGAACTCGACCCTGCTGCACGGCGACGTGCCGGCCGCCGTGGCGGAGGTCCAAGGCCCGCAGGAGGCGCTCGAGTCGATCGATGCGCTGTCCCTCGATGGCTATTACCTCTACCACGCGATCCGAGCAGACCTCCTACGTCGCCTCGGCCGGCTGGACGACGCCACCGCCGCCTACTCCGCCGCGATCGACCGCACCGACAACGCTACCGAGATCAGGTTCCTGAACAGCCGCATCGCCACGATCCGCGACGGCGTCCCACGCGCCGGCGATGCTCCCCCACGCTACGCGTAGCCGCCGAACCCTCGGACACGCGTTGCCTCGAGCACGCGCTCGATCGCCAGCTCATACGCGGCAACGCGGAGCGGCACACCGCTATCGCGGCTCGCACGCTGCTCGACCTCGCGGTAGGCGCCGCGCATGCTGGCGCCGAGCTTGTTGTTGACCTCGTGCTCCTCCCAGCGGAGGTGCTGGAGGTTCTGGACCCACTCGAAGTAGGACACCACCACCCCGCCGGCATTGGCGACCACGTCGGGGACGACGAGAATGCCGTTGTCGTTGAGGATCGCGTCGCCCGTGGGCGTCGTCGGGTTGTTGGCGCCTTCGATCACCAATCGGGCCCGGATCGAGTCCGCGTTGCCGGAGTGGATCGTCCCCCCGAGCGCAGCCGGGATCAGCACCTCGCATTCGAGTGCGAGCAGTTCTGCAGCCGGGATCGGCTCGGCATCCGGATACTCGACGAGCTTTCCGCCATCGGCAAGGTGGCGCACGAGCGCCTCTGGGTCGATGCCGGCCGGCGCGTGGATCGCCCCGCTGGTGTTCGACACACCGGTGAGCTTGCAGCCGAGCTGGGCGACGATCCGCGCCACCCACGAGCCGACGTTGCCAAAGCCCTGAATGACCACGCGGGTGGAATCGGGGTGCAGCCCGAGCGACCGCGCGGCCTCGCGGTAGGCGTACACCACGCCACGTCCCGTCGCGGCCTCGCGTCCAGGCGAGCCGCCCAGCGAGATCGGCTTGCCGGTGACAACGGCCGGGGCGTCGCCGTGGAGCTTGGCGTACTCGTCCATGATCCAGGCCATCACCTGAGCGTTGGTGCCGGCGTCGGGCGCAGGGATGTCCCGTGTCGGACCGAGAATCCCGGCGAGCCTGTCCACGAATGAGCGGGTGATCATCTGGAGCTCGTCCTGGCCCAGATCTCGGGCCGGGCAGTTGACGCCGCCCTTGGCACCCCCGAACGGGACGTCGAGGATCGCCGTCTTCCAGGTCATCAGCGCGGCCAGCGCCCGCACCTCATCGAGGTTGACTCCCTCGTGATAGCGGATGCCGCCCTTGAACGGCCCCCGCGCCCCGTTGTGCTGCACCCGGTAACCCGAGAACACATGAATCCCACTGTCGCGCATCCTCACCGGAATCTGGACCTGTACCTCGCGATACGCGGTCCAAATGACCGACCGGAGGTCATCGGGCACACCAAGGCGATCGGCCGCAACGTCGAAGTAGTGCGAGACCGTGTCGAAGCTCGACACCTCGGCAGGTCCGGGATGTGGAGCCCGGTTGGCCACGCGCGGCGACTTGTCGGGATGAGCGCGACGACCGACCGCAGTGTGCGGCTCCTGCCCGCCGGTGGCCGTCACGGTCGTCATACCCATCAGGTTCGCGGCGCCCGGACGACCGCGCATCCGTGCCTGCTCACGGGAACCCTGGGTACTTCTCCGCAGGCGCCACCTCGACGACCGCGCTGCCGGGCGGACTGGTAGGACGCGAGCCCAGCCGAGCCGTACTGCCCTAGCTCGGCGCGGCAGCTTGCTCGTCGCCGTATGTGGTGGTGTAACGCCTCGTCGGTAGTAGTAGTGGCTGTTGGTAACCCGCAGGATTATCAACAGCTTCTTGGTTTTTCGCGCGCACGCGCGCGAGGCGCTGGGACTCAGGCCGCGGCCTGGAGCTCGGGGATCACCTCCTCGGGCCGCCGGTCGTGGTCGGCGAGGACGAGCGCGAGCGACTCCTCGGAGAGGTAGCGGCGGCTGGCCGGCCACTCGTCGTTCTGCTCGATCAGCAGCGCCCCGGCGAGCCGGATCGCGGCCTGGTCGTCGGGGAAGATCCCGACGATGTCGGCGCGCGCGCCGGTAGCCGCCCACCGCTCGGCCGCCCTTCCCGCTGCCGGTATCGGCGCTTCGGTCGGTCCTCAGGGGTCGGGATAGGGCGCAGTCGCGATGGCCCGCGGCGGCTCCCGTGTGCCGTGCTCGTATGCGGCACTGCCGGTAGGTGGAGAAGCCGCGTCTTCTGGTCGCGCGTCCGCACGGTCAGCGCGAGCGCCGCGACGGAGCAGTTGGATGCGTAGCGTTCCCCACCGGCCGGACCGGAATAGCGCCAGGCAACTGTCGATTCGTCGGGAGCCGATACCTCGATCGTGTGCCCGCCGGCGGTCACGCGGCCGTGGAAAGTCGCGCGTGGCTCGACCGACACGGCCTTGGTCCGCGGCACCGGCGCCCGGTACATCCAATGTCGCGGGAGATAGGGGAACATCACCCCGGCGCCGCCAAACTCGAGCTCCCACGACGCCCCGTCGACCGAGCCCACCGCCCGCGTGAGCGTCAGTCGCCTGGCCGATTCTGACCAGTTCGCCGGGCCCAGCGGAAAGCTCATGCGGCTGAAGGGTCGCCTTCTGTGCTCGCGGTGGCTCGGCTCCGGACCAGAGTGTGCACCAGAGCGAGCCGCGTGGGAACCGATCCGGCCGCTTGAGAATCGTGTAGCGGATCCATGCACCGCGTGGCGTCAGCGTGTCGGCGATGTAGAAGCTCTCGTAGTGCCCGGCTTTGGTCGAGATCCAGCGAAACCGTGCAGAAGGAAGGTCGGCGGTCAATCGAAATGTGGGGTCAGACTCGGGGTTAGGGCCGCTGCCGCCGAGCAGGCGGACCGTCAGTCGAGCGAAGGCCACGAGGTGGTGCGATGTAGGCTGTGGTCGAGGCAGACCGCGTTCGCTCGGGGCCTGCGTGCTGGAGGGAGGAGCGGCCGTGACCGAAACGATCTTGTGCGCGGTCCATGATTCTGACGCGGCGCGGCAAGTCCTGGACACCGCCCGGGGGTTCAGGCAGGCGTGGGGCGCAGGTCGCGTCGTCGTGCGTGTCCTTGGTGGCGATGACGGGATGCTGATGCGCCGCGCGGGCGCGGCGGCCGCCCGCTCCGCGCCTTGAGCCACGATAACCATCCGCGAGCGAGGTGAGCGGCCTGTGCTCCTCCATACGGACGTACCGACGCGAGCTCAGGTGAGCCGGCTGCTCGTCAGTCGCAACCCCGCGAGCGTGTCCATCTACGTCCCGACCGACCCAGTCTCGGCCAACATCGGTGAGCGGATCGAGCTCGGCAACCTCGCGACCGAGGCCTTGGCGCAGCTGGGTGATGCGAGGATCGCCAAGCGCGAGGTCGTGGCGATCGAGCAGGAGATCGGCGACCTGATCGAGGACGAGGAGTTTGGCGCTACCAGGCCCGGAGCCTCGCGATCTTCGCGACGCCCGAGCGCCTCACCACGTTCCGGCTACCGAACCGGCTGCTGAGCGCGGTTGTCGCGTCCGATCGGTTTCATTTCAAGCCTCTCCTTCGTGCGGTGACGTTTCCGCAAGTCGCGCTCGTGCTCGCGCTGGCGCAGGG
>Ga0187780_10004513_pt1 | contig 10428 bp, 13 predicted proteins | sample 1015_Q2_SP10_20__FD_132429 | JGI IMG/M metagenome (GOLD analysis project Ga0187780, IMG submission 132429) | Tropical peat soil microbial communities from peatlands in Department of Meta, Colombia - 1015_Q2_SP10_20_MG | ecosystem: Environmental > Terrestrial > Soil > Wetlands > Peat | place...
ATGGGATGTTGCTGGCGCTGTCGAGTGCGTATCGCTCTAGTTCAAGTGCCGCTCAGGTTCTTCGACACAGGTAAGCAGGGCACACTCCGGAATCCGCTGATACGGTCTCCCGGTGTTACGGCGGACGGACAAGGAGAAGAGCCTGATGGCAGTGTTCAACGGCGCGTTTCCGGTTCTTCCCGGCAAAGAACAAGAAGGAAGGGACTTTGCGGCCGCGTGCATGGGAGAGCGCCGCAAAGGGTTCGAGGCTCAGTTGGTCAGGGGGGGACTTACCCGGGAGACTTGGTCTCTGCAGAAGACCCCGATGGGGAGCTTCATCTTGGTTTGGTTCGAGGGTCCCGACATCGAGAAGGCGTTCACGGAACTCGCCACCTCTGACGATGAGTTCACGGTCTGGTTCCGTGGCCAAGTCAAGGATGTGACTGGCGTCGACCTGGGCGCTCCACCCGAAGGCCCGCCCCCCGACGTGCTGGTTGACTGCACCCCCTGAATCGACTGAGTAGCCGACCTGGATGTGCCGTGGTCGTGCGGTTCTATTGAGCCGATACCGTCGGCCCTGGCTTGTCTCAGGGTGCGAAGTCACTGACCACGGTTAAATCGACGAACTCGGGCGCCCCTTCGAACACGTCGGCCATCGTCGCTCTCACAGCTGCCAGCCCCTCCTGACGGCGGTCGTCTTGTTCTCTGGCTCGGGCCTTTTCCTCGCTCTCAAAGATGACGAGCATGTACAAGCGGGAGGGATCCTTCTGGTCCCTGTATGCCGTTGACCGAAGCAGGCCAGAGCCTGGTTGCTCAGTGGCCTTCAACTGATCGAACAACTTCGGCAACTCCTCGTCCTTCCCAGGCTTCAGGCGGGTTGTGATCAGTTGTGCCCACATGGAGGCTCCATTCGTTCGGATGACACACCATATTTGACGGCTTCCAGAAGTGCTCGGCCCTTGCTCACCCATCCGAGATGTGCCGATGCAGCGCCCCCGGCCTACCGGGCGACCCGCTCGGTAACGACACGGAGCGATCCTGCTCGGTTCCAGCCCGCTGAACTGGTCCGGCCGGGTATCCGAGGGGGCGCGACCACCGGCAATACATAGCGGTCTGAGGCCGGCCCGGGGACACGTCATGGCTTAGAAACCGTGCCCATGGAGCCGGGGCACACCGACCCGACGAGGCCCACGCCGAGGCCCATGGACCTACCTACGCTTAGGGCATGACAACCACGCACGTCGCAGACCAGCCGCCTTCGACCCACGATGTTGGGACTCCCTCACCAGGATGGGAATTCCCGGAGGTCGCCGCAGTGGTGGTCCTCGCCGCCGTGGCAGTACTGGCACTTGGGGGACTGGCAACCGGGCTGGCGATGAGCGCGGCGGCACACGTGGGGTACAGCCGCCTCCTCACGGGACGCTCGGTGGAATTCGGTGCGGCGTGGGCAAGCACCGTCTTGGCTGCTGTCCTCCTGCTTGGTGTGCTCGGTCTCTGTTGGTGGCACCTAGGTACGTGGGCACGAAGACAAGGCCACGATTCACATAGCGTCGTTGCCAAGTTGCATGTCGCCAGAATCCGCGGAATTGTCACTTGGGTCGAGGCCGCCTTTGTCCTCACTGCGGTCGCGTCGATTGCGCAACTTGTCGGGGCGGTCATGGGCAGCACCGGAAGCGTGGCGATCTGGGCACCCGATTTCAACGTGGGGGCCAACATGGCGGCGGTGCTCATGATTGCGGTCACCGGCGTGGTGTTCGGTCGTCGTCTCCATCACCAATAAGCGTTGGCCCAGAACCATGACGTGACGAGCCGTCGAGAACGTTTGCGGGCGGCATGGCCCTTCTGGCCTGGTCAGACACACCACCCGACCACCGGCATTCCCGAGCGGTCGGGGCCCTGGGTGCGGCTTCAGGACACGGGTCCGTGGCATGGCGGGGCTACACCAGGGCACGATGGTGGCCACCCGCGGTAGACAGGACGCACGGGTGTAACAGGACGATCCGCACCGGACGGGGGTGGGCCCGCATGAGCAGCGCAGAATCGCCTGGCCACATGCAGGTGCCAAGCTCGTCCGGCGATTGGTTGGCTGCTTCTGCTGTGTTGGGCCTCCTCGGTTCGGTTGCGATCGCCCTTACAGGTGGACGCATCACTGACCCCGACGTGGGATACCTCTCGATGGCCGTGTTCGCAGCGGGTTGCCTCCTCCTCCTCCTATGGGCTGCGGCGGCCTTCTTCTGGGCTCTGGTCTCGGTGGACTTGCGCCAAGGGGCTCGACGCCAGATGGGGTCCGAGCAACCTGGCCAACAAGACTCCGGGGAGTGACCGTGAGCGCAAGCCCGCCTTCGGCATCGTTCCTGCGGCGGATGTTGATCCCTTTGGCGCTGGCTCAGTTCATCTGCAGCTTCGCCGGCTCGAACATGGCCGTGATGATCAACGACATCAGCAAGGACCTCAACACGACCGTGAAGGGTGTCCAGAGCGCGATCACGATCTTCCTGCTTGTGATGGCGGCGCTGATGATCCCCGGGGGCAAGCTCACCGTCCGCTGGGGGCGGAAGCGCTGCTTCATGGTCGGCCTCACCGTCTACGCCGTCGGTGCCGTCATGAGCGCACTGTCGCCGGGGCTGGGCGTCCTGATCCTGGGTAACTCGATCCTCGAGGGCGTCGGGACGGCGATGCTGATCCCGCCCGTCTACATCCTCACCACGTTGCTCTTCACCGAGGTCACGTCACGGGCCCGTGCGTTCGGGGCGATCAGCGGCATGGGTGGCATCGGCGCCGCCGCCGGACCGCTGCTCGGCGGCCTCATCACCACTGCCATCAGTTGGCGGGCGGCCTTCATCTTCCAAGCACTGGTGATCGGGGCCATCGTCCTTCTCAGCCGCAAAATCGAGGACCCGCTGCCTGCCGACCCCACCAGCCGGCCCGACACGCTGGGCACCGTGCTCTCGGCCGTCGGGTTGGTGCTGGTGGTGATGGGGATCCAGGTGGCGGCAGACAACCTGTGGTGGACCCTCGTCATGGTCGTCGCCGGTGCACTGGTCCTGACGTGGTTCTTCGTCCACATCAGGCACATGGAACGAACCGGTCGAGAACCGTTGCTGTCCACGAGCCTGTTTCGGAACCGAACCTCGAACTTCGGTCTCGTGACCCAGAACGTGCAGTGGCTCCTGCTCCTCGGCACTTCCTTCGTCGTCTCGGCCTACCTGCAGGTCGTCCGCGGCTACAACGCGATCCAGACCGGTGTCATCTTCACCGCCGCCACAGCGGGAATCCTCTTGTCGTCCCTGGGAGCAGAGCGCTTCGCCAAGCGTCGCCCCCAGCGGACCCTGATCATCGCTGGGTTCGTCTTAACGCTGATCGGGGTCGGCATCCTGGTGGCGATGGTGGCCGCGGCCGAGGGGGTGTGGGCCTTTGTTCCCGGGCTCTTCTTCATCGGGTTCGGCTGCGGGGCGATGCTCACACCGTCTGTGAACGTGGTGCAGTCAAGCTTCGTCGAGAGTCAGCAGGGCGAGATCTCGGGGCTCTCCCGTGCCGTCTCGAATCTCGGTTCAACGTTTGGGACGGCGATCGCCGGCACCATCCTCGTGGCCGAGATCGTCGAAGGCAACAAGTCCTACGGGCTGTCGATGATCGTGCTGGGCGTCGCCGGGCTGGTCGGTCTCGTGGCGGCGCTCTTCCTGCCGAGACGGCTCACGGTGGCAAGATCCGGGGCTCCTGCCTCGCCCTGACCCCCGCTGTGATCCCCTAGGCCGTTGGGGACGGGGCTTCCATCCGCAATGTGCCGGGTGAGGGCGGTGGGCCGCGCCGGCGGACCGAGCGATAATCCCGCCCCGGCGACATTTCCGGGCGGGTCAGCCCCGGGGCCGGGGGCGCGACCACGGCACTTCTCGGGCGATCAGCCCGTGGACTCAGCGGCTGCCTCGACTGCCAGTCCGGCCGCGAAATACGGATGCCCCCTGGTCACTCCAGGCTTGAGCTTCTAAGAAGACCCTTCGTGCGTGAGCGGGTCGATCCCGTCCACCTCGTGTCGATGCCGACGCCAGGGCCACCGTCCATCGGAGGAGGCGGGTTCGGGTACGGGAGCTACTCGGACTTTGAGACATGCATCGCAGAGGTATAGGCCCTCGTAGAGCCTTGTTCGGCCACGGAAGTGGCAATCGGCACAGAGCCGATCGAGATAGACCATGTGGTCGGCGGAAAGTGGACCTCTGTGTCGCACGATCTGATTGAGCCGCTGTTGTGCGGCATCGGTCAGTCGCCATGTGGTCTTTGTCTTCATCTCGCTCGGGATGACTAAACCCCATGCGACTAGATCTCGGAGAAGGGGATCGAAATTCTCGATGGGATACGTCCTGCGTTCGTCCATCCGATTATCAACTCCCTCCAAATGCGGCGGTGCTCCCCCACGGTCCCGTCTCTAACGCGCTCCTGACGGCCGCCAAGAGTTCGCCAGTTCGCACTGGCTTTTGGAGATAGGCGTGGACCTTCTCCCGCCGGGCCATGGCCTCTGCGTCATACGGTTGGGCTGACACGAGAACCGTGGGCGGCGGCTCGTCGAGCCGGTCGAGGAGCTGGAAGCCGTCCATGACGGGCATTCGCACGTCGAGCACCATGGCCCCGACCCGTAGCGACCGGAGCAGTTCCAGCGCTACGAAACCGTCGTCCGCCTCGGCGACCGAGTAGCCCGCTCCCCGAAGAGCGGACACGAAGCAGTGGCGAACGTTCTCATCGTCCTCGACTGCCAGAACATCTACGTCTGCGCCCTGCATGGCTGGTCCAGAGGTGATCAGCCACTCATGCGGCGGCCGGGCGCTCGAGACGCGAAGACCACGGCGAGTCCGCCGACGGGCGCGTGGGTCGGGGACCCGGCGGCCAGGGCAGTGGTGCCCGGCGCGACCGTCAGAGCCAGCTTCTTCATCGCGTGCAGTATGACACGTCGCAGTGACGGCCGACAATGGTGATCGACAATGTCGACCCTGGTCAGGGGGGTAGAGGGATGGGGTACCGTGGAGTTGTGAGGGGAGGCCCGCCACCGCTGGATCCGCCACCGCTGGACCTGGGGTCGATCGGGGACGTAGCGACGGAACTTCAGGTCTCGCGCCAGCGTGCGGACGTGATTAGCCGGGACCGGGCCAACGGCTTTCCCGAACCGATCGGAATCATGCGGGGTGGCCGCGTGTGGGACATGGCCCAGGTACGGGCGTGGGCGTACGCCCATCGAAACAACACGGCGGACCGACGAAGCGGTGTCGATCGACGGCAGAAGGTGAAGCCACGCAGGGTCGAGCGGCGCAGCGGCCGCGACCGACGGCGATCCTGACGCTCAGCGAGATTCTGGCGAGTCCCGGAGGCAGTTTCATGCCCTACGGAACGCCCGGACTTCGGCACTGGGGACGTCAATTGATAGGGAGCACCTTCGACGGCTGCATAAAGCCAAGGTGACAGTCGAATGAGAGCCAGCACACCTCCCGTCCCCCCAAGTGCCTTGAGGCACCCGCGGACCAAGCCCCTTAGTCGAATTACGGCCGCCTGGTACTCCCATAACGCCGCACTCTACGACCGCATGGTCACCCACGGACTGCTGCGTTTGGCAACGAGCGGCGGAGGCCGTGAAACCATCGTCGACTTGGCGCGCACGGTCCCACTGGACATGGTGCCACTGCTCGACGTTCCGACCGGGACCGGTGAGTACCTTCCCTTTCTTCCCCGGCCTGCGGTCGGTGCCGACCTTGCCGCAGGGATGCTCCGCGAGGCGGGTGCCCGTGCTCCGGGAGCCCCCCTCATTCGCGCCGATGTCTTCTTTCTTCCGTTCCGGACCGCCGCATTTGGCTCGGTGTTCACCTCGCTTGGGCTGCATCTGTTGCCGCGGCCACGAGAGGCGGCAAGGGAGATGGCGCGCGTACTGCGGCCGGGCGGCCAGCTGATCGGCGCCGTGCCTATCGGCATGTTCTCACGGTTCCTCACCACGTCGAACCTCCAACGTGCACTCGAGGTGCCCGAGCTACGCATCGTTCGGATCGAGCGCCGCGGCTGGCTCGCGACGTTCGCCGCGGAAAAGGTGTGAAGGGTTTGCTCGAACGGCGCACCTTGTGCGAGGCCCACGTGCCCTTCTGACGTTGGCCTGGCGCCGATCGGCTTTCCGGGGGGACATGCCCATCGTGACAGATCACAGGATGCACACGCCGAGCGATGTTCCACTCGGGACGGGTGCTCCGTTTCAGGACACCGGCACCTCGATATGGGCCGGACCATGGTGCAAGAGCTGGGCCACTCCCCGACGCAGCGGATGGGGATGATCGGCGCTTAGGCGGTCAAGAGTTGCCTGCATGAGGCCGGTGATCTCCTTGTAGCAGGCGTCTACTACGGCCTGGTCGTCGGCTGCCTCGGGGCCGAAACCGCTCCAGTCAAGGTGGGGAAGGAACTCCACGGTGATGGCCGCCGGCATCGGAAGCGGGGGGATCGGTGTCACCCCGAAGGGCGGTCCGACCATGATGGGGAACACCTTGACGCGCAGCCGGCCGAGCCCGAAGGCTCGGGCCATACCTTGGCCTCGGGACAGGACCACCACGGTGTGCTGGGCACCTTGGGCGACCACCGGCACTACTGGCGCGCCGCTGCGCAGCGCCAACCTCACGAACCCCTGACGCCCTGCGAAGTCGATGCGGTCTCGATCCGACCACGGTCGGCAGGCCTCGTAGTCGCCTCCAGGATAGACGAGCACGAGCGCCTTGTCGGCAAGGGCAGCCTCGGCCTGCGCCCTATCGGCAGGGATGCAACCCAAGCGGGCCAGGATGCTCCTCAGTCCGGGGAGCGAGAGGAAGAGGTTGTGGGTAAGGACGTAGGCGGGTTGCCCCAAACCCCGCCAGCCGAGGACGGCCAGGGTGGTGATCCACATGTCGGGCATGTACGCCGTGCTGGAGTGGTTGCCCACGAGCAGCACGGGTCCTGTCTCGGGCAGGTGCTCGATACCGCGTACTTCGGGCTGGAAGAACCCCGCGTAGCGGGCGATCAGCGGAGCCAGCCGGCGGATGAACGCGGGATCACGATCGCAGAGGCGTTCCTGCTCGGCCTGCCTGACGAGTACCGTCGCCGGCAACTCAAAAACCCCTGCCGGCCTGCTCATGGGTCCGGTGGCTTGCACGCCAAAGGTCATGGCGCCCCCTCTCCGGCGCCGTCTCCTTGTTTGTCGCGCTGGGCGGAGCGCTGCAACAGGGCCGTTTGCCCCTTGATCAGATAGGCGAAAACCGCAGCACGTCGCTGGTGCATCACGCCTTGGCGTTTCCTCAGTCGGCCTTACAGCTGTGGGTACTCACGTTCGGGCGGACTACGCCTTTGCTCTCGCGTTACCTCAAACTGTGCGGATGCTGGGGCGGCTTCGACTGGGTGGACGTCCGTGACGTCGTGCTCGGGCTCGTCGCCGTCGGCCGAGCGGGGCCGGACCTGAAAATCGGGTCCAAGGCGGCGGCCGAGCTCTCGCATCATCCGCGGCCGCTGGAGGACTCGGTGCGCGACACCGTGCACTGGTTGGAGGGCGAAGTCCACCTGTAGCGGGTCCCCGGCCTCCGGGTCTCCGGCCGTCATGACCTTCGGCTCTGGCCCCGGGCGATGTCCCGGCCGACCATGACCCTCACGGAACCGGTTTTTAACCGACGGCGGGCCGGGACCGATCAAGCCCGACGACCGGCGAGGGGGTTCGGTGAGAGAGCAGAACCGTTCCTTCGTGTACCGGGGCGACCGGCTGGTATACGACACCTACGGCGAGGGCGACCGGCTGCTCGTGTACCTCCACGGTCTGCTGATCGATTCGGAGCTCAACCGCGGCATCGCCGAGGCGCTCGCCGCCCGCGGCAACCGCGTCGTCCTGCTCGACCTGCTCGGCCATGGCCGCAGCGACAAGCCGCGCCACGCCTCGGCCTACCGGATCGACACCTACCCCTCGCAGGTCTTCGCCCTGCTCGACGAACTGGGCGTCGAGGACGCCGTACTGGGCGGGATGTCGCTCGGCGCCAACGTGAGCCTGTTCGCCGCGGCGCAGCAGCCGGAGCGGGTCCGGGGGCTCGTCATCGAGATGCCTGTACTGGAGCGGGCCGTGCCCTTCGCCGCCATGCTGTTCATCCCGCTGCTCCTGCTCGCGCACTACGGCCAGCCGGTGCTCCGGGTGACCTCCGCGGCGTTGCGGCGGGTGCCCCCGACCCGATCGGGCGTCTTCAACGGCCTCGTCCATGGCGCGTCGCTCCCACCCGACTCCATGGCCGCCCTCCTGCACGGCATCCTCGTCGGCCCGGTGTCGCCCACACAGGAGCAGCGATCCGGGATCGCCGTGCCCACGTTGGTCCTCGCCCATCGCAACGATCTCCTCCATCCGTTCGACGACGCCGTGAACCTGGCAGTGCAGCTGCCCGACGCCACCCTCGTGCGGGCCCGCTCACCGCTCGAACTGCGCAGGCGGCCGGTGAGGCTCACCGACGCCATCGCCAACTTCCTCGACGCCGCCTGGGGACCGGGTGATGCTGATGCCGAGCGGCGTTCCGGCGCCGAGGAGCGCGCCAGCCCCGTGACGCGCGTACGCCCCGAAGAAATCTGGGACGGGGAGTCGGGCCGTGCCGTATGAGCGTCTGAGTCCCCAGGACGCCACCCTTCGCTGCGCCGAAGCTCCGGGCTCACCGCTGCAGATCGGCGCACTGTGCCTGTTCGAGGCCGACCCACTGCTCGACGAGACCGGCTGCCTGCGGATGGTGGAACTCCGCCGACACATCGAGAGCCGACTCGGCAATGTTCCCCGCTTCGGCCAGAGGCTGCTCCCGGTCCCCTTCGACCAGGGTCGGCCGGTCTGGGTCGACGACGCGTCGTTCGACATCGCCAACCACGTGCGTGCCGCGGCGCTCCCGCATCCCGGTGGACCGGCGGAGCTGCGGGCCTTCATGGCCCAGCTGCTCGAGGTGCCGCTCGATCGCAGCCGGCCCCTCTGGGAACTCTGGATCGTCGAGGGCGTCGAGGGCGACCGCATCGCCGTGGTACCGAAGGTCAACCACGTCATGGCCGATGGCATGGCGGTCCTGGAGTTCGCCCTGTCGGTCCTGGATCTCGAACCCGGCCCACCGGCCGAGGCACGACCGTCCTCGGAGCCCCAACCACCACCGGCACGTGGCCGGCTTCTCCTGGAGGCCATGGGCGACCAGTTGCGGTGCCAGGTCGCCGTCGGCCTAGGCGCTGTCGCCGCCCTGGGCCACCCCGCTCGCCTTCTCCGCGGGATGCGGACGCTGGTGAAAGCGGTGACGTTGACCGCCATGCCGGCGCCGAAGCTGCCCATCACCCGGCCGGTGGGCCGCCATCGCGACTTCGCCTGGGTCCCCCTCCCGCTGGGTGACCTGCGAAAGATCGCGCGAAGCCAGGAGGTCACGCTGAACGACATCGTGCTGACAGTGGTGGCGGGGGCTCTCGACCGCTACCTGGCCGACAAGGCGATGCCACCGGAGGTCCGCCCACGCGTGCTCGTGCCCGTCTCCACCCACGGCCGACCCGGCGAGGTCGAGAATCGATTCTCCATGATGGTCGCTGACCTCCCGCCCGGCGCACTCGATCCCCTCGGTCGGCTCCGAGTGGCCCATGCCGACATGGCCGAACGCAAGGCGTCGGGACAGTCGATGATCGGCTCGCTGCTCTTCAACCTGGGCGCGTTGGTCGCGCCCTGGCTCCTACGTCCGGTCGCAGCACTGGTGCTCGAGCACCAGCCGTTCGTCAACCTCGCCGTGACGAACCTGCCAGGGAGTGACGATCCCGCCTACTTGCTCGGCTCTCGGATGCTCGAGCTGTTCCCGTTCGTCACCGTCACGGCCAACATCGCGCTGATCATCGGCGTCCTATCCTACGACGGCACGCTCGGCGTTGGCCTCACCGCTGACGCCGACATCATCGGAGACCTCGATCGCGTCGCCGAAGCCTTGGCATGTTCCGCGTCCGAGCTCGTCGCCAGCGGACGCTGCAGCGCATCGTCCGTCGCGATGCAAGGCTCTCACTGACCCGTCCGCTCAAGTTACAGCGGATTGCTCTGGGCGCTGACATCCGTCGCTCGTACTGGATGGGGCCCATCGGGCTCGAATTCCGGTGTGATCGACGTATGGGTGCGGAGAACCCATGCCCTCGGCGATCCACTCTTGCGTGATCACATAGCGGTTGGCCGGCGTGATGGGTTCGAATCCGCGTCTGGCTCGAGCCGTAGGGAGTATGTGGAGCACCCCCATGCGTCTGTGATGCCAGCAGCGAGGTAAGCGAGCACGAACGCCCCCGCCTGCACGGGCTAGCCGCACCATAACGACACCTTGGAGCGACACCGGGCGGTCTGGCCCTCGCCAGGCAGGCGATCGCTGTCGGTTCTGGTACCCCCTAGTTGGCCCCGCCGACAGGTCACAGAGGGCGGGACGCCGACCGCCGCAAAGACCGCGTGAC
>Ga0187780_10004514_pt1 | contig 10428 bp, 8 predicted proteins | sample 1015_Q2_SP10_20__FD_132429 | JGI IMG/M metagenome (GOLD analysis project Ga0187780, IMG submission 132429) | Tropical peat soil microbial communities from peatlands in Department of Meta, Colombia - 1015_Q2_SP10_20_MG | ecosystem: Environmental > Terrestrial > Soil > Wetlands > Peat | place...
CGGAGCGGGACGTGACCCCGGGTCCCGCTCCGAAGTCCTCTCGAATCCGCGAGAGCGACGTTGTACGAACGACCGCGGAGTACCTTGAAAGACAGGGATACCGCGTGTACCCGAACCTGGACTCGACCGATTACTTCGACCTCGTGGCGCGGCGGGGGGACGAGGTTGGTTTGGTTGAGGCAAAGGTGTCGGGGAGCCGCGCGGTCCTCGTCCAGGCTCTCAAGCGGCGAGCGTGGGGCGACTGGGTCGCGGTCGTCCTACCCTCCGAGAAAGCGGCCGAACGACTCGCCCAGCGCACCAACGGGACGCGCGCGGCGCGCGTCGGCGTATGGACCACAGGTGGCGGGACGGTGAAGGTGGTGCGCCCGGCCGCGCCGTGGGTGCGCGTCGGCGAGGAGGACCCGTTCGCCCACCTTCGGCTCCTCTTCCGCTCGGTCCTCGACCGTATCGACTCGGGAGAGATCCCACCCGACGTGAGCTGGGACGGGGTCGTCCGCTCGGTCCGCCGATTCTCGGGGGGACGCGGGTTCTCGGAGTGGCGGCTCGACGAGCCCCACGACGAGGCGCCGGAGTAGCTTGCTATCCCGTGCGGCTCCCGAGGGCGCTCTCGACCTCGGCCGCGACGCGTTCGGGAAGGAACGACTCGGCGAACTTGGAAGCCTTCCGGCCGACGTCCTTTTGCGTCGAGGGGTCGGCGAGAAGCTCCGCGAGCACGGACGCGAGGTCGCCCGGGTCGTCGCTCGCGGCCACCCGTACTCCGCCCGCCGGGTCCACGGGGAGAAGCGCGTTCGGAAGGACGATCGGTGGGAGATGCGCTCGTGCAGCGAGCACGACCCCCGGGTCGAACCCCCGGGCTCGTCGCGCGAAGACGGCAACGTCGGCGCCTGCAAGGGCGTTGGCCAGACTGGTCGCGCTGCGGTCCGGGAGAGAGACGACCCCTGGGTCCGAGGGCGCAGCGGTGCCCGCCACTACGAGGCGCACGCCCGGGAAGAACGGTCGCACCCTACGGAACGCCTCCAGGACCCGGTCCACTCCCGAGGGGTCCGGCTCTTCGAAGGCGGTCGGTGCGACCACCACGGGGACGTCGGGCGGGATCCGGAGGTCCTGGCGGGAGGCGCTCCGTTCCGGGAGCGGAGGGAGCGTGGGGACCGCCATCGGGACCATCGAGAGCTTGCGGTCGGGGATTGCGTATTCCTTGGCGAACGCCTCTGCGACTTCCCGTCCGTCGTAGAATAGCCGGTCGGCCTCTGCAACTGCGCTGCGCTCGAGCCGTCGAACGCTCCTTCGGTCGAGCCACGTGTCGAACCGGTCGACGAGGCCCGCGGCCGGCCGGTCCTTCCGGTCCCCGTCGAACGAGAGGATCTCGACGCTCCGAGCGAATGCCCCCACGATCGGCGGGCCCGTTCGAGAGCGGCGCATCCCGAGCGCTCCGAGACCGACGGGGTCTCGGAGGATGAGGTCGGCATTCTTGCGAAGCTGGTGTCCTGCCGCGTTCGCGAACTCGGCGAGCTCCCCTGGCCCCCCCGGACGGCGAAGCGGGATCTCCACGGGGACACCGACGATCCCCGGAGGCACGGGGCCCGAGACGGAGCCCAGTAGATGGAGGACCCGAACGTCGTCCCCCCGAGCCGAGAGGGCTGCTGCGAGCGCCCAGGCGCTGGCAGCCGGCTGATACGGATCGAGAGGCGGTGGTCCCAGGGCCACGACGTCGACGGTGCGTCCGGCCATCGGTCCCGAGCCGGCGGCCCCCCAAAAAAGGGTTCCGTCGGAGGAGGCGTCTTACGCCGGGATGCCGAGCCTGCCGCCGAACGACCGGTCGGCCATCTCGGGGGGCAGGTCGAACCCCATCCCGTCGAGGATCGTCGGCGCGACGTCGACGAGGTCGAGCGTCCCAACGCTCGTGTCGGCACGGATCCCGTCACCGGCCCCGATCAGGATCCCGTTCATCCGATGGGTTCCCGTGCCGCAGAAGTAGTCCGGTCGCTCTCGGATGAGCGGGCTCGGGTAGCCAAAGTCCATCCGCGGCTCAGTGCACATCCCATCGACCCGGATGAGCAGGGCCGGTGCGCGCGCGAGGTTGTGACCGCGGTAGATCGTCTTCGGGTCGAGCACCTCGATGTAGGCGTCCGGATACGTTTCGAGCTTTTGCCGGATCTCCGTTCGGATCGCTTCGGCGCGCTCCGGCGTCAGGTCCGGGTTGTTCGGGTTCAGGTAGATCCCCTCGGGGATCGGATGGGAGAAGGCGACCGTCCGCTCCCAGTCGATCCGGTCGGAGAACTTCTCGAACGAAGTACCTCCGCCGACGAACTCGGCGAGCTTCGCCCGCCGCCCGTCCCGGACGAAGTCGACGAGGGGGCGCATCACCCGGCGCGCCGCGGCGACCTTCTGCGTGTAAAGAAGCAGTCGACCCAGAAGTCGTCGGCGGGACGTGTCTTGGCCCCCGCGGAAGACGAGGAAGTTGTGCTCGGCGAGCCAGCGGTTCGTGAGGAAGTCCGACTGGATCGGGCCGAGACCATGGTCGGAAATGACGAGCGTGACGGACGGGCTCTCCTCCGAACGGAACGCCCGGTCGACCTGCTCGCACGCTCGGTCGACCGTGCGCCAGAAGTTGAGGAGGGGGAGGGGCATCTGCGCGGCCGGACGGCTCATCTCGTGCCAGAACTGATGGCCGAGCCGGTCGGTCTCCCGGAAGAGGGCGAACAGGAAGCCTGGCTTGTGTCGCTCGGCGAGCGTGGACGCCACCTTCGCGCGTTGCTCGACCGCATGCGTCGCCTGGGCGATCCAAGCGTCCCGCTCCGCGTCCCGGTATACGGGTAGCTCCGGGGGATACTCCTCACCGATCGTGTCGTGGACCTCGTCGCGGAGGCTGGCCGGGTAGGTCGTCGGGGGTCCGGGGTACATCCCCGGAAGCACGAACCCGTGGAGGGGGTATGGGTTGCGGAACGGAAAGTTGAGAATCCCGACCTTGACACCGACCCGGGAAAGTGTATCCCAGAACGCCTCGGCCGGGCGGAACGTCTGAACGAGCTTCGATTGACCGGGACCCCCGTCCGGTTCCGTGAACCCGAAGATCCCGAGCTCCCCCGGGTCCTTCCCGGTCGCGAAGGAGTACCACGCTGGGATCGTCTTCGCGGGGTAGACCGAGCGAAGCGGAGCGCGGATCCCCCGGTGGACGAGCGATTTCAGGAACGGGAGCTCTCCCGCCGCCATCAGCGGGTCGAGAAGGTCGAACGTTCCCCCGTCCAATCCGAGAACCAGGAATCTGCGATAGGGGTGTGACATCGGTTGGTCCTCCGGGGGAGGTTGAAGCTTTCACCTCGGTACCGCTATAAAGTGTTTCGTCCCGAGCCCGTCTGGGTCCCGCATTCCCTCGACGGCCGTCCCTACATCAGGCGGGTCGCTTCCAGGTTGTAGGGCGCACGCGATTCGACGTTGAATCTCTTGTGGAGGCTCGACGCGAGGTCGAGGACTCGCGACTCCTCTCCGTGGTTCAGGATGACCCGCTGCGGTCTCGGGTCGAGCGAAGCAACGTAGTTCATCAATTGGACGCGGTCGGAGTGACCCGAGAACCCCTCGATCGTGGCGATCTCGAGCTTCACCGGGACGGACGCTTGTCGGGCCCCGTCGAGGAACGTCGCTTCGCTCATCCCTCGCTGGAGCCGGTTTCCGAACGTTCCCTCGGCTTGGTAGCCCACGAACAACAGGCCGTTCTTCTCGTCCGGCGCCCAGGCACGGAAGTACTCCATCACCGGCCCACCGCTCATCATTCCCGAGGTCGCCAGGATGATCGACGCGTCCTTCGAGTCGAGGACGGTCGAACGCATCTGCGACGAGTCGATCCGATGGAAGACATCCGAGAGGAACGGGTTGTCTCCCTGCTGGAAGATCTGCGTCCTCAGTTGGCTGTTCAGGTACTCCGGGTAGGCCGTGTGGATGGCGGTCGCCTCGAAGATCATGCCGTCCAGGTAGACCGGGACACGCGGGATCTTTCCTTCCCGCATCTTTTCCTCGAGGACGAGCATTACCTCCTGCGAGCGCCCGACCGCGAAGACCGGGACGATGAGCTTCCCGCCCCGACCGATGACCTTGTTGGTGAGCGAGGTGAACTCCTCGGTCGCCTGCTGACGGGTCGGCTGGACGTTGCGGTATCCTCCGTACGTCGACTCGAGCACGAGCGTCTCGAGACGCGGGAACCGGTTGGCAGCGGGGTTGAAGAGCCAACTCCGCTCGAACTTGATGTCCCCCGAGTACGCGAGATTATGGTCCCCTTCCCCGAGATGGAAGTGACAGATCGACGAGCCCAGGATGTGGCCCGCGTTGTGCATCGTGAGTCGGATATCGGGGGCGATATCGGTCGTTTCGCCCCAGCGGAGCGGGATCGTCCGGGTGACCAGGTCGCGGACGTTTCCCGAATCGTAGAGGCCCTTCCTCGCCTCCTGGTTCACGACCTTGATCGCGTCGAGGAGCATGAGGGTCATGAGGTCGCGCGTCGGGGCCGTGCAGTAGATCGGTCCCTTGTACCCGTACTTGAGCAGGACCGGGACCAGGCCGCAGTGGTCGAGGTGGGCGTGCGTCACGACCACTGCGTCGAGGGAATCGAGCGGCAGGAGCTCGGGAGCGTTGAAGTAGGGCGTACGGTCCGAGCCAGGGTCGATTCCGCAGTCGATGAGGACCTTTGAATTCTGGGTGGTAAGGAGATGGGCGCTCCGCCCCACCTCGCGATAGCCGCCGAGCGCGGTATTGCGTGCCCACAGCTTTTCGGGGAGAGGGTCGCGCGCGATCCGGATCCCGACCTTCTTGAGGAACGACCGGCGGTCGTCGAACGAGTTGCGGAGGTGGATTCGGACCTCCTCGACCGTTTTCGAGGGGATCGGAGGCGTACGGACGACCGTCGGAACCCAACCGATCCGTTTCTTGAGGTCGTTCAGGATCGAGCCGCCGCGACCGATCGCAGCCCCGGGGCTCGCTGCCTCGATCGTGACCTCGCCCGTCTCGGGCTCGAAGAACAACTGGTTGATCTCGGCCTCGGGCGGGATGAGTTCGCGGATCGACTTCTCGGCCTCCTTCGGGTCGATCAGGGTCGCGGGGTCGGAACGGACGACGACCCGACGGTGGAGCCGCTGGGCGACCTGGCGGAGGTAGTCGCCGCCGGAAAGGAAGGCGTCGAGCTGCTTCGTGTAGACGACGATGTGCGGGCCCTCGAGCTCGATGTCGCTGACCTCGATCGTCTCGGGCAGGACTTCGTGGAGGGCTTCCCGGGTTTGCTCTATGAGCGATTCGAAACTCATTCCTGACGGAAGTGGTTGGCGAGAAAGGGTTCCCGATGGCCGCCCGGGCCCGTCGAACCTTACGGAAGAACGGGTGGCAGCGGTATCTTGAGTGCCTTCAGACGTTTATTAATTTCGTCCTCGGAGAGTTCCTTGTATTCCTTCTGGGTGATGACGTGGACGAGGTAGCCGTCCCCGCTCGCGCTGTCGCGCTTCATCGCCGCGGTCAGGCCCCGAAGGGCGAGGTCGATGCCGTCCGACGTCGACATCTCGCGCGAGTATCCCTCCTCGAGAAGGCCATAGACGATCGTTGAGCCAGACCCGACCGACACGAACTTGTCCTCGATGCAGCCGCCGGCGGGGTCGACCGAGAAGACGTGCGAGCCCTTCCCGTCGATGCCCCCGAGGATCAGCCAAGCGTAGTACGGGTAGTAGCGGTTCCCGCTCAGGATGTTCGCAAGGAGCGTTGCGGCGCCCTCGGCCGTGAGGGGAGCACTGCGGCGCAGGCGGTAGAGGGAGACCTCCGCCTTGAGGTATCGCGTCAGGACCTGGGCATCGCCGACGAGACCGGCGATGGTGATGCCGATGTTCTCGTCGATCTTGAACAGCTTCTGGGTCTGCTTGTTCGAAATGAAGCTACCGGCGGTGGCGCGACGCTCGGTCGCGAGGACGACCCCGTCCTTGCAGACGAGCCCGATCGTCGTCGTGCCCTTCAAGAGTCGCTCTTCGTCGGCCGCGCTGATCATCGTTTGCATCGTCGTACCTCCGGTCGCCCAGAATGCGCGAAGGCCGACCCGGGGTCGATATATAAGGGCTCACGCGGCGATTACGCCGACATCACCGAGGTACCGGACAGAACCTCGTAACGGCGAGCTCGAGGGCCGTCCACCGGGACCCGAGGACGCTCCCGTTAAAACCCCGTTCCGGATGGTCGTCCGATTTCCTATGTTGCGTCACGAAGTCGTTGTCGTGGGGGCGGGTCTCGCCGGCCAGCGAGCAGCACTCGCCGCGGTCGAGGCGGGTCGGGACGTCGCGATCGTCACCAAGCTCCACCCGCTCCGGTCCCACTCCGGCGCGGCGCAGGGAGGAATCAACGCGGCGATCGGACCCAACGACTCCATCGATGCTCACGCCTACGACACGGTGAAGGGGTCGGACTATCTCGGAGACCAGGACGCGATCGAGTACTTCTGTCGGGAGGCCGGACCGACGGTCATCGAGATGGAGCACTTCGGCACGATCTTCACTCGGGCCGACGACGGGACGCTCGCACAACGACCCTTCGGCGGGGCTGGGTTCCCCCGCACGGTCTATGCGGCCGATCGGACGGGTCTCGCCCTCCTCCAGGGGCTCTGGGAACGACTCGGAAGCGAGCGGTTCACCCTCTACGAGGAGTGGGAACTCGCCCGGATCGTCGTCCGCGACGGGCGCGCCCAGGGGATCGTGGCGCTCAACCGCCGCACGGGCGAGCTCCAGGGGGTCCAGGCAAAGGCGGTCATCATCGCTACGGGAGGAGCGGGCCGGATCTACGGACGCACGACGAACGCCCACAGTTGCACGGGCGACGGGATGGCGGCGGCCTACCGAGCCGGTGCGTATCTCAAGGACATGGAGTTCGTCCAGTTCCACCCGACCGCGCTGCTCGAGGGCGGGATCCTCGTCACGGAGGGAGCCCGCGGCGAGGGCGGGATCCTGAAGAACGCGAAGGGGGAACGGTTCATGTCGAAGTACGCCCCGAATGTGCTCGAGCTCGCGTCGCGCGATGTGGTGGCGCGGGCGATCACGACCGAGATCCTCGAAGGTCGCGGCTTCACGGGCCCGTACGGGCCGTACGTGCATCTCGAGCTCATGCATCTCGGTCGCGAGAGAATCGAAAGCCGCCTCCAGGAGATCTGCGACCTCTGCCGCTCCTTCGCCGGGATGGATCCGGTCACCAGCCCGATCCCGATCTCCCCGGCCCAGCACTACATGATGGGGGGAGTCGGGACGAACATCCCGGGAGCGACGAACGTCCCCGGCCTCTACGCCGCCGGAGAGGCCGCGTGCGTCTCGATCCACGGCGCGAACCGCCTCGGCGGGAACTCCCTCATGGAGACGCTCGTGTTCGGCAAATCGGCCGGCATCGCAGCTTCGGACTACGTAGTGAAGTCGCCGAACACGTCCCTCACGCAAGGAGACCTCGACGCGGTCACGAGCACGTTCCGCGCCTGGTTCGAACGCAAGGACGGCGAGGACCCGAGCGCGCTCCGGACGGAGCTACAGCAGACGATGGACCAGTACGTCAACATCTTCCGCAACGAGGCCGACCTTGCCGAAGGGCTCCGCAGGGTCCGCGCGATCAAGGAGCGGTTCTCCCGGGTCCGCGTGGTCGACCAGTCGAAGGTGTTCAACCTCAACCTCTCCGACGCTATCGAGACCGAGCACATGATCGACCTTGCGGAGGTAATCATCGTGGGCGGCTACGCGCGGACCGAAAGTCGTGGCGCCCACTTCCGGACCGACTATCCGAAGCGGGACGACGCGAAGTGGATGAAGCACACGCTCGCTCAATGCACGTCCACGGGGCCGGTCCTCTCGTACTCCCCCGTGGGATACACTCGCTGGGAACCGAAGGAGAGGGTGTACTGATGCCCGCGGACGTCGTCTCCGTTCCGTTCGACATCTACCGGTTCCAGCCCGGGAAGGACACCGCCCCGCGCTACCAGCGCTACACCCTCACGCTCGCGCCCCACACCCCGGTCCTCACGGGGCTCCTCCAGATCCGCTCGGAGATCGACCCGAGCCTGGGCCTACGCTACTCCTGTCGGAGCGCGATCTGTGGTTCCTGTGCGATGCAGATCAACTCGAAGAGCCGGCTCGCCTGCGAGACTCAGGTCGGTCCCGAGGTCGAGCGACACGGACGGATCGTGCTCGAGCCGATGCGCAACCAGCCAGTCCTGCGCGACCTCGTCGTCGACCAGTCCCCATTCTGGCGAGAGTACCAGAAGGTGGAGCCCCACCTGAAGCTCGACCCACGTCGTCCGATGCCCGAGGGGAAGCCGACACCGATGACTCCGGCCCAGGTCGAGCGGTTCAAGGAGACCCCTCGGTGCATCGCGTGCGCGGCGTGTTACTCGGCATGTCCGGCGGCGGAAGCGGACCCGGGCTTCCCGGGCCCGATGGCGCTCGCGAAGCTCTACCGGTTCGTCGTGGACCCCCGGGATACGGCGCACCAGGAACGATTGCTGCGGATCCAGCCGAACGGTCTCTGGACGTGTCTCCGGTGTCACCTCTGCACGGAGGCCTGCCCGAAGGACGTCCGGCCCAGCGAGCGGATCCGGGACCTGAAAGAGATGGCGATCACGGTGCAGGGCGCTACCGAGCTCGGTTCGAAGCACGCCTACGGGTTCAAGGAGAACCTGAAGGGAGGGGGCCTGATCAACGAGATGAAACTCGTCCGGGCAACCTTCGGCCTGACCGGCATGGTCGGCCAAGTCGGCCAAGGGATTCGGGTCTGGCGTAAGAAACCCGAGATCATGAAGCGCCCCCGCAAGATCGAAGGGCTGGACGAGCTCGACAAGATCTACGCCGCTCTGGACTCGCCTCCGAAGGAGGATCCGCCATGAAGATCGCGTACTACCCCGGATGCCTCGCGCAGGAGTCGGCGAAGGAGCTCGACATGGCGACCCGGTGGGTCTGCCGGACGCTCGGCATCGAGCTGGTCGAGTTCCCGAACTTCTCCTGCTGCGGGTCGGGGTTCATCGACGAAGCGAACGAGGTCCTCAACATCGCCATCAACGCTCGGAACCTCGCGATCGCCGAGAAGGCCGGACTCGACATGCTGACGATCTGTTCGACCTGTCAGGGGATGCTCAACCTCGCGAAGGTGAGAATGCAGGACCCGGTGGTGAAGTCGCGTGTGGATGCGGCGCTGAAGCCCCTGGGGATCGAGTACAAGGGAACGGTCCAGGTGAAGCACCTCCTCGAGGTCCTCACGAAGGACGTCGGCCTGGACGCGGTGAAGGCGAAGGTGCGCCGGCCTCTCCACGGGATGAAGGTGGGGGCGTTCTACGGATGCCACCTCCTCCGGCCCGCGGACGAAATGCAGAGCGAGAGCGGCGAGGAACCTCGCTCGTTCGAGGACCTCCTGACGGCCGTCGGCGCGACCCCGGTCGACTACCGGGGCCGGGTGATGTGTTGCGGGTTCCCGATTCTATTTGTGAAGCCCCCCACGGCGAACACGATCGCCGGGCGGCAGATCCTCGACGCGAAGGCCCACGGCGCGGACGCGATGGCGACCCCGTGTCCTCTTTGCCACACGTCCCTCGACGCGTACCAGAACAAGGCCGCGAAGGCGGTCGAGACCCCGCTGAACATGCCGGTATTCCACCTCCCGCAGGTCGTCGCTCTCGCCTTCGGAGCGTCGCCCGAGGAGCTCGGACTCTCCCGTCATCTCGTGCGGACCGATGCCGCGATCGCGAAGGTCCAGCCCGTCGCCCGCTCGTAGCGAGTCCGGGAGCGACCGGACCCGCTACGCGAGCGGCACGCCGTGGGAACCGAAGGTCGGCTACAGCCGGGCTGTGCGTGTCGGCAGCCGGATCTACGTCTCCGGAACGACCGCGACCGCTGCCGACGGCTCCCTCGTCGGGCGCGGGGACGCCTACGCGCAGACCGTGCAGGCGCTCGACAACATCGAGCGAGCTCTGACGGCCCTTGGGAGTCGCCGGGAGGACATCGTCCGGGTCCGGGTGTACGTGACCGACATCGGGGACTTCGAAGCGATCGCCCGCGCTCTCGGGGAGCGGTTTCGGGAGATCCGGCCCGCGAACACGCTCGTCCAGGTCGCCGCGCTCATCGACCCCGCGATGAAGGTCGAGATCGACGCCGACGCCGAGGTCTCGACCGGTCGTTGAGCGTCGGCCGGGCGTCCACCACGTACCGAACCACCGTTCAAGATTTCCGCGCTGAGTAGTTCCGATCATCCCGGAGAGATTCGTCCACCGCTACGGCGTGTACTAACGCGCCGGTACGTTACGCGCCCGACGGGGCTTCCGACCGGGGAGCGCCTGGGTCGAGACGCCGAGCGCCGGCGCCTTTCGTCACGTAGACGTGGAGGCGGTCGCAGGTTCCCCGAAAGTACGACGTTGACCCCTGAGCCGCGAACGTTCGAAGTCGTTCGACG
>Ga0187780_10004515_pt1 | contig 10426 bp, 9 predicted proteins | sample 1015_Q2_SP10_20__FD_132429 | JGI IMG/M metagenome (GOLD analysis project Ga0187780, IMG submission 132429) | Tropical peat soil microbial communities from peatlands in Department of Meta, Colombia - 1015_Q2_SP10_20_MG | ecosystem: Environmental > Terrestrial > Soil > Wetlands > Peat | place...
ATGGATGGTCCGGGCTCGATCGGAGGCCGAGATCCCGGTGCTGACCCCGAAGCGGGTGTCGGCATCGATGGTCACCGTGAACGCGGTCTGCTGCGAGTCGGTGTTCTGGACCTGCATCTGCTGCAGGCCGAGCTGCTCGCAGCGCTCCGGGGTGAGCGCCAGGCAGACCCACCCGCGGGCATGGGTAATCATGAAGTTCACCAGCTCGGGGGTGACCAGTTCCGCGGCGCAGATCAGGTCGCCCTCGTTCTCCCGATCCTCGTCGTCGGCGACGATGATCGGTTTGCCGTTCTGGAGATCCTCGATTGCCTGTTCGATGGTGCCGAAGGTCATGGTATCCAGCTTCCGGGGATTGGCTCAACCTGCCTCACCGCTCCCCAACAATCCTCGCGACGTACTTGCCGATGGTATCGCCCTCGAGATGCACCTGGCTGCCAGGTCGGAGCTCGCCGAGGGTCGTGTGCTGAAAGGTAAACGGAATAAGGGAGACCTGAATGATCCCGGGCGAGGGGATGGCATTCACGGTCAGGCTGACGCCGTCCACCGTGATCGAGCCGAGGGGAATGGAGATCCGGACGATGTCGGCTGGCGACTCGATGTCCACAACCCACGCATCTCCCAGCGACTTGACCGATCGCACTACGCCGAGCCCGTCCACATGGCCCTGTACCAGGTGGCCGCCAAGACGGTCTCCCACTCTGAGGGCCCGCTCCAGGTTCACGCGCCGGCCCTTGGCATAGCTGCCGAAGGCAGTGCGCTCGAGAGAGGTGCTGATGATATGAACGCTGAACCAGCCCTTGCCGACGCGTTCCGCGGTCAGACAGGCACCGTCCACTGCGATACTCTCTCCCTTGCGTACGCCCCGGTAGGGAGCGGCGATGCGCAAGGTGAGCCCATTCGCGTCGGTCCGGGCATCGCGGACGGTGCCGCGCGCGGTCACGATTCCGGTAAACATTCGTCCCGATCGAGCACTAGCAGGGTGTCCTGACCCATCGCCCGCCGCTCCACCACCGTCCACCGCTCGGCCTCCACCAGGGTGGAGCCCGGGAGTCCGGCCACGGCGGGAATCCCCGACTCCCCGAGCCAGACCGGGGACTGAATCCAGTAGTAGCGATCGACGAGGCCCGCCGAGAGCAGCGCTCCCGCCAGGCGGCCGCCGCCTTCAATCAAGATCGACGCGATCCCCAACTGTTGCAGCGCCGCGAGCCCCTCGGCCAGGGTGGCGGCGCGCACCGTTTCGACCCCAGCCTCTTCGAGATCGGCCAGTCGGGGCGAGGGGCGGCTTCCTTCGGTCACCAGGATGGTGGGCGTCTCCCGGGCACTGCGCACCAGTGTCAGGGAGGTGGGCAGCTCACCCCGACGATCGAAGACAACCCGGCGGGGAGGGATCCGCGGCTCGACTTCGCCTCGCACGGTCAGGGACGCGTCATCGGTACGCGCGGTGTGGCCGCCCACGCCGATGGCATCGAAGCCGGCGCGGAGCCAATGCACGTAATCGCGTGCCTCATCCCCGGAGATCCACCGGGAGCGCCCACTCTGGTCTCCGATCCGGCCATCGAGGGTCGTCGCCAGCTTGAGGGCGACGAACGGACGCCCCAAGCCCCGCCACCGATGGAAGAAGATGGCATTCTGAGCCCGCGCCTCCCGCGCGCTGAGGCCCTCCTCCACCGTGATGCCTGCGTTGCGGAGCCGGGCCGCGCCACCTCTGGCGTCGGGGTTGGGATCGGTAGCCGCGACGACCACTCGTTTCACGCCGGCGGCAATGATGGCCTCGGTGCACGGTGGCTGCTTGCCCTGGTGAACGCACGGCTCCAGCGTCACCACCAGGGTCGAGCCGACGGTAGCTCGACCCGCGTTGGCGAGCGCGGCAGGCTCGGCGTGGAGCCCGCCGTACTCGGCGTGCCACCCCTCACCGATCACCCTCGCCCCCTGCAGAACCACGGCACCCACCAGCGGGTTGGGGGCGACCCGCCCCCATCCCCGCCAGGCCAGCGCCAAGGCGCGCGTCATCGCGTCTGCGTCATTCACGGGGTTCAATCTAGATGGCACCGCAAGATTGAGAAGATTGACGCTGGTGGACGGGATTATCTTCCCGCTCATGCGAGTCGCCGCCCGCCTGGCGCTGTTCGTCCTCATCACTCGGCTACCGGCCCTGCTCCACCCCCGGGCGATCGACGACGAGCAGGTCTATTCCGTCGTCGCGACCGAGCTGCTTCACGGCGGAAAGCCCTATCTCGCCGCCGTCGAGCGGAAGCCCCCCCTCCTTTTCTACCTCTATGAAGGGCTGTTTCGCCTGGGGGGAGCGTACAACTTCCTCGCGCTCCACCTCGCCGCGGTCGCGTGGACTCTCGCCACGATGGCCCTCCTGTATGTCATCGCGCGCCGGCTGTTCGATCCTGCGACCGGAGTCGCGGCCGCATTCCTGTATGGGCTGTTTCAGGCCTGGGGAGATTACCGGAATCTCGCCCTGAACGGGGAGTTGCTGATGAACCTGCCCGTGGTGGCCGCCTACGCGATCACCCTTGGCCCATCCCGTTCGAGGCTCCGTCCCGAACTGGCGATTGCCGGAGCGTTGGTCGCGGTTGCGTTCTTTCTCAAGCAGCCCTCCGGCATCGCCGCGCTACCGCTCGGCCTCTACTTGCTCCTGCCGTCGTATCGCGACTCGCGAGCCCTCACCTGGTGGCATTCGGTCGTGCAGGCGGTACTGCTCACCCTGGGGTTCGCCCTCGGATTCATCGCGATGGGCATCCACCTCGCGCGCGAAGGCATCCTTCACGAGGCGCTCTACTGGACGGTCCTGAGCCAGGAGGCAGCCTTCGGCGTCACCAGCTGGGTTTACTGGGACCGGGCGCTGAGTGACACCGCCTTCTTCGCGGTCTCCACCCTGCCGCTGCTGCTGCTCGCGGGGCGCTCCCTGGCGGAGCGAGACCGCTGGGCCGCTCAATCGCCCGAGTTGGCAGCGCTGATCATGTTCCTCATGGTTTCGGTCGTCGGGGTCGGCGCCAACGGCCAGTTCCTGTATCACTATTACCTGCAACTGCTCCCTGCCCTGGCGCTGTTGGCGGCGCCGGTGCTGACGGAGGTCTGGCGCGAGACGCGGTCAATGCACTCGGGGGTCTTCACCCGTCGAGTCTATATCCCGTGGCTGGCGGCGAGTGCGGTGATCTTCCTGGCGGTCGGTAGCGTCGGCCTGTGGAGAAACCGGGAGTCGACCGAGGCCGGCCTTTATCTTCGGGAGCACTCGCTCCCTGACGAGCGGATCTTCGTCTGGGGACAGGGCGATCGGCTGACGGGGATCTACCTCGACGCCCGGCGGAGGCCGGCGTCCCGCTACATCGCGAGCTTCCCCCTCACTGGACACATCTTCGGAAGCCCGGTCAGCTGGGACCCGGCGTATGACACCTCAGACCGCATCGTGCCCGGCGCGTGGGACAATCTCAGGCAGGACTTTGAAGCGCATCCACCGCGCTACATCATCGACACGGACGCGGTGCGTCGGGTCCCGGTCTATCGCATCGAGAAGTACCCCTTTCTCCGTGATTACCTCGCCGAAGGCTATCGGGAGGTCCATCGCACCGCGGAAGGGATCATCTACGAACGGACCGCCGGCACCTAGAAGGCAATTGCCGCCCCGAGTCCGCCGAAGAAACGTCCCGCGCTCGGGTCGTTGCGCTGGAAGATCGTTACCAAGTCGGTCTTCTTACCCACCTGGAATCCTCCCTCACCCCAGAGCGTCAGCGGACCGAGATCGATGGCGGCATTGACTAGGGTCATGATCCGGGATGTGCTCAGGTTCACCGCGACGGTGCTGTCCGTCCCCGCGGAATCGGCATAGGTCACGCTGCCTTCACCCTTGTACAGATCCAATCCCGCGCCGGCGGTCAGTGTCAGCAGGCTGGTTCGCCCGCCGACCAGCAGCCGGGCGCTGATCGCCGACAGAGTGGTCGCGGCGGAGAGCCGGTCGCCACTCGAGAGATCTCCGAACCGCACCGCCGGCATGTCGCGCTTCATGACGTTGAGTGAAACCGTCGGTCCCGAGCCCGGCAGGACGAACGCGGCGCGGAATCCGTAGCCCAGGCCCAGCGCCATGCCCGCGAGGGTGCGCGCGTTGTCGTCAATGTGGATCCGGGTGGTCGCACTGGTTGGTAGTACGACCGCGGAGCCGAGCAGATCGAGCGCCACGGTGCCCATCGGCAGCTTCTTGCTGAACATCCCCAGCGACAGGTCGAATCGCGGCAGCGGAACCAGCAGCTGCTTGTCGGCGTGCACAGTATCGCTGGTGCCGTCGTAGTTGGCCTTAGGGATAGTCATGCCGAGGAAGCCGACCCGGGCGGTGATCCGGGCGTGCCCGAACCTGCCGATCGCGCCTGCGGTTCCGGGGACAGGATTGCCTCCCCCCACTAGCGCGCCCTCAGCGGGCAGGAAGGCCGTGAGGAGATCGGCACCAGCCTGGCAGACGCGGGAGGCCGCGGCCGAGTCCGCCGGACAGGGGCGCCCCTGGGCGACGAGATTGGTGGCCAGGACGGAGAGAACCCCGAGCAGGGCTGGCGCGACTCCCCGACGGAACGCAGGGACGGTGTACATGGGAATCAGTATCGGCAGACGGGGGCCCGCACTTGAGTGCGGGCCCCCGTGGCGGTTCGACCCTCTCGATTTGCCTAGAAGCTGAAGCGCACCCCGCCGCCGGCAAAGAGCCGGTTCTGGGAGGGATCGTTACCGGTGAAGGTGGTCTTGAGGTTCTCGGTCTTGCCGAGCTGGTATCCGACTTCGGCGCCAATCTTGATGATCGGCAGGTCGAGCGCCGCAGTCAGGAACGCCAGGGTGCGGCTGTTGTCCAGATCCTTCTTCACGTTGAGACTCGTACCAGGGACCGTCTGGTTGGCAAAGTCAACGCTGACGCTGCTGGTGTACTTGTCCCACCCGAGTCCGGCGCCGACCGCGAGGATGGCGAGCTTGTACCCGGCCACGGCGCGCAGGTTGGTCGCCCCGAGGTCGGTGCTGAAGCTGTACTGATCGCTCCCGCTCACATTGCCGTAGCTGAGGCGCGGAATGCTTCGGTGCATCGCGGAAACAGTCACCGAGGGCACAATCGAATGGCCCTTGAGGATACCCACCCGTGCCCCGTACCCAAGGCCGAGCGCGACGCTGCCGATCTTCCGCGCGTCCGAGGCAACGGAGAGGTTCTTCACCTGCGTCGTCGGGAGGAGCTGCGCCGAGCCGAGCAGATCGATGGCCAGGAACCCCGAAGGACCGACCCCATTGAACAAGCCGAACGCGCCTTCGATGAGTGGCGCGGGGGCGAAGATCTTGTCGCCTTGAGCCACGGTGGTACCGGTGCCGTTGTAGCTGAGGTCGGGGGTCCTGAGTTCAGTGGCGTTGACGCGCGCCGTCAGTGACAAGTGGAAGAACCCACCGAGCGTGCCGATCCCGCCGAGCACTGGATTGCCGCCGCTGACCAGCAGGCCCGCGACCGGCTGAAACACTTCAACGCCATCGAGCGCGGCATTGCAGAGATTGATATTCTGCTGCGACGCGACGATGAGCGTTTGATTGCATTCCGAATAGGGGGTCTGGGCGGCCAGCGCCAGCGGTGTCGCGGCGAATACGGCGAGGACGAGGGCAGAGCGACGCATGGATGCTCCCTGGCAGAGGGCTATTCGGTGAAGTGCACCCCCGTCGAGCCTTGGCGGACCTCACCAAGCACCCAGGTGGGAATGCCCTGGACCCGCGCGCTCTCCTCCGCGGCGGACACCGAATCCTTGGGCAGCACGGCGATCAGGCCGACCCCGAGATTGAAGACGTCCCGCATCTCCTCGGTGCTCACCTTCCCCGCCTGCTGCAGAGTCTGGAACAATCCCGGCCACGACCAGCTCCCGGAATTGACCACAGCCTCGCAACGGGGAGGCAAGACGCGGACCAGATTCCCCGGGATGCCACCCCCGGTGATGTGCGCTAGGCCGTGGATCCGGGCGATGACCGGCATCACGGCCGCCGCGTAGCTGCGATGAACCGCCAGCAATGCCTCGACCACGCTCATGCCCGTATCTCCAAGCGGATCGGGAAGTTGGCGCTTCATCACGTCGAAGATGATGCGTCGCGCCAGAGTGTAGCCGTTGGTATGAAGACCACTCGAGGCATAGGCGAGCAGCACATCCCCCGGGCGTATCCGGTCACCGTGCAGTGCCTCGTCTTCCTCCACGGCACCGATGATCGTGCCGGCAAGGTCGAAATTGCCGGGTTGGTATAACCCGGGCATCTGTGCCGTTTCGCCACCGGCGAGCGCCATGCCGTGGGCCCGGCAACCTCGCGCCACCCCCTCGACGATGCCGGCGATCTGCTGCACCGTAAGCGCCGCTCCGGCGACGTAATCCATGAATGCGAGCGGCCGGGCGCCGTGCACCAGAATGTCGTTGACGCTGTGGTTGACCAGATCCTCGCCGACCGTATCGAAGCGTTGCGCCTGCAGCGCCACGAGCACCTTGGTGCCGACCCCGTCCGTGCTCATCACGAGAAGGGGCCGCCGCATGCCCGGCGGCACCCGGACCATGCCACCGAATGCGCCCACCTGGCCCACCGACAGACTGGTTCTGGTACCCGCCACCAGCTCGCCGATCCGCGCCTTGGCGGCGTCGGCACTTTCCAGATCGACCCCCGCCTCGGCGTATTGCCGCCCGGTCATGCGACCGCCTCCGCGATATCGAAATGGGTCAGGTCCTTGAAGCTGCGCACCCGCTGCTGCAGGATCGCCGGTGTGACCCCTTCGAATCCCCCAATGCTGAAGCTCGCCACCGCGAAGGAGCCCATCGCCGAGCCGTAGACCATGGCCCGGCGGAGGCCGTCGCTCGACAGTTCCCCGGTGCGCGCGAGATAACCGAGAAACCCGCCAGCGAACGCGTCACCGGCGCCGGTGGGATCGAACACTTCCTCGAGCGGATACGCCGGGCAGAAGAAGCTGCGTCCGGCTTCGACCAGCAGGGCGCCGTGCTCGCCTCGCTTCACGACCACTCGCTTGGGGCCCTGTCCCAGCACCCAGCGGGCCGCGCGGGGCACGTTCCAGTCTCCCGAGAGCTGGCGGATCTCCTCGTCGTTCACGATGAGCAGGTCGACCCGCTTGAGCACTTCGAGGAGCCGGCTGCGGGCGGAATCGATCCAGAAATTCATGGTGTCGCAGGCCACCAGCCGGGGCTCGTTCATCTGCTCGAGCACCGCCAGCTGCAGGTCCGGATGGATGTTGCCCAGAAAGACGAACGGCGTGTCGGCAAAGGCGGCGGGGATCTTGGGACGGAAATCGGCGAATACGCCGAGCCGGGTCTCCAGGGTCTCGCGGCTGGAGAGGTCGAACGAGTACTTCCCCTTCCAGCGGAAGCTCTCGCCGCGGGCCCGCTCCACTCCCGAGAGGTCGACGCCGCGGGCGCCGATCTCCTTGAGTTTAGGCATCGGATAGTCGTCACCGACCACACCGACGACCCTGACTCCGGTGAGCAGCGAAGCGGCCATGCTGAAGTAGACCGCCGAGCCACCGAGCGCATCGTGCGCTTCGCCGAAGGGCGTGATGATGGAATCGAGCGCCACACTGCCGACCACAAGCAGCTTCATGCGGTCACATCCGGTCAGGGGCCGAGAGGCCGAGCAGGCCAAGGCCGTTGGCGAGGACAATGCGAGCCGCGCGGGCGAGCGCCAGCCGAGCGGCTTCGGTCGCGGGGGGCGCGCCCAGAACGCGGCACTTGTGGTACCAGCCATGCGCGACGCGGGCAAGGGCTTCAAGATAGTCGGTGACCCGGTGCGGCTCCCGCACCCGGGCCGCCTTGGCCACCACCTCGGGGAACACGGCGAGGCGTTTGAGGAGTTCCAGGTCCTCTGGCGCCGGCAGCGCGTCGAGCGCGACATCGCCGCCGGCAGATTCGGGGGACCGACCCGCAACCCGGAAGATGCCGCTCATCCGGGCGTGGGCCATCTGGACGTAGAAGATCGGATTCTCGTCGGTCTGCTTGCGCGCCAGATCGACGTCGAAGGTGAACGGCGACTGTCCGGGACGCATCAGGAAGAAATACCGGGTGGCATCCACGCCGACCCAGTCGACCAGATCCCGGAGAGTGACGAATTCCCCGGAGCGCTTCGACATCCGGACTTCTTCGCCCCCCTTCATCACTTTCACCAACTGGACCAGCGCCACCTCGAAGTAGTCCTCACCGTAGCCCAGCGCGCGCAGCACCGCCTGCATGCGGGGGATGTAGCCGTGATGATCGGCGCCCCAGACGTCGATCACTCGCTCGAAGCCCCGCTCGTGCTTGTCGATGTGGTACGCGATGTCCGGAACAAAGTACGTCAGCGAGCCATCGCTCTTCCGCAGCACCCGGTCCTTGTCGTCGCCGTATTCGCTGGTCCGGAGGAACAGTGCCCCATCCTGTTCGTAGGTGAGGCCGCGCCGGCCGAGCAGCGCCAGGGCGGCCTCGACCTTTCCCGCGTCACGCACCGCCTGCTCGGAACTCCAGATGTCGAATACCACCCCGAGCGAGCGGAGCAGTGCCTCCTGTTCCTCTCGGATTCGGGCCGGGGCGACGCGGCAAGCCGCGAGCAATTGTTCAGGGCTCGCGCTCGCAAGCTCCGGCCGCTCCGCGAGCAACTGCTCGGCCAACTCCACCAGGTACTGGCCGTGGTAACCACCCTCCGGAATCGCCCCTGGCCGCCCCAGCCGCTCCTGGACGCGCGCAAAGAGGCTCTCGACCACCCGTTCGATCTGCACCCCGGCGTCATTGACGTAGAACTCCCGGGTCACCGCATGGCCGGTCCAGTCCAGCAAGGCCGCGATGGCATCGCCGATCGCCGCGCCCCGCCCATGGCCGACGTGCAGCGGTCCGGTGGGGTTGGCGGAGACAAATTCGACGTTCACCCGCTGGCCACCGCCGAAGCCCTGGCGCCCGTAGTCCGTTCCCGCAGCAATGATGGTCTGGAGCAGGCTCGCGAGTTCGTCCTGCGCCAGCCAGAAATTGATGAAGCCCGCGCCCGCGATCTCGGTGCGGGCGACGACCGAGACCGGAATTCGCAACTCGGCGATGATCCGCTCGGCGAGTACCCGGGGACTGGTGCGCTGGGCCTTCGCGAGCACCATGGCGAGGTTGGTGCTGAGATCCCCGTGGCCGGGGTCGCGAGGCCGCTCAAGCACAAAGGCCGCCCCGTCACCACCCAGGGCGGCCGCCACCCGCGCCAGCTCCGCGCGAATCAGTTCACTCACTTCGGGGCCTTCCCCTCGCCCTTGTTCTTGGTGGGCTTGGCGGGCTTCTCGGGCTTCGCAGCTTTCGAGTCGGCGCTCGCCTCGGTCGTCGCCTCGGACTTCTCCGCCTTCGGGGCGCTCTCCGAAGGCGCATCCTTCCGGGGGCCTTTGCCGTCTTTTCCGTAGTCGGTGATGTAGAAGCCTGAGCCCTTGAAGACCAGACCGGCGCCGCCGGAGATGAGCCGGGTGGCGGGCTTACCGCAGACCGGGCACTTGGCCCGCGGCTTGTCCGTCATCTTCTGGAACAGCTCAAACTGGTGCCCCGAAGGGCACTCGTATTCGTACGTCGGCATCGGCTCCTGCGTGCTAAGAGAAACTGGCGCAATATCTTAGCAGAGCCGACCCCGCGATTCAAGCGGTTCAGGCTCCGAGCCGGACCTTTCTGAGGGCCCGATCGAGCGCAGCGACGACATCCGGAGTTACGCTCTGGCTTCGCTGCTTCTCCAAGACCGCCTTCGCCGCCTTGGCATCCTTGCCCATGGCGCCGAGGGCATCGGCAGTTGCGATGACCAGATCGTGCCCACCTTCGAGTTCGTCGGTGGTCTCCAGGACCTTCACCAGATCTCCGACGGCCTTCTTCCCCTCCGGCCCCAGGAGTCGCAGGGTGTGGGCAGCGGCGAGGCGGACCGGCATGGGTCCCTGGCGCGCCGCTTGTCCCATCGGCTCCGCAGCCTTGCTGCCGATTGCCGCGAGGGCCACGGACGCCGTGCTGCGAAGCGAGTCATCGCCATCGTGAAACACCGAGACGATGAGCGGAACCTGGTCCTCGGATTCCTTACCGAGCCGCCCGAGTGCGTACACGAGGTTGATGACGCGCACGCGTCCTGCGGGATCGGAGAACACCGGGTCTCGTCTCAGCTCCTCCGCCAGCGCCAACCCCAGTGGCTTGGCAGCGCGTCTGGCTTCTCGTCCCAGATGGCCCAGCGCCCACGCGGCCGAAGCGCGGACCCAGAGCGAATCGTCGGTCAGCAAGCGGATCAATCCGGCGACCGCCTCCGACTTCGGCTCACCGATGACGCCCAGTGCCTCAGCGGCGTTAGCCCGGAGCCAGGGATCGGGCGCGGTGAGCGCGGGAACCAGGGACGGAACTGCAGGCGCCCCGATCGCTTCCAAGGCGGCGCGAGCGCCCTGCTGCACCGGCCTGGAATCGTTGGC
>Ga0187780_10004516_pt1 | contig 10425 bp, 10 predicted proteins | sample 1015_Q2_SP10_20__FD_132429 | JGI IMG/M metagenome (GOLD analysis project Ga0187780, IMG submission 132429) | Tropical peat soil microbial communities from peatlands in Department of Meta, Colombia - 1015_Q2_SP10_20_MG | ecosystem: Environmental > Terrestrial > Soil > Wetlands > Peat | place...
GAGCGCATCCGCTGCAGCCAGGGCGGGATGAGGGTGCCGATGTGGGCGGCGAACACGGTGAGCAGCCCGGTCAGGTCAGCGCAGTCCCAGTCGCCGGCCATGTACGACTCGCCGAACCCGATCAGGCCGGAGTCGCCGAGGCGGCGGAAGAACTCCCGGGGCCGGTGCAGGATCATGACCGGTGCGGTCGGCGCGGCTGCACGGCCGAGGCTTTCCGCGACGGCCGCGCCGAGGATCCGGCCGTCCGGGAGCCGGACTCTTACTGGCAGCCTCGCCACGGCCCTGGTAACAGGGCTCGGGCGACGGCCGCGCGGAGCGGGGAGCCTTCGGCCACGGCGACGTTAGGCCACCGTCCGGGATCGACGGCACAGGGCGGAGCGTGCTGCGCGCTGGTAGTCACTGAACCTCCTCCTGCGGTTGGTGGGGCGGCCGGGGTATGACGGGCAGCCCGCGCAGGCAGAGCCGGATTCCCTGGCACCGGATCCGGGCCGAGACGGCCACGGTGGACCAGGGGTGCCGGGCGGCCGCGGCTAGCAGGGCCCGTGCGGTGGCGGGCCGGCCGGTGCCGTGCACGCTGGCCACGAACGAGGGCCCTTCGGGGCCGGTGAGCGTGACGCTGAGCTTCAGCTCGGGTGAGCCGGCGGGTCCGGGCGGCCCCGGTTCGGGCAGGCTCATCCGGTAGGCGCCGCCGACCGGGCAGAAGGGGGAGACGTAGAACTGCTTCGCCGCGTGGGCGCGGCCGCGGTCGTCGGGGCGGAGCAGGTAGGCGTGCCGCTGCCGGTAGGTGTTGTGCACCTCGGCCACCACGCAGGCCAGGGTGCCGTCGGGGCGGTGGCACCAGTAGACGGTCAGCGGGTTGAACACGTAGCCGAGCACGCGGGCGTGGGCGAGCATCATCACCCGGCCGCCGGCCAGGTCGATGCCCCGGGACTGCAGGTAACGGTCGAGGTTGGCCCGGATCGGCCGACCGGGATTGCCCAGGTGGTCGCGGGCGCGGAAGCCTGCCAGCAGCCGCAGCCCCGGGGCGGGCCGGGGCAGGTGGTCCAGGTCGACCAGCCACTGGTGGGTGCGGTAGGTGAATGTGTTCCGCAGCGGCGCCAGCCGGGTGTGGGTGATCCGGCATTCGTACAGCGCGGCGCCCGGGGCCAGTGGGCGCGGTGCCGGGCGCGGGCCGCGGGTCACCAGGTGCCCCCGAGGGCTGCCGCCGCCCGGGCGCCGGACCGGCAGCCGTCCTCGTGGAAACCCCAACCGTGGTAGGCGCCGGCGAACGCCGTGACCGCCGTGGTCAGCTCGGGCAGGCGCCGCTGCACGGCGGCCGAGGCTGGCGTGTAGGCGGGGTGCGCGTAGTCCATCCGGCTGATGACCCGGTCCGGGTCGACGGCGGCCTGGCCGTTCAGGGTCACGATGTAGTCCTGGCCTGCGGGCAGGTGCTGCAGCCGGTTCATGTGGTAGCTGATCCGCACCGCCGTGTCATGGTCGGCGCGGCCGGCCCGGCAGTGGGTGAGCTGGTAGTTCCAGGAGGCCCGGACCGCGGGGCGGTCGGGGAGCAGGCGGGCGTCGGTGTGCAGCAGGGCCGGGTTCGGCGTGTAGCCGAAGGCGCCCAGCACCTCCCGCTCGGCCCGGGTGGCCGGGGCGAGCAGCGCCAGCGCCTGGTCCGGGTGCGTGGCGATGACCACGGCGTCGAACTGGTGCGCCCGGCCCGAGACGTCGCGCACCTCGGCGCCGCCGGGGTAGCGGCGTACGGCGCGGACCGGGGTACCGAGCCGGACACAGGCCAGCCGCTGCGCGGCGCGCTCCACGTAGCAGCGGGACCCGCCGGTCACGGTGCGCCAGGGCGGCGAGCCGGACACCGACAGCATCCCGTGGTTGGCCAGGAACGCGAACAGATAACGGGCCGTGTAGCGCAGCGCCGTCCCGGCCGGGCACGACCACACCGCCGCGACCAGCGGCAGCGCGAAATGGGCCTGGAAGTAGCCGGAGTAACCGCCGTCGTTCAGGAACTCGCCGAGGGTGAGGTCGCCGGGACTGCTGCCGGGTGCGCCGCTGACTGGAGTGCCGCCGCCGCGTGGGGTGCCGTCGGCGAGCAGGCGGCGGGCGGCACGGTGGAACCGCGGGACGTCTGCCAGCAGCCGCAGGTACCGGCCGCCGCCGCGGCGCAGGCCCGCGGCCAGGCCGCCCGGGCCGCGCTTGCCCGCGTAGTGCAGGCCGCAGCCGGCGCAGCAGACCGACATGCTCATCTCGGCGGGCCGGGAGGTCACACCCAGCTCGGCGAACAGCCTGGTGAGCAGCGGGTAGGTGCGCTCGTTGTAGACGATGAAGCCGGTGTCGACCGGGACCGGGCCGACCAGGTGGGTATCGGCGTGACCGCCGAGCCTCCGGTCGGCCTCGAACAGCGTCACGTGATCGGTCCGGGACAAGACGTAACCTGCGGTCAGCCCGCTGATACCGCCGCCGATGACCGCGATCGTGCGTCCGGTCACGCCAATCCTCCCTTCCGCCTTCCGGTCCTGCCGCCCTCATCCGGCGTCCGCGGAGACCCGGATGGCCGGGATGACGGCAGGCTCCCGGCCGAGCACGTGCCGCAAGGCGGCCTCGAGCTCGGGGTAGCGGAAGTGGTGCCCGGCGTTGATCAGCCGCTGCGGGCGGACGTGCTGGCTGGCCTCGGCGATCTCCCGGGCGCCCTCGGCGCCGAGCAGCAGCCGCGGGCCGAAACCGGGCACGGGCACCAGGGCGGGCCGGTGCAGCACGCGGGCCAGCACGGCCGTGTACCCGGCGTTGCGGACCGGGGCGGGAGCGACCGCGTTGACCGGCCCGGACAGCGCGGCGTCGGTGACCGCACGCAGATAGATGTCCAGCAGGTCATCCAGGCCGATCCAGGACAGCCACTGCTTGCCGCTGCCCAGCCGACCGCCGAGCCCGGCCTCGAACAACGGGCGGAGCAGGCGCAGCATCCCCCCGCGCGGGGACTGAACGATCCCGGTGCGGACCTGAACGGCCCGCAGGCCGGCCCGGGCCGCCGGCGCGGTGGCGTCTTCCCAGCCGGCGACCACGTCGGCCAGGAATCCCTCGCCCCGGGCACTGGTCTCGGTCAGCACCTCGTCACCGCGGTCCGGCCCGTAGATCCCGATCGCCGACGCCGTGACGAACGCGCGCAGGCCCGGAGAGCTCGCTGCCGCGAGCTCGGCCAGGCGGCGGGTCGGGATGATCCGGCTGTCGCGGATCTCCTGCTTGCGCCCGGGCGTGAACCGCCCAGCGATCGACGGCCCGGCCAGGTGGATCACCGCGTCGATGCCGCTGAGCAGGTCCGGAGCGGGATCATCAGGGCGCCAGTAGCGCTCGCCGCCGCCCTGCGGTGGCCGGCGGACCAGCCGGATGACGTGGTGCCCGCCCGTGCTCAGCAGCGCGGTCAGCGCAGTGCCGATCAGCCCGCCGGACCCGGTGACCGCGATCGTCAGCGGTTCCGGGCAGAGCTCCCGGGCGCGGGCCTGGGCAGCCAGGTCATCGGCCAGCTGCCTGTGCCGGTAGGCGAACATCGGCCGCAGCACCCGGGCCGGCAGCGGCGTCTGGACCACGTCGGTGACGCGGGTGGCCTGCTGACCCGCCGGGGCGAACTGGTGGGTATGCCGCCATGGCAGCACCGCGGACAGCGGGAACGACGTGAGCGCGTCGGCGAACTCGTGCGGCGGGTCGTATTCCCCGGGCTGGTGGGCGGCCACCCACCGCACCCCGCCAGGCAGCCTCAGCACAGCCTGGCCATCCCGGACCGAACCGGCCTCCCGTTCCACCTGCACCGGCGACCAGGGCTGCATCAGCCGGTTGATAGCCCCCGGCCTGGCGTGCCAGGCGAACACCTCACCCAGCGGCGCGTCCACCACGCTCGAATACGTCAGTCCCATGACTTCCTTCTCCCGGCGTATTGCTGTACTCCAGGGCCGCGTCCACCGCCTGCCCGAAGCCCGTCACGGCCGGCCTCCCGCGGGCTTTTCCGCCCGCCAGACCGGGCCGGTGCCGCCGCCGGGGTCCCGGTACCGCCGCCGGGCGGGCGCCCGGACAGGGCGCCGGCCAGCCCGGCAGCCGCCCGTTCGGCCACGGCGCGGAAACCCGGCCGCAAGAGCGGGTCAAGCACCCGCAGCGGGCCCCGCAGCCGCACCTCGGCGTCATAGCGGACCGTCGAGCCGTCGGCGGCACTGGTCACGACGATCCGGTCGGTGGACCGCAGCAAGGCACTGGCGGCGGCGAGCAGCACCTCCCGGCCCGGCACGAAACTGATGACCTCGTAGGTCAGGGACATCCGCGCTCCCAGCAACCGCACCACGAGCCGGAACCGGCTGCCTGCGCCGACCGGGCCAGCATCTAGCTGCTCCCCGGCCAGAACCCCGGGGTCCCATTCGGCCGCATTGCTGAAGGCCGCCAGGTACCCGAACGTCTCGGCAGCTGAGCTCCGCGACTCCACGGTCGCGTGGTAGCGGGCCATCTGTGAACTCCTCTTCTCCTGGTCCTTGGCCGGCTGTGCCTGGGTCTGCGCTGGCGGCGGCCGTTGTTTCCCGTCTGACGCGGCGGCAACGTGCGCCACCGTGCGGCCGACGGCGGGCTGGCGCTTCGCTCACGCTGGAGATTGCGATCTGCTGTACCAGCCCGCCGCGATCCGCAGGCAGGCCTGCTATACGGCCCTAGAACCGCAGGACGGTCCGTGCGGTGCCCAGTTCCAGCCCGGCAGAGAACAGCCTGGTTCCCAGCGCGGCGTCAAGCGCCTTGGCTGCGACCCAGGTGAGCGCCAGGACGATCCCCCGCGCCTTGACCAGATGCCTGCCCACCGCGACCTGGGCGTGCGACAGGCCGAGGCGGAACAGCGGCACGCGGGCGGCGGGGTTGCCGTTCACGATGCCAGTCAGGTCACCGTGGGTCAGGTCGATGATGAACTGGCTGACCTCGATCGTCTTCCCGTTCCTGGTGTTGCGGAACGCGATCCCGCCGTCGTGATCGATGTTCCCGCCGAGCGGGCTGAGCGTCACCAGGCCCCCGGTCACCGGGAATGCGAACCGCACCGCCGGGCCGTTCCTGCCGTACAGCACCCGCTCGCTGCCCGGCCAGATGGCCCGCGGCACGATGCCGTGCTGCAGCAGCGCCGACGCGACGCCGGGTGCCGTGGTGACCGCGGTCGTCCCGCCGCGCAGGTGCACGCCCGCAGCCCGAGCCTCCGCGCCCTGCGACGTTGCCGCCGACGCCGCAGTGACCGCCGGGCCAATCAGCAGGCCCGTTATCGCCGCGGCTGCCGCCAGGTATCTGAACCCTCGCATGTCGTTCCCCTCCCCGGCCCGCCCGTAGGCAGTGCCTCGTCTAGGTTTCGTAGAGAGTTCGTCGACGGTCAAGCTACGGCAATTGTGCAGAGGATGTCAAATGTCTGTGGATAGATTGTATAATCATCTCCGTGGACACTCCCTCAGGCCGGCCGCTGCTGCGCATCGGCGAGCTCAGCCGGCGCCTGGGGGTCAGCGACCACGTGCTCCGGGCCTGGGAGAGCCGCTACGGTCTGCTGCAGCCGGTGCGCTCCCCCGGCGGGTTCCGGCTGTACTCCGAGGCCGACGAGTCGCGGATCCGCCGCATGCAGGCCTACCTGGCCGAAGGGCTGTCCGCGGCCGAGGCGGCGCGGGCCGCGCTCGGAGGCGGCGTGAGTGTCGCTGCCGGCGGGCTCGCCGGTCCGCCCGTGGCCGCGCCAGCAGGCCGTGAGCCCTTCGCCGGGCTCCGGCAGGCTCTGGACGCCTTCGACGAGCCGGCTGCGCAGGCCGTCCTGGACCGGCTCATGGCCGAGCTTTCCCTGCCAGCCGTCCTGCGCGATGTCGTCCTGCCCTACCTCGCAGACCTCGGCGAGCGCTGGCAGCACGGGACGGCCAGCATCGCCACCGAGCACTTCGCCAGCAACCTCATCCGCGGCCGCCTCGCGGGCCTGGCCCGCGGCTGGGGAAGCGGGCACGGGCCGCAGGCCCTGCTCGCCTGCCCGCCCGGCGAGCTGCATGACATCGCGCTGATGATCTTCGGCATCGTGCTCAACCGCAACGGGTGGCGGATCGGCTACCTGGGACCCAGCACCCCGGTCGAGGAACTGGCCCGCGCCGCCGGGACCTCGCACCCCGACCTGGTCGTCCTCGCCGCCACCGTCCCGGGGGTCCTCGAGCCGCTGCAACCCGAGCTCACCTCACTGGCCCGGCACGCCCTGCTCGCCCTCGCCGGAGCCGGCGCCACCCCCCGGACCGCCGGCGCGACCGGAGCCCGGCTCATGACACGCGACCCGGTAACCGAGGCCGAGCAGACCACATGGCCGCAGTGAAACCGCCGAACGAATGGACGACTACGCGGTAAGAAGTGTTTCACCAGCGGCAAACCGGCGCGATCTTGCTGTTCAGAGGGGAGGTTGGCCATGACGTCGTGATGGCGCTGCGGGACACCGTGGGCTTGTGCGGCCGGGACCGCCGGGCGCTGGAGAGGTCATCGTCCGCGACCACGACGTGGTCGTGCTCCCGCAAGTCGCCGTCCCGCCTCCCAAAGGCTGCTCTGCTCAGCTGTAGTTGACCGTGACCTCAAGCGCCGTGGCGCTTTTGGCAGTGGCGGTAACTGTGCCGGTCGCTCCCTTGTACTTCCCGGTACCCCCGGTCACCTGACCCTTCCAGCTCTGTCCGTCCGCGGTGGAGAACGTGGCGTAGAGGAAGCCGCCGTCGATGGCGAGCGCCGCGTCCGCGGTTGCCGAGGTCTCCCCCGTGGGCGTGACGTACGTGGTGTCGAACCCGATGGTCTTGCCAGCGCTGTCGGTGTCGGTGTCCTGGTTGACGATGTTCGCGTCGGTGAAGTTCACGGAGTTGTTCGTCGTAGAGGTGAACGTAAGCGTGGTCATGATGCCCCTCCTGCTACTCTCTGGGCCTTGCCGTTCAAGGGCATAATGCGCCTTTTGGGGTGGGGGCAGTCAAGACTGCAGGTCCGTCTGTGGTTGATCCGGGTCGACCTGGGCGCGGGTGGTTTTTCCGCTTTCCCGCTATGGTTTTCCCGTTTCCTCATGGCCCGGGCCATCCGGCCGGGCCACGTTTTTGTTTCCCGCTAGACGCGCTCACCTCGCGGGCAGTGCTCGGAGGCGCCCTCCATCCGAACCGGGGGTCAGTCCACGATCTCGGCGTCGACGACGTCGTCGGCCTGGTGGTAGACCTCGAGGATGGCGCGGGCGTCGGGGGGCGGTGGCTGTCCTGCTGCGGCGTAGCCTTCGGCAATGACTTCGGCGCGGCGGTACCGGGCCAAGGATTGCAGGGCGGCGACGGAGGCGGCTGCCTGGTCCTCGGGGCTCATGCCCGGGTTGCCGGCAGGGAGCGGCAGTGGCGCCGGGAGGGGGCGTTGCCGCTTGGTGGCGATGACTTCGGCCATCATGCGGATCTCGTCTTCAGTGTGCCCTGTAGTGGGTACCGCGGCATCTGCCGCGTAAGCCTGCGGAGGGACTCCCCGATAGCCCTGCGCTCGGCCGAGGCCCGGACGACGGCGGAGGCATCCAAATCGGGCTGTATCTGGCAGTCGTCGGCGGTGGTCGCGTTTGCTGTCACCTCTGACTCCGCAGGTGCATGTCCTCGGATCCCACATCACCCTGCCGATGCTGGTCGCGCGGATGGGCGGGTTGGAGATGATCCCGGACATTACCGAGTCCATCTGCTCGAGGCGGGTCTTCTCCTGGGCGCGGATCGCGGCGACGGTCTGGTCGGGGTGCTGTTTGATGGCGGCGTGCCACGCTTTGCTCGCCGAGCTGGCGTTGGCGTAGCCGGTGAGTTCGGCGATCTGCTGCCAGGTGTGGCCCTTGGCTCTGAGTTCGACCACACGGGCGCGCTTGTCTTGGATGGCGGGCAGGTCATGACGTGCGCGTCGGGCCACACAACTCCCGGCGTTTATCCGGCCAATGCTTGTTCTCAAGGGTAGGACATGTCCTCGTGCGGGCATCTCATATCCCGTGACGTCTTTGTTCGAACGCAGACCCGAACGGTGCCCGTATGGTCACGAGCTCAAGTCCGGCCGGGTCCAGGTCGGGTAGTCGCCGTGTCTCTGCACCGTGGCGAGGGAGGCCGCCGAGCGTGGCCGGGTATGGGGCACCACCGGATTCACTGCTTGCAGTGCCAGGATGAGGGACGGGTGACGGTGTTCTATGAGCCGCCGCATGATCCGAGGGAGCAGCACCTAAGGTAGGCCCCGGCCGCGAGGGGACACGGCCGGGGCCTGTATCCGTCTTCAGTTCTGGGTTGCGGCCTGCTGCACCATGAGCTCGAGCATGTACGTGCGGGTGACACCGAGGCGGAACAAGGACGGCTCCGAGGTCCGCTACCTGCAGCTGGCGCACAACACCTGGGACCCGGCCGCGAAGCGGTCGAAGGTGCAGGTGATCTACAACTTCAGCCGCGAGGACACCGCGAACCGGCAGGCGCTGGAGCGGCTGGTCGCCTCGGTCACCCGGTTCCTGGGCCCGGACGCCGCGCTGTCGGCGGTGGCCGAGGGCCTGGAGTTCACCGAGTCCCGCGCCGCAGTGTCGAGCACCGGCTCACCGGTCGACGGGCTGCTCGGTCCGCCTAGTCAGGCCGTTGCGGGACACCTCGGCCCGGAGCTGATCCGGTGTGAGCGGGATGCCTTCGACGGTCCGTGACCATCCGGCCTGCATCGGGGCGACCTTGATCTGGCTGAAGCCGCCGTGACCGTTCGGCTGCCATTCGATGATCTTCGGCTGGCCGGCGCCGCAGATCCACGCCTCGTGCGCAGGGCAGTTCAGTTCCCAGATGGGGACGGGAAGGCCGGTGCGGCTGTCAATCGGACGGGTGTGCTGCTCGGAGCAGCCGGGAACGGAGCTTATCGCCTGATAGTCGCTCCTTGCGTAGACAGCTACACGCTCACCTGGCTTCCAGGGCGCGGGCGCCCGGGGCGTAAGCGCAGCAGCGCCGACGTCAAGCAAGCCGGATTACATCTCGCAGCCCATGGTGTAGCCAGCCTCAGGCCTCCGGCAGGTCCAGCCAGTCCAAGCGACCGCGCAGCAGGGCCGGGGCCCGACATGACTACGCCCCGCCGGGTTAACGGGCGAGGCGTCGTGGTGACGGGCGGATCGGCCCGGCTGGCAGGTCAGATCCCGGCCAGTACCTCGTTCCAGTGGCTGAGGGTGCGCTTCGTCCTCGCCCACCGGGAAACCGGCTTGCCGGGCTGCTGGGTTGCGGGCTGCTGGGTTGCGGTCATGTTCAATCACCTTTTCTGTCTGGGTAGCCGGCTGGGACCGACCGGCTGCGACCAGCGTGCCGGACCGCGGCGAGGGCGTCTGTGCCCTGGCTGACACAACGCGAATGAACCCGGCGGATTTTCGGCGGCGGTGATGACGGTATGAGCGCTTCTCCCGGTCAATCCTCGTGCATGATTCCCGATCGCTCACCGGAGCCATCCTGTCCCGGTTCTGATGGCGGCACTTCCGCCGTCAGCCTGCGGTGCAATTTCCCTCCGTAGCTCTCGGAAACGCCCAGCCTGCGGGCCAGTTCGGCACCCATCCGGGGCCTGCGCAATTCCGGATCAGCGTCGAGCAGCTGTACCGCTCTGAGTTCGGTAGTCAGATCCTCATCAGGAGCGGTGCGGCTGGTGGTCTTGCGCGGTCTCGGAGTGCTCTGGTGAACGCTCTTTACCGGCTTGGCAGGAGCGATCGCGGCCGGTTCTGGTCCGGGCTCAGGAGCGATCGGCTCCTCCGCCCGTACCAGCGCGTCGGTCATCCTGACGCCGTTGCGGAGCATCCGCACCAGGTCCGCGGGGGCGGCTTCCTGCCATGCTTTCCCGTAGCGCTCGCCCAGCTTGACGATGGCGTGACGGCGGGACAGTTCCATGTCCACGGCTGCCCGGTAGTCGCGGATGTCCCACAGCTTCATGCGGCGCCACAGCACGAACGTCGGCCACGGGGCGAGCACCCACCGGATGCGGGGGATCCGCTCGTCGGCCTTGCGTTCCCGTTCCTGCTGCACGTCCTCGTTGCGGCGCAGCAGCAGCGCCCTGGTGGCCTCGGCGAGGATCACGATGATCGCGCGGGCGAACGCGCGCAGGAATCCCCCGATCGGGTCCCGCCATCCTGCGGGCTGCCACTGCTGACAGGCGGCAGGCTGCGACTGCTGCAGTTGCCAGTGGAACACCGTGGCCATGACCAGCATCGCAACGCAGCCGAGGAGGCAGGCTACGACCAGGCCGCCCAGGATGCCCCAGGCGATGCGCTCGCCACAGGACAGAGAAAACCGGCCACCGGACGGCTGGTGCCTGGACACTCGCTGCACGGGCATGCGCCGCACCGGGCGGACGGCCGTCCGACGCGGCGGCGGTCCGCTACGACGCACCACCAGGGCCGGGGCCGGCCAGGACGGCAGCAGCGCGTCCAGTTCCGCGACCGTAGCGCAC
>Ga0187780_10004517_pt1 | contig 10423 bp, 9 predicted proteins | sample 1015_Q2_SP10_20__FD_132429 | JGI IMG/M metagenome (GOLD analysis project Ga0187780, IMG submission 132429) | Tropical peat soil microbial communities from peatlands in Department of Meta, Colombia - 1015_Q2_SP10_20_MG | ecosystem: Environmental > Terrestrial > Soil > Wetlands > Peat | place...
CCATCGCCGCCTTGCAGATCGAATATGGGCTTGTTTCGCGCGGCGTGGAACAGGACATTCTGCCGATGCTGCGCCAGCTCGGTATAAGCCTGGTTGCGTATGGCGTTTTCTCGCGCGGCCTGCTGACGAGTCGCTTCCGAGGCCCTTCTGAGGGAGACATCCGCGCGCATTTTCCCAGGTTTCAAGGGGAAAATTTGGAACGCAATCGGCAGTTGATCTCGCGCCTAGAGGAGATCGCGCTGGAAATGGGGTTAAGCGTCGCCCAGCTCGCCGTGGCGTGGATTCTATCGAAAGGCAAGGACGTGATTCCTTTGATCGGCACCAAGCATCCCGCGCAATTGGCGGAAGCTCTTGCCGTCCTGTCCCGGACACTTTCCGCCGACGATATCCAGCGGATCGAACAGGCCGTTCCTCTAGGATCGGTTGCCGGCGATCGCTACGCTCCCGAGCAGATGCGGACACTGGATAGCGAGCGCAGCACTCTCCGACAGCGCTCCGGCTAAGGGTTGCTTGCCAGATCGAGTAGCCGCACGGCCTCGGCGCTCAGCTTCAGTGTGGTGGCCGCGAGCAAATCGTGGAATTGGTCGAGATTGGTCGCGCTGGCAATCGGAGCCGTTGCGCCGTGTGCTGAAAGCCAGGCCAGAGAAACCTGTGCGGGCGTTGCGTGCATTTCCGCAGCCACGGTGTCGAGCGCTTTCAAAATGCGGAAGCCCTGTTCGTTCATCATATCTTTGACGCGATAGCTTCGCGCTTTGCCCTGAAGATCTTTCTCCGAGCGATATTTGCCAGTGAGAAATCCGCTCGCCAGTGCGAAATAAGGAATCACCCCGATATTTTCGCGTCGGCACAAGTCCGCGAGCTCTGGTTCGAAATCGGAGCGATCATACAGGTTGTACCATGGCTGCAGGCTTTCGTAGCGCGGCAGTCCTTTTGCAGCGCTGATCCGGAGAGCCTCTCGGAGGCGATCCGCTTTAAAGTTCGATGCGCCGATGGCCCGGACCTTGCCCGCCTGAATCAGCTCGCCGAACGCGGAAAGAGTTTCCTCCATCGGGGTGTCGGCATCGTCACGGTGTGCCTGATAGAGATCGATGTAATCCGTCTTCAAACGCGCGAGAGAACGCTCGACCGCTCGCATCATATAGGCGCGGGAAAGTCCCCCTTCGCCGGGGCCCATCTCGACGCCCAACTTCGTTGCGATCACAACCTTGTCGCGGCCACCGCGCTTAGAAAGCCAGTTGCCGATAATCGTTTCCGATTCACCGCCCTTGTGTCCCGGAATCCATTTTGAGTAAACGTCTGCCGTGTCGATCAGATTAAGGCCCGAGTCAACGAATGCGTCGAGCAACTTGAACGAGGTGGCTTCGTCCGCCGTCCATCCGAAGACATTGCCTCCCAGTGCCCAGGGGCCTACTTCAAGACTGGAATTTCCGAGTCTGCGCTTGATTACGCTCATCATGGCTCCGATCGCTTCCCAACTCTAGCAAAGGCGCACACGATGTTAATAAAGAGCGCGAGGAGCCGCAACAGCACTTCGGTGAAATCTCACGCATCGATCGATCCCATGAGAAGTTGGTTTGCTATCATTTCTCTGTATCCGACAGGCGCGATTCTGGCGTCTAATCTTCACGAGGTGATCATCATCTTATGAATGGGGCCAAGAAAGCGGACTACTTCCACAGGGGGCTTTCCTTGATTTGTCGACCGATTGTGCTGGCAGTTTTCGTCGGCGGTGCGCTCGCCTACGTGGGCGGCACGATGCGCTCGGTAGGAGCCGCCGATGAGCCAAAGACAACCATGGACGGCGTCTATACGAAGGACCAGGCGACGCGCGGCAAAACCCAGTACAGCCAGACCTGCGCCAATTGCCACATGGATGATTTGAGCGGCAGCGGCCAGGCACTTCCGCTGGCGGGCGATGCTTTCACCGAGACTTGGGAAGGCCAATCTGTTGCGGATCTCTTCGATCTAATCCACAACACCATGCCGCAGGACAAGCCGGGCACGCTCAGCCCGGACGCAACGGTCGACCTGATTGCCTACCTGCTTCAATACAACAAGTTTCCAGCCGGATCCGACGAACTCAAGAATGACCCGGCCGCTTTGAAAAACATCATCATTACCAGGAAGAGCTCGCCGCCCAAGCAGTAGGACAGGGCTACTGTACGGCAAACGCCAGAAGGACGTTGCCCGGCATCCCGCCCCCGACGTTCGCGTACCCGGACGGGACGTACAGCATTCCGTTCACGACGGTGACCCCGGGCCCACCCATCGAGCCGCCCTTGGCAGGAACTCCGTTGACGGAGCGAAACTCCTGAGCCGTATCAAACTGCCAGAGGATCCTGCCGTCGGCCGTTCGAAGAGCGCGCAAGGTGCCGTCCCATCCGCCCGTGAAAACGGCGCCGGGAATTTCCGTGACGGCTGCGGATTGGCCAAACCGCAGCCCCCCCTTGGTTCTGTTCTCGCCGTTCGATGTCGGCGCACCCAGATTGTCGAGCGATTCCAGGCGCGTGATCCACGCGCGCTCGCCGGTGGCAATGTCGATGGCAGCAAAGGTGCCGTCTTCTAGGGCCAGATACAGACGCTCAGAATCGGCGGCCCCGCCAAATGCGATTTGTCCATTGTTGGGCGCAGTCTTTTCGGAAAGGTTCACGCTCCACAGCACAGCACCCTGGCGGTCCGGATTAAGCGCGAAAACCGTTCCACTTTTCGACGTAGCTAGTAAGATCTGCCTCCCGCTCGCCAGACTCAACAGAATCGGGGAGGAGCCGAAATCAAAATCCACTCCGAGATGCTTGGGGCAATTCTCGGTTGTTTCTGGGACGCAACCCACCATCCAGGCGTCGTCGGGAACCGCCTGAAACGACCAGAGGATCTTGCCGGTCGATAATTCCATCGCCAGGATCGCGTCGGAGTTTTTCGATGCGGGCTCGGTGTACGCGTCCCCAGTCCCCACATAGAGGACCTGGCGCTGGGTATCGATCGTCGGCGAATTCCAGATGGCAGCGCCAGCCGGTGCCCACAACTGCGTCCCGACGGAGTTCTTCCGAACGGGTTGGGGCGCTTGCGGAATCGCATATGTTCTCCAGAGTTGCTCGCCGGTACTGGCATCCAGCGCGACGACACTGCCGCGAAAGGTGCAACAGGGATAGGAAGGAGCTGCGGAGAAGACCTCCTCGGTTGCCGAAATGGGCACGTAGAGACGACCTTGGTAGAGTGCCGGCGCGGCCGTAATGCGCGCTGTGTAATGGTCGGAAAGCTCTCGCACCCAGAGCTGTTTGCCAGTGGAAGCGTTGAGCGCGTACGCGTTCGCGCGCATGTCTCCAACGTAAACTGCGTAGACCGAAGAGCCGTGGCCTGTGATCGGGGCGATCACCGGAGCGGTGCGCACACCGGATCGCGCGTGAAACGACCAGTAGACGCACCCGGTTTTGGCATCGAGCGAATAGACGTAGCCATTGTCGCTACCCACAAATACTCTGCCGCCCACGACGCTCGGCTGACCGTAGGCCGTATCCCCTTTGGGAAATCCGAATGCCCATTTCAGTTTTAACTGCGGGACTTCGTCGGCGCTGAGACCGGCGGCCTGCTGATTTCGAAAGCGGGTATTACCACGATCGGCTCCCCACCCATTCCACGAGCCACCGTCGGATCGAGCGGTAAAATCAGGATGGGTGGCACAGCGATTCGCCATCTTTTCGGCGCTACCTGTGTCGGTCAGATCCAGCGGGCGGCCCCCTAAATACTCCGCCACTTGCCGTCTTTGCTCGTCCGTAAGTGGCTGTGCCGGAACGACCATCGAGCCGGTCGTCAGGGCTAGATAGACGCTCTCGGGAGTGAGCTTCAGTAGGGTTGCCAGGTCGGGTGCGCCATTGCTTGTGTTTGGGTTCACGTGGCAAGAAGCACAGCGCTGTCCGAAGACGGTCTGGCCCGGCGACGTTGGCAGAGGATTTGCAAGTTGTTGCGCAGCGGCCAAACAACTCGAGACGAGCAAGACCAAGGCACACACAGCGCACCACGGGCCGAAAAAGACAGGTCGTTTCATTCAAGGTCCCTTCGTTCGAGACGCTTACCCCGCCGAGATGATAATCGATCCACACGATTCGTGCCATTGTGTACGTCGGTTCTTGATCGACCTCAGCACCCGTTTACCATCGGCTCGCCTCGGCGTAGAATCGCGGCGACCGGAAACCTTCTAGGAAGATAGGGAGGTAGGCCATGGTCGCGCGGGTCACGCGGTATCGAATTCGTGCCGGAAAGGAAGAAGAGTTTGCTTCTACGGTCGAGTGGTGGATATCCCACCTGGACACGCTCGCCGGATTTCAGTTCTACTTGTTACTGCGCGGTGAAGAACCGCGCGACAGAGAGGTCACGGCGATTTCGGTTTGGGATTGTGTCGAGAACATGACCAGCAGCGAGAACACCACCGTCTATTATGAATGTGTCAAGACTTTAATAGCTTGCTGCGAAAGCTTCTCACCCATGCACTGCCACGACGTGCTGAAGACAAAATTCGCACATTCCTAAGGGCACACCACGCCTCCCTGCGTCTCATGGACTTCCGTGACCGTCGATCGGCAGCGCGATCTCCTTCGCCGTGATGAATTCTAGAAGTGCGGGAACACCCTTTTGGGTCTGCTCGATGCCGCGACGAATGGCCGGCACGATGTCTCGAGGATCGGTGACGCGCTCTCCGTAGCCTCCGAAAGCGCGCGCCATCGCGGCATAGTCACCGGAAATGTCCGTCGAGCGATACTTTTCCGTCGATATCGGCATGACCGGAAGTTCCATCGCCATGCTGAAATTATTGAGCAGAATGGAAAGGATCGGAATGCGTTCGCGCACGGCGGTTTCAAAGTCCATTCCTGTAAAACCGATGGCTGCATCACCCCACACGTTGATGCAGAGTTTTTCTGGGTGAACGAGCTTCGCGCCCATCGTCAGGCCGAGGCCGTAACCGAGCTGGGTGGTCTTGCCCCACCCGATATAGGTGAGTGGTTCGGTGGTACGCCAGAAGGGAGCGAGCTGATCCCGCGGGCTTCCGGCGTCATGCGTGATAATCGTGTTGGCCACGTCCACGGTATGCTGCAAATCCCAGAGAACGCGATAGGGAGACAGAGGCACGTCCTCGGAGGTTAGCTTTGCCATCCATTGGTTGAGCCAGGCGTTGCGCAGGGCCTCGATTTTCTCGGCGATCTCGGGAGCGCGGGGCTTTTTGAGAAGGCGCTCGACTTCGACCGACAGCGACTCGAGACACAGTTTGGCGTCGCCGATAAGACCAATATCGGCGCGGACGTCTTTGTTCAAGTGGTCGGGATCGAGCGTCGCGTGAATGAATTTCTTGCCCTTAGGCATGGCGACGCCGAAGTACGTTTCGGTGAAACTGCAGCCGGCACCGAAAATCCAATCGGCTTGCCCCAGAAAATGAGGAACCATGGGGGGAAACGAGTGTCCCCCCGCACCGAGTGAAAGAGGATGAGTCTCTGGGAAAGCGCTCTTGCCCTGAAGGCTTGTGGCCACGGGAGCGCCGAGCCATTCGGCAAGCCTTCTGAGCGGCTCCCACGCGCGTGCGTAGTGGATTCCTTGGCCCGCGTAGATGACGGGAGCCTTTGCTTCGACCAACGCTGAGGCCGCCCGAGCTACGTCCGTCCGATCGGGGCCGTAACGCGCTCGGATCACGGGTTCGTAGACCAGCGGAATCGGTAAGTCCTCAGCGAACAAGTCGCTTGGAATTTCCACGACAGCCGGGCCTCCGCGGCCATTGCGAAGACGAGAAAAGGAGCGGCGAAAAATGTTCGGAATCTCGGCGGCGGAGGTAACTGGCTCGGCCAATTTCGCAACCGAGCGCATGCTGGTGACGGAATTGAAATTCGGGCTGACGTGCGCGAGCCTGCGCGCGTAGCCCATCGGCAGAACGAGAATCGGAACCGATTCGCTGTAGGCTTGGGCAACGCCGCCAAAGGAATTTTCGGCGCCGGGACCGTGCTGCATGGCGAAGACGCCAATTCTCTCTCCGCTGGTCAGGCGCGAGATCGCGTCTGCCATGTGAAGCCCCACGCGCTCCTGGCGAACGATGATGGGGCGAATTCCGGCTTCCGCCGCAGCCTCAATCACATGATTCACGGGATAGGCCAGGAGGACTTCGACGCCTTCGCGTTTCAAAATTTCGGCAATCGCTCGACCAACCTTCATCCTAGTTCCTGAGGAACCTTTCCTTGGATACTCACCCGGCGCACGAAGTCGCCAACAAATGTGCCAGGATACCCGGTAGAATGAGCCCGGCAAAGCCAATTCCGCAAGTCGATGGCGTGAGCTGATGACGCTACAGGAAAAAAGAGTCTCCTCACCGCGTGTGGTGAATATCGGCGATTTACGGCGCCTCGCGCAGGCCCATTTGCCACGAGCTGTCTTCGATTACATCGATGGAGGCGCCGAAGGCGAAGTCACGCTGCGGGAGAATTGCCGCGCGTTTGAAGAAGTGACGTTTCGACCGCGCAACGCAGTCGCCGTCGAGAGCACCGATTTGCGCACGACGGTATTGGGAACGGAACTGTCCATGCCGCTCCTGCTCGCTCCCGTAGGATTCAGCCGGCTGATTTATCCGCGCGGAGAAGTACGAGCGGCTCAGGCGGCAGCGAAGGCCCAAATCGGATATGTCCTGACCACTATTTCGGGATCGGCCCTCGAGGAGGTCGGTCGAGCCTCGAGCGTATGCCGGTGGTATCAGCTGTATCTGGTCGGTGGTCGCGAAGCCGCGGAAGCTGCGCTGGACCGCGCGCGAGCTGCGGGATTTAGCGTGCTCGCAATCACCATCGATACGGGAACGTTCGGCTTTCGCGAGCGCGATATTCGCAACGGCGCTGGGGCACTGATCGGCAACGGCCTGTGGGCCAAACTGCGATTCCTTCCGCAAGTAGTTACCCACCCTTTCTGGCTTGCTGGATTTCTGCGCGACGGACGCATGCTAAAGCTTCCGAATGTGGTTGTGCCGGGCCGCGGCCCGCTGCCGCTTGCCGAAACCCAGGCGAGCCTGGCCAAGTCGGTGGTCACCTGGAGGGATTTCGACTGGATACGCAAGGTATGGACGGGACCAATTGTGGTGAAGGGCGTGCTGACGGCCGAAGATGCGCAGCGCTCGCTCGATGAGGGCGCTGCCGGCTTGGTCGTCTCCAATCATGGAGGCCGCCAACTGGACGGCGTGAGCGCGACGCTGCGCGCGTTGCCTGAAATTGTGAAGGCGGTGAAGGGGCGGGCGGAGGTTCTGCTGGATGGGGGCATCCGGCGCGGGAGTGATATCGCAAAGGCGATTTGCCTAGGCGCTCAGGCCGTGCTGATCGGCCGCGCGTACGCCTATGGGTTGGGTGCTGCGGGAACAACCGGGGTCGGACGCGCCATCGAGATCTTACGTGCAGACTTAGAGCGGGCCCTCGCATTGCTTGGCTGCCGGTCGATTGCGCAACTCAATCGATCCTACGTCGATATACCGGTGAGCTGGGCGAACGAGCCCCGCGAGCCAACCTCGTAAACCATTCCGCCAAACCGATCCCGTTTGATTCGTGGGAGCGAAAGTGGTCAGGGCGAATCAGTCTCCCCAAACAGGGGCTTGGGATCGACCATTTTGCCGGGGTTCAAGCGGTTGTCTGGATCTAAAGCCTGTTTGAGCGCCCGCATCACGTCGACACCGCCCCCGTGCTCCACCGAGAGATATTTCTTTCGCCCGATACCGATGCCGTGCTCACCTGTCGAAGTCCCACCCATGGCGAGAGCGCGAAGAATAACTTTTTCTTCCAACACTTTCGCTTCGGCCAGCTCAGCCGGATTTTCTGGATCCAGCAGAAACGACATATGAAAATTGCCGTCGCCCACGTGGCCGACGATGGGAGCGGGGAAGGAGGCATGGGCGGTGTCATTTTTCGCGGCCACGATCGAATCCGCGAGGCGCGAAATCGGCACACAAATGTCCGTCGTAAACATTTTCGCACCCTTGCGAATCTGAAGATTCGCGAAATAGGCATTGTGGCGCATTTCCCAAAGCGTGGCACGCGCCTCCGGTGTGGTGAACCACTGAAAGCCTGTGCCATGGTGCTCTTCGGCCAACTGGCGCACGGTTTCTGCTTGATCGCTCACGTAGCGTTCACTATCGCCATGAAATTCGAAGAAGAGGATGGGCGCGACGGGATATGCCGTTTGGGAATGGCGATTGCAGGCTTCGATCTGGGCTTCGTCCATCAGCTCGATGCGCGCCACCGGCACGCCGAGCTGAATCGTGGCGATGGCAGTTTCGACCGCGTCGCGAATCGTGGGGAACGTGCAGCAGGCCGCCGCGACAGCCTCCGGCAGCGGATGCAGCCGCAGGGTGATTTCCGTTATGACACCGAGCGTGCCTTCGGCGCCGACAAACAGCCGCGTGAGGTCATAGCCGGCGGCCGATTTTCGCGCGGCGGTGCCCGTCTGAACGATGCGGCCGTCGGCCAGCACCACCCGGAGACCCATCACGTTTTCCCATCGTGCCGTAGCGGACGGCTGTGGTACCCGAAGCACGGGTGGAAGCCATGCCGCCAAAGGTAGCATCGGCCCCGGGATCGATGAAAAATGTAAAGCCCGTGTTGGCCAGGGCCCGATTCAGTTGCAAGCGGGTAACGCCAGCCTCGACAGTCGCCTGTAGATCCTCCGGGCTAATGCGCAAAATCTTGTTCATCTCGCGCATGTCGATCGAGATGCCACCGTGAATCGCGTTCACCTGCGCTTCCATCGACGTTCCCGCGCCAAACGGAATCACCGGCACTTGATGTCTTGCGCTGATCTTCAATACTTCGCTGACCTCTTCGGTCGAATGCGGAAAGCAGACGACATCGGGCAGCGCGGCCGGATGGTAGGACTCACCGTGGCTGTGGTGCTCACGAACGGCTTCGGCGGTTGTCGCTCGGCGCTCCAGCAAGGAATACAGTTCGCGGAAAGCGGCTTCCAAGCGCTCGCTTGAGGGGGGGCTCGGATGTGCGTTCGTCGCCAAGATGCGACCGACCTTTCGATTACTGCCGGACCGTAACGTCGTAATAGCTGACGGAGCTGTCGCTTGCAAAACCAGGATCGATGCGCACGACTTGAAACGTGCTGTCCCGCAGCTCGACAACCGTGCGACTCAGGATATCGTGCGTTTCCCGCTCCAGTTCCGGCGTCGGCTTCTTCGTGCGCTTCGGGCGGGACAGAGCGGTGGCTGCCAGGCGATAGGTGCGAGTCCCTGCATCGGGATCCCGAGCGACAAGTTGTACGCTGGAGGTTGCACCGGTGCCCTCCTGGGGGCGGTCATGAAACCATCCTCGCGGCGTCAGTAGCACAAAAGCGAGGATCACGGCGACCAAGACATCGTAGGGCCAGCTGCCTCTTTCATATGACCAAAAGATCGTTCGAATGACAAACCTCCAAAGCGAACGCATGGGGGTCAGTGGCCCGGCAAGCCATTCACAACCATTCCGTCGCGCATATGCAGGACCCGATTTCCATAGGTGGCGGCTTCCGGGTTATGAGTGATCATTACGATGGTTTGACCGAGATCCCGGTTCAGCTGCCTGAGCAGCGCCAGCACCGAGTCGGAACTTTTCGTGTCCAGATTTCCCGTGGGCTCGTCGGCGAGAACGATTTTCGGCTCGCTAATGATGGCGCGAGCGATGGCCACGCGCTGCTGCTCTCCCCCGGACAGTTCCGATGGTTTGTGATGGAGACGCTCCTTTAAGCCGAGCAGCTCGACAACGGCCTCAAAGCGATGCGGGTCGAAGCCGTTCCCGTGAATATGCTGGGCGAGCGCAATATTATGGTACGCATCGAGAGTCGGTAAGAGATTGAACCGCTGAAATACGAAGCCCACCTTGTGGCGGCGCAACAGCGTCCGTGCCGCGTCGCTCATTCGCGTGAGATCGTTCCCGTCCAGCAGCACGCGACCACTGGTCGCCTGGGCGAGCCCTCCAATGACGTGGAGCAGCGTCGATTTGCCGCAGCCGGAAGGTCCCATAATGGAAATGAACTCGCCCGGAAGCACTTCGACGCTGACGCCTCGGAGAGCCGCCAGCTCCAGTTTGCCCGAACGATACACTTTCCACAGATTTTCAGTCTTGAGTATCGGCTCCAAGCCGGCCCCCAACACCAGCCACATCGCTTGCGGTTGAAAATATTCTAGTCGTGTTTGGCGGTTCTGCCTAGCCGTGATGTCGCAGGTACGTGAAGCCTACTCATAGGCGAGTGCCTCCACGGGATCTTTGCGGCTGGCGAGCCAGGCGGGATAGCCGGCGCCCATCAGTCCGCCGAGCAGCGCAATCAGGCCGGCGAGGCACATCCAGCGGACCGTGATCAAGATGCTCAGCGCAGGAAAAATCCTGAGCAGAACGACGCGCACGATATAGCTCAATCCTATACCGACGACCACGCCGCCCAG
>Ga0187780_10004518_pt1 | contig 10423 bp, 16 predicted proteins | sample 1015_Q2_SP10_20__FD_132429 | JGI IMG/M metagenome (GOLD analysis project Ga0187780, IMG submission 132429) | Tropical peat soil microbial communities from peatlands in Department of Meta, Colombia - 1015_Q2_SP10_20_MG | ecosystem: Environmental > Terrestrial > Soil > Wetlands > Peat | place...
CCATGAAGCCAAGTGGCGCTACTCGGTAAATGCCTAAATCGTTCCAGTTACCAAACCATACACGACCACTAGGCATATACTTATCAACGATAAATGGGTTTGAATCCCATTCTAAGACCTTATAACCGCCTTCAAGCTCCATTACGTTAGTGTAACGCTTGTTAGTAGTTAAAAGCGCCTCATACGCTGCTCTAACGCCATATGAACCGATTAAGAAATCAATGTCTTTACCTGATACCTGGTTCGTTTCATCAACTGTTAAACGAAGTAAAGCATCCGAAATCGCTCTACCTACTCCACCATTTGCAAAGCGCTGCGCTTTCCACCATGATTGAACTGCTGGATCAAGTGTTTGAAGTGGCTTAGAATTTGAAATGATACCTGATAATCCCATAGGATCAAGACCAGCCGTATTTGTTGTAACAAGGTAATCTGTCGCAAGAGTTGTTACTGCTGCGCCATCAATAGTAACAGTCGTATTAACACGATCAATAGCCGTAACATTACGCCCAGCTGTTTTAACTGTCACACCATCAGTTGCCATAATATCAACAACTTGACCAACAAAGAAAAGTTTTACACTATCAACGTTAAGTGTATTAACTGTTGTATTTGCTGCCGTTGTTGCAAGTCTGCCTGTTCCATCACCGAAAAAGTAGCGTGAACGGTAGTTTTTAATGTCTGTTGTTAGGCCTTGCACCTCGGATTCAATTGCACGAAGGTAAGAAGTTTTGTCCTTTTTAGATTGTTCTATCGCATGAACAGTAACTTGTAAACGACCTGTTACCATTTTTGCTTTACCTGTTGATGCTTTGTATGCTTGGTTTCCAGCCGTTGGAAGTGTTCCGCCTTCAGCAACCGCCCCTACACCAGCATTGCGGCCAAAGTGATGAGGTACAGAGAAATTTAAACCGTCACCTGAAATAATTTCCGCTTTTTGTTCAAGTTTCGCTAACATAACGTTTGCGTTGTTTACTTGCTCTCTAATCGTTGGTAAATAATCAATTTTTAATACATCTGCTAAAGTTGTTAAATTTGTGCCAGCCATTTGAAACACTCCTATTCATTTTTATTATTTGAATTTAACCTCTCTAATGCTCTTGATCTTGATTCTGCCCATGATTTAGGCGGCTCTTGATTTACTACTCCACTATTTCCGCTACCTTCAACCTTTGGCGCTTTCTTACTTGCTAAATATTCCTTAACCGCAATTTCTTTAGCATCTTTTAATTGTTGCTCCCACTCGTCAGCTTTCATTGCTTTTAAGGCAATATCAAAACTCGGAATTTGATGTGTCATCATAAATTCTTCTAACTTATCTGCTTCAACACCGTTTTCAGAAGCGAAAGTTTTACAATACTCTCTAAACTGTCTTACGCTTTCCTCTTGCTCACGTTGTTGTTGAAGTTCTCTACCTTTTGCAGCCTCTTGTTCTAATGCCTCTAATCGTTGCTGCATTTCAGGTGTAATACCTTGCTTTTGCGCTCTCTCTTGCAATTCTGCTTCAGCAAGGGCCTCTTGAAATTCCTCTATTGTATTGAATCCACTCATTTTTGCAGTAGCTAATAAATTTTTTTCGTAAGCATCAAACTTTCCATATTTCTCTTGTTGTTCTTGTTCCCATTGAGTACGTGCTTCAGCAAGTGCTTTTTCTGTTCGTTCACTAAGCCTCTGCGCAAAGGCTTTGGAATTGTCTAACTCATCACCTTCAGGAGTTGCACTAGGCTCTCCACCTTCAGGGCTTACATTTGGATCATCAATAATAGAAGCGCCCCCTGGCTCTCCACCTTCTCCGCCTTGTGGGTTGGCGAATCCCCCACCTTCAACGCCATCAGTAGCGAAAAATTGTAAATTAAGTTTTAACCATCCGTTTTTATTAAACAAAGACATAGTGTAACCTCCTGGGAGTTGGCGCTTTCTCCCTTTTAACGCCATAGTTTAGCCTTTTAACGTCATGCTTAGGACAACAAAAAAGCACCTAGTCAATGACTAAATGCTTTAGTTTAATGTAGTTACTTGTTTAAGTTGATCTAATTCATTTTGAATAGCGTTAATTTTCGTTAATACTTCGTCTTTAGGTTGTATTGGTTGTTCTATTGCTTGTTGTTCTACTTCAGGCGGTTGTTCAATTGTTTCTTGTGGTTTTTCCTCTGAAATATGCTTAATTTGTAAAACAGATTGCTTACCATCAACGTAGGCTTGACCAAAAATATAAGCCATAATGACACCAGCAAGGCTCAATACTGAATCAGCTGGAATATTTAAGCCTAACCCTTGATTTAATACAATCAATAAAGCTGAAACGATTGCTACCCATAATTTACGAGATTTCAATTTTTCCATTTTCCTTTTCCTCCTTTAGCTACCTAAATTTAATTGTAATTCTAGTTTAAATGTGCCTGTTGTTGGTGTTCCAGCTGCAGTTGCCGTAAATTTAAGCCATCCTTTAATTAAACGTAAGGCTGGTACAGTTGAATCAATAAATACATCATTTTTTGAAGCAGCTATATTAATCGGTGATCCGATTGCATAGAACGTTGTGTTATCAGGTGAATATTGAATGGTAACATTTACCGCTTGATCTAACCCATTCATAAGAACTAAACTTTTTTGTTGGTAGCCATCAATACTATATGAATTTGAATTAACTGGCGTTGTATTCCGAATGTTTGATGTAATCGGAACTTGTGCAAAGTTTTTCATATTTTCACCTTCCTTTTTGCCTCATATTTGAAATAACATTCTTTCTAATGCTCCATATCTGCTTTATATTCAAGCATTTTAGTAATTAAATAAATAATCACCATAATACAAAAGCAAATCGCAAAGAATAACCAATCAATTTCAGGCATTGTTATATATCCTTCTCAACAACTAATTTTCGTGGTTCTGAATCCTTGTCAATATGAACACCTGGAACATATGTTAATGCTTCAGCTACCACATAACTACCATCAGGATTGCGTTGCTGCGTTGTAACCTGAACGATGCAACCACCTGGAACATTACATACTTTAGTTGATTTCATCCACCCTTGTTCCTGTGATGATGCTTTACAAAGCAATGCGAAAGTATCACCATCACCATATACTTGTAAATCAGAAATGTTTGCTTTCGCCCCTCTTACCTGGGTAATTCCTAAATCTTTTTCTTTCATGCTTAATTGCCCCCATTATTTTTATTTTGTGCTGCTTGTTGTGCTTTTTGTGCTGCAAGTAGCTTAATTTGATGGTCACTTTGATGTTTAGAAATATTTAATTGATGTTCGTTGCTATGCTTCAGTATGTCTAATGCGTGTGCATCATGGTGCTTTAAGTGTTCCATTTCCATTTTCTTGTGTTGCAAGTCAATCTCTTGTGCCTTTTGTTGTGCGGTTGTTGCGTGTACTTGCATTTGTACTTCCATTTGTTTTTGTTTTAATGCGTTATCATCTGCATGTTGTTGCGCTTGTAGTTGCATCTGTTGTTGCTGCGCTTGTTGTTCCGCCTGTTGTTGCTGCAATGCGGCCGATTGTGCTGGTTGCTGCGCTTGTTGTACCGCTGGATCATTTAACATTTGTGTATGTTGGTTCACATGATCGTCAATCATTTGTTGTAAGACAGGCGGTAACTTATCATACTCACCTGATTTCCTAAACAAATTATGATGATAGATATGTGTTTGATGGTCCTGAAAATCCCTGACAGGTGGCAACGGAACAGGATTTTGAGGCGGCTGGGGCTGCATTTGCTGCAATTGGCTTGTATCTTCACCTTGTTGCGCCATCATTTGCGCTTGTTGTTGGAATTGCTGCATAGCCATTTGATATTGCTGCATCTGAATAGCATATTGCATCAATATTTTTTGGTTTTCAGGTGAATTAGCATCCTCAATCACTTTATTTTCAGTTTTCGCTTTGTTTTCATCAAGCTGCGTTTCTTCAAATATTGCATCTGCATCTCCTAAACCTAATAAACGTAAGAAAGTTTGGTGGTCAGGTTGTCCATTCTTATCAACAAAAGCACCTTCTTTCCAAAGGTTCATAATTCGCTCTTGTTGGGCCGATTTCATTTCAGGTAATGAACTACCCTCAACTATATCTATATCCTCACCACCGCTTAAATCAGAGCCTAGAAAGCTAGATACTTCAAGTTGCCCATCATCCCCAACAATTTTGAGCATACGTTCTTCTGTATAGTGCTTTTTCATAAGCATTAGCACACGTTTTAAAACACGCTTCATACCACGCTCATAATTTTCAGCACTAATTGACAATTTTTCGTTCTCTTGTTCGACCATCAATTGTAAGCCACCTAATGTGTCAAGTCCTGGTGGCAATGCTGCTTGTGTGATTTCCCTAGCTCCACTCATATCATCAATATCTTGCTTATAAAAGCCTAATAATCTATCAAAGAATGAAGGTAAATCAGGCGGTGGTTCTCTATGTGGTTCGCCATGTTGTGAATCATATTCAATGATTGCGCTAATTTCATTTGTTAATTCTTCTTCATCATAAATAGAGCCATGTGGTAACTTCCATATTGAATTACCCATGCGCTTTCCATGTGTGGCCATCATTGTTTTCATAATGTTGATTAACCGTTGTATCGGTAACATATCCTTAATGAACGCTTCACCCTTCACAAAACCAGGTACAGGTGTATCAACGAATATTGTGTAAGGGAATCCACCAGCTTTATCATCTAAATCTAATAATTGACCGTTAGAAACCGTAACCTTTAGGCCGTTTGGATATTTTTTACATGGCTTTACCCACATTTCATCTACCATTGCCATGCGTGTCATTTTCTTGTTTTGCTGCATATTTGAAAAGCTAGAATTGATAGAAATGTCACTATTCATATAATCAACATTCTTATCTTCAGGCACTTGCACACCGTATTTTTCAGCAATATAATCTATATCCCTCGGTTTACGTTCTATCGCCCATCTTAACTCATCTTCACTTGTTGCCGCTGGATCAAGATACAAAGACAATGGATCAATAACAAGACAAACAATCTCACCTGTGAAAATTGGTTCTTCAGGCTGCTCACCTTCATCAACTTCTGGTGTGATATCGTCACCTAGTTCTGGATCAAAATAAGTCTTTGTTGCGCTCCAACCTTTGACACCGCAATGTAAAAATAAATCTCTGCTTTTGCGGTTCATTTCCTGTTCTTTCCACCAATATCGAACGCCTTTATTTGCGCCTCTTGCTATGTCAACACGTTCATCATCTGTTGTATCTGGTATTACTTCAAACTTGATTTTATTCTTGATCTGCTTTGCAACCTTTATTAATACTTTACCTTTGATAACATTATGTGTTATGCGCTCAATGTTGCCTTCTTGTGGTGCGATTACCATACGTTTAGTAGAAGAATCCCAGGTAATCCATTGATTGCCAAGATAATAGTTAAGGTTGCGTAACATCGTGCGCCTATTTTCCCAATCCTCAGCTAATTTAATGCGCTCCCCTACGATTGCAACCCATTCTTTCGGTGTTTTAGCGTTCTTATCCATTCATTCACCTACTTTCTAACTGAAGCGATTATATATTCGTTGTCCCTTTGCCTCTTTTTGGTGGTGGATCAAATACCGTTTCAGTTACAACAATGTCAAAACCTGGCACTGTCACTTCTTCAACTGTAAATGGTAAATATGTGAATGTTTGGTCTACATCTGCAATATTTGCTCTCACATCATCAGGCGTATTCCCTACCATGTAATAGTGAATGTCATTTAAACTAGCAGTAAATAATTTCATTTAATTTCCCCCTATTCTAATACAATCGGTTGTTTAGGTTCTTCATTACTCTGTGCCTTAATCGTGCGTATCTCAGCAGCTTTCAAATTATTAAAGTCAGGCGCTTGGATGCGGTCTAATAGTTCCTTGCGCTCATTGTTTCCATATACTCGAATACCATCTAACCGATCAAGTAATTCAGTAATTAAATCCATTCGTTCTTCTCTTGCCTGTTCATGCAATCTATAAACTCTAAGATGTTCGGCAATGAGTAACGCAATGAGTGCGCATATCACAACGATTAAAGCGCCAATACTAAAATAACTAATCATTCTGTTCACCTTCTAATTTTGATAATTCTTCTATCTTTTCTGTAATTTCTGTTTTACCTTGTTTTTCGGCCCAATCGTAAAATTCATCAAGAACTATATTGCTAGGTCTAACGCCATCATATATAGAAATAACGCACGTTGCCTCTTTATCGTTATATATTTCAGATATAATATGACCTTCACCAGCTTTTGAATTTTTTACTAATTTATATAATTTGTTAATCGTTTCATTATTCAATTCGTTTACCCTTCTTTCTATTTTTCGCCTGTTTCATTGCCCTCTTTTTCCTAATTTGTTAATCAATAACGTAACGGTAAAAGAAATAAACGCACTAAGTAATATAGTTTTAATCATAGTTTTTAACCTTCTTTCTATTTTTCGCCTGTTTCATTGCATGAGCATACAATTTTTCTGCTTGTGTTTCAGGCTTTTTCTGTTCTTCCTTGTATTTAGGCTTGAAGTAAATGAATCTATTCAATGCTTGTGACATTGCATCTACATCATCATCATTCTTACCATTAGGGAATGAAGCACATTCTTCTACAAAGTCATGCGTGAATGGTTCATGCCTCGGCAAATAAACGTTACCACTCTCTATATATGGGCTTACTGCATTTACCCTTGCAACCTTACCGCCTTCAGGATTAACGCCAACAAAACCACCTATTTCATGTTGTAGCATAGATATGATTGCTGGGCCGTTTGCCTTATCTTCAACGAGTTTTAACGCAATTTTTGGATGCTTAACAAGTAAATTCCTGATTGCTTGTAATGTTGTAGGGAAATTCATTTTCGCCTTAACACGATCTATCAAATACATATCGGCCTCTAGTTTTCCCCATACTTGCAGCGATACAAAGTCGCTATCCTCACCATCTTTGAATGTTGCATCAACACTTAGTATGGTCATAGCCATTTGTGGCAACACATCATAATAACGCCACCAGGCTCTTTTCAGCATATTACCTTCCTGGGCCGTTGGTCTACCCTGATAAAGTGAGTTAAACGAACTAGGATATTTCTTCCTTTCCTCAATAAACTCTATGCCATAGCGTTCAGGCCATAGCGCCTCACCTATCTCACGTTCTAACGTGTCGTTTTCATCATCACATTCAAGAGGCAAATTGTACACTTGCCAATTTAAAGGATCACCATATTCAGGATTTAATAGGCGGCCTTGTAAATCGTCCTCATGCCATCTTGTAAGAATTAGAATGACAATAGCGCCTGGATGCAAACGAGTTGAAAATGAATCTATCCATTCATCCCACAATTTGCCGCGGTATACTTCAGAGTTGGCTTCTTCCCTGTTTTTAATTGGATCGTCAATTATCATCAGATCAGCGCCCTCGCCTGTGATACCGCTTAGTGCGCCTCTTGAAATCATACCACCAACTAAATTGTTTATTTGCCAATTATCTGATGCACTAGAACGGTTATTGATCTCTAAGTCAAACAACTCTTTACCAAAGCGCTCAACTTTCTCACGATTCTTTTTTCCAAATTTATTGGCGAAAGTATCATTGTAAGATATTTCAATAACCCTATCATGCTCAAATTGGCCCAGGTAATAAGAAGGTAATGTTTCGGTTATGGTCATACTCTTTCCATGCCGAGGCGGTAAATTGATTGCAATGTATTGATTTTCTGTTTTTATATCACCTGATCGCATTAACTTTTTCTTTTCGATTGCAGTTTGAAGAATTTCACACAAAAAAAGCGTATGCCTAGCGTGGACATACCTTCCTTCATGCACATATTCAACATAGTGTTTATAGTGGCGTTTAGCTAACTCTTGCTTAATCTGTTTCAGCGTTGGTAAGGATTTTTTCAATCTGCTCCAACTCCTGAACACTTAATTTAGAAAGATCATTAACAATTTCAGTTTTATTATTCATGCCGCCACTATGCTCAATCTGCTGCTTATCACGCCATTCGGCTGGTTTTCTATTCTTCAACCAAAATATTTGGGCCGTAGTATCAGGCGCAACCTCTTTTGTAACGACTTTAACAGGCACTAGAACGAATTCACCTTTCTTTTCGTTCCATACATTCTCATGCGTAATTTCATCGTATTTATAGCCTGTGGCACGTTTTAAGAGCGCATTTTCAACAAAACGATCTATTACTTCTTTTCCTCTTTTTAAAGTGTAAGAAATGTCGTCATATTTATTTTTCCAATCGTTCAAAGTTTGCCTACTAATTCCCATGTTATGCGCTATTTGTTCTTCAGAAAGGCCATCCCTTGCCCATCCTTCAACCAATGCCAAACCTTCAGGCGTAAGCCACTCTTTATATTTCCCCTTTGCCATGATCGCCACCCCTCACATAAGTTGTCCCAATTTTTCCATAATACAAATTTATCACCAAAACTATTAAATAAATCTTAAAAAAATATTTCATAGGCTTGTCATGTTATTTTTGTTCCCAGCATAGACTATAATATAAAGAAATATCAGACAATTAGGAGGTTTTCAAATGGAAACAATCGAGAAAAAAATTGTTGATGTTGTTGTAACGGTTAAATATTGCGAAGGTAGAAATATTTTCATTGCTATTGAACACTATGAATATGGTAAGGAAATCGCATTTAAAACAAATTGCTTTGATGCCCTTTGCTTTTTCCTAGAGCCTTATAAATTACAAAACATTTCAATCACTTATGAAAAATACCCTATTGATAGAACTGAATATAAACACCATTTACATCACATTTCAATTGGTGCAAAGAATAAGAAAACATCAAACAAATATTATCTAAATTGGAAAGATGCAAAAGAGGTTCTTTTATAGAACTTCTCTTTTTTTGGAATAAAACTGTGCGAAAACGCATATACTATAATGTAAGATAAATTAATTAAAGGAGCGAATAACGAAATGGAAAAATTAAACAATTGGAGTGAATTTATTGATTACGCAACAAACAAAGGAAACTTTGAGGCTCTTGTATCAGATGGACTACTAAACGAAATGATTGACCGACAAGTAGAATTTAAAACATTAGATAATGATGAAGAATACACAACAGTAAAAGTATACGAATAAAAGTAAAGAGAGAGGATGAAATTTTTCCTCTCTCTTATTTATTTTGTCGAATTGTTTTTGTTTTAAAATAGTGCGTTATCGCATATAATAAGAGTATAAAGAGTTACCAAAAATTAGGAGGTTTTCAAAATGAATAAAACAATTGAAAAACATATTTCTAACAAAGGTTACGAAATATTAAAGTCAGCAATCAAAAATAAAAAGATTGTATGTGTACCTTATAAAGAATCAAAAAAGTTTGAAACATATTGCAACCGATACGGAAAATTAGAATTTAATTCAACTAATAGAAGATGCTCAAATGATTATGAATTTGTTATTTATACAATTTAAAAATAAATAATTTTTTATGAATAATTAGTGCGGAAACGCATATACTATACTATACCAACCGAAAAGGGAGCGAATGAAAAATGAACTTTTTCAAAAATGTAACTACTTTAGAGGAACTTAAAAAACAATATAGAAAGTTAGCTTTAAAACACCACCCTGACAAGGGAGGCAACGAAAAAGAATTTATCCAAATGAAAGCTGAATACGATAAATTAGCAGCACAATTAAACAAAGGCGAAAAAACAGAAACTTTCCAAAAAATGAACGACACTTTCAAAAACATCATTGACCAATTAATAAACTTTGATATTGATTTAGAAATTATTGGCTCATGGGTATGGGTATCTGGCCAAACATACGCAATCAAAGCATTATTAAAAGAATTAGGATTCAAATTCGCTGGTAAGAAAAAAGCCTGGTATTGGCATGAAGAAGGATATACAAAAAACCATAAAAAAACATTCACACTTGATGAAATTCGAGAAATGCACTTCAGCGAAAAAATTAAAACATCATCAAGAAAGGCGGCACTAGGGAATTAATCCCTGGTGCTTTAAGGTAAAATAAAATGTCTAAGGGATCAACATTCTATATAAATTATTATGAGTATGAAAATAAATATGATATAAAAAGTTTGATGGATTCAGATAGATGGGCAAAGCGTGACATAGAAAGATTAGAAGAAGAAATAACAAAATTAAAAGCGTATCGTCAAGCAATCTTCAACCAGGCCCAAATAGTCAGCCAAACAGAATTTAAAACAATTGTTAAATTAACAAGACAGAAATATAATTTTGTTGATTTTTATATATCAGTTTATGAAACGCCTGTTTTCTCTAATTTAGAGGATCGCAACCACCCAAGAGGAAAACAGATACTAAATGAAAAATACCCAGGCAAAGAAAGAAGCATAGCCATTAAAAGGGCCAATGAATTAGTTAAACAATATAACGCTACATTAATAAAAAATTTCTAACAAGAAAA
>Ga0187780_10004519_pt1 | contig 10423 bp, 9 predicted proteins | sample 1015_Q2_SP10_20__FD_132429 | JGI IMG/M metagenome (GOLD analysis project Ga0187780, IMG submission 132429) | Tropical peat soil microbial communities from peatlands in Department of Meta, Colombia - 1015_Q2_SP10_20_MG | ecosystem: Environmental > Terrestrial > Soil > Wetlands > Peat | place...
ACATCAAGGAAACGATCTTCTCGTGCGGAACAATCTCGTGGTATTCAACCGCATTCCAGAACTCCTGCCCATCCGGTGCCTTCATGCAGCAGAGAAATTTCCCCCCAACGCGAAAATCCATCTCGCAAAAAGGCGCAGTAAAACCCTTCGGCCCCCACCACTGCATCACATATTTCGGGTTTGTCCACGCCTCCCAAACCAATGCGCGTGGGGCATCAAAAACCCTAGTGACAACCATCCGCTCTGTCTCGTTAACCGTGTTTTTTGTCATCTCTGACCTCCACTTTTTTCATTTGATTCACAACCACATCCAACTTATCGAAACTCTCTTGCCAGAATCGGCGATAGCTAATCGCCCAGTCGCTAACTGTCTTTATCGCCTCTGGCCTAAGCGTACACACGCTCTCTCTTCCACGCTTCGTCTTGATCACAATCCGCGCTCGCACCAGGTAGGCAATATGTTTTGAAATCATCTGCTGCGAGAGGGCAAACGGTTCCGTCAATCCATGCACAGAGGCAGGCCCATGGGAGAGTCGTTCGATCATCGCCCGGCGGGTTGGATCAGACAGAGCCGCAAATGTTGTATCTAACCTATCCACAACCATATGGTAGTGAATTATCCGTCGATGTCAAGTGCGGATTTTGGAGTTCTGTTTCCCGATCTCTGAACCCTGGCACCTGGGCTAATTTGTGCTTTCCCATGCGCCGCGTATCGCAGCTGGATGCATGGTTTAACAAATAGGCTTCCTTGAGCAATTACTCGTTACCTGACGATTAGAGTGCCAGCGCAACCTGCGCAGGAGCGCGAGCCGTCACGGGAGGCCCTGGCATCAGGGGCCGGGGGATGTGGATTGCCGTTGGAACCTGTTCTCGATGTATTGCCGCCCGTTGGGCAAGTGATCTATGCCAATTGGCTTGCTACGACCTCCACGATGAGTGGCAAATCGCCAATCCATCCATCGAGGAGATTAGTACCGGGGAGTCGGCTTCGATTCTTGGCGGATCACGGGCGAACCGGAAGTAGGCGCCGTAGCTAAAGGAAATGGTGGAATAGTGTCTACAAGGAAAGTTGGGGAATCGCGAATCGGGGCTTCCAGAAAGAACTGCGCCGGGGCGCTTCGCTGAGGGGCCAAGGCACCCCGGCTGATCCTGCCCGCCTCCGCAGTGTGCGAGCAAGAAACCCAGGAAATTTTCGGCCGCAGGCGAGAAAGTTCAGGAAGCGGGCCCGCGGAATTTCGCAGCGGCTTGCAGGTGCAGCGCTGCGGTGCAGGGAGATGGGGATGGGGTCTCCCTGGGCGACGAAGGAGGGTTTATTTTCCTTCGTCGCTGCGAAGAAACTCATACCGTTCGATGGCGGCAACCACGCCGACCGCGCCTTCGTCGCGCGGCTCGGTGCGCTGCACGCGGCCCAGGCAGCGGACGCGAACGGGTCCGGCCATGGTGATCTCGTTCGGCAAGGTCAGCAGAATCTCAACCGGCGAGCCTTCCTTGACGTCCTTGGAGAGAAAGAAGTACACGCCGCGGGAACTGACGTCCCGCGATTCAGTGCTGGTCTCGCCAACCGCCGCGCCAGTGGTCCAGCGTACGGTGAGCGGCAGCCGCATGGAAAAACGCTGAGTTGTGCGGCGTTCTGTGCCGGTCAAGGCAGTCCTCCTGTGAAGTCAAAGTGTAACTGGGTTGGGTCTAGGGGACAATAGAACTCCGGATACAAAATCGATTCAAATCTGGTGAGTACCCTTGTACTAGGACGGAGCAAAGCGGTCCCTGCCGTTGGCGCCAGGGCGCCATCCATCGTATATCATAGTAAATAAAAGGGTTAGTGGCGACAATCGCAGGCTAGTCGAGGCCGTGGCTACGGTTCCTGGCCGAAACGCTTGATGTCTTCCGGCCCTTCCTGCACCGGCAGCACCGCGCGGCCCTGCACCAGTTCGCGAATTTGCTCGACGATGTCGGGATTCGCCAGCGTGGTGATGTCGCCGGTGTCCATGCGATTGGAAATCGCCGCCAGTACGCGTCGCATGATTTTGCCGGAACGGGTTTTCGGCATGTCGGGCACAATGTGAATCGTTTTCGGCCGGGCGATTTTGCCGATCATTGTCTCGACGGTGGAAATGACTTTGTCCTGGATCGCCTTTTTTGGCAGGAAGCCGGGCTTTAGGGAAATATAGACGACGGGCACGCGGCCTTTCACTTCGTCCACCGCAGGGACGACGGCGGCTTCCGCAACCTCCGGCAGCGTGAGGCACGCCGATTCCACTTCTTTAGTGCCGAGGCGATGCCCAGCCACGTTGATGACGTCGTCGACGCGGCCAAGGATGCGGTAATAGCCGTCGGCGGCAAGCACGGCGCCGTCTGCCGCGTAGTATGGCCAGTCGCGCCAGTCCTTCGAGTGCGGATGTTTATTGTACTTCTTGTAATATTGACTGACGAAGCGGGCGGGGTCGCCCCAGATGGTTTGCATAATGCCGGGCCAGGGATTGCGAATGCAGATGTTGCCCGCGACGTTTGAGCCTGCTTTCACTTCGTTTCCTTCTTCATCCCAGATAATGGGGTAGATGCCCAGCACAGGCGGGCCGGCGCTGCCCGGCTTCATGGGGTCGAGAGCGGGCTTTGTGCTACAGAGAAAGCCGCCGGTTTCGGTTTGCCACCAGGTGTCGACGATAACCGCTTCGCCCTTGCCGACCACTTCGTGATACCACTGCCAAACTTCCGGCTCGATGGGCTCTCCGACGGTAGTCATGTGTTTGAAGCGGTAGCTGTATTTTTTCGGTTCATCGGCACCGGCTTTGCGCAGCATGCGAATGGCGGTGGGGGAAGTGTGGAAGATGTTGACGCCGAGGCGCTCGGCGATGCGCCACGGGCGGCCCACATCGGGGAATTGGGGCACGCCTTCGTAAAGAACGCTGGAAGCTCCGAGGGCGAGGGGCCCGTACACAATGTAAGAATGCCCGGTGATCCAGCCGATGTCGGCCATGCACCAGTAGACGTCTTCGGCTTGAATGTCCTGATAATACTTGGCGGTTCCGGTGACGTAAGCGAGGTAGCCTCCGGTGCGGTGCTGGCAGCCCTTGGGTTTCCCGGTGGTGCCGCTGGTGTACATCAAGAACAGCGGCGCTTCGGCATCTTGCGAAACCGGCTCAGTGGTGTGGCCGCGATAGTCTTTCAAGACATCGTCGATAAAATAGTCGCGCTCCATGACCATGGGCGTTTCGGAGCTGTATCTGGTGCCGTAGCGTTTCCACACCAGGACTTTGTCGATGTCCTGGCCTTCTTTTTTCGCGGTTTGCACGGCGATGTCGGCGGCGGCCTTGTGATCGACCCACTTGCCGTTGCGCCAGTAGCCATCGGTGTAAATCAGGACACGGCTGCCGGAATCCGCGGCGCGCAAGCCGCAAGCTTCGCCGCTGAATCCGCCGAAGACCACCGAGTGCACGACGCCAATGCGCGCGCAAGCCAGCATGGTGATGGGCAGCTCCGGAATCATGGGCATGTGAATGGTGACGCGGTCGCCGGCCTTCAACCCCGCGAAGCCGGTCAACATAGCGGCCACTTCGTTCACGCGCTTGTAGAGCTCCTGGTAGGTAATGACCGCGGCGGCTTCACCCTCGGGTTCGGGGACAAAAATCAGGGCCGCTTTGTTCTTGTACTTGGCCAGATGGCGGTCGACGCAGTTGTAGCAGGCGTTCAGCTTTCCGCCGACGAACCACTTCCAGAATGGGGGCTGCTCCGTGTCCAGCGTGGTGTGCCAGTATTGGTCCCAGTCCAGCAGCTCCGCGTAATGGCGGAAGCATTCCGGAAAGTTTTTTTCGCTGAACTTCTCGACAAAGTCTGGGTCGTGCAGATTCGCTTTGCCGACAAATCGAGCGGGCGGGCGGTAGTAATTCTCCTCTTTCCAGTGAACCGCGATTTGCGCTTCGCTGACTTTCTGCTTTTTCTTGCGCTCTTTTTCTTTCGGAATTAGTTTCTGACGCGCTGTGGCCACGGCGGCAACTCCCTTGGATTTTCGCACTCGGATAAGACGGTACAACGAGGGACAGAATGATTCGCGCAGGCCAGCCTCAAGGATGGGAGGGGCCCGCGTGCCCAAAATGATGCTCCCGCGCAGGCGCGCGAGTCAATCACCCTGCGGCTTATTTCATGCCGCCGACTTCGTCCCAAATCTTGTGGCCGTGGGTTTCCTTCAGCAGCAGGCTGCCGACGACAAAGGTCATGGCGGCCACAACCATTGGATAGTACAGACCGGCCAGGATGTTGCCCGTGGCAGCGCAGGTTGATAACCCAATCAGCGGGACAAGCCCACCGAATACGCCGTTGCCAATGTGGTAGGGAAGCGATAGCGACGTGTAACGGATTTTTGCCGGGAAAGCCTCCACCAAGTACGCGGCAATGGGCCCGTATACCATGCAGACGTAGAGGACCTGAACGAGCACAAGAACGACGAGCATTGTCAAATTCGGATTAGCCGCTTCTTTTGCGGGAACCAGCGTTCCGGTGGCGTCTCTGGTCAACGGTGTCAACGCGATTGCCCCGGTCACTTTGTTCCTTGCCGATTTGACCGTCTCGACGTTATTGCCCGCATAGTGCTGCATGCTCTTGTAAATCGGAATGTAGGTAAGCACGGCGATGAGGCAGCCCGCCATCATAATCTTCTTCCGCCCAATTTTGTCTGACAGCGCTCCAAAGACCGTGAAGAAAGGCATGGCAATCAACAGTGCGATGGCGATGATGTAATTGGCGGTGCGCGCGTTGATTTTCAAAACCGTTTGCAAGTAGAACAGCGCGTAGAATTGTCCCGTATACCAGACCACGCCTTGGCCAGCCGTCGCGCCAAGCAACGAAATCAGAACGCGCTTGAGGTTGTCCCACTTCCCGAAGGCATCCTTGAGCGGCTGCAAGGAGGTCGCGCCCGAGGTCTTGATGGATGCGAAAATCGGCGATTCCTTCATTTTCAGCCGGATGTACAAGGAGATCGTCACCAGGATGATGGAGATGAGAAACGGAATGCGCCAGCCCCAAGCCGAGAACGCATCTTTGCTCATCGCATTTTGGGTCACGAGAATCACGATCAGCGAAACAAACAACCCCAACGTCGCCGTAATCTGAATGAAGCTCGTGTAGTACCCGCGCTTCCCGTCGGGTACATGTTCGGCGACGTAAACTGCTGCGCCTCCGTACTCACCCCCCAGCGCCAAGCCTTGCAGCACGCGAATCAACAACAGGGTTATCGGCGCGAACCAGCCTGCCGTCGCGTACGTGGGAAGGAATCCGATCAGAGCTGTCGCTCCTCCCATAATCGTCAGTGTCACCAGGAACGCATACTTGCGTCCGACGAGGTCACCGATGCGGCCGAAGAATAGCGCACCGAACGGCCTCACAATGAAGCCCACCGCAAACGTCGACAGATACGCAATCAACGCGATGGTGTCGTTGCCGGATGGGTAAAACTTGGGTGAGAGGACCGCCGCCAGGCTGCCGAAAATATAGAAGTCGTACCACTCGATCATCGTGCCCACAGCCGAAGCGAGAATCACTCGCCAGATGCTGTAATCGGCTGTCCCGCCCATCGGCATTGCGTCTGCTCGGCTCGCCATGCTTCGTCCTCCTCGACTCTGACCGGGGTTTTCTGCGTCTTCGCACAGTTCGGGTGTCCCGGTCATCGCCAGGCTTCCGCGATGCGCGCAGACACACCCGCTCTCTCTATTGTTCCTTCCTCATGAATCCCCCCTGTGACCCGCAGTAAGGGGCGCGAGCCAGGTCTTCACGGGTGGAAGGGTTTTTGGACGCCCCGTTCATATACGCACCCGCCCTTATTGTCAAGAAAGGACTCGGACCCCACCGGCCTCGGTTCCGGTCATTGTACTTTGCACCAGCCTATTCGGTGGAGTACCTCCGAAGCCTCGCGGGGCATCGATTCGCGTATACTTTCCCGCGTCTATCGGCGGGCAGGAGAAACCATTTGCGAGGTTCAGACCGTGAGCGCTGAAGCAAAAGTGGCCGGGCACTACACACGAGGGCAACTCGAAGATACGATTCTCAGTGCTATGGCGAAGGCGGGAAAGTCTCCCGCGGACTTAACGGCTGTCGACTTGGCGCCGGTCGATGAATTTCACGTCGGGGGGCTCGAAGCGACGCAGGATCTCGCGGCGCATATGGAATTGCGCCCGGAACTGCGCCTGCTCGACGTAGGTTGTGGGATTGGCGGGCCGGCTCGCTACTTTGCCTCGCAGCACGGCTGCAAGGTTGCCGGGGTGGATTTGACGGAAGAATTCGTGCAAGTGGCAGGAAGCCTGACGCGCCGCAGCAAACTGGACCACTTGGTCGAATTTCACCGCGCCAGCGCTCTCGGGCTTCCCTTTCAACCCGCCACCTTTGACCGCGCCTACATGATTCATGTGGGCATGAACATCGCGGACAAGGCCGGCGTCTTCCGCGAAGTCCGCCGGGTGTTGAAACCGGGTGGCCTGTTCACTGTCTTCGATATCATGCGGTCCGGCGAAGGAGCTCTCCGCTTTCCCGTCCCTTGGGCTCCGACCGAGGAAACGAGCTTTGTAGCCGAAGTAAAAGACTATCGCCAAGCTTTGGAGGCGGCCGGGTTTCGCATTTCCCAGGAGCGCAACCGCCGCGCGTTTGCGATTGAGTTCACAGAACGCATGATGGCGCGAGTGGCGCAAGGCGGACCTCCCGCTCTTGGCCTGCATTTGCTGATGGGTGAGGCGACAAAACCCATGCTGGAAAATGTTCTTTCGATGATGAAGCAGGGCTTGCTCGAACCAGTCGAACTCTACGCCCGCGCCGTGTGAGGACTGTCTTCGATTAGGTTTTGGTTGCCAGTCCATCCCTGCTGGAGCGCAAGCCGCGAATCGTGATACAAACTCCGCTTGAACTTGCATAACGCCATTTTCCTTTTTTTCGCGGGTGCTCTTGGCGGCGGCATCAACGCCGTCGCTGGAGGCGGCAGTTTCGTTGCGTTTCCCGCGCTTTTGTTTACAGGCGTCCCGGCGATTCCCGCCAATGCGACGAATACTCTTTCCCTGTGGGTGGGAACCACCGCGAGTGGAGGAGCGTATCCGCAAGCGTTGAACATTCCGCGGCGCATACTGATTCCGCTGGTCATTACTAGCCTGGTGGGCGGCCTCGCGGGCGCCATTCTCCTGATTCACACGCCGCCGCAGACTTTTCTGCGCGTCCTTCCCTGGCTTTTGCTTGGGGCAACACTCCTGTTCGCTTATGGAAGACACTTAACGGGAAGGATCTCAGCAAGCATTTCGCACGAAGCCAGCAACATGGCCGTTACCGGAGCTTCCATTTTCGAATTGCTTGTTGCCGTTTACGGCGGCTACTTTGGCGGCGGCATCGGCATCATGAATCTGGCGATGCTTGCGGCGCTCGGCATGACCGACATTCACGCCATGAACAAACTCAAAGTGCGGCTCGGCGGCGTGATCAACGGAGTGGCCACCATAACGTTTGTCGTGACCAAGGCGATCGTCTGGCCCCAGGCCATTGTCATGACCGCGGGTTCCGTCATCGGCGGCTATTCCAGCGCGCATTACGCGCAGAAGCTCCCGCAGTCCTGGATCAAGGGCTTTGTCATTTTTGTAGGTTCCGTAATGACGCTTTATTTCTTCTGGCGCGCTTATCACTGAGAACTGCGAACCCCATGGCTGAACCTCTCGCAAACCCGACCGCAACGGCTGCTCTCACGCAAAATCAAATTCGCGGCTTCTGGGCTGCTTGGGGCGGCTGGACGCTCGATGGCATGGATTCTTTCATCTACGCGCTCGTGCTGGTTCCTTCACTTCGCGAACTTCTGCCGCGCTCCGGGATTGTGGCAGACAAAGGCCATGTGGGTTTCTACGGAGGTTTGCTCTTTGCGCTTTTTTTGTTCGGTTGGGGGATGGCGTTTTTGTGGGGTCCGGTCGGGGATAAATTCGGCCGCGTTCGCACGCTCATGCTCACCATTGTTTGGTATTCGGTTTTTACGTTTCTCAGCGCGCTGGTTTGGAACGTTTGGCAACTCGCCATTTTGCGATTGCTCGCGGGAATCGGCATCGGCGGCGAGTGGGCGATGGGCGGCACGTTCGTTGCGGAAGCTTGGCCGGAAAATCGCCGCCGTGCCGGCGCCGGCTACATGCACACCGGCTACTACGTCGGGATTTTTCTTGCCGCGATTCTTAATTTCGTGATCGGCGGGCATTTCGGAAGCTCCGCGTGGCGCGTGATGTTTGCGGTTGGCGGCTTGCCTGCGTTGCTGCTGGCCTGGGTTCGTTACGGCGTCGCGGAGCCGGAGCGCTGGACGCAAAAGGCGGAAGTCGTACACTCCTGGAAGATCTGGAAGCCTTTCGCGGTGCTTTTTTCAAAAGCGCTGCGGCGCAGAACGATTCTCAATTCGTTGTACATGCTCGCGTCGATTTGCGGGCTGTGGGCGGGAACGGTGTACGTTCCCGCGGCGGTGACGGCGCTCGCGGAAGCTGCCGGAAAATTCGGCCCGCAAGCCGCGCAACTCGCTTCGCGGGCGACGATGCTGGTTTCCTTCGCCACGGTTCTTGGTTGCTTCGCGATGCCGTGGCTCGCGGAAAAGTTCGGACGCCGCGGCGCGCTGGCTTTTTATTTTGCGCTGATGCTCGCCTTCATCGCGCTGACGTTTGGAAAAATCTTCTATCTCGGCGCTCCAGCGCTCGCTTGGTTTTTCGTTTGCCTTTTCTTCCTTGGCTTCGGCGGGGCGAATTTCGCCGTGTACACGCTCTGGCTTCCGGAGCAATATCCTACGGAGTGCCGCGCGAGCGCGTTCGCGTTCTCGACTTCGTTTGCACGATTTGGCGGCGCGGGCATCACGTTCTTAGTTGGTGCCGGCGTGCAGCATTTTCAATCGCTGGGTATCCCGGTGGCGCTGACTTCGCTGGCATTCGCCGCGGGATTGCTGCTGATTCCTTTTGGCGTGGAGACGCGCGGCGATTGTTTGCCGGCATGAGTGTCAGGCGAATCGCAGGAATATGACTGACGTCGAGACAAAAATCTTTCCCATCGAAACGCTGCGCGAGTTTTGCGTCCGCGTGTTTCTGCATTTTGACGTGCCAAAAGACGATGCGGCGCAAGCCGCCGATGTTCTTGCCGCTGCCGACCTGCGCGGCATCGATTCGCACGGCGTGGCGCGGATGTACAGCTATTTCGGCATGCTCAGCGAAGGACGCATCAACACCAAGCCCAAAATCAAAATCGTGCGCTCGACGCCCAGCACCGCGACCGTCGATGGCGACAACGGCCTGGGCCTGGTCGTCGGACCACAAGCCAATGGCATCGCTATGGACTTGGCCGAAAAATGCGGCTCGGGCTGGGTCAGCGTGTGCAACACGAATCACTTCGGCATCGCCGGCTATTACGTTTTGCAAGCGCTCGAACGCGATTTGATTGGCTGGGCGATGACCAACTCCACAAAACTCGTTGCGCCGCTGTAGGGCGCGGAGCGCATGCTCGGCACCAATCCGATTGCGATTGCGTTTCCCGGAAAAGAGGAGCCGCCCATCGTGATTGACATGGCCACCAGCGCGACGGCCTACGGAAAAATTGAGATCGCTCGCCGCAGACGCGAACCGATTCCCGAGGGCTGGGCCATCGACCACGAAGGCCACAATACGAAAAATCCGGAGGAGATGATCGCGGGCGGCGCGATGCTGCCGCTCGGTTCGGAGCGCGAACGCGGCGGCCACAAAGGCTATGCGCTCGCGATGATGGTGGACATTCTCTGCTGCGGGCTGAGTGGTGCGAATTGGGGGCCGTTTGCGCCGCCTTTCGCGCTGCGCCAGGAAATTCCCAAGCGCAGCGTGGGCAAGGGAATCGGCCACTTTTTTGGAGCGATGCGCATTGACGGCTTCATCGACCCAGACGAGTTCAAGAAACAAGTCGATGAGTATGTTCGCGTGTTTCGCGCCACGAAGCCCGCGCCGGGCACGCATGGTCCGCTGATTCCCGGCGATCCGGAACGCGAAGCGGAACAAGAAAGAAGAAAAAATGGTGTCCCGCTGATTCTGCCGGTCATCGAAGAGCTGCGCGACATTTCGCGGAAGACCGGCGTTCTCTTCGATTGACGGCACGCGCGGGAATCGCTGTCAGCTTCGCAAAAAGTCCGGAGTGGCACCGCGCAGGGAGGCGTCGAGCAACTGAATCGTGTGCACAACTGGTGTTTTCTGTTGTAGGCGCGCTAGAGAAGATTGAAGCTGCAGGACGCAGCCGGGATTCCCCGTGGCAACCACGTCGGCGTTTAGCCCAGCGATGTGTTGCGCCTTGCGGTCGCCCAGCTCCCGCGCCGTATCCGGCTGCACGAGATTGTAGATGCCGGCCGAGCCGCAGCAGAGGGCGGGCTCGGGAATTTCCGCGAGTTCCAGCCCAGGAATCCGCGAAAGCAGCGCGCGAGGCTGCGCTCGCA